>JADMIO011301991.1_pt1 | contig 29080 bp, 20 predicted proteins | sample 8958161 | NCBI WGS metagenome assembly JADMIO01 (sample SAMN16585339, study PRJNA669376) | soil metagenome | isolation source: Crop rotation soil | place: USA: Cullars Rotation, Alabama | collected 2011 | reverse complement strand
GACGAAAGGCCCAGTCTTTCGACTGAGCCTTTCGTTTTATTTGACCATGTTGGTATGATTTAAATTAATACGACTCACTATAGGGTCAGTGCGGCCGCGACTTCAAGTCACGTGAATTCCAAGCTTCGGATCCCACTGTGCTGGAAAGTGATGGTCTTCCAAACGCCGCCGGTCGCGCCGGTGATGTAGAACGTCTTCGGATTTTTCGGATCACCTTCGACGTCGGTGATGCGTCCCGCCATGTTGACGGGGCCGATGGATCGCCATTTCAGGGAGGCGAGGGTGGCGGAGTCGGGGGTCTGCGCCGCGAGAGTTGACGCTGTAAGAAGAAGAATCGAGGCGAGTTTGCGCATGATTGTCTCGGGGAAGGATCTGCAACTGCATAACACAGCCTAACACGGCACAGCGGAAAAACGGGTCCTCCGCTCGCCTTCGGCGAGAATCAGGATGACATCGTTCTGTTTTTCCGTGTGTGTCTGTGTTGGTCTGTGCCTAAGCAGTTGGCGAACACTTAAAGCTCATTCAGGATTTTCGCCTTCACTTGCTCGAACTCGGAATCGGTGAGAAGGCCGTTCTGGAACATCTCTTTGGCGCGTTGGAGACGAAGCGCGGGCGATTGGCCGGTTGTCTCGAGTGGAGCCATGGGCGGGCCTGAGGACATCATCGGCGATCCGATTTGCACGCCACCGGCCTTGGCGCGCATCTCCTCGAGCTCGCGGACGCGACGCTTCTCGCGCCACGCCTGCTCGCGCGCCTGACACACGCGATACACCTCCTGCGCTTCGGCCTTCCGCAATCCTGTCACCGTGATCATGTGCGAGGCGCCGTGCTCCGTCGCGAGCTCATTGCCGCGATAGGCGGAGACGGTGAGCGTCGCACCGAAGATCCCGACCGTCACGGCCGATTCACGGATGTCCTGCCAGCGCACGTCGATCGGCTTGTACCCGGCGATGCGGTTCCGCTTCACGACGATGAGGCGGCCGCTCGTCGCCGCCACGGCCACACGTCGATGGGTGAGCGCGAATAGACGGCGCTGCACCGCCATCGCCTCGATCTCCTCGCCGGGAATCAACAGCGCACGAAATGCCTCGAGCGAATCGTACACGCCGCGGTCGGTCGCGGCGTCCTTCGAGATGGCCGCCGGCATCACGGCACCACGCGGGCGTCGGGCGACAACACGCGCACGTCGAGACGAGACGCCTGGGCCGGCGTGTGATACACCCGCATCTGCGCGGCTCTGAAATCTTCCGGCTTCGCCTCGAAGATGTTCGGCACGAAGGTCTGTGGGTTGCGGTCGGTGAGCGGAAACCACGAGCTCTGAATCTGCACCATGACGCGATGCCCTTTCTTGAACGTGTGATTGATGTCGGGCAACGCGAACCTGAGTGAATCTGGTTTGTTCGGCACGAACGCGATGGGCTTCGCCGGATCGCGACGGTAGCGGCCGCGGAATGGTTCACCGCGCACGAGCTGCTGATATCCGGCGACCATGAATCCGCTCGTGTCGCCTGGCCAATTCGGCGCATCGTCCGGGAAGACGTCGATCAACTTCACGTCGAAATCGGCGTCGGTGCCCGAGGTCGCCACATGCAACACCGGCGTCACCTGTCCGACGATCGTCACATCCTCCGTGAGCGGCTCGGTCTGAAAGGTGATGACGTCGGGACGCATCGACGCAAACCGCTGATCGCCACTCATGTACTCACGTGGCATCCCACTGCTGCTCGGCTTCTCACCGACTGGAACTGGATGGGCCGGATCGCTCGTGTATTCAGTGAACTTCGCGCCGGCCTTTGCGGGCGTCCACGCGATTTTTCCGTCCGGCTGCAGATACAGCGATTTCGCGACGGCGTTTTTCGGAGGCCAGACGTCGTAGCGATCCCACCGCTCACCGCCCGTTCTATAGATGAGCACTTTCGGAAGGTCGACCTTCGGTCCGCCCATGAGGTAGTGCATGAAGAACGGGACTTCGATCGAGTCGCGGAACCACGGACCGGTCGCGGTTTCCCAGCGAAGCGTGCCGTGCACGTTGCCGTCTCCACGCGACCAGCCGCCATGCGCCCACGGGCCCATCGCGATGTGGTTGTCGGCATTCGGAGAGAGTTTTTCGATGCCGCGGAACGTGCGGAATGGTCCGGCGAGATCCTCGGCGTCGTAGAAGCCGCCGACCTCGAGCATCGCCGGCACGCGCTTCACGTGACGACTGATGTCGCGCGCCTGCCAGTAGTCGTCGTAGCTCGGATGCTGCATGACGATGTCCCAGAGCGGCGCCGTCTCGCGCGGCAACCACTGGCGCGAGCCTGGTCCCACGGGACCCATCTCGAGCAGAAACTTGTACGCGTCGCCATTCATGCTCGGACCGGGATACCGTGGGTCGGGTCCGAGATTCGGGTTGCGCGGCGTGCGTCCGAAGCCTTGATAGAAACTGAAATTCGCGCCGAGCATGAACGCGCCGTTGTGGAAGAGATCGTCGCCCATCCACAGATCAGTCATCGGTGCGCCGGGCTCACAGGCCTTGAGCGCGGGATGCGGGTCGATGCAGCTCGCCGTCGTGTAGAAGCCCGGGTACGACGTGCCGTAGATACCCACGCGACCGTTGTTGTGCGGCACGTTTTTCACGAGCCACTCGATGGTGTCGTAGGTGTCGGTCGACTCGTCGACGTCGGTCTTCGAGTTCTTGACGTCCTTGTGCGGCGTCATCTCGGTGAACGCGCCTTCGGACTCGTAGCGGCCGCGCGCGTCCTGATACACGAAGATGAATCCTGTCTCCGCGAACCTGGGATTCCCGCTCGGCCCCAACGATGCGCGATAGGCGTCCGGGCCGTACGGCGCCACACCGTACGGCGTGCGATCCATCAAGAACGCAGCGTTTTTTGTCGTGTCGCGCGGCACGTAGATCGATGTGAACAGCTTCACGCCGTCGCGCATCGGAATGCGCACCTCGAGCTTTTGATATCGCGCCTTGACCGCTTCTGCCGCGGCAGGATTGCCGCCGCGTTGCGCATCGGCAACGACCGCCATCGCGAGCAGCACGAAGGCAGCACGAGAAATCGAATGTGTTCTCATGGCTCGGAACCTGACTTCCGCAAAGTGCCGAGCGCAAGACCGAACAACGCGCCGGCAGCGATGTAGATCGCGTCCTTGAAGTCGCCCAATGAATCGACGCGAAAGGCGAGTGGGAGCACGACGTGTGCAGCGACGCTAGCGAGAAGCACCGGTCCGAGCACGCGTGGCTGCGTGCGCCAGCCTTGTGCTGACCAGAATCCGACCGCGGCAAAAGCGATCGCGAGCCAGAGTGCCGTTACCACTCCGATAACGGCGCTCGTCGGCACGTCGAATGGCCACCAGAACATCCATCCGACTGCTGGACGCAAGGCGATGCGTACGGTGCGCCGCTCGTTCGCTGTCGTCTGAACGCCGGCGCTCAACGTCCATCCCTCTCGTTTTCCGTAGACGACAGCCGTGATGGGTGCCGGGAAGACGTGCGCAACGGAAACCACCGGCGGACGGAGTTGCAGGGCCTCGCCCACGGTGTGCGAGTGAAACACCAACTCACCCTTGTTCTCGCCGAGCGATGCGATCTCGTTCGGCCCATCGTCGACGAGCGCGAGAATCGGTGCGTACCGCTTCGTTGCCGAGCCGTCTTTCACGGTGATGCGAAGCTCGAGCGGCTGATCCGACCACGCTTCAGCCGTGAAACCAGGCGGAAATGGACCGCTGAACAACGTGGCGTCATTCGCCGTCGCCGTGCCGACACGCCCGTCGAACACGTCGTAGATCGAAAGGTCCGGCGTGATCTGCACGTACAATGGTCGCGCCGTCATCGACGGCCGAAACGCGAACATCGCGAAAATTGAATGACCGATCCACAGCGCTGCCGCGCTCCACGCGAGCACGACGCCTTGCCGCCGCGTCGGCTTCCAGAGCGCATCGACCTGAAACGCAAGCGCAAAACCGACGACGCCGCCGAGCGCATTCGCCACGCAATCGCGTATCGAGGAATCGCGGCCGGCGATCACGAAATACTGCAGCGTCTCGATGGCGACTGTCGTGACGATCGAAAGGAGTGCTGTCCGAACAGCGCCGACGCCCGCGCGACGCAGCGTCACACCGAGCGGCACGAACAACACGACATTGAGAATGAAGTCCGATGCGTCGCCGTTCGCGCTGCAGCTCCAGCACCACGGCTGTTTCGGCCACACGCCTTCGGGATGCGGCACGAGCGTCAGTGCGCCGATCAACACAAACGCCGCGGCGACCCACAGCCAGCGGCGCGATGAGGTGTCAGTCACCGGTTGGCGAACCCTACGACATCCAGTTGGTGCCGGCCTCGCGATTCCATTTCGTCGTCATCTTCTTCGATTGCGTCCAGAACTCGATCGAGCCACGTCCTGTAATATCGCCGACGCCGAACTTCGATTCGTTCCAACCGCCGAAGGAGAACGGCTCACGTGGTACGGGCACGCCGACATTCACGCCGACCATGCCGGCGCTCGCGTGCTCCATCACGTAGCGCGCGACGCCGCCGCTCTCCGTGAATACCGAAGCCGCGTTGCCGTACGTCGACGCGTTTTCGATGCGAAGCGCTCCATCGACGTCGGGCGTACGAATGATCACGAGCACGGGCCCGAATACCTCTTCCTGCGCGATGCGCATATCCGGCGTGACGTAGTCGATGATCGTCGGACCGAGGAAGTAGCCGTTCTCCTTGCCCGCGACGCGCGCACCTCGACCGTCGACGAGCACCTTGGCGCCCCGCGCTTCTGCTTCGTCGATATAGGACGTGATGCGGGCCTTCGCCTCCGCCGAAATCACCGGGCCAATGTCCTTCCCCGGCACCACCGCGCGCGCGACGTCGACCATGCGCTCGATGATGTGATCCGTCTTCGAGACGGCAACCATCACCGACGCCGCCATACATCGCTGCCCCGCGCATCCTGACATCGACGCTATGATGTTCGTCGCGGCCATCTCGCGATCGGCGTCGGGCATTACGATGAGATGGTTCTTCGCGCCGCCGAGCGCGAGACAGCGCTTGAGATTCCCTGTCGCGCGCTTGTAGACGATCTTCGCGACCTTCGTCGAGCCGACGAAGCTCACCGCGGCGATGTCGGGATGATCGCAGATCGCTTCCACCGCCTCGCGTCCTCCGTGCACGACCTGAAACACGCCTGCCGGCAATCCTGCTTCCTTCAACAATTGCGCGATGCGGCCAGCGCTGATCGGCACGAGCTCCGACGGCTTCAAGATCATGCAGTTGCCGAGGGCGATCGCGTTGGGGATCGTCCAATTCGGCACCATGTTCGGGAAGTTGAACGGAGCGATCGACGCGACGACGCCGACTGGAAATCGCTCGATGCGGCATTCGACGCCGCGGCTCACCTCGAGCACTTCGCCGGGCGCGATCTGCGGCAACGAACACGCGAACTCGGTCAGCTCCGCGGACTTCAGGACTTCCGCGCGGGCTTCGCTCGCGATCTTGCCGTTCTCCTCGGTCACGAGTGCCGCGAGCTCATCGATATCTCGCTCGAGCAGCGCTTTGTATCTATAGAAGACTTGCACGCGCTCCTTGATCGGCGTCGCCGCCCACGCGGGGAAAGCCGCCCGGGCGGAAGCGACCGCAGCGTCGATGTCGTTCGCTGCCGAGAGCGGTACGCGTGAAATCACGCTGCCGCTGCTCGGATCGTAGACGTCGATCGAGTGTACGGAGGAGACAGGAGCAACGAAGTCACCGCCGACATAATTCTGGAGCGCGCTGTATTTCATGCGCGCAATTCTGGCGGCGTGACCGCGTTTGCGGCAAGTGTTCGGGGCACCGATGCGAACGGTGGGCCATGAGCTCGGCGCGAAGATTGTGCATGCGCCGCGAGGCCCGAAAAACCCTTACGCGGCCCGTCTCGAACCGGACTCGACGAGTTTTGTGGTGATGCGCGTCACCGTAAACTTTAGAGATTTGTCACAGCCGCAAAACAAACGATAGTTTGTTGTTGCTTCGATGTAACAATCTGAGTCAAGCGCGCGGATAGCCGACGCTATCCGGACAATTGAGGCGACTCCTCTGCCAAACCAGGGGAAGCCGACAACGGCAAACCCGGCGAAAGCCGGCGACGCAAAGCTACGAGGCTACCGCTCCGAGTTCGGAGCCACGCCAGTCGAGCCGCCGAACTTCACACTGATTTTGGAGGAGTAGCATGCACAGCCTTCGGCGCGCCCGTTGTTGGGCGCACCCCATCCTTATCCTGGCGAGCGCAATCACCGCCGCTTGTGCCACGGATGCGACGACCGCGAACGACGCGGCGTCCATGATCGATTCGACCAGTCTCGCGCGGAACGGCCAGTCGGCCAGCGCCGCGAAGACGACCGCAGCCGTTGCAGTGACATTGTCGCGCCCGCAGATCTACGGCGCGAATCAGACGACCTCCGCATCCGCCGTTCCGTCGGACGCGAACGGCCAGCCGCTGACCGGCAAGTCTATCGAATGGTCGACGTCGGATTCACGCATTGCGACGATCAACAAAAACGGCGTCGCGACGTCGTTGGTGAAAACGGGTCAGGTCAACATCATCGCGACCATCGACGGCGTGCGTGGCACCGCACCGCTGACGATTGTCGATTCGACTCCTCCATCGCAGTATGCCGCTGCGATCGTCGTGACGCTCGTGTCGCCGACGATGCAGGTAGGCCAAACGTCGGAAGCGAAAGTGATGGTGTACGATGCAAACGGGAATCGCGTCACCGGTCGGCGCGTCGCCATGAGCTCGAGCAATCCCTCGGTTGCGACCGTGAATCCCTACGGCGTCGTGACGGCGGTGAGCGGTGGATCCGCCACGATCAGCGCGTCGATCGACGGGCGGGTCGGGTCGGCGCAGTTGACTGTCGGCGGCGCCGCTCCTGTCTCGGTTTCCTCGGTGAGTGTTGCGCTCGATTCGTCGGCGATGATCGTCGGCAGCACCAGTCAGGCGACCGCGACGTTGCGCGATTCCAGCGGCACCATCCTGGGCGGCCGCTCGATCACGTGGTCGTCGAACAACACTGCGGTGGCGACCGTCTCGAGCAGCGGTGTCGTGACCGCGGTCGGACCGGGCATCGCCGGCATCAGCGCGACGAGTGAGAGCAAGAGCGGCTCGGCGAACGTCACGATCAATGCCGTTCCGGCGGCATCGGTGCAAGTGACGCTGAATCCGGGATACGTGCTCACGGGTCAAGCCGCGATGGCAACAGCAGTCGTGCGCGACGCGAAGAACAACGTGCTCACCGGCCGTCTCATCACGTGGTCGTCGAGCGCGACGAGTGTGGCGACCGTGGCGAGCTCCGGCGCCATCGCGGCCGTTGCGACGGGCACCGCCAACATCACGGCGGTCGTCGAAGGAAAAACCGGCGCGGCGATGTTGACGGTCGGAAAGGTTCCGGTCTCGACGGTGACGGTTTCACTTGCGAGCACGTCGATCGCACCGGGGAAGACGACGCAGGCGAGTGCAGTGACGAAGGACAGTACAGGTACGGTGCTCTCTGGTCGCACGATCGCGTGGACTTCCAGCAATACCGCTGTGGCGACCGTCAACGCAACGACTGGTGTGGTGACCGCGGTTGCCACTGGTTCGGCGAATATCATCGCGACGAGTGAGGGCAGGACCGGTTTGATGGCCGTGACGGTAGCGCCGGCAGCGCCGATTCCGGTCGCAACGGTTTCGGTGTCGGTCAGCGCGCCGACGCTTTCGATCGGCCAGAATACGCAGGCCACCGCGGTGACCAAGGACAGCACGGGGGCGACGCTCACCGGCCGCACGATCGCTTGGAGCTCGAGCAACACGGCCGTTGCGACCGTCTCGAATTCAGGTGTCGTCACCGCGGTGGGTGCGGGAAGCGCGAACATCGCCGCGACGAGTGAGGGTAAGATGGGCATGGCGCCGATCACCGTGGCGCAGATTCCAGTGGCGACCGTGTCGGTGTCGGTGACGAGTGCGTCGTTGACGGTTGGTCAGTCGACGCAGGCGAGCGCGGTCACGCGGGACGCGAACAACAACGTGCTCACCGGTCGCGCGATCGCGTGGGCGTCGAGCAATTCATCAGTGGCCAGCGTTTCGAGCGCGGGTGTCGTGAGCGCCGTGTCGGCGGGCAGCGCGAGCATCACGGCAACGTCGGAAGGAAAAACGGGCGCCGTGACGGTGACCGTCACCTCGACGAATATTTCGACGGGTTCCTCTGGTCTGTCGGGTACAGTGACCGAGAATGGCGCCGCGGTTGGCGGCGGTGTCGTCGAAATCTGGTCTGGCTCGACCCTCGTGCAGACCCTTCCAGTAAACGGAAACGGCTCCTTCTCGACGAACACGCTTTCGGCCGGTACGTACGGTGTTCGTCTTCACCCGACGTTGAACTACTCGCTCGGCAGCGGTGAGCCATTCCAGCGCTCCGTCACGATTTCCGGCAGCCAGGGTGTGTCGGTGCCTTTCGCCGTTCAGAAATCTCTCGCGTCCGACGATTTCCAGTCCTATTCGTCGACGTCGCAGATCCTGGCGTTCTGCACTGGCGGCGCGCGTCCCGGTGACTTCTGGTACGGCCCCGGCCGCGATGGCAACTGCAACACTCCGGGACAAAGCTACTCGGGCTTCGACATCGCGTTCGATCCGACGGGCGGGCCGAATGGCTCGAAGGCGCTCCGCTATGACTGGGGTTCGCGCCCCTCGTGCCCGAATGGACCGACGGCGTGCTCGGTGACGGTCGATCTGTACCCGCGTCTGAATCCGATGCCGGCGATGGGCAGCGAGCTGTGGATCCGGTTCACCGACAAGTTGTCGACGGGCTTCAAGGCCGGCGGCGGCGGCGCGGTCAGCTCGCAGATCGAGTACAAGTATCTGTTCCTCGACATGTACATGCCGCAGACCGGCAGCACGGGACAGTTCCAGGTCGAGCTCGAGAACGCGATCGGCGGTACGGCCGTGTCTGACTTCGCATTGCGCACGAAGATCGTCGACTACAAGAACGTGGCGACGACGAGCGATCGCCACGCGATCCCGGCAGGCCCTGGCGACTACCGCCTCGGGTCGAACTTCGCCGGTCAGTGGCACACGTGGGTGTTCGGCATCACCGGCATCGGCACGAGCGCCGTCACGTTCACCGCGTACCTCGACGGCAAACAAGTCCAGCAGATCACCGGTCCGTGGTTCCCGGGTTTGGCGATCGCCCAGGGTGCAGTCCTCGGAATTCAAATGGGTGCGAACATCAACAACGGGCCCGACCAGGCGCAGTCGCGCTGGTGGCGTGAGATCGGCGTCTATCGCACGCGCCCGTCACTCGTTCCGTAGAGCACGCGGCGAGAGGTGAGGTCGAGGGTCGAGGGGCGAGGTTCCTGTTCTCGCCCCTCGACCTTCACCGTTTCCTGAAGAGCGCGAGATCGATCGCCTCGCCCATCGCCCGGTAACCCGCGTCGCTCGGATGGAGATGATCGCCCGAGTCGTACGCCGGCAAGAACTGGGTCGGATGCGCGGGATCACGCGTCACCGCATCGAAATCGATCACCGCGTCGAACACGCCGCTCGTTCGAATCCACGTATTCACCGCTACGCGTTTCGCTTCGTGCTCCAGCGTGAACGCCGCGCGCGGGCCGGCCGGTGTCAGCGTCGCGCCGATCACCACCAAGCCGCGTTCCTTGGCACGCTTCGCGATCTGATGCAGCCCGAAGATCAAATCCTCGGCGGTGATGCGCGTGACCTGGCTGTTGCCGATGTCGTTGATCCCTTCGAGAACGATCAGGTGCGTCACCCCCGATTGCATCAACACGTCGCGATCGAAGCGCGCGAGCGCGCTCGGGCCGGTGCCGTAGGTCAACACGCGGTTGCCGGAGATGCCCGCGTTGACGATGCCTTTCGGCGGCTCGCTGCTGTTCAACAGTCGCCGAGCCAGGACGTCGGGCCAGCGGGCGTTGGCGTTCTGCGTCGCCGCGAAGCCATCGGTGATCGAATTCCCCAGCGTTGCGATCACCCCGGTCGCGGATGAATTCATCACATCCACGCCGGCGAGGAAGAACCACATCGAGATCGTCGAATCGGACGTGAATCGCGCCGACGATGTGAAATCACCCGGGCGAGAAACGTAGTTCGTCTGACGACCCAGCGAATGACGCGTCGCCGACCGCGACGAGTCCGGCAAATAGGTCGAGATCACCAGATCGCTCAACTTCGGCAGCGTGAACGCGACGCCGTCGCTATAAATCGTCGCGCCCGGGCGAATGGTGATCGACTCCTTGCCGTCGAACGTCACGGCGCGATCGGTCGATGCGACGATCGACGCACCGGAATCGCGCAGCGCAATCCGCGCCTTCGCGATCACGAGCGGCCGATCGCCGTATTCGTTCGAAAAGCGCACGCGGACTCGATCGCCGCCAATCGACGCGTGCACGATCTGGCGTAACGTGCGGTTCACGTAGGTCGGCGCTCGGTCGACGGAGTCCGCGGGGGGCCGCACCGCTTGTTGATTGCTCGCCGCCCAGGTCGTGAACCAGCCTCCGGATGCGGGTGCCGGCGCGGTCGAGGGCCGCGTGCACGCGGCCAGCACGAGCGAAGCGAATGGCGTCGCGAAAACGCCCAAGCGAAGTGTGTGCATGGTGGCTACACTAATACGGCCGCCCGGCGCCGTCCGCGAGATCACTTCCCGCCCCTCACCTCATGATTCGTCGCGAGTTTCTTGGCAGCATTGCCTCGAGCGGCCTCTTGGCCGCCCTTCCGTCCATCGGTCTGAGCGACGCCGAGCGCGCCGCGGCGCTCGCGCCGGTCGACGACTCTTGGGATCTGAGCTGGTGCAATCGTCTCAAAGGAAAGTCGCGGGCGGTCTTTGATTCACCACTCGTCTCCGAAGGCGGTGCTTTGTTTCGCGCGATTTTGTGGCGCGACCAATACTCGAAGGTCTTCGGCATCGACAAAGCCGAGCTCACGCCGGTCGTCGTGTTTCGCCATGAGGCGATTCCGTTGATCATGGACGACGCGCACTGGGATCACATCGGCGTCGGCAAGGATCTCAAGATGAAAGACCCCAAGACCAACAAGTGGACGAAAAGAAATCCGTTCTCCGCCGCGCCGGCCGATGCGCCGGCGAACGAGAAGAAATTCACGATTCCACAATTCATCGCCGAGGGCGGCGTGGCGCTCGCCTGCAATCTCGCATTCGGCGAAGTGATCGCCCAGATCAAGGACAAGGACAAAGTCGACATGGCCGAAGCCGAGAAGCGCGCGAAGGCGCGCATCATTCCAGGCGTGATTCTGCAGCCGTCGGGATTTTTCGCCGTGCTCAAGGCACAGGACGAGGGCTGCAAATACATGATGGGGTCGTGACCATGGCGCTCAGCTTCCGGCTCTCGACTCTCGGCTTGCTCCTCGCGGCGTCGGCGAGTGGAGCGCAGCGTCCGACGCTCGCGAACGCGGTGCGGCAATTCGTCTCGATCGATACGGCGGTCGTGGCGCTCACGCATGTGCGCGTGATCGACGGCACGGGCGCGCCAGCACGCGGCGATCAGACAATCATCATTCGCGACGGGCGCATCGCGAGCGTCGGCGCCGCGGCGAGCGCGCCGGTGCCGGCGGGCGCGCAGGTCGTCGATCTCACCGGCAAATCGGTGATCCCGGGACTCGTGATGGTCCACGAGCACCTCTACTACCCGACAGGCCCCGGCGTCTACGGCAATCTCAGCGAAAGTTTCACGCGGCTGTATCTCGCGGGCGGCGTCACGTCGATGCGCACCGGCGGGAACATGAACGGCTACGGCGAGATCGAGATCAAGAAATCGATCGACCGCGGTCAACGTGCAGGCCCGTGGATCGACGCGACGGCGCCGTATCTCGAGGGACCAGGCCTCAATCTCTTGCAAGTGCACGAGCTCACCGGTCCCGACGACGCACGCAAGCTGATCGCGTTCTGGAACGAGGCGGGCGCGACGTCGCTCAAGGCGTACATGCACATCACGCGCGACGAGCTGCGCGCGTCGCTCGACGAAGGCCACAAGCGCGGGATGAAGCTCACAGGCCATCTTTGCTCCGTCACTTATCGCGAAGCCGCGGAGCTCGGCATCGACAATCTCGAGCACGGCTTTTTCGCGGCGACGGATTTCGTGCCGAACAAGAAGCCGGACGAATGTCCCGGCCAGGGCGCCGGTCAGGCAGCGGTCGCGAGTGTCGACCCGAACAGCGACGCGGTCACGTCACTGATCAGAGAACTGGTGCAGCGCAAAGTCGCGATCACGTCGACACTCACCGTGTTCGAGACGTTCACGCCCGGCCGCCCAATGCCACCAGGCATCGACGTGCTCGAGCCGGTGCTCAAACAGCAATTCGAGCAGCGCTACGCGCAGACACAGCAGAACACACGATCGAGCTACGCCACGCTGTTCCCAAAGGCGCGGCAGTTGGAGGTCGACTTCTTCCGCGCCGGCGGCACGCTGCTCGTCGGAACCGATCCGACCGGCGGTGGCGGCGTGATCGCGGGATATTCGAACCAGCGCGCGGTGGAATTGTTGGTCGAGAGCGGACTCACGCCGCTGGAAGCAATCAAAGTGGCCACGCTGAATGGCGCGACGTATTTGGGTCGCGGCGACCGTGTTGGTTCGATCGCGGCCGGGAAGCAGGCTGATCTCGTCGTTGTCGACGGCGATCCCTCGGCGCGGATCGAGGATATTCGAAAGGTCGTCACTGTATTCAAGCAGGGCGTAGGATACGACCCGGCGAAGTTGATTGCGTCGGTGAAAGGAAGAGTCGGGCTGTTCTAGGCCCAGGACGAACGGGGCACGACGCTGACGGCGCACGGCGCAAACGACGCTGACTGCGCGAACTCCAAACTGCGAGATCCCTCGTCGCGTCGCTCCTCGTGATGACCGCCGCGGGGTTTGCGCGGTCGTCGCCCGTTCCACCGTTCCACCGTTCCACCGCTCCACCGCTCCACCGTTCCACCGTTCCACCGTTCCACCGTTCCACCGTTCCACCGCTCCAGCGCTCCACCGCTCCGTTAGTTTTCCCCGATGCCTTTCTCCGGATTTCATCTCCACCGCGATCTCCTCCGCGGTATCAAAGAAGTCGGGTTTCAGCGACCGACCCCCATCCAAACCGACGCCATCCCCGCCGCAATCGGCGGACGCGATGTGCTCGCCTGCGCGCAGACCGGCAGCGGCAAAACTGTCGCGTTCCTGCTGCCTATCCTCAATCAGTTGATCGACAAGCGCCGCGGCACCACGCGCGCGCTCATTCTCACGCCCACGCGCGAGCTTGCCGCGCAAATCCTCAAAGAGCTGGAAGACGTCGCGGTGCACACGCCAATCTCCGCGGCGGCGATTTTTGGCGGCGTCGGAATGGGACCACAGGAGCATGCGCTCCGGACAGGTGTCGACGTGCTCGTCGCGACACCGGGGCGTCTACTCGACCACCTCAAGCAACCCTACGCCAAGCTCGATCACATCGAACATCTCGTGCTCGACGAAGCCGATCGGATGCTCGACATGGGCTTCTTGCCGGACATCCGGCGCGTCCTCAAACATCTGCCCGCAAAGCGTCAGACGCTGTTTTTCAGCGCGACGATGCCCGCGCCGATTCTCGATCTCACGCGCGAGCTCCTGCACAATCCGGTGACGATCAATCTCGAGCGCAAAGCGGCTCCCGCGGTCGGCATCACGCAGGCGGTGTATCCCGTGCCGCAGGAATTGAAGTCGGTGCTGCTGCTCGCCCTCCTCGAGCGTGGCACGATGAACGAAGCGTTGGTCTTCACGCGCACCAAGCATCGGGCGAATCGATTGTGGGAGCAGCTCGAGAAACGCGGGATCTCCGTCGCGCGCATTCACGGCAATCGCAGTCAGGCACAGCGCACCGACGCGCTCGAGGGATTCAAGTCGGGCCGATATCGCGTGCTCGTCGCGACCGATATCGCCGCTCGCGGTATCGACGTCGAGGCACTCGGCCACGTGGTGAATTTCGACGTGCCCGCGCAATCGGAAGATTACATCCATCGCGTCGGCCGCACGGCGCGCGCCGAGTTGACTGGCGAGGCGTACACGTTCGTCGCGCCCGAGGAGACCGACGATCTCCGCGCGATCGAACGCGCCATTGGAAAACCCCTGCCCCGCGTCACCCTGCCCGACTTCGACTACAAGGCGCAGCCGACGACGAAGCTCGAGATCCCGCTGAAGGATCGCATCGCGCAGATCCGCGAACGCAAGGCCGCCGAGCGAGCGCGCGCGAAGGAGAAAGAGCAGCGTCGATCTGCGCAGCCGGCTGCGGCGAGCCCGGAGAGGAGCGCGGCGAAGAAACGTCGCCGCCGACGCGGTCCGCGTCGCCCGGATCGAGGCCCGTATTCAGATTAGGGCCGACTTGGATCGCGCTCTGTACGGCTCCCCTCGTTTTTGTTTCTTGATTCTTGCTGAAACGGCTGAAACGGCCGGACAACGACCTGACCACAACGGCTCTGTTGTCGTCAGGTCGTTGTCCGGCCGTTTCAGCCGTTTCAGCATTCCAAAATCAAGAAAATGGGGAGCTACAATCGGCAACCGCCTTTCAGCCGAGTGAAACCACTCTCGCAGACTCTCCACACCGGCGCGCCGCATCGATGATTGCGAGACCAGCAACGGCATCCGCCGCATCGACTGGCGGCGAACCGCCGCGCAGAGCGGCGAACACTCCTTCATAAAACGACAAATACCGACCGGGCACCGTCGGCACGCTCTCGCGCGACACACCGTCGGAGAAAAAGCCGAACGAATCCGGAGCCTCTTCACCAAACCCAGGATCCCTCGGACGACGACCGGCCTTCGACATCTCTTCTTGAGGATCGACGCCGAACTTCACGTACGCGCCACGATCGCCGTACACGCGAAACCGCGGCCCGATGTCCGCGGCGACGATCGTTGCCACGAGGTGCGACCGTACGCCTGATGCATGCGTCAGCGCGAGGAACGCTTCGTCCTCAACCTGTACGGCGGCGCGGCGCCGGTCGAGCTCCGCGTAGACGTCCGTGACAGGCCCGAACAACACGAGCGCCTGATCGATCAAATGCGTGTGGAGATCGAGCAGCATGCCTTCGTCGATCGCCGCCGCGTTCGCCGCCATCCAACGTGGCTTCGGCACCACGCGCCAGCGCTCGAAGCGCGACTCGAAGCGCGTCACGTTGCCGAGACGCCCGCCGTCGACGAGTGCGCAAAGCGTGAGGAAGTCGCCATCCCACCGGCGATTGTGGAACGGCACCACCAGCACGCCCCGCCGCGCCGCGGCGTCGATCAAGGTCTGGCCTTCGGTTGCGTTCCCAGCGAACGGCTTGTCGACGACGACCGAAATCCCGCGATCGATTGCCGCCCGCGCGTGTTCGACGTGTTTCCCGTTCGGTGATGCGACGACGATCAGATCGAACCCCGCAGCCAGCAGGTCGTCGACGGTCGCGTACAGTCGTGCGGCCGCATACTGTCGCGACGCCGACGCTCGCCGATCGGCGTTCGCGGTGACGATGCCCGCGAGCTCCAGCCCGTCCGTCGCCGCGATGAGCGGCGCGTGGAAGGTCTCCCCTGCCAGGCCAAAGCCGATCAATCCAACGCGCATCGCCATGTTCTCGTTTTCCTTTGGGTTGCCCGGCGGCTTGCCGTCTGGCTAATTCTACGTCGTACCCTCTGGAGACAAGGATTCATGTTCCGTCAGGTCATGCGCGTCGGCATCCCGACGTCGATCGCGCTCGTCGGCGTCTTCGGCTCCATTCATCTCGGCCGGTCGACCGAGGCGCCCTCCTTCGCCCCGCCGGTCGATACGGCTATCTGGAAGACATACCGCTGGCGGAGTCTCGGTCCCGATCGCGGCGGGCGATCGATCGCCGTCTCGGGCGTCAAAGGTCAACCCAACGTCCACTACTTCGGCGCTGTCGGCGGCGGTCTCTGGAAGACCACCGACGGTGGCCAGAGCTGGGCGCCGATCACGGACAACCTGATCACGAGCGCGTCGGTCGGCGCCGTGGCGGTGTCGGAGACCGATCCGAATATCGTCTATATCGGCATGGGCGAATCGTGCATTCGCGGCAACATCATGCCGGGCGACGGCGTCTACAAATCGACGGACGCGGGCAAAACCTGGACGCACGTCGGCTTCAAGGAGTCTGATGCGATCTCGAAGATCCGCATCCACCCGACGAACCCCAACATCGTCTTCGTCGCGAGCTTCGGCAAATATGGCGTGCCGAGCGAGGAGCGCGGCGTCTACAAGTCGACGGACGGCGGCGCGACGTGGAAGAAAGTCCTCGGACGCGACAACAAAACCGGCGCGGTCGACATCTCGATCGATCCGCACAACCCGGACGTGATGTACGCCGCGCTGTGGGAGGCGTACCGGACGGAGTATCAGATGTCGTCCGGCGGCCCGGGTAGCGGCTTGTTCAAGTCGACAGACGGCGGCGAGACGTGGACGGAGATCACGCGCGCGCAGGGATTGCCCGCGGGGGTCGTCGGCCGCATCGGTGTTGCCGTATCACCGGCCGACGGCAATCGCGTCTATGCGCTGATCGAAAATGACAACGGTGGACTCTTCAAGTCCGACGATGCCGGCGCGACGTGGACGCTGTCGACCAACAACCGCAACATCCGCCAGCGTGCGTTCTACTACACGCACCTCACGGCCGATCCGAAGAACAAAGACGTCGTCTATGCGTTGAACACATCGATGTATCGCTCGGCGGACGGCGGCAAGACGCTGACGACCGTGGGCGGCGGCACGCACGGCGACATGCACGACCTCTGGATCGATCCGGACAATCCGGCGCACATGATCCTCGGCAACGACGGCGGCGGCGCCGTTTCGACGAACACCGGCGAGTCCTGGACGTCCGAAGATTATCCGACGCCGCAGTTCTATCACGTCGTCGCGACGACGCACATTCCGTATCACGTGTGCGGCTCGCAGCAAGACGCGAACGAGCAGTGCGTGCCGAGCAACAGTGGGCTCGGCGGGTTTGGCGGTCGTGGCGGTGGTCGCGGTGGCGCGCAGACGGCCGTCTACAGCCCCGGCGGTTCCGAGGACGGGTACATCGCGCCCGATCCGCGCGATCCGGACATCTTCTACTCCGGCACGAACGCGAACGGGGGCGGCTTTTTACAGAAGTTGAATCGCCGCACCGGCGAGGTGAGCGAGGTCAGCCCGTATCCGCGCATGTTCTCTGGCGAAGAGTCGGCGGTCATCAAGGAGCGCTGGCAATGGACGTATCCGATCGTCTTCTCGCCGGTCGACAACAGGAGTCTCTACGTCGGCTCGCAACGGGTGTGGAAGACGATGGACGGCGGCAAGACGTGGACGGCGATCTCGGGTGATCTCACGCGCCACGATCCGAAGACGATGGGACCGTCGGGCGGCCCGATCACGCGCGACATGAACGGCCCCGAGGTGTACGCGGTGATCTTCTCGATCGCGCCCTCGAAGCGCACGACGAACGTGATCTGGACCGGCTCCGACGACGGCATCGTGTCCGTCACGAAGGACGGCGGCAAAGCATGGGCGAACGTGACGCCGAAAGACATGCCGGATTTCGGTCGGGTGAGCTTGATCGACGCGAGCGCCTTCGATTCGGCGACTGCGTACGTCGCGGTGAAGCGTCCGCTCCTCGGCGACAAGGCGCCGTACATCTTCCGCACGCACGACTTCGGGAAGACGTGGACGAAGATCACGAACGGCATTCGCGCCGACGAGTGGGTGCACGGCGTGCGCGAAGATCCCACGAGAAAGGGTCTTCTCTACGCGGCAACGCAGAGCGGCGTCTACATCTCGTATGATGACGGCGATCATTGGGAATCGCTCCGTCTGAATCTGCCGGACATTCCGGTGACGAGCATCATCGTGACCGAGCGCGATCTCGCGATCGCGACGCACGGTCGCGGCTTCTATATCCTCGACAACATCGGACCGCTGCGTCAGTACAATCCGACCATGGCGTCGAGCAGCGATCCGGTGCTCTTCACGCCGTATCCGGTGGTGCGCCAGGCATTGCCGGCGACGATTCAGTATTGGCTCAAGTCGCCGGCGCAGAACGTTCGCGTCGAGATTCTCGATCCGCAGGGCAAGATCATTCGGTCCTATCCCGACACCGCGAACCAGGGCGGCGGACGGGGCGGTCGTGGTGGCGCCGCCGCTGACTCGGCGGCGGCGGGTGGCGGCGGCGGTGGTGGACGCGGCCGCGGCGGTTTCGGCCCTCCGGGACCGGGACGCAACGCGGGACTCAACAGCTTCACCTGGGACGGCGCGCACGCTCCGGCGGTGACGTTCCCGGGCATGATTCTCTGGGGCGGTTCGACGCAAGGTCCGCCGGCGGCACCTGGCCGCTACCAAGTGCGGCTCAGCGTCGATGGAAAGACGCTCTCGCAACCACTCGTCGTCCGCCGCAATCCGTGGCGCGACGCGAGCGACGCGGACCTCATCGCCCAGCAGACCCTCGCGCTGCAGCTCCGCGATAAGCTGAGCGAAGCAAACCGCTCGATCGTGCAGATCCGCGAAGTCAAAAAGGAGGTCGCCGACCGACTCACGAAGTCGAGCGACGACAAGCTGAAGGCGGCGGGCGACAAGCTCACGACGAACGCGAGCGACGTCGAAGACGACATCTATCAGGTGAAGAACCAGAGCGGTCAGGATCCGCTGAACTTCCCGATCAAGGTGAACAACCGCCTCGCGTCGTTGCTCGGCGTCGTCTCGCGCGCGCAGGGCAAGCCGAATGCGCAACTGTATGAGATCTTCAATGATCTCAAGGCGGAGTTGAAGGTGGAGACGGATCGTCTGCAGAAGGTGTGGACGACCGATCTACCGGCGTTCAACGCCGAGCTGCGCCGGCTCGGGCTCGAGACGATCACGGTGACTCGGCCAGTCGTCTTCTAGGGTCGAGGGGCGAGGGGCGACAAGTTGTCATCCTGATGCCGCGCGTAGCGCGGCGGAGGGGTGCTTTTCGCCCCTCGACCCTTACCCGTCGACCATAACCCTCATCTGAAAGGGCGAGTAACGAACCCTTTCCCGGCGCCGGCTGTCTACTATACTCAAACTGAGCATAGAGACAGATGCCCGACCCGGAAGAATTCCTGCCGCTGAAGCCCATCGAGCTTCTCATCCTCACCATGCTGTCCGCCGGCGAACGCCACGGATACGGCATCCGTCAGGACATCGTCGAGCACACGGCCGGCCGGGTCTCCCTCGAAGCCGGCAACCTCTATCGGCACCTCCGCAACCTCCAGTCCGGCGGTATGGTCGACGAAACCGAGCCGAAAGCGGCCGCGGGCGACGACGAGCGACGCATCTACTACCGCCTCCTTCCCTTCGGCAAAAAGGTGCTCGCCGCCGAAATGACGAGGTTGCGTGCGCTGATGCAGCTCGCCGAAGACAATCGCATCATCGCCCCTGGTCGGTCATGACCCGGGAGGATCGCTTCTATCGACTGCTGCTTCGGCTGTACCCGGCCGACTTCCGTGCGCGCTACGGACGCGCCATGGCCGACTTCCATCGCGACCGCATCGCTGCGGCGCGCGCGGCGCGAGAGTCGATGACCGGCCTGTGGCTGCGAACCACGATCGACGCTGTCACATGCGCGGCGGTCGAGCATGCGCACACCTTCTTCGCCGGAAAGCCAACCGTGGAAACGATGCTGCAAGACCTCACCTACGGTGTGCGCACGCTCGCGCGCCGGCCGGCGTTCACCGCCATCGTCGTCGTCACGATCGCGCTCGGTGTGGGCGCGAATGCCGCGATCTTCAGCGTCGTCAATGGAATTCTGATCCGGCCCCTGCTCTACCCCCACCCGGAGCGCGTCGTTGCGTTCGGCCACGAAGCGCCGACGTGGCTCACCTCAGAGCCGAACTTCGTCGACTATCGCCGAGAGATGCAATCGATCGAAGGACTGGGCGCGTACACTCGGCGCGACGGTACGCTGACCATCGGCGATCAGCCGGAACGCGTCCGTGTCGCTCGTGCGAGTGAAGACTTCTTTCCCGTGCTCGGCGTGAAGCCGGCTGTCGGTCGCACGTTCGCGAGCGACGAGTTCGTACCGCGCGTCGCTTCGGTGGCGCTCATCAGCCATGCGCTCTGGCAAACGCGATTCGGCGGCGATCCGAACATCGTCGGGAAGAAGATCACGCTCGAGGGCGCACCCCGCATCGTCGTCGGAGTGATGCCGCGGTTCTTCGACTTTCCTGAAGCGCGCACCGATCTCTGGCTACCGCTGCCCCGGTTCAATCCCGACAGCCTCGGCGATCGGGGAAACAACTATCTGTTCATGGTCGCGCGGCTCAAGCCCGGCGTGACGATCGAGCGGGCGCGCGCCGAGGCACACACGATTGCCCAGCGCATCGTGAGCGACCATCCGGGCAACTTCGATCCGAAGTACGGATTGCATCCGACCATCACGAGCGTGCGCGAAGACCTCGTCGGCAAGACGCGTCCCTATCTGCTCGCGCTGCTCGCCGCGGTCGGCTTCGTGTTGCTCATCGCGAGCGCGAACGTCGCGAACCTATTGCTCGTACGTGGCGAGACGCGGCTCAAAGAGATGGCGGTGCGCAATGCGCTCGGCGCATCGCGGTTTCGTCTCGTGAGTCAGTTGCTCACGGAGAGCAGCATGCTCGCCGGCGCGGGCGGCGTGCTCGGACTGCTCGTCGCGTGGGCGGGCGATCGTGCACTCGTCGCGATCGCGCCGCCGTCGATTCCTCGCCTCGACGCCATCGGCATCGATTGGCGTGTGGTCGCGTTCACAGCCTTTGTCGCGACCAGCACCGGGTTGCTCATTGGACTCTTGCCGGCATGGCGGGCATCGCGCGGCAATGCGATCGACGCGCTTCGCGATGCCGGCCGCGTCGTCGGCGCCCGCGGCGGCGCTCGCAATGCGCGACGCGCACTTGTCGTCGCCGAGGTGGCGCTCGCGGTCACGACGATTTCCGGCGCCGGCATGCTGCTGCGCAGCTTATGGAATCTCCAAAGCGCCGATCTTGGCTTCAAACCGGCGAACACGCTCACAGGCACTGTGTCTCTGCCGGCGCGGGAGTACGACAACACGCGGACGACCGTGTTCTTCGATCAACTGCTCGAGCGGGCCCGCGCACTCCCCGGCGTCACGGCCGCTGGCGCCGCGGGGTGGTTGCCCGTCGTCGGCACGGGCGGCCTGTGGGGACTCCAGCAGGAAGGAAAACCGGATCGCGTCGACTGGCCGAGCGCCGTCCCGCAGCAAGCGACGCCTGGCTACTTGAAGGCGATCGGACTCACGCTGATCTCGGGTCGCGACTTCACGACCGAAGATCGAGAAGGGTCGTTGCCGGTCGCGATTGTCAGCGAGCGCTTCGCCGCGGTCGCGTTCCCCGGCGTGAATCCGCTCGGCAAGCGCTTCAAGCTCGGCGGGCCGGGACCGTGGATGACGATCGTCGGAGTCGTGCGCGACATTCGCTCGCGCGGCTTCGATGACACGCCAGAGCCGACGATGTATTTCCCATTCGCCCAGACTGCGTCGAGCGCGTATTTCATGCCGCGGTCGATGTCGATATTGCTGCGTGTCGACGGCAATCCTGAATCGATCGCGCCAAGTCTGCGTGAGATCGTCCGCTCGCTCGATCGCAACGTGCCGCTCTCCGACGTGCGCACGCTCGAAAGCGTCGTTGGCACGAGCGTCTCGTCGCGGCGATTCAATACGGGGCTGCTCGCCGGATTTGCCTCGCTCGCTCTCGTGCTCGCCGGAATAGGAACGTACGGCGTGATCTCGTTCGCCGTCTCGCAGCGCAGTCACGAGATCGGGGTCCGCATGGCGCTCGGCGCGGAACATCGATCGGTGTTGATGCTCGTGATGTCCGAGGGACTTCGGCTGTGTATCGTTGGTGTCGGTATCGGTTTGACGACATCGATCGCCGTCGGCCAGGCGATTCGCGCACTGCTCGTGGGCGTTCCACCGTTCGATGTGCTGACGCTGGCGGTGACAGCGGTGCTCCTGATCGCCGTCGGAGCGTTGGCGTCGGCGCTGCCAGCACGCCGAGCGATGTCGGTGAGCCCGACAGACACTCTGCGCGCCTGATTCGCCATCTTTCATTCCCCATGCTACTTCTCGCCTCACTGCTCGCTGTCGCGGAGCCGCGGCTCGTCATTCGCGTCAACCAGGTTGGTTATCTGCCCGACGCGCCGAAGGTCGCGATCGCCTGCGCGCTCGACGCGGATCCTGGACGCCCGCTCGCGTTCACCGTCGCCGACGCATCCGGGCGCGTCGTGCAAACGTCGAAACGAGTTCGCTCGAGCGGATCCTTCGGGCCGTGCGCGGAAACGTACCGGCTCGACTTCAGCAACGTCCGCGCTCCGGGCCGCTACGTCATCGACGCCGGCGCTGCGAAATCGCCGATCGTTCGCGTTGGCCGCGATGTCTTCGATGGCGGCGCCGACTCGCTGCTCTACTATCTGCGACAGCAGCGCTCCGGCTTCAATCCGTTCTTCCGTGATTCGGTCCATAGGCTCGACGGATTCGTCGTCGACGACACGGGTCACGTCGTCAAGTTCCAGCCGGTGAGTGGTGGATGGGCGGATGCGTCGGACTACCTCCAGTATGTCACGACCTCCGCCACGGCGACGTATCACCTGCTGCTCTCCTACCGGGACCACGCGAAAGCGTTCGACGACAAGTTTCTCGGCAACGGATTGCCGGGGAACAACGGCGTTCCCGACGTGCTCGACGAAGCGCGCCACGGATTGTCGTGGCTGTTGCAGATGTTCCCGAGCGACTCCGAGCTCTACAATCAGCTCGGCGACGATCGCGATCACGCCTATTTGGATTTACTCACGACCGATTCGTCCGACTACGGGTGGGGCAAGGGCAAGCAACGTCCTGTCTACGCCTGCACGGGTCATCCGCAAGGATTGTTTCGGGGCAAGAATCGCTCGACTGGACTGGCGTCGACCGCCGGCAAATACGCGGCGGCGTTCGCGCTCGCGGCTCGTTTGCACGCATCGGGCAGTGATTCGGTCGACGCCTTGATGAAACGCAAGGCGGTCGCCGCCTTCGCGCTCGGCGAGCAATTTCCTGGCGCGTGCCAGACAGCGCCGGGCAGGTCGCCGTATTTCTACGAAGAAGAAAGTTGGGTCGACGACATGGAGCTCGCCGCCGCCGAGCTGCACGCGCTGACAGGCGAGCGAACGTATCTCGACGCCGCGCGACGCTACGCGGAGCGAGAGCCGGTGACTCCGTGGATGGGCGCCGACACCGCGCGTCACTACGAGTGGTATCCGTGGTGGAATGCCGGCCACTACGCGTTGTGGAAGACCGGAAGCGCGGCAGACCGCGCGGCCGCCGCGACCTTCTATGAGATGGGACTCGCACTCGTCGCCGCGCGTGCGACAAATGGCTTCCGCGTCGGCATTCCGTTCATCTGGTGCTCGAACGACCTGATGGCTTCGTTCGCGACGCAGGCGATGTTGTATCGACGCATGACCGGCGACGCGCGCTTTCGAGAATTCGAACAGGCGGCGATCGACTGGCTGTTCGGCGCGAATCCGTGGGGCACGTCGATGGTGGTCGGCTATCCGCGCGGCGGCCGTTGGGCGCGCGATCCGCACTCGGTGGTCTCGATGCAGTTTGGTCCAGAGGCGATCACCGGCGGTCTGGTCGACGGGCCGGTATATCGCTCGATCTACGCGAACCTGCGCGGCATCGCGTTGCACAAGCCGGATGCCGACTCGCTCTTCAATACCGGCTTCATCGTCTGGCACGACGACCAGGGCGATTACTCGACCAACGAGCCGATCATGGACGGCTCGGCGAACCTGGTGGTGTTGTTGAGCAGCTTGTCGTCACGAACCAAGTGACAATACCAAAAACAGAACACTCCAAGAGTGCTAGTGGTCGTACCCGTTGCCGTTGCCGTTTCTCGCGCGAAGCGGATTCACCGAGCGGCCGAGCACATAACCCGACAAACCGCCCAGCACCGTGCCGATCACGCCAGCTTCGATGCGGCCGTCGATGCCGAGCATGATCACCGCAGCGACGAGTAGGAATACCGTCGTCATCTCGAGCAACAACCCGGACGAGATGATCGCGCGCCGCAGATCGTCGCTCCGATAGAGCAGCGGCGCGAGCAGCATCAACACGAGCCCGATCGACACCACCGGAATCCCGATCGTGATCAGCCGAGCATCGAGCTTCGCCTGATAGTCCTCGCGCTGCCCGAGCTCGCGGGTGACCTGCGCAGCGTCCTGCTGAATGTTGGCAACTTCGTCGCGGTCGGATTTTGTGAGCAAGCGAACGTCGCCCATCCGAATCGCGTACGCCTCGAGCAGGCGTGATTTGTAGTCGTTGAACGACGAATCGCTGATCGCGGCGTTGAAGCTCGAGATCTGGAACCGCGGAATGACTGTCGTGTCAGGCCGCGAGACCGTGACGGCGAGCAATGTGTTCGACGGCGGGCTCACCCGGGAAAACGGCACGACCGGCGCGTAGAGCGACCGTTCGGTGAAGTCACGTGCGTTGTCGGGGGTGGTGACGCGGGCGCCGAGGGTCTGCTCGATCGAGACGAAGTTGTTGGCGGCGGTCTCGATGGCGTCGGCGAGCTGGGTACGCAGGTCCTGCGACGTGGGATTCTGTCTGAGGGCCAGAAAGAGTCGTCGTACTCTGGCCGAGTCCTGCACCAACTCCGGGGGTCGAGCCGCCGCGACGAGCCGCGCCGTATCCGCGCTGAACGTTCGCAGCACCGAGTCCGCCGGCTCGATCGCCGTTCGGAGTCGCCGTCGTCGCTCGTCGAGGTCGTTGAGCAAACGCTGGAGCTCGAAGCGGCTCAGCGTCGTGACGTTGAGCCGCGAGCCGGCTGCCGGCGCTGCTTTCGAAGTGGTTGGAGACGCCTGAGCCGTCGCGTGATTCGCGAAGCGCGTCGAGTAGGCGATGGCGAGCAGGGAGACCGCGGTGCATCCGCGCAGTCGCATAGAGCTCCGTCATCTAGGGGGGCGATGAGCGGCAATCTAGTTGAAGCGACTGCGTGTGTGCACTCCCCACGTTGGCATCACGAGCCGGCGGCGAGGATCTCGTGGTTGGTTGTTCCGTCCGTGGATACCGCTCTCGACGGCTCCCCTCGTCTTGTTTGGTTCATCGCGGATTTTCGGGGACGCGAAGTCGACAACTGCGGCACACCGACACCAAAGACACGGAGTGGACGGAGTGCATCGGAGTCGACATGAGAGCCTGCACCGGCCCAGTTGTCATCACGAGCGAAGCGAGGGATCTCGTAGTTGATGGTTCCAACTGCGAGATCCCTCGCTTCGCTCGTGATGACACAGCTCGACGCGCCTCCCCACGGCCTAGCTCCCGCGAAGCGCACTGCTGCACACTCCGTCGCACTCCGTCCACCCCGTGTCGAGGAGTTGACCCGGCGCTTCCTGCCAGCCCGTAGTTCCCGGAATTCCGCGATGAGCCTTTGTTTGAACGGCCGAAGATCCTGAAACGGCCGGATGTTCATCAGCCTGACGGCTCGTGATGACTACTTGATCAAGTGCGGCACGAACCGGCTCGTGTTCCCCGTGACCCAGCCATCGGCTTCACGAATTCCAATCCCCGCCGCTTCCTGGCCAACGATCCACGATCCGACGATCGGCCGCTTTCCGCCGAAATCCGGAATCGGCGCGAGCTGCTGGAACACGTATCCCTCCGCACCGTATTCCCCGCTCGACTCGAGGTGCTCCTTCATCGTGTGAATCGTGACGTTCGCGCCTTCACGCGACAGCAGCGGCTTCTTCGCGTACTCGAACATGCCGTTCGGCTCGTCGAAATACGCCGGCAGGAGATTCGGGTGCCCTGGAAACAGATCCCAGAGAATCGCCAGGATGCCTTTGTTCGACAGTACCATCTTCCACGCCGGCTCGATGAACTGCGTCTTCGATTTGGGAATGAGCTCGGCGAATGGCTCGTGGATCACCCACTCCCACGGATACAGCTTGAAGAGATTGTTGATCGGCTGATTCGCGACGTCCACGAACTCGCGCGCGTCCGGATCCCAGCCGATGTCCGACACGGCCAGAAGCTCGGCGCGGAGTCCCGCCTGCACCGCGGTTTCCGCGAGGTACGCCGTCGTCATCCCGTCTTCGAGATCGTCCATCGATGAGAAGTGCACGATCGGACCGAGCGGGCCTGCTTTGCCCAAATACGGCGTCGTCTGCCGCCAGAGCGCGACGAGCCGCTCGTGAATCGAGTTGAACTGATCCGCGCCTTTGTGCAACGCCTCGAGCCAATCCCACTGTATCACGCTCGCCTCGAGCAGCGCCGTCGGTGTGTCGGCGTTGTACTCGAGCATCACCGGCGGCGACTTGCCGTCGTAGGCGAGATCGAATCGACCATAGATCGACGGCGGCTCTTCCTTCCACGACTTCTCGATCAGTGGAATGGCATGCGCGGGAATTTTGAGCTCGACGTAGCGATTCTCGTCGATGACGTGCTGCACCGCCTCGAGACACCGCTCGTGCAGCTCGTTCGTGCCGCGCTCGAGCGCATCGATCTCGTCGGTCGAGAAGCGATAGTATGCATCTTCACTCCAGTACGGCGTCGTACCAGTGTGCCATTTGAGGCCACGCGATTCGACGGCGGATTGCCAGTCGGCTCGCGGAATGCTGACAATTCTTTCCATGGTTGATTGGAGTGTTTTACATCGATATCAGATGTCGGATATCGATGTCACGATCCCGAGAATCCGTGACCCGCGCCGATGCCACCGAAGCCACCGCGGACGACATTCGCGCGCGACGGCGTCGCGACCCGTGGTGCATACACCGTCGGCGACACGCTCCGCACACGACCACCGCCGGCGACATAGCTATTGTGGCGAGTCAGATACCAGAGCGGTGCATACGAATACACGTGCGGATACCAGGTGCCGCCATACCAATAGCCACGGTTGGCGACCGCCGAATCACACGTCACTTGGGTGTACGATGCCGGCTCGCACGGATCGACCGGATTGTTCCGAGACCCACACGCCGTCACGGCGACTGCCGCCAGCGCGGGCACGAGCGAGAGCGGTACCGCGCGCGAACGACGGCGCTGCGGGCGCTCACGACGAGTAGACATAAGAAAGGACGCCTCGGCGTCCTGGGTTGGTCGCGTACCCCTACGGATGCCGGATCCGGAAGTTTCGCCTCAGTCCGGCCGCAATGCGGAGACGACCTTCGCCATCATCGGCGCCCGAAGCGGATGATCGCCGAGCTCGCGCGCGAGCGCTTTCGCGACGTGCTGCGTCACCGCTTCTGGATCGCCGCCACGCTCGAGAATCGTCATCACGATTGGATTGCCGCGCACGATTCCGACCGACGCGTGATACGCACTCTCGGACTCGGCGATGAGTTGAACGTCCTCAATGCGCACGTTCGTGAAGCCCGCGTCGGTCGCCAGTGCGCGCAACATCTCCGAATCGTGAAAGCCGAACGGCGTGCTGTAGAACTCCGGCGGCTCTGCATCGAAACACTCGGCGATCGCGCGATGTGAGATCGCCGCGATTGGATCGTCCTCGAACGCACCCCAGACGCTGAACATCCACGAGCCTCCAGGACGCAGCACCCGCAACGCCTCGCGCGCCGCGCGCGCTTTGTCGGGAAAGAACATCACGCCGAACTGACAGACTACGGCGTCGAATGAGGCGTCGGCAAATGGCAGCGACGTAGCGTCGGCAATTTCCCACTGAATTCCGCGCGCGCCGGCGAGATGGCCGCGCGCGATGTCGAGCATCGGTTGATTCAGATCGGTCGCGGTGATCTCGACGCTCGCCGGAAGCGCTTCGCGCAATGCTCGCGTCACGATCCCCGTCCCCGACGCAACCTCGAGGACACGGCTCTTCGCGTGAGAAATCGCCGCGACGCGACGCGCGACGTCGCGCGCGTACGGCTCGAAGAACATCGGACCAAGGTGCCGATGATACAGCTCCGGAATCGGGCCGACGAATTGCCGATCGCGTTCCGGGACGTCGTGAAGTGGCTGCATAACGGCTCACTGGTCGTCTCGACAAATAAACGGGGCTGACACGGACAAACTTACCTGTCCATGTCAGTCCCGATCTGCCCGTGTGTCCGGACGGCTACCGCTTCGTGAAACTCGTGTCGATCCTGAAGGTCGTATCGATCGGAACGCGGGTGGTGTCACGGCGCACCGCATCGCGCTTGATGGAATCCGGACGCACCGAGTCGCGGCGCAACACGGTGTCGATCATCCGACGCGACGGCAGCGAGAAAATCGACGATGAAGGTTCTACTCGCTCGGTCTCGCGCTCGACAGGCTTCGGGCGCGGCCGCGGGCGAGGTTCTTCGGTTGCCGCCTCGACTTTCGCGGCGGTGTCCGCCGCGGAATCCGCAGCCGCGCGCCGCGCCGCCGAATCGGCCGCCGTCGCGTACGGCTGTACAGGCGCGAATGCTTTCTGCGAGAGCGTGCCTGCCGCCGTCTGCGATAGGAAGCCACCGCGACGCTGCGGCGCACCTTCGGGAAGCGGATCCGACACCGTCGACACCGCGGTTTTTCTCGTGGCGAGCGCTCGTGCACCACGGCCCTCGTTCTCGTAACGGCCGCCCGCGACCGCCGCGCCCAGCGCGACGACAACGCCTGCAATTGCGACCGGCACGACCCACCGCGGCCGCGATTTCTCCTTCGCCTTCTGGGCTGGCGTCGCGTCGAGCGGGGCGAACATGCCGGGGAAATCGGGCGACGGCGTGTCGTCGGCGTCCACAGTGACTTCTTCGAGCACGGGAAGCTCGGGATTCGCCGCGACTTCTTTCTGCTTCTCGAAGACGACCGCCTCGAACGCGGTGCGCCGCGCGTCGAAGTCTTTGAGACGCTTCTCGAGATCCGCCGCCTGCTGCTCGAGCGCTTCGCGCACTTTGGCGAGATGTTCGGTGCGCTCCGTCATGACTCGATCGAAGTCCGCGCGCTCGTCGGACAGCGCAGCTTGCATGTCCGCGATCTTTTTCTCCCACGCGGCGCCTTTCCAGCACATTGGGATCCTAAGCTTAGAATTCCACGTGGACAAGTTGTCGCGGCCGCTTCTATAGTGTCACCTAAATACTAGTGACTCCAGCGTAACTGGACTGGCCACAGTTAGGCCGCAAATGTAATCACACTGGCTCACCTTCGG
>JADMIO010879503.1_pt1 | contig 29080 bp, 24 predicted proteins | sample 8958161 | NCBI WGS metagenome assembly JADMIO01 (sample SAMN16585339, study PRJNA669376) | soil metagenome | isolation source: Crop rotation soil | place: USA: Cullars Rotation, Alabama | collected 2011 | reverse complement strand
TGGTCCATCTCAATCAGGTGGTGCTGGACATCACCGCGCAGTCCGGGCCAGGCAATCTGCTCGGCAACCTGCTCTGCGCTGTCGCTCATCTGCTCGACGGGAATGCACCGTTGAGTGGACTGGTTAACCTGCTGAACGGAATTCTTGGCGCGCTTGGGCAGACCCCCACGGCCACCAGGAATCCGCTCATGGCGATCCCGGTCACTGGGACAATCCCTGGTGTCGCAGGAAGTAGCGGCTCAGTTCAGGCGAACGGTACGTTCACCGGTGTTCTGGATATCACAAGCTTTGACGTACAGAACGGTGCGTTGCAAGCAATCGGAACCCTCCATGGGGCACTGGTCGACGCCACCGGCAAGAACGTCGGCGATGTCACACAGGCGGTGACATTGCCGCTGGCGACGCCGACAGGGACGTGCCAGGTGCTGCATCTGGTGCTGGGACCGCTGGATCTGAACCTGCTCGGGCTGAATGTTCACCTCAACCAGGTCGTCCTCGACGTCTCCGCCGATGCTGGAAGCGGGAATCTAGTCGGCAACCTGCTCTGTGCAGTTGCGGATCTCCTAGGTGGCAATGGCTCGGCAGGGTCGATTGCCGGTGTGTTGAACCAACTGCCGGATCTCTACTTCACCCTAGTCGGAGCACAAGAGTTCACGGTCTTCGTTCCACAAGTCGCGAACTGAGCTTCCGTAGTATACTCACGGTCGATGAGCCCTGCCTGGTATTCAGGCAGGGCTCATTGTTATTGAAGATAGAGTTGACATGGAGGGTAAATTTCCACGTGATCGGAGTGTCGATGGGCCGCTTTGTGATTGGACTTTTGCTGCTCTGTCTGATTGCTTGTGGCAGTTCTAACCTCTCACAGGTCGATCTGCCCGCGTTGCTGGTCCAGGATGGCGATCTCCCTGACACACTCGCGCCGGATCAGCTCACCTCAGTCTGGATCTGGGGCGACGAGGCACCCAGGCCTGACCGCTTCCTGAACCGCACCTTCTCGCATGACGGCCAGCCTGCGGGCATCGCCCAAATCGCGCTCTATAGTTCGACCGATACGCTCGCCCAGGCCTATACCGGCGTGCATCGTGGGCAAGGTGGGGAGCCTCTGGCCGGTGTTGGAACTCAGGCTTCGAGTTATGACTCAGGGATCGCGGTCGGTGCACAGTTCGTGCGCTGTCATGCGCTGGTTTCGGTCCAGCTGGTCAAGGACGCGGGCGCGACGATGGGCATCCTGCTCCACTATCTGCAGCGCCTCGACCAGCGGGTGTCGGCGGCGACTTGCTGATCAAGACATATTCACCACAGACGGGTACCCGTCTGTGGTTCTATTAATTCGTCGCCTCGGTAGCTCTGGGCGCGAGCGCCCGTGGTGCCAGTATCGCCGACAGTGCCAGTAAGAGCACGACTACACTCAGACTGATCGGTAGCGTTGTCAGCTCGGCCACGAAGCCGATCAATGGGGCGGCGAGCAGGAAGCCAATCGAGCCCGCTGCCGATACCGCCGCAAGGCCCGCGCCGGCCGTTATACCGGGGATCTGTCCAGCAGCACTGAAAAGTACCGGGATCGTATTCGCGAGGCCCAGACCGACGCAGCCGAAGCCGATGATCGCGGCTGCCGGCGTGCCGATCAGCAGAGCACCTCCCAGGCCGGCTGCTGCCAGTCCTGCACTGAGCTGAATCACCTGCGCGCTGCGCAGCCGGGCCCGCACAGCGTCGCCGCAGAAGCGCCCGACCGCCATCATCAACGAAAAGGCGGCGTAGCCCGTGGCCGCAAGGGCAGCGTCCGTGGCCAGCGACCGGCTCATATAGACCGTGCTCCAGTTGATCATCGTCGCCTCGCCGATCAGGGAGAAGAACGCCAGACTGCCCAGACCAATTAACGCGCCCGTCAGATGTACGACTGCGGCCGGCGCCGCCTGGCGCTGGTCGATGCTCGGCGGTAACAGCGGGCGGAGCGCCACGATGCTCATCATGCCCAACACCAGCGCCACGCCCACCACATGCGTCTCCGCGCTGACGCCTGCGGCGAGGAGCAGGCCGCTTAGCGCTGCACCCGCGAGGCCGCCAAGGCTGAACATGGCGTGGAACGTCGACAGGATCGGCCGCCCGTAGCGTGCCTCGACTGCCACACCTTGCGCGTTCATCGAAATGTTCATGGCGCTGTTCCCCATCCCGAAGACGAACAGCGCCACGACCAGCAGCGGCAATACCGGCGCGAAGATCAGCATCGGCAGCGTCGCACAGTAGGCGATCGTCGCGACGCGGATCACGAGCCGGCTGCCGAGACGCGCGACGGCACTGCCCAGGAACGTCAGCGCGAACATACCTCCGGCCGCCGACGCGAGCAGGACCAGCCCCAACGCCCCCACGCTCAGCCCGAATTTGTCCTGGATCAGCGGGATATGCGCCACCCAGCTGGCCGAGGCTGTGCCGTTGATGAAAAAGATGGCTAACACCGCCCACCGGACGATGCGAATATCTACCGGCGCTTGTCCCCCTGCCACCACAACACCTGTTCCCACTCCCTGTGTCATCCCTGTGCCTTTCCCTATCGGTGTTGTCGCAGCTTGTTCCTCCGATGGTGTGTCACGCCCCTGTGATATCCGCTTACCCGGGTCAGAAAGATTGTACCTGCTAATGACGGTGAGGTTGTTGCGCCGATCAGCGTCCACATGATCTTGTGTGGTCATCGCAACGCCAATCGCCCGGCATCTATTGCCGGGCGATTGGTGACGGTGGGGGCCGGCTCAGAGAATAGGAAGGACGGGCTGCCAGTGGTTCATCGTTCGCGTGCAATCGGTGGCAGCATCGCCGCGACAGTCGTCTGTAAGAGGATCGGCGCATACGGCTTCGCTACAAGCCAGGCACGTTGGCTCGCGTAGTCAGGCAGCCGCTGTTGTATCTCCTCGGGGTTCGATGTTGTAAAGACCACGGGAATCGACCGGGTCATGGGATCGGCCCGTAGTTCGCGAAAGAATTGGATGCCGTCGAGTTCAGGCATGTGCAGATCCAGCACAATAGCGGCCGGCTGCAGATGGGCGACGCGTGCTCTAGCAGCGGGCTGCGGTGCGCAGGGGACGACACGGTAGCCGGCTATGTCGAGGATCATCTTACACAATCTGACACATAGTGGATCGTCGTCGATAACCACGATAGTCGGAACGTTGGTCGCGCTCGCGATCGACGCCCTTGGTCTTTGCTGCATAGCTTGCTTCCTATTGCTGCTGGCTTTTACATAGGTTAGCAGAGTTGAGTAAGCTGATGGTAAGCTGCGATCATGGACATGGTAAGTCGATACTCGCCGGACGCCGAAACCATACATTATGGGTGTCTATGTTTGCGGCAACTGTACGGAGAAGGTCGATCCAATCCCGACTTCGCTGCTGACGTCGATCTTGCCGCCCATCCGCTCCATGAGTTGCTTCGAGAGCGCCAAACCTAAACCAATGCCCCCGATCCTGCTCTTTTCGGCCCCGAGACGGTCAAATGGGGTAAAGAGACGTGGGATGAGATCAGGTGCAATGCCTCGACCTGTATCTTGGATGTCGATCCGCATATGCTTGTCGCTCTCAATACAGCTGATCCGGATCCCACCCCCTCTGACGTTGTACTTGACCGCGTTGCTGAGCAGATTGACCAGCACTTGCTTGAGGCGTTGAGGATCGGCCAGAACCTGCTGGTCCTGACAGGACGCCAGGTCTACTTCAATGTGCAGCGCTTGTTCGGTCGCCTGCTGCTGAATGAGCCGCAGACTTTCCCGAACGATCGGAGCAAGCATCGCCGGTTCCACACGCATCTCAAAGCCCGTATTTTCGATGCGTGTAATGTCGAGCACGTCGTTGATCAACGTCAGAAGATGCTCCCCGGCAGTCAGGATATAGGACATATACTCCCGATGCTCGGGGCTCTCGAGGTCGTCTGTGAGGATCTGCGCGTAGCCGAGGATCGTCTGCAGGGGTGTGCGCAATTCATGGCTCATGCTGCTAAGAAAGACACTCTTCGCACGGCTCGCCTGCTTCGCTTCGTCGCGTGCGACGGCCAGCTGGGTGACGTCATCGACCGCGATCACGATACCACCGATCGTTGCATCGGCCTCGTACCACGGCGTGATGGCCCAGCTCACGATACGCTGCTTGCCGTCGAAGTCTGTCCAGCGTTCTTCCGGCGCGGAGATGGCCTCGCCCTGCAGAGCGCGCGCAACGATCTCGCTCCAGTGTGCCGGGAAAACTGGAAAGTAATCCTGGATACGCTGGCCGATAAATGATTGGCCGGTCGAGCCATACGCCCTGATCCATCGTCGGCTATGGGCAATGTATCTTGCCTCGCGATCGAAGACGGCCATCGCGACGGGAGCGATGTCGAGGATGTGCTGCAGGCGATGATACTCTTGTGCCAGCGCCTCTTCGGCAAGCTTGCGCGCGGTGATGTCGATGGTGTGTATCAGGATCATGTCCGGCGGGATCGGTGCGAAGGTCGCCGCGATAAAGCGTCGCTCGCCGGTGGTCTGCAAGGTCCACCACCGTTCACGTTGAACAGTCGTCTGCTCGGCATCACACCGGGCAAAATCGGCCAGTATGTCGGGCCGATCCTGATAGAGCACGCTGGCCCGAGCTCCAAATAACGGTTGGATCTGGCCTTTGGTGAACTCCCGGGCCGCGCGGTTGACCTCGATGAGAACAAAATCATCGCCGGTCTTTTGCCAGATCGTCATTGAAGCGGGAGAACTCTGATACTGCGCCTGGAATCGAGCTTCACTGGCTTTCAGCTGGGTTGTGAGGTGCATCTGGGCGGTAATGTCCCGGTTGACACTGATCAGTCTGCGTGGTGCTTCGTCTGGAAAGGAGAGCAGCCGCACCGATGCGGCGATCATGATCTCATGACCATCGCGATGTGGCTGGATGACATTGCCACGCCAGTAGCCTTGTTCAAAGAATGCCGTCCGGACCTGCGTTTCCGTGCTTCCATCGATGTAATGCAGTACCGGAATAATATCCGCCAGTCGCCTGCCTAGCACCTCATCGACACGCCACCCGTAGATGTCTTCAGCGGCATGGTTCCAGACCACGATATGCTCATCTGGATCGATCGCGATCACAGCGTCGTTCACGTTCTCAAGGATCACAGCCGCAGAGATTGCATCATTGTCCATGGCAGGCCTTCCGCTCGGTGGGCAGTGTATCGCACATGTGCAGCATAAAACGCACCTCGACATGGATTATAGATGAACGGGCCAACATCACCGATTGAAGGATGTTCTCGACCGATCCATAATTGTTAACATCTTCCTCGCGCGTTATTAATCTTGCCGCAGTAGCCTTATTACTGGGTTGGCAGACCCGTGGTGCCGGCGCTCATGCCCAGCTGTGGGGGATGGGCAGGAGCGTCGGCATGTCCCATCTCTCCGTATGAGTTCAGGCGAGTTTGGCTTAATAGTCATTGTCTATTACCATAGCCGCAACCCAAAAAGCTCGTACCGGACGCTCTACTGTTACTACAAGCGACCACTGGCCTGGCTGTTGATTGAGGATACGAAGGAGGAACTCGGTATGCGTCGACTCTGGCTTAGTTTCGTCCTGCTCCTGGTGCTTATCCCGGCTGCGATGCCTGCGGCTGCATCCCAGGGCCACCCCGAACGCTCGCATGATTCTAAGGTGCTCTTCTTCACCTCCGATGGCATGCGCGAAGACCAGATCGCGGCTTATGCCGCGCAGGGCTATCTCCCAGCGTTTCGCGATCTGCTCAAACATGGTGCCTCGGCAGCAGGTGGCGGCCTGCTGACACAGGCACCGCCCAATACCGGTGCCGGCTGGTATAGCCTTGCCACAGGTGCATGGCCCGGCGTGCATGGCTCGACGAACAACACGTTTCATATCAACGGCCAGCCTTTCGGGAACAGCACATCGGCGTTTGGACCGAACGTTCTGCAAGCCGAGACGATCGCCCAGGCGGCTGAGCGCGGCGGCAAGCGCGTCGCGCAAATCGAGTGGGCTGGCGGCCTGAACGGCCCAATCGACGGGCCGACAGTTGACTACCGCAGCTTCTTCTCCGGTCGAGGCGTCGCCACCAACTATATCGCCGCGACCGACGATCCCAAGTTCACCCCCGCCTTTGGCCTGCAGTTCGACCATCCTGCCGGTTTCGCGGGCATCGCCCCGTTCCCACAGGCAGCGCCTACGGCCGCAACCGGATGGACCAACGTGCCGGCGTCGTACAGTCCGGCTCAGGAGATGCGGCTGCGTGTGCTCGACTTCGGCACCGATAAGTATGGCCTCAACGCCTATCTGTTTGATTCGACCAACGACCATAACACCAACTACGACCGCGTGCTGTTTGCGCCGACGAAAAACGGCAACGACCGCGTCGCGGTGTTGGCGAAAGGCCAGCTGGCCGACGTCAAGGTCAAGGTTATCGGCGGTGCCCTAGACGGTAAGACCGCCGGTATGCTGGTCAAGGTCGAAGAGCTGACGCCGAATCTCTCCCGCGTGCGCCTGTTCCACACATCGGTCAGCCGCGCCAACGCCTCCTGGCCAACCTGGCCGGGCGAGCCGGGCTTCACCGGCGACTTCGCGGAGTATCTCGCGCAGAAGTTCCCGACCTCAACCGGCGCCGATTTCGCCATTATCGAGGCCGGTATCACCAGTGAGGAAACCTACGTCCAGCAAGGTCTCTACTGGGAAACTGCACTCCAGCCGATCATCAAGTACGTGCTGCGCCGCTACAAGCCGGATCTGGCGCTGATCGGCTATCCCGTCACCGACGAGTTCCAGCACCAATTCCTGGGTCTCGTGACGGAGATGCTGCCCAACGGCGCACGGAATCCTGCCTACGACGATGTGCAGGTCAACGGCACGCCGGATCACCGTGTAGCGCAGCGCGAAGCGTTCATCCGCCGTGCCTATCAGGGCGCGGATACGACGTTCGCCCTTGCCCGCTCGCTACTGGGCGACGATCCGAATACGTTCGTCTCCTCCGACCATGGCTTCGCCCCGCAGTTTCTGGCCATCGACGCCAGCCGCGTGCTGGTCGACCTCGGGCTGCTCTCCAAGCCCCAGACGTCCAATTGCCGCCCTGCCGTTGGCGAGACGATCGGCAAGGCCAAGGCATGCTGGGCCGGTGGTGCCGTCCAGATCTACTTGAATCTTGCCGGGCGTGATCCTGCCGGAGGCGGTTTCCTGCAGGTCGCGGCCGCGGATGAGAGTGCCAAGGTCGCCCAGATCAAAGCGGCGTTCCTGGCGTTGAGCGATCCCAACGATTGGACCGGCGACGGCCATGCCGAGGGCTGGAAGATGATCGACCGCGCCTATACCAAGGCCGAGGCGCGCTACATTCCTAACGGGCCGCACAGCACCGCCGATATGGCCTCGCCCACGCGCACCGGCGATCTTGTCGCCTTCGCCTATCCGCCCTACGAGTTCGACGCCGCGACGCCGGGCACACTCGTCGCCCGCTCGGCCTTCTTCGGCCAGCACGGCTATGTGCCGGATGTCCAGAACCTGGCCGCGCGGACCAATATGCGCGCGACCTTCCTGGCCGGCGGGCCGCAGATCGCGAGGGGTGAAGTACGCAACATTCGCACGATCGACCTCTCCCCGACGATCGCCTATTTGCTGGGTGTCCCAGTGCCGCAGCAGAGCCAGGGCCGTGTCCGGCTCGACGTGCTCAAAGATGGCGACGACGTTACGCCGCTCTCGATCATCGGTCTGAATGACTTCCACGGACAGCTCAGCCCGACGACGATACCGATGGACGCGATCAACGTCCCTGTCGGCGGCGCGGGGCAACTCGCCACCCTCTTCGACGAAGACGCGGCGGCGCTGCCCGGACCGGCTCTCCTGCTGGCCGCAGGCGATAATGTCGGCGCGTCGCCGCCCAACTCCGCGCTGCTCGAAGACATGCCGTCGATCGATGCGGAGAATGCCTGGGGCCTCGACGCGACCTCCTACGGCAACCATGAGTTCGACTATGGGGTCGAGCGGTTGCAGCGGCAGCAGGCACGTGCTCACTTCCCGTTCCTTGCCGTCAACATCGTCGAGACTAGCACCGGCAAAGCGCCTAGCTGGGTCCAGGGGACGAAGGTGTTCCGCGTCAACGGCTTCAAGGTCGGCGTGATCGGCGCTGAGCTGCGGGAAACGCCTGAGCTCGTATCGGCCGGGGCGACTGCGGGCCTCACCTTCCTGCCCGAAGCCGAGCGTATCAAGGCAGCGTCTGAGATGCTGCGCCGCCAGGGTGTGCGCATCCAGATCGTCCTGATCCATCAGGGCACGGCCAACGGCTCGAACGCTGCGGGCCAGACGGCACCCGTGCCCTGGAATGGCCCAATCTTAACAATCGCCAACGCCCTGCAGGGCACGACGGTCGATGCGATCGTCGCGGGCCATACCCATCGTGTCTCCAACCTGATGGCCGGCAAGATCCTCGTCACCGAGGGCATCAACGCCGGTGTGTCCTATTCAGTCCTGCAATTGATGGTCAAGGGCGATGATGTGCAGTGGGCTGGTGGGTCGACCCGCGTGGCGAAGGACATCGGCGTCGCTTCGCGTGCGGACGTGAAGGCGATCGTCGACGATGCCGATGCTCAGACGGCAGTGCTCCGCAACAAGGTCGTTGGCACACAGGCCAACGACATTCTGCGCGCTCCGACACGGCTCTTCGAGTCCGAGATGGGCAATATGGTCGCCGATGCGATGCGGCAGAAGTATCCGGGCGTCGACGCGGCACTCACCAACTCGGGAGGACTACGCAACGATCTGGTGTGCAGTCCACCCAGTGCCGGTGAGCAGCCCTGCGAGATCACCTGGGGCGAGATGTTCGCTGTGTTGCCGTTCGGCAACCGCACGGTGCTGGAGACGTTGACCGGCGATCAGCTCACGACCGCGTTTTTGAACGGTTTCTCGCCGTTCTGCAATCCCGCGATCGCGACCGGTCGCTTCCCGCAGATCTCCGGGTTGAAAGTTCAGTTCCACTGCACGGGAACGACGCCGGTCGTCGACGGCATCTGGAAGGCACCCAACGGGCCGAGCGGCACGCTGACGCCGCTGGGAGCGGCCGACACGGTGCGTCTGGTGACGAACGACTTCATGTTCACGGGCGGCGACGGTTATACCGTGCTGGCGGCGGGAACCGATCCGCAACAGCCGGGCGATGCGCTGCTCGACATTGCCATCGACTATGTCACGGCACACTCGCCGGTCGATCCAGTGGTCGAGGGCAGGATCGTCGGCCCATAGGTATCCACGACAATCCACTCGGTCTGATGGTGGTGCAGGCCGGCTACACGTATCCAGGCGTGTAGCCGGCCTGCGCGATACTGACACATTGAGGGCGGGCTCTGAGTCGGTGGCTCAGGTCTTGAGTGTACTGGATCCAGCTGCATGCGTGCAGTATTACCACACCTTCAATCTGCTCGACGACGAAACGGTCGTCAACCATATCCCGAACGCTGCCGTCCCGATCTGGCTGGCCCAGAATGTTCCCTGTTTGAATGTCCCGATAAGCAGCTGGAGCAAACCTACTATTTTCGCTGGTGGTCATCACCGGGCTTATTGGTCTTCGTCCCCGCACCGGCGATGTGATCGAGGTCCATCCACTGCTCCCGGATGGCACGTGGCGATACTTCTACCTCGACAACGTCCTGTATCATGGGCGGCGTATCTCTACGACGAGACGGGGCAGCGCTACCGTCGCGGTGCAGGCGATACCAGGAGGTCATTAATGGCGACAGAGACGCGCGCGGGTTGGCGCAAGTCGGAGCACAATCCGGTGCTTGGCGGCGAGCTTGGCACGTGCTTCGACATCGCGGTCTTGCCTGATGGCGATGGGTATCGGATGTATTTCTCGTGGCGACCGCAGAAGAGCATCGCCGTTGTCACCAGCGACGACGGTGTCCGATGGACGACGCCAACGATCGTTCTCAGCCCGACTCATGCAACAACCTGGGAACAGGACATCAATCGTCCGGCAGTCTTGACGCGCCACGACGGCTATCATATGTGGTATACCGGCCAGAGCAAAGATGCCGCAGATGTTGGCCGTTCGGCGATCGGCTATGCGACGAGTCTGGACGGAGTAACTTGGGAGCGCACAAGCGCAGAGCCGGTGCTGGCGGCCGGTGCAGCCTGGGAAAAGGTGGCCGTCATGTGCCCGCATGTGATCTGGGACGACGCCCGGCACCTCTACTACATGTGGTATTCAGGCGGCGAACAGTACGAGCCGGACGCCATTGGCTACGCGACCAGCACCGATGGACGGCAGTGGACGAAGTATGCCCGAAATCCCATCTTTCAGGCCGATCCGGACTCGGCGTGGGAACAACATAAAGTGACGGCGTGCCAGGTCGTCCGGCACGCCGGCTGGTATAACATGTTTTATGTCGGCTTTCGCGACATTGACCATGCGCAGATCGGCCTGGCACGCTCGCGCGATGGCATCTCCGGCTGGCAGCGGCATTCGCTCAATCCGATCATCAGCCCCGGCGTGGATCAGTGGGATCACGACGCCTGCTACAAGCCGTTCGCTCTCCTGAAGGATGAAACGTGGCGGTTGTGGTACAACGGCCGCCACGATCACCTGGAACAGATCGGCCTGGCGCTGCATGATGGTCAAGATCTGGGTTTCTGAAACACGATTGACAGCGCACGTATCATGCCGCGCATGACAACTACAACGATTGGATTTGGCTATCAGCCGCCTGCGGGTGATCGCGGAATCGAGCCGATCCGCCCGGCGACCTTCGTGGCGGACCTCCATCATGTGATCGACGCCGCCGCACAGGGCATGACCTCGGTATGGGTCCCGGACCATCTGATGTTCGGCGCGAAGTATCGCCACGAATGTTGGACGCAGCTGGTATGGGTTGCAGCGCGTTACCCGACGCTCAACGTCGGCACCATCGTGCTGGCCAACTCGTTTCGCAATCCCGCGCTCCTGGCGAAGATGGCTGCGACGCTCCAGACGCTGAGCGAGGGTCGCCACATCCTCGGCTTCGGCGCGGGGTGGCATGCCGAGGAGTACGCCGGCTACGGCTTTGACTACCCGAGTCTCGGCACGCGCCTGGATATGATGGAAGAGGCGATACAGGTCATTCGGGCGCTCTGGGCCGAAGGTCCGGTGACATTCGACGGGCGGTTCTATCACTTGAAGGATGGCTATTGCGAGCCGCGCCCCAGCCCGCCGCCACCGCTGATGATCGGCGGCAGCGGCGAGAAGCGAACATTGCCGATTACCGCGCGCTACGCTGATTGGTGGAACGATCTGTCCCGCCCGCACGATGTCCTTCAGCGGAAACTCGACCTGCTGCGTGGCTATTGCCAGGCCGAGGGACGTGACTTCGCAACGCTGCGCAAGAGCCTGTCGATACAGGTATACATCGATCGGTCGCATACCCAGGCGCTCGCACGTGCCGGCGATAAGGTGGGGAGCGACAATCCGCCGCTGGCCGGCGATCCCAGTGCCATACGCGAGCAGATCGCCGAATTGGCCGAGCTTGGGATCGACCTGCTCCAGCTGATCTTTCCGCGTTTTCCCGACACCGACGATATTCAACTGTTCATCGACGAGGTGCTGCCGGCCTTCTAATGTGCCGCCCAAATGGCACCTGATCCAAGGACGCCATGCAAGGGAACGATGAAACGCGTCTCGATCAAACAACGACTCAAACCGACCTTCGACGAAGGATTAACCTTCAGTAAAGAGCGCGTCGCGGCCTTCGGCGACGCCGTGATCGCGATCGCGATCACGCTGTTGGTGCTCGACATTCATCCCGATCTCACGAATGTCGCCACCAATCGCGGGGTTTGGCAGGAACTTTTGCGCCTCACACCCAATATCCTCGCCTTCGTATTCAGCTTCTGGGTCATCGCGCGGCTGTGGATTGGCAACCAGCTCTTCTTCCAGTCCCTTGCCACGCTGGACATGCGGACCCTCCAATACTACATTCTGTTTCTGTTCGTCATCGTCGCCATCCCGTTCCCGACCGGACTCCTCGCGGCCAGCCATCTGATGCACGCGACGATCGTGCTCTATGCTGGAACCATGGCCGTCGCGAGCACGATCCAGGCCCTCATGTGGTATCGCCTGCTCACGCCTACGTATCGCGCGGCGAATGCAACCGAGTATTTCGTCTTCTATCGCGTGCTCCAGTACGGCTGGAGCGCCGTGGTCTTTGTAATATCGATCCCGCTCGCTTTCATCCACCCGTATGTGGGCATCGGCTTCTGGGTGTTGTTCGGCTTCACTCGCATGTTCACGGAACGCTCCGCCGAGTCGCTCAAAGAGTTCGAGGAAGTCTATCTACGGCGAAAATCGAAGGTTGAGCAACGCTCCGAAAAGAGCCCCTAAAGCATCGGTCAAGCATTCCGAACAAAGTACGATTTGAACCACAGAGACACAGAGACGACGAGAATAATGAACCACGGAGGCACAGAGACACAGACTGGACTTTGTCCAAGTCAAGCGGCGTAACTGAGGGTGTCGAGTAAACCATGCAATACGGCGGACGGAATTCCTACTTGTCCCTTGTCCGCATGGGACTGTGGAAATTGCACCGTCCGCCATAGATGCTCCCGCACCAACCCCAGTGTGGCCGCAAACGTCGCTTCCCGCTTGACATACCACGCACTCCTCCGCACTGGATGCGCCTTCCCCCCAAGCATCTCCTTCGCCAACAGGACTACCACCGAGAACAGCCCCAACAACACCGGCGTCGTCCGCTCAATCGCCAGCTTCGACCACTGCCGCTGCGTCTCCACTCCCAGATGCGCTCGCACTTCCTCAAACGTCACTTCTTCGCTCCACCGCCAAACAAACCACTCCACCACCTGCACTGCGCTGGCCGTCTGGTCGGTCGAGAAGAACGCCTGCGGCTCGAACTCCCCGCTCCGGTCTCGCACCAGCACCCAGCGCAGCGCCAACGGTGCCTGCCCCTGAGTCACCCACAGTGCCGTCCCCGTCGCCACCTCCACCCGCCGCTGCGTGCCTCCGTACCACGCCACCCTCACCTCCTCCCACTCCGTCGTCGCCTCGCTCACCCGCGCCTTGAGGCTGACCTGACGCGGCCCATACACATATTTGGCCTTGCGACCGCGCTTGCGCTGACCAGGAAGCGGTGTTGCCTCATACAGCCGCGCATCCCAGCGCAAGCGCGAGACCAGCGTGATTGGCACGGCGGCACACTGGCAGCGCAGCCCCAGTTTGAGCGCGCCCAGTGCGCCATCCACCACCAGGATGAGCGCTCGCTGGGGGTACCAGCGCCGCAGCGCCAGAGCCAGTTGGCCAACCCAGTCGACACTGGTCTTGTGGTGACGCCGCTTGCTGCCTTGGGGCAAGGTGCCCGGAGCAAGCACGGTGAGGAAGGGCAAGGCCCACACGCGGCTGCTCCAAGGGACACGCACAAGCAGCACCATGCAGACCCAGCGCAAGCCGAAACTCATGACCTTGCGCTTCTTGGTGGACCGCACGGGGTCACGAAAGCAGCCAAGGGCGTGGATCTTGGGACCACGACGCCGTTCGAGGGTTTCATCGGCAGCGACGACGAGGGGAGCACCAGCGGCAACGAAGGCAGTGACGAGGAGACCGAGGAGGATGCGGCTGGCGGTCAAGCCGGACCAGGCGACGCGATTGAGGACACGATGATAGAGCTGGAACTGGGCTTCATCGCTGAGGCCCATGACGCGCAGGACAGCGGTGACGGTGCGGCGGGCGGGGGCGAGGATGGCGCCGATGAGGAGGACCTGGACCCATTGCCAAGTGCGGTCGGAAAAGAGTTGCATGAAGGGGGCGAGGACGGGCATAATGTCGCTGGGCAGAACTATCATGTGAAAGCTCCTTTGACAAGTGCTTTCAGGGTAGCCTGCCCCTCGTCAATTGTCTACCCCCTTCTCACCAAATGGATAAAGTCCAGACAGAGACGACGGGATTAAGTTTTAAGAGATACCATATACATCCGCGTGTCTGTACCGAACAGAGACGATAACGATTTCATTCTTCGTTTCTCTGTGCCTCTGTGTCTCTGTGGTGAATTCTCTGTGCCTCTGTGGTTCAAATCGTCCTCCGTAATTCATTTCACTGCGGTGGGCGGCACGAGCTGCGGATCTCCAGCCGGGTCGATAGGCGGCGTTCCTGCGGCGGCTCGTCGTCGCCCCGAATCCGGCGCAGGAGGAGCTCGCTGGCAATTTTGCCGAGCTGGCGCGTGTTCTGCGCGACTGCGGTGAGCGGCGGGTTGTAGGCGCTTGTCCAATCGAGGTCGTCGAAGACGATCACCGAGATATCGTCGGGGATGCGCAGGCCACAGCGGTAAATCGCGCGCAAAGCACCGATCGCGGAGTAGCCACTTGAGATAAAAAGGGCCGTCGGCCGCTCGTCAAGCCTGAGCAAGGCTTCAGTCGCGGCATCCGCGCTCTCGATCTTGAAGTCGGTTGCCTTGATCAGCTCACGCTCGACGGCCAGCCCACGATCGAGCAGCGCCTGCTCGTAGCCGAGCCGCCGTTCGCGGCCAGGGGCGAAGCGATCCGGCCCCGCGATCAATCCGATGCGCCGATGGCCCAGCTCGACGAGATATGAAACCCCGAGGCGGCCTCCACCAAAATTATCGGAGAGGACCGCGTCCACCGGAGCGCCCTCGACGCGCCGATCCAGCGCGACCACCGCGATGCCCTCGTCCAGTGCCGCACGCACCGGAATAGCGCCGAGGCATTCGTCGGTAGAACATACGATGATTCCGGCGACCGCCTCATCGCTCAGCACCTGGAAATAGCTTTTCTCGCGCTCAGGATCATCGTCCGTGTTGCACAGCAGCAGAGTATAGCCCGCTTGAAAGGCCGCTTCTTCGGCACCGCGCGCCGCCGAGACAAAAAAGGGGTTCTGGATATCCGGGATAACCACGGCCAGCACGTTTGTAGAGTTCATCCGGAGGTTGCGGGCGAGGCGATTCGGCCGGTATCCCAGCGCCGCGACTGCCGCATTCACCCGCTCGCGCAGCTTGCCGTCGACCGTCACACGACCGTTCAGCACGCGCGATACGGTCGCGACTGACACACCCGCCTGCCTGGCAACATCGATAACGGTGGCCGACTTCATAGCCCCCCGATCTGGTAATCCTTTACCCGACGCTCAGATCAACGCTCGACACCTTGTATAAAGCAACCAGAATGAAGTGAATTGCGCTGCGAGACGCGCGCATGGTAATCGTTTGCCAAAATCGTGTCAATATATACGGGTGCAGCCTCTCGCTCTTCGCCGGGTGCCTCCTGGGTGTGGTACTCGGGAGTAATTTGGAGAGGGGTACTTTAGGGGATGGTGGAGGGGTCAGTCAGCCACTACAGCGGATAAATCCGCGTAAGCTTGTCCTTCCAGCTTTCGTAGCGCCTGTTACGCACAGGTCTGACGGTAGCAAGGATGGTTCGACCTATGAATACAGCATCTCTCGCTACAACGGAGGACCATCGGCTTGCTGACGGGAGCCGGATTAGTACGGCCCATCGCAGTTTTACGGAGCAATGGATCATACTTGCTCCAACCAGCAACCGCAAGTTTGTAAAGGTGTCAAACCGGAGCTCTGACGTACCACCAGAGTGCCTAAGACAAGGACAGTATAGCACGTGGCTGTGTCTAAGACGGTCACAAGGGAACGAGCGCTAAAGCGGGGCTTTCCTCCACTGCCCATCCATGGGCGTGGCTTCCAGCCCTGAAAGGGAACGAATTGTGATCGATACTCGTGCCCAAACGGACCTGGTGAGTACGCGCTCGTTACTGGTCAGCGCGTTGTTGGTCAGCCTGGGCGCGGCCGTGGGGCAAGGCTTCGCGCGCTTTGGCTATGCATTGCTGCTGACGCCGATGCAGCGCACCCTCAGTTGGAGCTATGCGCAGGCAGGCCTGGTCAATAGTGCCAATGCGCTCGGCTACCTGGCCGGCTCACTCGCTGTTGGACGATTGATGGCGCGCTGGGGAGCAGTGCGTGTTGTGCGTATCAGCCTCCTGGCGGTAAGCTGCAGCCTGGTGACGACCGGATTGTTCGACGGCGCGAGCCTCCTCGTCCTATCACGGATCGTCGCCGGTATCGGTACCGGGCTGCTGTTTGTTGCCGGCGTGGCCGTCGTGCTGGCGCTCGACTCGTCGCCGCGCAGCGACTTTGCCGTTGGTGTCTATTATGCCGGCCCGGGTATCGGCATCGTCCTGTCGGGCATTCTGGTCCCGGTAATGCTGGGGCCGCTTGGCTGGGATTGGCACACGGCGTGGATCGCCCTCGGCGTGCTGGGTTTCCTGACCATGGCTGCGGTCGAGATTCCGTTGCGCGCTACCCAGCGTGTGCTTCCTGTACGACCTGCGGCAATCACCGAGCGGCTCTTTGTACCGCGTGACTACCTGACGCTGTGGCCGGCGATGGTCGCCTATACGCTGTTCGGCCTTGGCTACATTGGCTACATGACCTTTGCGGTCGCCTATTTACGCTCGATCGACGTGGCACCGGCGCTGGTGCAGGGCTTCTGGATTGTGCTTGGCATATTCGCAGCTAGCTCCGGTTTTACGTGGCGACCGTTGATCCGTCGTCTTCAGCCGCATCATATGCTGAGCCTGGTCCTCGCGACGCTCGCCACAGGTGCATTGTTACCTGTCCTGGTGGCGCAAACTTGGAGCTTTGTGCTCTCGGCAGTGCTCTTTGGAGGAACGTTCACTGCTGTTGCCAACGTTGTTACGCTCCAGGTACGAGCACAGCTGCCACCGGCGCGGTGGACGATGGTGATGGGCAATGCCGTGGCATTATTCGCCGTGGGACAATTGATCGGCCCAACGCTCACCGGGTTAGTCAGCGACATGCGCGGCGGACTGGCGCTCGGCCTGCTTGGCTCCGCTCTGATTCTTGCCCTGGGGGCCATCGTCGCGCTCCGAGTCAGCCGGCCAAACGACCGCGCGCCGGTGCTGGTGAAGATTGACAGGGCCGAAGCCGTACAGTAGAATGCGCCGGTAATCGTTTACACGGCATTGTTACCTGTTGTAACCGGCCGCCTGTTCATCACGATCCGCATATTGACTCCAAGGTTGGAGGCGTAGAGAAGCTATGGCATCGCGATTGAATGCGGAACGAACGGGCGCTGCGCCGGCTCGAAGTAAGTTGCGCCGGCAGGAGGAACGCTGGGCGTACCTCTTTATTCTGCCGCAGTTCCTGGGCCTGATCTGCTTCATTTTGGGGCCGGTCCTCGCCACGTTGTTCCTGAGCTTTACCTCGTGGGATTTGATCTCCCCGCCACAGTGGATCGGTATGGCCAACTATACCGCCCAACTTGAGGCACAGGTCTTCTGGCGCTCCTGGAGCAACACCTTCTATTTCGCAGTTGTCAGCGTGGGCGGCAGTATCCTGATCTCTCTCGCGCTGGCGCTGGCGCTCAACGAAAAGCTGCGCGGCGTCACCATCTACCGTGGTATCTACTTCTTGCCGGTCGTCACCAGCGCCGTCGCGGTCAGTATTGTCTGGCGGTGGCTGTACAATCCGGATTTTGGCTTGTTCAACGTGCTGTTGACTGCCGTCGGCCTGCCGCGCCTTCCGTGGCTGAGTAGCCTGCGCTGGGCGATGCCGTCGGTCATCATCATGAGCATCTGGCAGTCACTCGGCTACAACATGGTGATCTTTCTCGCCGGTCTGCAAGGGATCGGCGTCCAATTCTATGAAGCAGCGCAGATCGACGGTGCGAACGCCTGGCAGCGTTTCCGCTATATCACACTGCCGATGCTCTCGCCGACGACCTTCTTTGTGCTGGTGACGTCCACAATCGGCGCGTTGCAGGCTTTCAATCAAGTCTATGTGATGACCAATGGCGGGCCGGCTAACGCGACGAGGGTGATCCTGCTGCATATCTATATCCTCGCCTTCCGCCTCTTCAATATCGGCGAAGCCTCGGCCGTCTCGTGGATACTATTTCTGGTGCTGTTCGTGTTGACATTGATCAATTTCGGTGTGGCGCGCAGGTGGGTTCACTATGAGTAAAACACGCGCCTTGCCGGCCATGGCTCGTCCCCGCAGCGAGGTCGAGCAGCAGCGGCGCCCGCTTCAACCGTGGCATGTGGTGCTCCATCTGCTGCTCATCGCCGGTGCGGTCTTTATGCTCCTGCCCTTCGCCTGGATGATTTCGACTTCGCTCAAGGCATCAGGGGATGTTTTTCTGTTCCCCCCAAAGTGGATCCCCGATCCGATCATGTGGTCGAACTATGCCAAGAGCTGGTCGCTCAAGCCCATGGGCCTGGCCTTTCTCAACAGTATCAAGATCAGCGTGATCGACACGATCGGCACCGTCTTCACCTCGTCTCTGGCGGCGTTCGCGTTCGCCAAGCTACAGTTCCGTGGCCGCAGCTTTTTGTTTATCGTGCTGCTGGCTACCTTGATGATCCCGGTGGAGGTCACGCTTATTCCGTTGTTTATCCTGTTTAAGCGCATCAACTGGATCGACACGCACTGGCCCTTGATCGTGCCTGCCGTGTTGACCAACGCTTATGGTGTCTTTTTGCTCCGCCAGTTTTTCATGAGCCTGCCCGACGAGTTGGGCGATGCAGGAACGATCGATGGCTGTAATCCGTTTCAAATCTACTGGCATATCTATCTGCCGCTGAGCGGCCCGGCACTGGTCACGCTCGGTATCTTCGCCTTTATGTTTCACTGGAATGAGTTTCTTCTGCCGTTGATCTATCTCAACTCGCAGACCCGATTTACCGTCCCGTTGATGCTGGCGTCGTTCCAGAATGGCTACACCACTGAATGGGCGCTGCTGATGGCGGCGGCAACCATTGCGCTGGTGCCAGTGATCATCATCTATATCTTCGGCCAGCGCTACTTCGTGCGCGGCATCGCCCTCACCGGCCTCAAGGGCTAAACATCGATCGCCTCTCAAAGGAGGGCCATGGAACTGGGAATAGCAATCAACATCGTCGATTAATGTGATTAGGCCAAGGAGGCATACAGATGGCTGAACGATCTCTTTCACGGCGTGACTTTCTACGTTTATCTGCGGTCGGCGCGGCGGGCGCGTTGATCGCGGCCTGCGGTGCTGCTCCGGCGGCGACCGCGCCGACGACGGCTCCGGCGGCAGCAGCGCCGACCGAAGCTCCTGCTGCTGCGGCACCAACTGAAGCGCCTGCGGCGGCGCCAACAGTCGCGCCGACGGAAGGTGCCAAGGATGTGGGCGCGGCGACCGGAAACAATTACAGCTTTTTGACGATCTCGGGCGACGACGAGCAGCCCATCTTCGATGGACTGGCGAAGAACTTTACCAAATCAGATCCCAGCAAGCCATGGACGTTCGACCGGCTCTCCGGCTCCTGGGAGGACTTCAGTCGCAAATATACGACTGAGCTGGCCGCCGGCAGCCCGCACGATGTCGCACGTATCGCGATCATCCACAAGCCGTCGTACATCAGCAAAAAGTATGTGGCGGACCTGACGTCATTTGCCGATGCCGACAAGCTTAACTACGACGACTATTACGCGACGGCATTCGACGAATGGAAGGTTGACGGCAAGCTCTACGCCATCCCTGCCGGTATCTACAATATGGCGATCTACTACAATAAGGACATGTTCGATGCGGCGGGCATTCCGCATCTGACCACCGATTGGGAGGATGCGAGCTGGACCTTGGCGTCGTTCCGTGACATCGCCAAAAAGCTGACGAAGGGCGAGGGGCCAACCAAGCAGTATGGTTTTACCACGACGTGGGACCTGCGCTGGGTGATTCACTTCTGCTGGCTGAACGGCGGTGACTTTGTGAACACCGAGTATACGAAGTGCATCCTGAACGAGGCTGCGGCCGTCGAGGGCTTGCAGTTCGCACAGGATATGATCCGGACCGACAAGAGCTTCCTCACGCCGGTGCAGCTCGGCAACGATAACATCGCCGAAGCGTTCCAGACTGGGCGCGTCGGGATGTATCTCGACGGCATGTGGCAGATGCCGTCGATGGTCAAAATCGATAAGTTCAAGTGGGGCGTGGCACCGGTGCCGCTCGGTAAACATCGCTATACCGGTATCTATGTGGACGCCTGGGTGATGCCTCCCGGCGTGAAGAACCCGCAGGAGTCGTGGCGCTTCCTCAAGTATATGGCGGGGGCAGAGGCGCAGAATTATCTGGTCGATAACTCGGCGCTCGGGCTGCCGATTCTCAAGTCGGTGGTCAAGGACCGTAGCAACGACCTCTTTAAGCCATTGTCGACCGATGAGCAACGTGTCTGGATCAACGCGGCCAACTATGGGCACTCCTTCCCATATACTGCGAAGTGGGATGAGCTCTATGATGCGCTCAAGCCGTCCTGGGATCTCTGGGGCCTTGGCGAGATCGACGCCGCAAAGATGGCGGAAGACATCGCCGGTGTCGTGAACCCGATCCTCTCGAAAGGATAGCTAGAGACGATATTCACCACAGAGGCACAGAGGTCACAGAGACGACGAGATAAGAATAAACGTTACCGTATCTAATATGCATCCGCACAGAACAGGGGTTATAACGACCTAATTCCCCGTTTCTCTGTGTCCTCTGTGTCTCTGTGGTGAAATATCTCTGAAGACCGGAGGGAGTATGACTCCTAAAACCATCCTGCTTGTCGGGACGCTCGACACCAAGGGAGCCGAGTATGCCTATTTGCGCGACCTGATCGAGCGTCGCGGCCATCGTGTGCTTGTGATCGACGCGGGCGTGTTCGACGCGCCGTCTGCGGCGATCGTGCCCGACGCGAGCGCCGCGCAGGTGGCCGAGGCCGCTGGCAGCGACCTCGCCGTGCTCAGGGAACAGGGCGACCGGAACGCGGCGCTCGTCACTATGACGAGGGGCTGTGTGGCGCTGGCGCGCGAATGGTTCGCTGCGGGACGTTTTGATGGTGTACTCGGCCTGGGCGGCTCTGGCGGCACCGCGCTGGCGACGGCCGTCATGCGCGAGCTGCCCATCGGTGCCCCCAAGGTGATGGTCTCGACGCTCGCCTCCGGCGATGTAGGACCGTATGTCGGAGGTGCCGACATCGCTATGCTGCACTCCGTCCTCGATATCGCCGGCCTGAACCGGATTTCGCGTCGGGTGCTCGGCAACGCGGTCGGGGCGGTCTGCGGCATGGCCGAGCAGGCCCCACTGGAGGATGACGCGCACGCCGACCGCCCGCTTGTGACTGCGACGATGTTCGGGGTCACGACACCGTGTGTCACGCGGGTGCGCGAGCGGCTCGAAGCAGCAGGCTACGAGGTGCTGGTCTTCCACGCGACCGGCAATGGTGGCCGCGCGATGGAAGCGCTGGTCGCGAGCGGCCTGATCGCCGGCGTCGCCGATGTAACGACGACCGAGTGGGTCGACGAGCTCGTCGGAGGGATGCTGGGTGCCGGCCCGCACCGGCTGGAGGCGGCAGGGCTGCGCGGTGTCCCGCAGGTGGTTTCGTGCGGCGCGCTCGATATGGCTAACTTTCTCGGTGCCGCCAGCGTGCCGGCCCGGTTTGCGGGGCGACGGCTCCATATCCACAACGCCAATGTGACTCTGATGCGCACCACGCCGGAGGAGTGCGCCGAGATCGGTCGGGTCATCGCCGGCAAGCTCAACATGGCGACCGGCCCGACGGCGCTGTTCCTGCCGTTGCGCGGCGTCAGCGCACTGGACCAACCCGGCGCATCGTTTTATGATCCCGAAGCGGATGCGGCACTTTTTGACGCGCTGCGCCGCCATGTGCATACGCCGCCGGTGGAGCTGGTCGAGCTGGATCTGCATATCAACGACCCGAGCTTCGCCGATGCCGTCGCCGATCGGTTGATCGCGGCGCTGGCGCACCAACCGGCCGGCTGAACAGAGGAGGACCAAGCGGATGCCATTTATTCCTCGAAGTGAGTCGCTGCGGCGGTTACGCGAGCAGGTTGCGGCCGGACGGCCCTTGCTTGGCGCGGGCGCGGGAACCGGGATCTCGGCCAAGTTCGCCGAGCAGGGCGGCGTCGACCTGATCATCATCTATAACTCTGGCCGCTATCGTATGGCGGGTCGTGGGAGTATGGCCGGTGTGCTGGCCTATGGCGACGCAAATGAGATCGTCGTGGATATGGCGCGTGAGGTGTTGCCGATCGTGCGGAATACTCCCGTCCTGGCCGGCGTCAACGGGACCGACCCATTCCGCCTCATGCCGGTCTTCCTGCGCCAGCTCAAGGAGATGGGCTTCGACGGCGTGCAAAACTTTCCGACGATCGGCCTCTTCGACGGCCGCATTCGTGCCTACTGCGAGGAGACGGGATTCGGCTATGGGCTGGAAGTGGATATGATCCGCGAAGCCCACGCACAGGATATGCTGACCTGCCCGTACGTCTTCAACGAAGACGAAGCGCGGGCGATGACCGAAGCCGGGGCGGATGTCCTCGTACCGCACATGGGCACGACCGTCAAGGGAACCATCGGCGCGCAGACGGCGATGTCGCTGGACGAGGCCGCGCGGCAGGTGCAGGCGATCCGCGACGCGGCCGTCGCCCTGCGGCCGGATATCCTGGTGTTGTGCCACGGCGGGCCGATCGCCGAACCGGAGGACGCGCAGTATATCTTCGAGCATACCGAGGGCATCGCCGGTTTCTTCGGCGCATCGAGCATCGAGCGCCTGTCCGTCGAGCCGGCTATTGAGGCGCAAACGCGCCGTTTCAAGGAATTGTCGCCCAGCAAAGGGCTGAGCTGAACGGAGAAAACATAATGCAACAACTGGGAGCCGGCTTTATTACGACGACCGCCGATGTAGAGACCCTGGCGTTCGATTGGGGCAACGTCCGTATCCTCAGCGAACCGCAGGTCACAGGCGCGCAACGCCACAGCTTTGGTGTAACGGAAGTGTTGCCCGGTGGCGGCCACAGCCGTCATAACCATCCGGGTGCCGAAGAGATCATCTACGTGTTGTCGGGCGAGGGCGAGCAGATGGTGGACGATCAGCCGCCCGTCAAGGTCGGTCCCGGCTCGTGTATCTTTATCCCCGACAGCGTCTACCATGCCACGCTCAACACCGGCAGCGAGCCAATGCGGATCATCATCGTCTACGCGCCGGCAGGACCCGAGCGTTTGCTGCGTGAGATCCCCGGCTGCCGGGTCTTGCCGCCGGGCGAGAGCGCCTAAAACGTCGGTCATGGATTTCGATTTGAACCACAGAGACACAGAGAACGTATTCACCACAGAGACACAGAGGCACAGAGAAACGAAGAATTAAGTCGTTATTGTCTCTATTCTGTACAGTCACGCGGGTGTATATGGTATCTCTTGAAACTTAATCCCGTCGTCTCTGCGCCTCTGTGGTTCATTATTCTCGTCGTCTCTGTGTCTCTGTGGTTTCGTTTTCTCCCGTGTCGTGAAAAGGAGTGAGGACATGCGTATTGCCGTAGTCGGCCTAAACTTCGGTGCTGAATTCGCGCCAATCTACCAGCATCATCCCGATGTCGAGCGCGTCGCGATCTGCGACCCCGACGCGTCGACCCTGCAACGCGTCGGAGACCGGCTCGGCATCGAGGATCGTTTCAGCCGCCTGGAAGATCTGCTGGCCGACAAGAGCTACGACGCCGTCCATCTGTTGTCACCGGTCCCATTTCATGTCGAGCAGACCCTGGCGGTGCTTAACGCCGGCAAACACTGCGCCTGCGCCGTGCCGATGGCGACCAGCCTGGAGGACATCTGGCGCATCATCGCCGCGCAAAAGGCGTCCGGCAAGAACTACATGATGATGGAGACCATGGTCTACACGCGTGAGTTCCTGTTCGTCCAGGATCTGTACAAGCGTGGTGAGATGGGGACGCTGACGTTCCTGCGGGGCACGTATTACCAGGACCTGGAGGGCAACTACCCGACCTACTGGCGGGCGCAGCCGCCGATGCATTACGGAACGCACGCGATCGCGCCCCTGCTTGCACTCGCCGGGACACGCGCCGAAAAGGTCTTCTGCCTCGGCTCTGGGCGGCTCCGCCCCGATATCCAGCAGCCCGACGGCAACATCTTCCCGCTGCAGACCGGCATCTTCCAATTGGCCGGGACCACCGTTGCCGCCGAGGTAACCCGCTCCTGGTTCCAGGTCGCGCATCCCTACACGGAAACCTTCAGTGCCTATGGCGATCTGCGCGGGTTCGAGTGGCAGCTGGAGCATGAGGATCCACTGCTGTTTACGCTGCAGCCGGTCGACCCCACGAAGCGAGGCCGGGCCGCCACGACGGAGCATGTGAAGGTTCCCTATCGCGGCGATCTGTTGCCCGAGCCCATCCGGCGTTTCGCGCAGGGCGGCCACGGCGGTTCGCATCCGCACCTGGCCCATGAGTTTGTGCGCAGCATCGTCGAGGGCCGTCCACCGGCGATCGACGCGGCGACGTCCGCCGAGTGGACCGCGCCGGGGATCTGCGCTCATGAGTCGGCGCTGCGCGGCGGCGAGCCGGTGCTCATCCCCGACTTCAAAGCCTGAAGCGATCCGCTGATGCCGTATCCACTTCCTAAAGATGCACTTGAGTTCGCACTTGACCTGCGGCCAGTCGTCGAGGACGAACTCGCCGCGCTTGAGCACGATCTTGGGCGCGGTTTTCCGGAGAAGCACCGGGCGCGCTACGATTTACAGGCCGCCAGTAAGGCGCTCTATCTCATTGCCTGGATCGGAACGACGCCGGTGGGCCATGTGTTGGTCGAGTGGGACGGCACCAGCGACGAGCCGATGGCCTCGTATCTTGGTGCCTGCCCGGTCATTTCGGATCTGTTCGTGGTAGAGGAGCTGCGCTCGCGTGGCGTCGGCTCGGAGTTGCTCGCGGACGTCGAGCGGCGTGCCCGCGAGCGCGGGCACGAACGAGTTGCCCTAGGTGTCGCCGTCGACAATCCTCGGGCGCGGGCGCTGTATGAGCGTAACAACTACGCGGATGCGGGGCTAGGAACCTACATCAGCCACTGGCAGGGACCCGACAAGGACGGCCGGCTGAGCTGGTTCGAGGAATGGGAAAACTGCCTGGTTAAGTCCCTTCCGCCGTTGGAATGACCGCTCTCTATGACGGCAAAGGTATCGTCGCTCCGTTGAGTTGGAGCGTCTCCAGCGCGCGCAGGTGCGGCGAAGTCACGAGTTCCTGAACAGCCCGCGCCGAGAAGATTCCCTCGCTCAGATCAAGCGTCGTCAGATGTTCGGCACCGGGCCATCCGGCGAGGTCGTGCAGCACACGATCGTTTAGGGAATGTCCCGCTGCTCGCAGGAGCCGCAAGCTTGTCAACGCCGGCGATTCGGTGAGTATGTGGAAAAAGCCCTCGTTCAGCATGAGGTGGTCCGGCTCTCTGATCACGACGAGGCCGCGAATCGACGCCATGCCGGGATAACTGCAGAACGCTTCCTGGATGGCGGCATTTGGTAGCTCGTGCTCAAGCACGATCATGCGCACCAGCTGCCAGGCAGGATGCAGAGCTGTGAGCATGCGTGTGACGCTGCCGACTCGCACGTCCCAGGCAGCCCAAACATCCGTCCACTCGGTGTATGCGACCTCCAAGAACCAGTGATCCGGGGCGATCCGCACATCGTCAGAAAATGTCGCGAGCCGGCGCATGGCCTCGTCGATCTCAGCAGAGAGCGGGATCGCGTGCTCCACCCAGCCGTCGATGAGGGTGCACAGCCTGTCCCAGCGGCGGCGCTGCTCGTGCCTGACTGGGGTATAGTCTGACCCGCAGGTCGGGTCATAGCGTGCCGTTGTCGGAGGTGCGATCGCCTCAGTAAAGACCTGGTGGATCTGCTCCAGTCGCTCATCTGACGCTGGGAGGTCGGACATGGTCACTATCCACTCCGGTGCACGCCGACGATCGTCACATCGTCGAACTGCGGAGCACTGCCGGCATAGTCCAGGACCGTCTGGAGCACGTCCGCGCAGAGAGTATCAGCAGGGATGCCTGCCCGGCTGCATAGCGACTCCTGTAATCGCTCGAGGCCATAGAAATCAGCCGCAGGATTCTGCGCATCGGTGACGCCGTCGGTGTAGAGCAGCAGCGAACCCCCCGGCGGTAGCGCGATCGTCTGCTCGTCCAGTGCCGACTCGGCGAACAGCCCGAGTGGGATGCCCTGTCCGCGCGGGGCGGCCTGCACACCACAATCAGGCCCAACCATAAGTGGCAGCTCGTGTCCGGCGCGGGCATAGGTGAACATGCCCGTCCGTCGTTGCAGCACGCCATAGAGTACCGTGACGAACATGCCGGCCTCGTTCATCTGCAAAAGATGCCCGTTGACGCGCTGGAGAGCTGCCGCCGGGGTGAGCCGCCGGCTGGCCTCGGTCCGCACCAGACTCCGCGTCAGCGCCATGAACAGCGCCGCAGGCATCCCCTTGCCGGAGACATCGCCGATGACGATGCCCAGCCGGTCGCGGCTGAGCGGGATAAAGTCGAAGAAGTCGCCTCCAACCGTGCGCGCTGCCACCATCCGTGCGCCGAAATCGTAGCCAGCCAGCTGCGGCAGGGTGCGCGGGAGCATGCTCTCCTGAATATCGCGTGCCAGGCGCAGCTCGCGCTCCAAGGCCTCCTTCTCGATCAAGAGTGCCTGGGCCGCCTGCAGTTCCTGATAGGCGATCGTCAGCTGGCGGTTCTTCTCGCGCAGGTCCTCGATCGTCCCATTATTGGCAGCGTTGAGACGGACGCTCAACGAGCGTGCCATGTCGTAGGCCAGGGCCGGGCGGGCGTGCAGCAGCGCCTCAATATCGTCGCGCGTGAGCTCCAACAACTGGACCGCCGTCTGCGCGCGAACCGTGGCGGTGCGCAGTCCGTCGGGATTGAGCAGGGCCATCTCGCCAACCAGGCTGCCCGGGCCCATGACCCGCAATAGCCGCTCGTCCTCGGTTCCGAGCGACTTGATGACCTCAAGCTCACCGCTGACGATGGTATAGACGCTGCCGGCACGGTCCCCCTCGCTAAAGAGGACCGCCGAAGGAGCGACCTCGACACGGGTCAAGGTTGTCGCCAGACGCTCCAGATCCGCGGCGGGCAGCCCGGCAAGCAAAGGCACGTTGGCGAGCAGTGCGGCGCTCACCAGGTTCCGGGGGTGAGAATGTGGATCGGCATGGTTGGCATTGCCTATGACAGCCCGTTCAACACACGAATATACTCGTTGTGCTCTTGATAGTGCTCAATGGTGTTGCCGATGATCCAGCCGATCACTGGGCGGTCGTCGGCCGGGGGATCGTCGGGCTGGTAATGTGAGTAGGGCTTGAACAGATCCTCATCGGACAGCGCGGCGATCGCGGTGACGACCTCCTGATGCGAGCGTTCCATGGCGGCCAGGACATCTGCCAATGTCCGTTCCCGATTGCGTCTGGCGACGATAGCGTTGACGGCGTCAATATCCGGCAAGTCATGTTCGGCTTCACTCAACCCGATCGCCTCGTCGCGGTTACGGCCCTGCAGCAGCGCCAGAAGTGATTGCTCCCAAGTGGTGATATGCGCGAGATGGTCTTTCGCGGACCAGTCCTGCGCGTCCCGCACAGTCGCCAGCTGGTCTGTTGTCAATGCCTGCAACGTTCGCATGAGTTCCGACCAGCTCTGGCCGATCTGGGCCAGCAGCTCAGCCGTCGTCTGGGGCTGCACTTGATCGTCACCCGGTGAATCGTTTTGGGTCATCTGATCTCCTTTAGCTTCAATCATTGTCGGCGTGGGCACCGCAATTGCATGTGCTCGTACCGTTGACCGGCACATGCGCGGCGACGGACTTTTCGATGGTCATTTGTGGGGCGCGCACCCAACCGATCAGGCCATCCGGTGCTTCGACGATGTACCAGGTCGTATCCGGATTATGCGCCCGGAGCTTGACCGTGGTCCCAGCGGCAATCTGCCCGAGGACGGCAGTATCGTCCGCCGCCGGCTCCTTCCAGACCTTCGTCGTCTGTGTGACGACCCCCGTGAGACTGGTCTCACTCGCCGCAGGGACGGACGCCTGGGCTTGACTTGATTGGAATTGGCCGCAGGCCGTCGCCAGGAAGAGTAGCAGCGCCGCAGCGACAAGTGCGCCGGCACGCAGGACAAGGACCATGGCCGTCTCCTTCCAGAATACGATCGAGTCTACACCACACGGGTCACAACGCGCAATCGCCGGTCCCGGCTCGGAAAGTCAGCCATTGGGTGTCGCATCCAGCGCAGTCGCAATCGCCTGCTCCAGCGTCATCGCCTGCCCCTCGGCCCACGCTTTGGCCCACTCAGACTCCCTCAGGACTGTTCGTGTCGTGCCCAGCGCGACTTCGTATCTGGCACGGTCGGCCGGAGGCAGCGACGCACCGGTCAGGTCACGGAGTGTGGCAGCCGCTCCAAACAAGTGCACGGCACGCTCTGGTCGCTCCCGCGCACATGCCGCCGCGATGCCTTCCAGACAACAGGCTATGCCCCACTGGCTGCCGACACTCCGAAACAGGATCAAGCTCTCAACGTCGTAGGCGGTTGCGCCCGCATCATCGCCTTGCTCGGCCATCAGCACGCCGAGCCCGAGCAACACATCGGCGATACTCTGCCGATCGGACACTCGGCGAAAGAGCGCCAAACTTTCGTGGTATAACAGGCCGGCACGCCCGTAGTCGCCCTGTGCCCGTGCGACCTCGCCCAGATTGTTGAGTGCCGCCGCGATCCCGCGCGTGTCCTCCAACGTGCGGCATAGCGCGAGACTATCCTCATAGAGTGCCATGGCACCGGCGACATCGCCCCGCGCCTGCTGCACCAGACCAAGCAGGTTGGATACGGCGGCAAGACCCCGCGTGTCCCCCGCTGCCCGATACAGCTGCAAGCTGCGCTCACCCAGCGCGGCCGCATAATTGCCGTCGCCTCTGGCCCATGCCAGGCGCGCCGCGCCTTTGAGAGCCTTTGCGAGCATCGCTGCCGTCGCATCACGTTCGCTCTCCGGTCGCTCCAGGAGAGACTCCAACCAGTGCTGCCCCTCTGCCAGGTGCCCATGCAGCTCCCAGAAACGCTGCAACGCGCCAGCCAGACGCACGCCCCACGCCTTTCCAGCACAGTGGGATCCGAAGCTTGGAATTCACGTGACTTGAAGTCGCGGCCGCACTGACCCTATAGTGAGTCGTATTAATTTAAATCATACCAACATGGTCAAATAAAACGAAAGGCTCAGTCGAAAGACTGGGCCTTTC
>JADMIO010970546.1_pt1 | contig 29082 bp, 23 predicted proteins | sample 8958161 | NCBI WGS metagenome assembly JADMIO01 (sample SAMN16585339, study PRJNA669376) | soil metagenome | isolation source: Crop rotation soil | place: USA: Cullars Rotation, Alabama | collected 2011 | reverse complement strand
CGCCGGGCGGTCGAAATCATTGCACGCCTCGAAAAATCGGGTCGTGTAGCCCTTATCGGCCGGAACGGTACCTTCAAGTTTGCCGGCCTTGCGGTTGTAGTCGGCGACATATTGCCAGACATCGGCCGGAATGGCGCCGGTGCGGCCGTCCTCGGGAAGGTCGCGCAAAGTATTGGCAAGATAACGGTCGAAAATATGGACGTCGTCCTTCAGCACGGCGGCACGGTCGCCGCCCGCCGGGACGAGAGACGGCGCGTCATCGAGCAGTATCGACACCGCAGCGGCGCTGTTGATGCGCGAGAAATAGAGCGCTTCGTTCACGGCGCGGCAAAAGCCGGCGACGACTTTCGGATTGGCCGCGGCGTAGCGCTCCGACACGGCCAGCGAAAAGCCGGAGAGCAGCCGAGCCAGCGGCATGTCGATGTAGCGGAGCGCGAGCCCGCGGTTCTCCATCGCTCCGTACATCGCATCCCAGAGGGCAAGTGCGTCCACCTGATGACTGCTGAGCGCTGCCGCCGCTGCGGGCCCAGCGCCCGTGTTGACGCGCTTATATTCGTTGGGTCCGATGCCGATCTGTTCGAGGCTCACCATGAGTGCGAGCCCGCCCTGCGAGCCCCATTCAAGGCTTCCGAGTGTGCGGCCCTTCAGGTCCTCGAGCCGCCGGATTGGCGAATCTGCCGGCACGGCCACCTGCTGGCCGGGGTCGATCTTGAGATTGTCGATCGCCACCGGGTCACCGCCGCCCTCACGGATCTTGAGAATGATGGGAGCCGTGGTGGTGGCTAACTGGAACGAGTTGTTTTGCAGCCCCTGCGCGGCGAGGATGACGTTGCCCGCGATTTTGAGATCGACCTCGAGCCCCTCCTTGGCGAAGAATCCGAGCCGCTTCGGCACGAAATAGAGATAGACCTCCTCGCCAACGCCGATGGCGGGATGGGAGATCGCGAAATCCACTTTGGCAGGCTCGGCGGCAAGCGCCGTGCACGCTACGAGACAAGTAAGGATCGCCACCGATATAATTCGCATGAGAGCACCGTATCGACGTACTCGCTTCGTCGTCAAGGGACGGGAATGCGTGGTTGCAGCAAGATCGCTGTTGTCTTGAGGCGGCGCAATAAGCCAACATCGGATTTGTGGAGGGACGATGCTAAGGGACCCGGGCCGCTATTCCTACCTACCGCTCATCGACCGTCCGAAGATCAGTTGGCCGGGCGGCGCCAGGGTGGCAGTCTGGGTAGCACCCAACATCGAATTCTACGAATTACAGCCGCCGGGTCCGTTCTGGCCGCGCCCATCTCCAGACATTCTCAATTACTCGCACCGTGATTACGGCAACCGGTCCGGCGTGTGGCGAATGATGGAGGTGATGCAGCGATATGGGGTACGCGGCAGCGTCTGGCTCAACGCCGCGCTCTGCGACCACATCCCCCAAATCATCGACGCCTGCACCGAGCTTCGCTGGGAATTGTTCAGCCACGGCATCTACAACACGCGCCTCATTTATGGCATGGACGAGGACGAGGTCCGGGCGGTGATCCGCGACAGCGTCGAGACGATCCGCCGCAAGAGCGGACAGGAGGTGCGCGGCTTTCTCGCACCGGCGATCAGCAGCAGCGACACGTTCCTCGATCTGCTGCCGGAATTCGGCATTCGCTACACGCTCGATATGGTGTTCGACGACCAGCCGACGCCCATCCGGGTGAGGCAGGGCCGGCTTATCTCGGTGCCCTATTCGTTCGAACTCAATGACATTCGCGCCATGGGAGCGCGAGGCTTTCCCCCCGAGCGCTATGCCGGAATGGCGAAAGCGGCGTTCGACCAGCTTTATGAGGAGGGCGCCGATACCGGCATGGTGCTGTGCCTGCCGATCCATCCCTTCGTCATCGGCCAGCCGCATCGGATCGCGGCGCTCGGCGACGTGCTGCGCCACGTCACCTCGCGTGAGGCGGTGTGGCTCGCCACCGCTGGCGAGATTGCGGACTGGTATCTCGAGCATCATTACGACACGGCCGTTTCCTTCGCTGCGGAACGCGGAGAAAAGCGATGACCGAGCCGCCCGATTACTTGTCTTATCCCAAGCGCCGCGCTGGCCTTGACCACGACTGGTTCGTCCACCGCCCGGTGCGCGAACGGCCGAAAGTCAGCTGGCCAAAGGGCGCGCGGGTCGCGCTCTGGATCACGGTTCCGGTGGAGTTCTTCCCGCTCGATCAGCCGGCGCAACCATTCCGGCCGGTGGGGGCGGTGGACCGCACCTATCCCGACTTATGGGCGTACGCCAATCGCGATTACGGCAACCGCATCGGCATCTATCGGATCATGCGCGTGCTCGACCGGCTGGGTCTTCACGCAACCGCCGCGGTCAATGCCGGCATCGCCGAACGGTATCCCCGGCTGATAGACGAGATGGTGCAGCGCGACTGGGAAGTAGCGGCGAGCGGCGTCGATATGGGCCATGTGCATCACGCTGGCCTCGCGCGCGAAGCCGAGCAGGAGTTGATTGAGTCGGCCGCCGCGACCTTGCGGCGCAAGACCGGACAAAGCGTCATCGGCTGGCATTCGCCCGCGCATTCCGAATCAATGAACACGCTGGAATTGGTCGCGGCGGCGGGCTTTGCCTACGTCATGGATTGGATAAACGACGACCTGCCATACGAGATGCGGACACCGGCCGGTCCGCTCTGTTCCCTGCCGCTCACACACGAATGGTCCGACCGCAATGTCCTTTTACAGCATGAGCTCGGTATCGAGGATTATGCGAGCCAGATTCTCAACGCGTTTCGCTGTCTCGATAGTGAAGCGAAGGCCTATGGCGGTCGGGTGCTGTCCTTGAGCGTCACGCCTTGGATCATGGGCTATCCACACCGCATCAGCGGCTTCGCGCGATTGCTCGAAACGCTCCTCGCGTCGGGATCGGTCTGGCCCGCAACCGGCGCCGAGCTCATGCTCGAGTTCCGCCGCCAACAGGCGCAGCCGCATTGAATGACCTTCCCTCCGCCGATCAAGCCTTCCTCGCGGTCTCGCGCCTCGACAAGCGCTATGGGACGCAAGAGGAAGGCATTCTTGCTCTCAAGGAAGTAAGCATCGAGATAGGGAACGCCGAGTTCGTAAGCCTTCTCGGGCCGAGCGGATGCGGCAAGAGCACGCTGTTGCGCTGCATCGCTGGTCTCGAGCGGCCGAGCGCGGGAATGATCGAGCTCGAACGGCGGGTCGTAATCGGGCCGCCCGATAACATGGGTATCGTGTTCCAGCGGGACGTGCTGCTTGACTGGCTGACGGTAATCCGCAACGTCCTGCTACCGGCGCGGATCCGGCGGCTTCCACTCGAAGAGCTGCGGCCCAAAGCCGAGCGGCTCCTCCACCTGATCGGACTGGGCGGTTTCGAGGACCGGTTTCCCTGGGAGCTGTCGGGTGGCATGCGCCAACGGGTGGCGATCTGCCGCGCCTTGCTGCTCGATCCTTCGCTTCTCCTCATGGACGAGCCGTTCGGAGCGCTCGACGCGATGACTCGCGACGAGCTCAACATCGAACTGCAGCGGCTCTGGCTCGCCGACGCCAAGACAGTATTGTTCGTGACACACAGCATCGCCGAGGCTGTCTTCTTATCAGACCGCGTCGCAGTTATGTCGCGCTCGCCAGGCCGCATCGTCGAGGTGATCACGGTGGACCTGCCGCGGCCGCGCGAACTCGCTGTCCGCGAAACCGCGGAATTCGCGCGCTACGTGTCGCAGATCAGGCGTATTTTCGAGAGCTTCGGAATGTTGAGAGGCTCGCATGCCCGCGCCTGAGAGCGCCGCCTCATCGTCGAGCCGCGCGCTTCAGGTGGCACTCGTGGTCGTGGGTTTTTTTGTCCTGTGGCAGCTCGGCGTCATGCTGGGGCGACCGCCGGATTATCTTCTACCGGCGCCAAACGCCATTTTCGCGGAGCTGATGACAGCGCCGCTTTACTATTTCAGAAACGCGATGCAAACCATCGGCGCGACCTTGCTCGGCTTCACGCTCGCGCTCGTCGTCGGCTGTCTCGCCGCGGTCGGGATCGTCTATTCCCGCGTACTCGAAAACACGCTTTACACGCTGCTTGTCGCGCTCAACAGCGTTCCCAAGGTGGCGCTCGCGCCGCTCTTCATCATCTGGATGGGGACGGGCCTTTCATCGAAGATCGCCATCTCTTTCCTCATCGCCCTTTTTGCCATCGTCGTTGACAGCGTGCTCGGGCTTCGCTCGGTCGATCCCGACGCCGTGGACCTTTTCCGCTCCTTGAAAGGCGGACGATTGCAGACGCTGCTATTGCTTCGAGCGCCCAACGCGCTGCCGCATCTCTTTTCGGGCATGAAAGTGGCGATGTCGCTCGCGCTCGTCGGTGCCATTGCAGGTGAATTCGTCGCCTCGCAGGCAGGCCTGGGCTATGTCATTCTGGCGGCGCAAGGCGCGTTCCAGACGACGCGCGTCTTCGCGGCGATCGTGCTGTTGGGTGTTCTGGGCACGATTCTCTTCTACATCGTCGATCTCGCCGAGCGCTTGGTCTGTCCCTGGCACGTCTCGCACCGCGCGCGTCATCGCGGCGAGAGCTGAGTCAGGAGCGGTCGAGGCGAAGTTGGGCGCGCTTCGGGATGGCGAAGTCCGGAAGTCCAGCCGCCTTCCAGGTCTCGAGCGCTCGGTTCATGTAGTCCTTTGACGGAAGCGAGAACGGCCCGGCGTCTTGCTTCAGTGTCGCATCGAGGACGAGCTTGCTCGCCGGGCCGGGCTTGCCTGCCACCGGGCGCACCGACGGATCCATGTGGCCGTACTGCGCGGCGTCGACAATGACGATGTCGGTCGCCGGGTTCATGCGGGCATTCAACGCCCAATCGACATGCTCCGGGTCGCGAATGTCGACGTCGGTATCGAGCATCGTTATCCGCTTCAGTCCGGTCATATTGGCTACGAGGCAGCCGGTGCGCTTGCTGTGCGCGGCATCGCGCGGCTGCATCGCAATCAGGACGTGTCCCATCGCGCCGCCAAAATGGTAATCGATATGCACGTCGGCGACGGTCGGTTCACCGATATCGCAGCGGAGCTGCTTCAGGATCACGCCCGCGTTGGTGAGGCCCTGCATTACCGTGCTTTCCGACGGCGGCATCTGGCTCGCGAACGCGTAGTAAATAGCGTCGCGGCGATGTGTTATCGCGGTGATGCGCACAACGGGGCGAGGGCCAACCCCGCCCATATAGCCACAAAATTCCCCGAAGGGCCCTTCGTTACCGATCTCGCCGGGGATGACCTCGCCTTCGATGATGAATTCGGCATGGGCCGGTACCATCAGGTCGATCGTCTTCGCCTTCACAAGCGGAATGGGCTCGCCGGTGAGGCCGCCCGCGACCGATGCCTCGCTTTGCCCATAGGGGAGCTTAGCTGTCGCCGCGAGGAGCACCGCGGGATCGGCACCGACAACCCAGGCGATGGGCGCCGGCCGGCCCTTGTCCGTGTAGGTGTGGGTGTTGCGCGTGCCTTGGCCTGCCGGGTTAAGGTTCACGACAACTGTGTGGTCGTCGCGCACCTGCGTGCGATAGACGCCCATATTCGGAACGCCCGTGTCGGCATTCTTCGTCAGGACTAGTGTGGTGATGTAAGGTGCCGGGTCCTTCCCCGGCGTCCACACTGGAATCGGCAGGTCCGAAAGCCTCGCGTCAGCGCCGCGACGCACCACCTCCTGGCAGACCGCGTCCTTAACGGCGATCGGCTCGATCGGATGGAGCAGCCCGTCAACCCATTTCTCGTTGATCTCATGCGGCGCGACGCCGAGCGCGGTCGCATAGGCTTCACGTGACGAGCCGATGATGCCGGTCGCGAAGCGGAATTCGGAACCTTTGACGCTCTCGAATAGAAGCCCGAAGCGCTCGCTTTCGGGCAAAGCCTGATACATCCACTTGACGAGGCAGCCCGGCTCCCATTCGCGATCGACGGTCCGCGCAACGCGGCGCACGCGCTGCTGCTGCTCGAGTACTTCGATCAGGTTCCTGAGGCTAAGGCTGGGCATAGATTCTCCTGCGCAGGTACTTACTTGCCGATCGAAGCAATGATCTTCGTGTCGATATAGTCGTTGGTGAAATAATCGGCAGGCTTCGTGCCGGGCTCGATCACCTTCGCCTTTTCCATGACCGCGATCGCATTGGACCAGTCGCTCGCAGCCTGAATGCCGACCGGTTCGTTCTTGGTCGCCGGCGTGTAGAGGAATCGCAACGAGACATCGAGATTAGCTTTCATCAGCTCGGGGTCGAGCCGTGCGGCTTCGTGGCTTTTGAGCACGGCGGCGAGGCCCTCATCCTCGTGTCCGTTGAGGATGTAGGCCCAGGCGCCCGATACGATGCTCGCAAATTCGCGGATCGCCGGCCCTTTCTTGGCGAGCGCTTGTTCGCTCGCGACAAGACCGAGGCTCGGCAGGTTCAGTCCGGAATCGGCGAAGAGGATCAGTTTCGACGGGCGTTTCTTTTCGAGGAGCGCGACGGTTGGGCCGGCAGAAATGATCCCGTCGGAGGCGCCGGCGAGATATTGTCCGACCTTTGCGTTCGCATCGACGTTGAGGAGATCGAGGTCCTTCTCCGTGAGCCCGCCCGCGGCCAGGAATGCCGGTACGAAAGGCGCCTCGAGCGAACCCGCCGTGTAGATGATTTTCTTGCCCCTGAGGTCCTTCGGCCCCGTGATCGGCGAATCCTTGGGTACCATGAGGCCGGTGTCGCCGGTGCGGAAGAAACCGGCGATCGAGATGAGCTTCATTCCTTTGCTGCGCGCAATCGCCATGACGGCAAGTGCCGCGTGGCCTACGTCATATTGCCCGCTGCCGACGAGCTGCACTGTGGTAACAGAGCCGGTACCATCATTCAGCGTGACATCGAGCCCCGCATTTTTGAACCAGCCTTTTTCGAGAGCGAGCCAGAAGGCGGCGTGATAGCCGGTCGGCAGCCAGTCGAGGCGAACGGAGATCGTATGCGCCTCGTCGGCGGCGCGTGCCGGTGCGGCGATGGCGAAGGCGGCGACGAACAGCACCCCCGAGAGCAGGGCGGTAAGTCTATTCTTGACTGTCATGATTCGGTCCTCCCCGATACCATGCTGCCCGGGCCTAGAGGCAAGCGCAAGGGCGAATGCGTTGACCCCATCGGTACCGATGTTTATCCTTATGGCGGAGCTTCCGGGGAGGGATCGATGGCTCAAGAGCCGCTCGCGACCTTAGGCAATTTCCTTCACATCTACGATTTCCGTGTGAAACCTGGCATGGGTGACGAGTTCATCGCCCTGTTCAACAAATTCGATTATTCGGGGCACAATCCGATGCACGCGTCGGCCGCCCAGGTGAAGGACGGCGTTCTTTGCCGCGACACGGAAGACCCGGACCGGTTCTATCTCATTGGTGAATGGCGGAGTGTCGAGGAGCACAAGGCAATTCGACTGCAGCTCATGGAACAATTCCGGTCGGAGCGCGGCTTCGTATCGCTCATCGAGAGTGGAAAGTTCGTGCCGCGATACGGCCATATTGTCTCGGCCACGCCCGCGGAATATCTGCGCCAGGGCCGATAGCGATGGAGATCGATATTCGCGATGTCGTCGCCGAAGTGACGGCTGCTTTCCAGCGCACGAACGTGTCGGACGAGCCGCGATGAGCGCCGCGCGTTTGGTCGCCGCGGCCGCGACGCTCGCTACACTCGCCTTGAGCTTCAATGCTGCCCGCGCCGACGAAACACTGAAAATAATCTATCAGCCGGTCGGCGGCTTCACGAACGTGTTCGTTGCCGCGGACCAAGGATTCTTCAAGAAGCATGGCCTCGATCTGCAGTTCCAATCAACGCAGATCGCAAGCAACGTGCCCTCGGTCCTCGCGAGTGGCGAGTTCGATATCGGTGGTCCGACCATGCTGCCCGTGCTGCAGGCCGACGAGAATGGCCTCGATCTGGTGGTACTGGCCGGTGGCGCGGTCTATCCCTTACCGGGCGACGGGCTCGTCGCCGGCACTGGCTCCGGCATCGAGCATGCGCGCGATCTCGCCGGCAAGACGGCGGGCGTGCCGGGCATCGGCACGCAACTTGACGTCCTGCTGCGCCGGGGCCTCAAACAAAGCGGTATTGACCCAGCTTCCGTCAAATATGTCGAGATCGGTTTCCTGCAGGCTTCGGACGCCCTGAAGAGCCGCGTCATCGACGCCTACACCTCGGTCGAGCCCTTCACCCAGCGCATCGAGAAGGCCGGGTCGGGCAAGCTGCTGGTCGATTGGCCAGAAGTGCCGGACGGCACCACGACCGTCGTTTATGCCTCAACCCGCAAATGGGCGGAGGCGCACCGGCCGACGATAGCGGCATTTCGCGCCGCGCTGCGCGAAGCCGACGCCTTTATCAAGACGCATCGCGATGAGACGATGAAGGCGAACGCCGAATTCACGAAGCTGCCGCTCCCCGTCATACAGGCGATGCCGATCTCGGAATACTCGACCGACCTTTCAGACAAGCAGGTGCAGTTCTGGATTGACTTGGCTCTGGATCAAAAGCTCATTCACGGCCATCCCAAGCCGATTGACATTCTGTTCAAGTGATCGGCGATGACCGAGCTGGCGTTCCTTCCCGCCGTCGCGCTCGCTGCCAAGGTCCGTAGCCGAGAGATCGGTTGCCTCGAATTGCTGAACCATTTCATCGCGCGGCACCAGAAATACCATACGGCGATCAACGCTATCGTCTTCAGCGATATCGATCGCGCGCGCGAGCGCGCCGAGGTCGCGGATCGCGCGCTTGCTCGCGGGGATAAAGTGGGGCCGCTGCATGGCGTGCCAATGACGGTGAAAGAATGCTTTGCGCTCGAAGGGACGCCCGCGACCTTCGGCCTGCCGCGGTTCCGAAACAATGTCGCGAAACGGAACGCATTGGCGGTGGATCGGATTTTGGCCGCCGGAGCCAACATCTTCGGCAAGACCAATGTCCCGCCCTGGCTTGCCGAAGGTCAGAGCGATAATGAGGTCTACGGCCGGACCAACAACCCCTGGGATCTCGCCCGGACGCCGGGGGGATCCTCCGGCGGTGCAGCTGCCGCCGTCTCGGCCGGACTAAGCGCGCTCGAACTCGGCACGGATATTTCCGGATCGGTTCGGAACCCGGCGATGTTTTGTGGCCTCTTCGCGCACAAGCCGACGTGGGGAATTTGTCCGAAGCGCGGCACCTCGCACGATGACGCCATCGCCGAGCCGGACATTTCGGTTGTGGGGCCTATTGCACGAAGCGCCGACGACCTCGAAGCGGTATTGCGGGCGGTCGCGGGACCCGACGAGATGGACGCGGTCGGCTATCGCCTCGATCTACCGCCGCCCATTGCCGAGCGGTTGGACGATTTTCGTGTGGCGCTCCTCCTCGAAGATCCGGTCGGTGAAGTGGACGAATCTGTGCGCGCGCCGCTCGAGCGGCTCGGTACTTTTCTCGAGAGGCAAGGCACAAAGGTCGTGTATGGCGCGCGACCGGACATCGGCAGCCAAGAAATATTCCGGCTGTTCATGACCTTGGTCCGCGCAGCGACCTCGACGCGGCTCACCGATGCTGAATTCTCTGACGCGGTGGGTGCCGCGCGGACAGCGGACCTGGCCGGCGATGACCGCGTGGCATTCGCGCTCCGCGGTAATACGTTGTCACATCGCGAATGGCATCTTCTCAATGAGGCGCGGCATCGCTATCGCCTGAAGTGGCGCGATTTTTTCCGCGACTATCATCTCCTGCTCTGCCCGAGTTTCGGTACGCCGGCGCCGCGCCACATGAAAGAGCCGGTAGCGCAGCGCATGCTGACCATCAATGGACACGCGCAGCGTCTCACGAATCAGATGTTCTGGGCTGGCTTTTCCGGCCTTCCTTATCTGCCATCGTCGATCGCGCCGCTCGGTCTCACGGCGGAAGGGTTGCCCGTCGGCGTGCAGATCATCGGGCCGCAATATCATGACCTCACCTGCATTCATTTTGCGCGGCTGCTGGAGCAGCACTATCGCGCGTTCACGCCGCCGCCCCGGTACAGCGATTAAGGACTCACGCTGATGAGCACTGGCCGACATTCCGCCTTTCCTCGCCGCCCCTATATCGCAGCGACGCGTGCGTTCGCGAGGGGAAAAGCGAGCCCGCGCGACTACCTCGAACAATGCGTGGCGCAGATCGAGGCGCTCGAGCCCAAGATCGGCGCTTTTGTCACCCTCAATCTTGCGGGCGCGCGCAAGGCGGCGGATGAATCGACGAAGCGCTGGCGCGCCAACGCGCCTCTGTCGCCGATCGACGGCATGCCGGTCGGCATCAAAGACATCATCGAAACCGAAGACATGCCGACTGAGCAGGGCTCACCGATTTTCGCCGGCTACAACACGGGCCGCGATGCAGCGTCGGTGGCGGCACTGCGCGAAGCGGGCGCTGCGATCATCGGCAAGACCGTCACGACCGAGTTCGCCGCAACCGAACCGCGCGGCACGCGAAATCCGTGGGACCTCGACCGCACGCCAGGCGGCTCTTCGAGCGGCTCAGCCGCCGCGGTGGCGGCAGGCATGGTGCCGGCGGCCCTCGGCACGCAGGTAATCGGGTCGATCCTGCGGCCGGCGAGCTATTGCGGCGTCTATGGCTTCAAGCCGAGCGTCGGTGCGATCAATCGCGGTGGCAGCTTCGATAATCTGAGCCAGAGTTGCGATGGTGCGCTGGCAGTCGACCTCGCCGACCTCTGGACCATGCTGCGCGAGATCGCGGCACGGGTCGGCGGCGATCCCGGCCATGCCGGCCTGGCCGGGCCGCGCGATCTACCCGCGACTAGGAAGCCAACGCGCCTTGCCGTTCTAGAGACATCCGGTTGGGCTCTCGCCGAGCCGGCCGCCGCTGCCGCGTTCGAGCGTGTCGCCGATAAACTGCGGGCTGAGGGTGTCGGCCTCGCGACGCGTCGCGACACGCAGGCGGTGGCGGACGCCGAGGATGTCATGGCCGACGCCGGGACCCTCTCGCGCTCCATCAATGCCTGGGAATCGCGCTGGCCGCTCAGCGCCTATCGCGGACGGCCTGGCCTCAGTCAGGCGATGCGCGATCGCCTGACGCAAGCCGAAGCAATGAGCCAAGAGCAGTACGAATCGTTGCTCGCCGAGCGGGAAAAGGCGCGCCAAACCTACGCACGGCTTGCCGCATCCTGCGATGGCTGCATTACTTTGTCAGCGCCCGGCCCGGCGCCGGTTGGCCTTCACTCGACGGGCGATCCGGTTTTCGTCATGCCGAGCTCGATGCTCGGCGTGCCCGCGCTGTCGCTTCCGTTGCTCGAGACGGATAATCTTCCCCTGGGCTTGCAGGTCCTCGGTTTTGAGCACCGGGACGCCGACGCGATCGCCCTTGCCGCGTGGATTGATCATGTGGCGGGCTAAAAACGCGATGCGAGATGATTTGCGGCGAGTGGCGCCGCAGCCGCCACATTTAGCAGGAGGCACCCAATGCCGATGAACAAGCCGCACCTCGAATTCCACAAGATCGACATGAACACGGGATGGCATGGGCTTGAAGGCTATCCGCCTACCATACAAGAGAAGATTTTAGCGAGCGACCTCGACGAGCGCCGCAAGATGGGAAGCCGCACGCGGCTGTTGCGCTTTGAGCCCGGAGCGTTCACCACCGCACCTTTCGTGCACGATCACTGGGAGGAGGTCTGGCTATTCGAGGGCGATCTCACGGTCGGCAACGACACGCAAGGAAAGGGCGGAACCAATTTCCCGGCGCCGACCTATGCCTGCCGTCCGCCCGGCATCCATCACGGCCCGTTCAAATCCGAGAAGGGCTGCCTTCTCTATGAGATTCATTATTACGACGAGAGCAAGCGCTGACCGCGGCGTGCTCGGCCGTTAACAAGCTTGCCATGACGGCCGAGGATCGTCGGATGCCAGCGAGGCTCGCGGTCCTCGCCGACGCCGTTCTCCTCGCGGAATGGCACGCGTCGGCGTCGTCACGTCGCAAGCCCCGAAGCACACAAGAAATTTGACGCAGAAGGGCGGCTGGCTGACCTGTCCGTACGTGATGCCATCAGAATACTTCTGAATACACGTTTCGATCTGACGATCGGTATCATGCCGCCTGACCGGCTGCGTTCATTCCTCGGCCACGTCCCTAAGGTCGAGTAGAGCGTGTACAACGCAAAAGGCACGCGATGACTCCTACGTCTGATCCGCTCTCGCGACCCCTATCGCTGGCTCTGAGTGTCCTTATTCCTTTTGCGGTGGCTTTTGCGCTCGGCAACTACTTTAGGTTCGTCAACGCCATCTTAGCGCCACATCTCGTCGCAGATCTCAATCTGACGGCCGGAAACCTAGGTCTTCTCGTCTCGGCCTACTTTCTCGTATCAGCACTGTTCCAAGTTCCTCTGGGACTGATGATGGATCGTTTTGGCCCGCGGCGGGTCCAAGCGGTGCTCATCGCTCTCGGGGGCGTCGGCGCATTGATCTTCGCGGCCGCGGCAACTTGGCCGATAGCCCTGCTGGGGCGAATGATCATGGGCGTCGGTGCCGCGGGCGCACTTATGACGTCTTTCCAGGCCGTCGCACTATGGTTTCCGAAGACACGCTGGCCTTTTTTTAATGGCGTCATCATGAGCGTCGGGGGCATCGGCTCGCTTCTTGCCACCCTGCCGACGGAGTGGCTGATAGGCTTTTTTGGGTGGCGCTCGTTGATGGTCGGCATCGCCATCGCATGTTTCATCTCTGGCGCAATGTTGGGATCGATCGTACCCGAAACGCGCGGCGATCGACCCGCGGGTAGTCTCGCGGTTCAGTTCCGCGGCCTCGGCGAGGTCTATCGCAATCGGATTTTTTGGCGTGTTGCACCACTTTTCATGACGACTGTTGGAAGCAACGTTGCCGTTCAAAGCTTGTGGGCGGGAACCTGGTTGCGCGACGTTGCAGGTCTTGCTCCTGCTGAAATCGCACGAGAGCTTGCGATTCTGTCGGTTATTCAAATCTTTGTTTTTGTATCGACAGGCTTAATCGCGAGCGAACTCAACCGGCGCGGAGTCCCCCTTATTAGGGTCGTCATATTCGGCAGTGGTCTCTACATCATATCGCAGGCGCCTCTTGTCCTACCAACCGGGGTCGGCCGTTGGATCGTGCTTCTGGGGATGGGATTGCTCTCGAACGCGAATACACTTTGCTATCCGATTCTATCGCAGCACGTTCCGCAACGTCTCATTGGCCGCGCCAGCACTGCGCTCAATACGTTCTTTTTTATTGGTGCGTTCACGCTCCAATACGGCGTTGGAATTATCATAGAAATATTCGAACCGGAGATAACGGGAGAGTACCCGGTTGTCGCTTATCAGCTCGCCTTCGGCGCGATGGTCGCAATGCAAGCGCTAAGCTGGCTGTGGTTGCTCGTTCCGCCTCGGAACGAACCAAAACTCCCCGCAGCCCCACCAAACAGTCCTTAGATTCTTCGACGCCAAAAACGCGCCGCGCATTTTCCTTCCTTGGTGTTTCGATTCGTATGAGCAACTGAGCCAGTTCCCTCCTTGGTCTTGTTCCCAGCTTCGGGGTACAAATCTGACGCGGGTGCGGGTGAGGAGAGCTGAAGCAGTCGTCGGAAAGGCGTGATCTCGATGATAAACGCAGCGATTGTTGGTCTTGGGCGCTGGGGGCGTCGGCTTGTTGACTCGGTTCAGAAGGACGGTTTGCCGTTAGGGTCCAAGGTAAGGTTTTCCCGTGCAGTGGTCCGTACCGTTTCGACCGCACGAGAGTATGCCGCCAGCCAGAGATTGACGTTGACAACCTCGATCGACGATGCGCTGGCAGACAAATCGGTCGATGCCATCGTGCTTGCAACACCACACGCCGAGCATCCGTCTCAGATAATTGCTGTGGCAGACGCCAACAAACATGTGTTCGTTGAAAAACCACTGGCATTTAGACTCGCGGACGCTGAAGCAGCGCTATCGCGTGCCGAGCGTAAGAACGTGGTGCTTGCTATCGGCTATAATCGACGATTTCTACCCGCCACACGGAAGCTCAAAGAGGGCATCGCGGCTGGATCTTTTGGTGATTTGCTTCGCTTGGAAGGTAATTTCTCGAACAATGCTGGCTTGAACTATCGCGAGGGGATGTGGCGAGCGACTGAAGGTGGTGCGAAGGCCGCATTAAGCGCGATGGGCGTGCACATTCTAGATCTCTTCATCTACCTATTCGGACCAATCGATAAGGTACGCACGACATCCACTCGGCGATCCATGCCCGTTGCCGCCGATGACGTGGTGTCTGTTGATCTCACATTCGAGAATGGAGCGGTGGGTACGCTCACCTCGATTCTCACGACTCCTCGGCTGTGGCGCGTCCAGGTTTTCGGTACTTTGCAATGGGCTCACATGCGCGACGAGCACTTGCTCGATATGTGCGATGGTTCCGGAACCGTGGAGGCATGGAGTTTCGAAATCGTCGATACGGTCCGGCTCGAGCTCGAAGCTTTTGCGGATGCAATTTCAGGTAAGAGCTCGTACCCGGTATCGGCGGCTGAAGCGCTCCATGGAGCGGCTGTGTTAGAAGCTATGCTAGAGTCCGCCGCAAATGGAGGCACGCCGGTTGCAGTGCCACGAATCTCAGGCGAAGTCGCGCACTTCTCTCATTAGTTAGCATTCCTAAGACATGTACGTCGGCCGTCGGGTGTCCACGCGTAGGCGCAGAACGGCCCGAGCTTTCATGCGCGATTTTGGACCCGGCCCTCTCGCAGACTACCAAGGGTCTGGCAAAGGACTCCGGAGCGCTGGCGAATCGAGTTCGGAATCGTCTTGCAGGGCGAAGGCGCGCTCCACCGCGGCATCGAAATGCTGCCAAGGGGCCTCTCGCAAGCTATGGCCGCGCACGACGACGCCGGGACCGGAATAGAACTTCTCGTATTGGAGATGGCGGCCGCCGAACTCCGAGCCGACAAGGTCCCAAGCCAGGCGGTAAAGTTTCATACGCTCGCGCGCGCTGGCATTGGCGGACCACCAATGCGCGTCGAACTTGCGCGCGAGCTCTTCATTCTGAAGGACCGACACGTCGGCGGGCATCTGGAAGATGCTGCCGCCGGTTAGTTCTCGCAGCAATTCGATGATCGCACCGTGACTTTCCGTGCACCAATTGAGCGCTGCATACATGATGCGGCGATTGAAGCAGACGTAGCCTTCGGGTCCGCCCGGCCAGTTTTCGCACGCATCGATCTGGCCATGGACGAGCCCGCCGATCAGCGCCTCGTAGGAGGCGATGCGTCCCAGCATGTCGGCAATCGCGGGAATCCGATCGGTGCCTGAGGCCTTCGCGACGCGACTCAGGACGCCGCATAAGATGCCCATCTTCGCCCAGAAGCGTACGTTCGACTGATGATTGCCCAGGCATTGACCGGGCGTCTGCTGGTAGATGTGGCGCGTCATCTCGGTGTCGCGATGGACGAAGACCCGCTCCCACGGGACGAAGACGCGATCGCACATCACGATCGCATCGCTTTCATCGAAGCGCGCCGCGAGCGGATAATCGAAAGGATCGGACAGCTCGGCCGCGAAAGGCTTGCGCGACCACAGCGACAGGCCGGGCACGTTGCACGGTACGGCGCAAGTGATCGCTTCCATGGTTTGGCTGGGCGGAACCGGATGCGCGTTGCCGATCCAAATCTCGTCGGCATAGACGGCGCCCGTCGCCAGCATTTTCATTCCGCTGATCACGACCCCGTCGTCGCGCTCGTCGACAACCCGCAGGCCCGGCGTCGGCTTCCCCGACCGCGCGTGAAATTCGGGATCGCGCGCGCCCGGCGGCGGGATGATGGCATAGGCGGCGAAGATGTCGTTGCGCCGCGAATGTTCGTAGTGCCCTACGATATTCGCGCCGAACCGCGGATCGATGCGATCGAAAACCGACGGCGCCATCGCGAGGCCGGTGAGGGTGCTGCCGGTGTGATCGGGAGCACGCCCGAACAGGCCGAAGGAGAAATCCGCGATGAGCTTGTGAGCGCGCATGCGCCGCGTCAGATCCTCGCGCGAGCGCGGGCGCAGAAACCACATGCTGTGATCGCCCCCGTCCTCGGCGAAGGAGAGCACGCCTCGTTGGGCGGGGTCGGCTTTCCAATCATAGAGCGCGGCGAGCGACATGGCCGCGCCGCGGAACCCCGGATGCGCGGTGATGTCGTCGACGCGCTCGCCGCCGACGTAGACGAGGCGGCCGTCCTTGAGCCCATCGAGGAATTCGCGGCCTGTTTTCAACATCGCCCAATCCCCTGTAGCGGCTCCTAAAGCGTTGCGAGTTTCGGCATCGCCTCGCTGGAAAAGTGGCGCATGGCGCGGGCGGCGACCGCGGCCGGCATGGTCGAGGGCAGAACATGGAGCGAAGCACTCTCGAAGCCGCCGACCTCGGCCGCATAGTTGCGCACCATCTCGATCACATCGGCCGGCGTGCCGACGAGGCCAACGCCTTTGGAAATTTGATCCTCGAAGGTTTCCTTGCTGATCTGCGCGATCATCCGGTCGTAGCCCGGATAGTCTTTGGTGCTGGCGCCTTTCAGCCATTCCGCCGCGGCGAGCGCAAGGCCCTGCAGATGGCCGTTGGTCGGCGCCCGGGCGAGCTCATAGGCCTCCTCGCGCGAGGGCAGGCAGCACATGATGAAATTGCTGATCACCATGCCTTGCCCCGGATGCCCGGCCGAGCGCCACGCGTCGCGATAGAGCCCGATCAGCTCGCGCATGCGCTTGGGCTCGAGCGGGATGGTCATGACGCCGTAGCCGGCGCGCCCGGTTTCGATAAAGGTTTGCGGCGTTCCGGTTGCTGCCACCCAGATCGGCGGATGCGGTTTCTGAGTGGGACGGGGATACGAGGTGACGTTGCGGAAGCTGTGGAATTCGCCCTCCGAGGTGACGTTCTCGCCCTCGAGCAGCAGCTTGATCTGTGCCAAGCCTTCATCGAAGCGTTTCCGGCTCTCATCGAGGCTGACCCCGAAATGCGCGAATTCATGCGGCAAGAAAGCACGCGCAAAGCCGGCATCGAGACGGCCATCGCTCAGCCCGTCCAGCATCGCGAGCTCGCCGGCGAGCTTGAGCGGATTATTGAAGGCAGGCAGCACGGCGCCGGTCACCAATCGGGCGCGCTTGGTGTATTGCGCCGCGGCGGCGAGAAACACGATCGGGTTCGGGGTGTAGCCGCCATACGGACCGAAATAATGTTCGACCTGGCGAATATGCGTGTAGCCCAGCTCATCGGCGAGGCCGATCAGCTGCATGCACTCGGCGAACCATTGGCTCGCGGGTTTTTGCGCGGGGCTGAGGCAGGGAAAAAAATTGAGGCCGAATTTCATCGTGCTTCTCTCCGATCAGTCATTTTCCGGCGCCGCGCACCCGGTTCAGCACGGCCTCGCAGTCATCCGGCATATCATCGCCGCGCCAAGCGACATGTCCATCCGGACGGACGAGGACCAATCGCTTGTTATAGAGCGCCAAAAGATGCTCGTGGTGCAAAGCGTGGATGCGCAACGGAACGCCGAGACGGGCCGCCGCCGCCGCGAAGCGCTCCGTGTTCGGCGGTTTGCGCCCGAGGCCGAGAACAATGAAGCCGCGGCCAAACAAATCGAGCACGGACTTATTCTCGTCGAGCCAGAAATGCGGTGCCCGCGACCCCGGCCGCGCGATCGGCGAATAATTGCGCGGGTCGTCGATCGGCGCCGGCGTACCATCCGGGACGATGATCGGCGACCCCTCATAGAAATATCCGAGCTGCAGCCCGGCATCCTCGTATCGCGCGCCGTAGTCATAGCCGCAATTCGAGCGCGCGAGCATCGCGGCAACGCGGCCGCGCACGATCTCGCGCACGGCGTCGCCCTCGGGACCTGCGGCGAGGATCGCCGGGCCCGGCGGCGGGTCTTGCTGCAGGGTGCGGAAAAGATGCGTCGCCGTCGTCGCCGTTCGCTTTCCGACCGGACGGCGCTCGACGTCGTAGCTCGCGAGCAGCGCCGGCGTACCCCAGCCTTGCAGCATTGCCGCAAGCTTCCAGCTCAGATTGGTCACGTCGCCGATGCCGGTATTGAGGCCAAAGCCGCCGGACGGCGACAATTGATGCACGGCGTCGCCGAGGAAGAAGACCCGCCCGACCTGATATCGATCCGCGACCAGCTCGCGGCGCTGCCAGGTGAGCGCGGTCAGAATTTCATAGTCGAAATCGCAACCGACGAAACGCCGGATGGCGGCGTCGCCATCCATTTTCTCGACGCTGTGCAGGCGCCAGATCGCTTTGCCGTCGAGCGCAAGCATCGACGCCCAGCGGCCTTCCGGTCCGATTGCGGTGTAAAAGCCGGGGCCTTTGTCATGCACGCGAAGCAGGGATTCCGAGCGAAAGGTGATGTTGGTCGAGTGCGACAGCGTGCCTTCGCCGTCGAAACGGACTCCCAATTCCTCGCGCAGCGATGACGCGGCGCCTTGGCAGCAGGCGAGGTAAGCCGATCGGATGTGTTCTTGCCGGCCGGTCGCCAGATTGGTGACGGTGGCAGTGACGCCGTTCGCGTCTTGCGTGATGCTCTCGCACCGCGCGCCGTAGCGGAGCGTCACACCCGGCAACGATTGCGCTCCGCGCTGCATCACGGGGTCGAAGATCGTTTGCGGGCATCTTGCGATCCGCTCCGCCGCGGTCGGCGGTGCGCGCAGTTCGGCGAAGGAGGGCAGCGGCAGGCGGCCGAGGAGATACCCAGCCAAGGCGGTAACGAAAATCAGGTCTTGCGGATAATCCTTATTGAAGCCCTTGTCCCGGATCTCGTCGGCGATGCCCCAGCGCCGGCAGAACTCCATGGTCCGCATGTTGATGTCGACGAACTTGGCATTTGTTACCGTGCCGTCGCCCTGCTCGATGAGGGTGCAGGCGATACCATGCCATCCCAGGTCGAGCGCCAGCGTCAGGCCCACCGGGCCGCCGCCGACGATGAGCACGGGGCTTTCGTTGACGCCGTCTCCCGAATTCGCCGCTTTTTGATCCACGGTGTGGTGGCCGCTCCGGCTTGTCCGCTCGATCCCGCGCTAAGGGACGAGCGCGCTGGATTAGAAAGAGATTCCCGCCAAAAGGCAAGCAAGCGGCCCCGAGGCTGCGCCCGCAGCGCGGCCATCGGTCTTGTTGGGGATGAGGAAAACTGCCAAAATATTGGCCGATAAAGCCCGTTTCAATAAAGGGCTCGTTGCCTTGGTCTCCGATCACGTAGGCGTTAGCACGTCTCACACGCCCTGGAGGATAAATTCGTGGCAAGCAGCATCGGCAAGGAGACCGCCGCGAAGGTTGTCGCCATTCGCGAGCAATGGCACACCAAGAATCACCCATTCTTTCTCGACTTCGCCGCCGGAAAATTCGGCCTCGGTCCGATCGGCGCGATGATGGCGCAGCATCACCAGCATGTCCGCCGCGTCCTTCCGAGCCTCGGCGTCGCTTTTTATCGCGCGCCGGAGGGCGCGGGGCGGCGCTTCCTGCTCGAGAATTTGGCCGAGGAAGAGGGGCTGCTCGCGGGTCCGGGCGAGGGGCGCAATGCGGTCGATCATATGGAGCTGATCTTCCGCTTCTGCCGCTTCGCGGGGCTCAGCGACGATCAGGTGAAACGGACGCGGCAGCTGACGACGTGGCGCGCGCGTTCGTATTTCTACATCAACACGGTGCGCGAAGAGCCGTTCAGCGTCATCGTCGCGATGATGTCAACGCAAGAGGGACAGCAGCCCGCGCTCAACGGCGAACGCATGCTGCCCGCGTTCAAGCACTTTCACGGGCTCGAGATGAACGATCCCAATATAGAGTTCTTCGCCGAGCATTATCTTGCCGATGCCGACCATTCCAGCCGGCTGATCGATCTCGTCGCAACGCTCGTTCAATCGGAAGCCGAAGCGGCGCGCGCGGTCGAGGTCGCCGAGACGGCGGTACGCACGCGCTGGGACTGCATCACTGAGCTTTATCGCATCTTGGTGCTCGGCCAGATCGATCCTTTGCCGGCCGGCGTCGCCGCTTAGGCTCGGGCGGCAGGCGGCAAGCGCGACGAGGTAGGCATATGAGCTTCAGCATCAGACGCGCCGGCCATGTCGTGCTTCGGGTCACTGATGCCGCTCAAAGCAAGGCTTTTCTCGAAAAAATCGTCGGCTTCACGACCTATGGAAGGATCGGCCGCGATTTTTTCTTCATGACTTCGCACCCCGTGAGCAACCATCACATGATCGCCGTGCGCCCGGGCAAAGCGGGTGAGCGGCTGCCCGATGCCGATCGTCAGATCGGCATGGTGAGCATCGCTTATGAAATGACCGATGCCGCCGGGCTGCACGATCTGCATCAGCGGATTGCTGCCGCGCAGGGGAGCTATCCCTGGCGCATCCTGGCTCTGGAAGACCGTGGCGCCATCTACAATCTCGTCGTGACCGACGGCGACAAGAACCATTACGAATTCTGGTGCCGTGCGCCGGGCAAGGAAGATGCCGCGATCGAGGATTTGACGTTGCGCGGCGCGCCCGCGTTATCGGCGGGCGGGCAGAACGAGGCAAGCAGGACTTCGCCTGCGGCGCCGCCGTCTCGGTTGGAGATCCGCCGTACCAGCCATCTCACCCTCCGCTGCCGCGACATCGCGGCGACGCAGCACTTTTACGAGAATGCGCTCGGCATGTTCCGGGTCGCACGAGACGAGCGCGACCGGCGCTACTTCTCAGCCGATCCGAATACCCGCCGCATCGTCTTGGCGCTCGAGCCCGCCAAGGATCTCGACGCGCCCGGGCCGACGCCCAAAACCATGTACGGCATGGAGCATTTCTCGCTCGAAGTCAGCTCGTTTGCCGATCTGCAGAGTGCTTACCGGCGTTTCAAGTCGGTGGGAGTGCCGGTCGACCACACGCAAGATCACGGCGTGACCGCCAGCGTCTATTTCCACGACCCGGACGGCAATCTGATGGAGGTCTACCACGATGTGCCGCGGGCGGAGATCCCGGTTCCGGAAGATCCGTTCGTGTCTTTCGGCGGAATCGAAGACCGGCTCGAGCGAACGGTGTGATCGGCCGGTCTGCCGGCGTAATCGCGCGATCAGAAATTCACGAATAGTTGTTCGGGCGTGATCGGCTTGTTGAGCAGCCCGTGCCGGACCGCGTGCCGGATGAAGGCATCGATGGTCGGACGCATCTGCGCCAGCGAGTAGGGCACGGGATCGCGGCCGAGGAGCGCGACTTGATCCTCCCACGCTTTCCAGTACCAGAGCAGCCCCGAATCGCGGTTGTCTTCCATCGCGTCGATGCCGGCTTCTTTCGCGCGCAGGAAAGCCTCGAAGACCTGCTTTACGGCCGCCGGCTCTTCGTCGCGGCGAAAGATGACGACGTTCATCACAGGTACGATTTTGCTGCGGACATAGGATTTCCGTTCTTCCGCGGCGGCGTCGGCGAAGAGACGTCGAACGTTGTTATGTGCGAGCAAGCGCAACGGCAGCAGGTCCGGGTGGATCAGCGCATCGATCTTGCCCGCAACCAGCCAGTCCAGCAGATCGATGTCGCGCCCGATGGTTTGAATGTCGACCTCGGGCGGAAGCTTGAAGCGGGCGGCGTCGGCGCCGCCGGTCTGATGAACCCAACGGATTTTCTCCAGCCGCACGCCGTACTCGTCGGCGAGAAGCGCGCGCGCCCAGACATTCGCGGTCATCTCATAGCGCGTGCCGACGCGCTTGCCTTCGAGATCGCTCGGCCGCTCGATCCCGGAGTTTTTGTTGACGAAGATATAGGAATGGCGGAACGCGGCGCGGATGAAAACCGCTAGCGCTGAAATCGGGAGCCCATCGGCAACCGATTGGACATAGGTCATCAAGCCGCACTCCATGAAGTCGAGATCGGCGCCGGCGCCGAGCAGCGACGGCAAGCGGCGGTGACCGTCGGGTAAGAAGGTGAGATTGGGTTCGGTGATCCGGCCGTCGAACAAGGCCTCGGTCCAATCGTGGCGGCGGCAGCTGATCCGGATCGGGCGTTTTGGTGAATTCATCGCAGCCTCCCCCATCGTCGACCGGCAACAGCGCGCGCCAGACGGCCGCGTAATTATACCAGTTGCGCTGCGCGGGCGAAGTTGCGCAGACGGCTCGGTAAGGCAAGCTGTTGCCTTGCTGGACGGAAAAGCCGTCAGTACAATCGAATACACATCTTCGGGCGGTCTCTCTGCTGCAAAAACGATAGCCGACTCTGTCTCGGGTAATCCAAGACGGCGCTAGAGAATCGACATGAACGCAACATCGCACGGTGGCGGCGCGGCATCCGGTTTGGGCGCGCCCGTTCGCCGTCTCGAAGATCGGCGGCTGCTCACGGGTCTCGGGGATTACGCCGACGATTTGGCCATGAAGGATGGCGCGTTCGCTTACGTGCTGCGCTCGCCTTACGCCCATGCGCGCATCCTCGGCCTCGACAAGTCCGCAGCGCTCGCGGCCCCGGGCGTGCTCGCGGTGCTGACCGGCGATGATGTCCGCAAGGAAAAGCTCGGCGGCATTCCGTGCTTGTCATTTCCGCGCTTGCCGCCCGGCAGCCCATCTTATTGCCCGGTTCAGCCGCTGCTGGCGACCGAAAAGGTCAGACATGTCGGCGATCGGGTCGCGCTGGTGGTCGCAAGGACGCTAGCCCAAGCGAAGGATGCAGCCGAGCTCCTCGCGATAGATTATGAAGAGCTTCGGGCCGTCACGCTGCCCGATGCGCACGAGCCTAATGCCGCGAAAGTCTGGGACGAAGCGCGGAGCAACCTCAGTTTCCGGCTCGAGTTCGGCGATCGGCGCGCGATCGACGAGCGGTTTGCGGCTGCGACGCACGTTACGACCTTGTCGCTTCATTATCCGCGTATCTCCGCCAACCCGATGGAGCCGCGCGCGGCAATCGCCTATCGCGATCCGATGGACAAACGCCTCACATTGCACACGAGCACGCAGGGTCCGTTTCGCGTCCGCGAGGTCGTTTGCCAGGTGCTCGGCATCTCGCAATTCGCGCTGCGTGTGCGCGCGGGCGATGTCGGCGGCGCGTTCGGTATGAAGAATCACGTTTATCCGGAAGAAGCGCTTGTCGTGTGGGCCGCGGGCAAGCTCGACATGCCGGTCAAATGGACCGCCGATCGCAGCGAAGCCTTGATGTCGGACATGCATGCACGGCATCAGATCGCGCATGCGTCGCTGGCGCTCGATGCCGAGGGGCGGATTTTGGCATTTCGCACCGCCGTCGACATCGATGTCGGCGCCTATCTCGGCGTTACCTCCGGTGTGCCGCCCAATAACGCGACGATCAGCTATCCGAGCACGTATCACATTCCCGTCATTCACACGGTGGTACGCGCGACCTTCACGAACACCTTGCCCTTGGGACCCTATCGCGGCTCCGGCAAGCCCGAAGCGACCTATATGATCGAGCGGCTCGTCGACAAAGCGGCACGCGAGATGGGGCTCGATCCGATCGCGTTGCGACGACGCAATCTTATTCGCCCCGCCGACATGCCCTACCAGACGCTGGGCGGCAACGTCTATGACTGCGGCGATTTCGAAACTGTCCTCGACAAGGCGGTTGCTTTGGCCGATTGGCCGGGCTTTGCGGAACGCCGCGCGGCATCCGAGCGGAGCGGCCTGCGCCGCGGCATCGGCTTGGCGATGTATTGCCAGCGCTCGGGCAGTTTTTCCGAGCGGATGGAAATTCGCGTCTCCGATTCCGGTTCGCTTGCGCTTTTTCTCGGCACGCTTTCGACCGGGCAGGGCCATGAGACCATGTTCGCGCAGATGGTTGCCGAATGGCTGGGCGTGCCGCTCGAGGAGGTGTCCGTCTTTCAGGGCGATACCGACAAGGTGCTCTTCGGCCGCGGCTCGTTCGCACAGCGCAGCATGGGAACGGGCGGCTCGGCGCTGAAGCTCGCGGCCGACGAAGTCGTGAAGAAGGCCCGGCGTCTCGCCGCCTGGATGCTGGAAGCCGACGAGGCGGATGTGGTGTTCGAAGGCGGCATGCTGCGCGTGGCCGGCACCGATCGCCAAGTCAGCTTCCGCGACGTCGCCCAGAAATCCTACATGGTGAGCGGCCTGCCGCCCGAATTCGGCGTCGGGCTCGACGGCGTGGGATCGCATCCCGGGCCGTACACCTTTCCCAATGGCTGCATGATCGCCGAGGTCGAGGTCGATCCCGAGACGGGCACTATCAAAGTGGACCGGCTATCCGCGGTCGACGATCCGGGGACGATCGTCAATCCGCTGACGCTCGAAGGACAGCTGCACGGCTCGGTCGCTCAGGGGATCGGCGAGACGCTGGTCGAGGAAGTCGTTTACGACGCGGCGAGCGGCCAATTGATGAGCGGCTCGTTCATGGATTACGCCATGCCGCGCGCCGATATCATGCCGGAGATCGAATCGGATTTCGCCTGCCTGGCAACGAAAAACAATCTGCTCGGCACCAAGGGCGGCAGCGAAGCCGGGAATGTCGGCGCGCCGGCGGCGGTCATCAACGCCGTGCTCGACGCCTTGAGGCCGTGGGGCATTGTCGACCTGCCCCTCCCGGCAAAGCCCGAGCGCGTGTGGCGCGCGCTTCAGGAAGCCGCCAGCCGAAAGGGTCGCGCCGTCAACAATTGAACGTCGTTCGCACGCGCGGCGCGCTCGAGGCTCAGGCCTTGCCGCCCATCGCCTTGCGGATGTTCGTCGGCGAAAACGGAATTTCGCGCATCCTTACGCCGGTCAGAGCGAAAAACGCGTTGCCGACGCTCGCGGCCGCGAGCGGCACGCCGTCCTCGCCAACACCCGTCGGCGGAAAATCGTTGGCCATGACGTGAACGGAGACGACAGGCGCATCTTCCATGCGCATGACTTCGTAGTCAGTGAAGTTCGACTGCTGAACGCGTCCGTCCTTGATGACGATATGCTCGCGCAAGGCGCTGCCGAGGCCATAGATGATCCCGCCTTCGGTCAGGTAGGCGGTGTTGCGCGGCTGCACGGCAACGCCGCAATCGATCGCAGCCCAGAAGTTATGGACTTTGATCTTGGCGCTGGCGGGATCGAAAGAGATTTCGGCAACGCCGGCGACGAGCGTGTCGTCTTTTTCTTCCAGGGCTAGTCCCAAGGCGGTGCCGTCGCGTTTCTTGCCCCAATTCGCCATCTCGGCGAGGGTCTCGAGGAGCTTGGTGGCGCGCGGACTCGCCTTTCTGGTCATCGAGAGGCGGAATTCCAACGGATCCTTCTTCTGGGCGAGGGCGATCTCATCGATGAAGCCCTCGATCGCGAGAAGATTGTGGCCGACGCCGACGCCGCGCCAGGGCGACAGCCTTGCGCCGCCCTTCTGGCGCACGAACTCGGCACGCCGGTTCGGGATGCCGTAATGATCGAGCACCGCGCCCTTCATCACGATGTTGTCTTTGCCCTGGATGCGTTGCAGGCCCGCTTCTCCGAACATGAAGGCCACCGGGGATTCAGCGGCGACGCGGTGGTGCCAAGAGACGATGCGCCCCTCGGTGTCGAAGCCGGCTTCGATGAACTGCGCCGTGGCCGGCCGGAACTTGCCGGCTTTCATATCGTCCTCGCGGCTCCAGATAACCTTGACCGGCTTGCCGGGAACCGCCTTCGCGACCATGACGGCATCAAGGCCGACATCCGGATGGCCGCGCCGTCCGTAGGCGCCGCCAACCCAATGCTGATGCAAGGTGACCTGCGCCGGCTGCATATTGAGCAGCTTCGCGGCCGAACCGATGAACAGCGTCGGCGATTGCGTGCCCATCCAGATTTCGGCTGATTTGCCGTCCGCGGCAACGACCGCGGTCGCGTTGAGCGGCTCCATCTGCGCGTGGCACAGATGGCGCGTGCGATACTCGGCCGTCATCACGCTATGCGCGTCCTTCACGGCGGCCTCGACATCGCCCGCGTTGAAGAAATCGGCGCCGCGGTTCGTCTTATCCCGCGCCCCCGCAGCAAAGACGTCGAGCGCCTTTTCGCTGTCGTAGGAGGCGCCTTCCGCCTCGAACCATGTCACGTTGAGAAGATTCTTCGCGGCTTGGGTGCCTTCGACCGTCGTGCCGATGACCGCGACGCCCTGCGGCAGCTTGACGACATCCTGGACGCCGCGGACGGCCCGCGCCTTGGCGTCGTCGATCGTGACGGGTGCGCCGCCTTCGTAGGGCGCTTGCAGGATGGCCGCGTAGATCATGCCCGGGAGCCGGACGTCCATGGCATATTTCGCGGCGCCCCTCACCTTGAGGGGCAGCTCGACGCGCGGCAGGTCGCTGCCGATGAGCCGGAACTTGCTGCGCGGCTTCAGTTCCTTTTCATCGATGGTGGGAAGCTGGGCCGGCGCTTTCGCGAAGGCAGCGATCTGTCCGTAGGACAGGCGCCGATGCGAGGCCGCGTGAACGACGACGCTGGGCTCGGTCGTAAGCTCGCCGACCGGCACATGCCAGCGCTCGGCCGCGGCGTCGAGCATCACCCGCCGCGCCTGCGCGCCGGCGATGCGCAGCGGCTTGTAATAGGCGCGCACGGTCACGCTCGAGGTGGTGATGAGGCCGAGTTGCATGTTGTAGAAGGGATTGCCGTATTTCGCTCCGTCCATCGGCGATTGGACGATCTTCACGTGCTTCCAATCGGCGTCGAGCTCCTCGGCGAGGATGACGGGCAGCGAGGTGAAGCTGCCCTGACCGAGCTCTGCCGCCGGCGACATGATCGTGATCGTGCCTTGGCGATCGATGGTGAGCCAGAAATTCGGCGCGAAGGGGGTCTCGGTCGTCGCCGCGGCGGCGCTGCCGGCGGGGATGCTGAAGGCAAAGGTCAATCCCGCCGTGCCCGCGAGAAAGCCGCGGCGCGAGAGCGAGGTTTTAGAGGCGAGCGATGTCGTCATGGCTCAGGCCTCCCGCGCGGCGCGTTGGATCGCCGCGATGATGTGGTTGTAGGTGCCGCAGCGGCAGATATTGCCGTTCATGTGCTGCACGATCTGCGCCCGCGTCGGCTTCTTGTTCTTTGCGAGGAGAGCGGCCGCCATCATGATCTGTCCGGACTGGCAATAGCCGCATTGCGGCACCTGCTCGGCAATCCAGGCCTTTTGCAACGGGTGCGTGCCGTCGGGCGAGAGCCCCTCGATCGTCGTGACGGCGCGTCCGGCAACCAAGGACAAGGGCGTGGCGCAGGAGCGGACCGGCTGGCCGTCGACATGGACGGTGCAGGCGCCACAAGCGGCGATGCCGCAGCCGAACTTCGTTCCCGTCAGGCCGATGTGTTCGCGTAACACCCAAAGCAGCGGCGTGCCGGGCGGGACGTCGACGTTTTTGCTTTTGCCGTTGAGCGTGAAAGCCACCATGCGAACCTCCCTAAGGCCAGGAGTTATTGAATTTGGTGAGCCTGGATCCCGCCGAGTTTAACACAGGGCGATGCAGCCAGGGCCCCGAATTCTAAGATCGGACGAAATCGTCGAACGATAGGCCGCGGCGGCGAAGCGGCGCGACCACGCGGTCGCGGCGCCGGCGAGATTTCTGTTGGAATGCAGAGCATTGCCGACAATCGAGCGGCCCGGCGACGGGGCTCCGCACTCGCCGCCTTGCGGCGACACTATCGCAGGCGCGATCAAATTTTCGCTATTTCGCCTTGGCGACGACGCGGGTGCGGAGCGTTCCGATCGCCGGCGAACGCATCTCGACGAGATCGCCGACTTTGAGGAAGCGCTCGGGCGCGGAGCTTCGATCGGGCAGGAGCGGACTGGAATCAGCCGCGGTTCCCGCCGCCGTTCCCCCGCTGATGATGTCGCCCGGATAGAGCGTCAGGTCACGCGACAGGCCTTCGAGATATTCGCCGAACGAGAACGCCATGTCGCGCGTGTTGTAGTTCTGGCGCCGTTCGCCGTTTACCAGAGTCTCGAGATCGGTGTTGGTCGGATCTGTTTCGCCGACCGCGATGCAAGGACCCAAGGAGGTCGAGCTGTCGAAGTTCTTGCCGAACGCGAAACTGTAATGCGTCGCTTGGTCGGCGCGCGGCGCGCGAATGCTCCAATCCGCGAGGATCGTCACGCCCCACACATAGTCTTTGAGCTGCGCCGCTTTGAGATCGACGCCGCGCTTGCCGATGACGATCGCGATTTCGCCCTCGTAATCGAGGCGATTGCAGCGATCGGGATAGACGAGCTCGCCGTCCGGTCCGGCAAACTCCCGATCTATTTTCCAGAAGCCCCAGATCCCGTTCTTGCGAACTTCCGCCAGAGGGTCGCCCTCATAGGGCGTGCCGCTCATCTTGATGCGCATCGCGACCGAATGGTCGACGAAATTGCCGCCCGCGCAGGCGGTGCGCGCATTGTTCGGGCGCGGCGCGTGAAGGCGAACCTCGGCGGCGGGAAAGACGATGCGCTCGCCGCGCGGGCCCAGCTTGTTCTGGGCTTGGGTCGCTAGATGATCGAGCGCTTTTTGCACGGTCTCGAGGGCCCGCGCGCCGCCATCGATGAGCCGCGCGAGATCGGAGGAGACCAGGGCTTCGGCCATCGCCGAGGGATTGGGCTCGTTGCCTTTCTCGCGCAGGTATTTCGCGGTGGCGTGGCTTAAGTCGATCACGTTCCCGTCAACGAGCGCGCCGGTGCGCTTTGCCGGACCGAAGACGACGATTTTCATGGTTCCCCCCAAGTCGCAAGTTCCGCCGCCAGGGTTCTCGCTGTCAGCCTCCGAGTCAAGGCTGCGCCCGGCATGCTTGACCGCCGCAGGGGGAACCGGCAAGGTCGTTTGACAATCGATCGTTGCGAATCGCAGCGATCTGGAAAAATACGCTCACCGCCACCCACGGCAAACGGCGCGGGCATTGGCGCGGAAGAGCAAGGGTTTGGGGGAGAGCATCATGGCCGATTTGTCGGCGACATCCGCAATGGCGGCGGCGGCCGGGCAGCGCGAAATCGCTGCCCGCATTGAGCGGCTCCCGCTCACCTGGACCCAGACCAAGGCACGGATCATCGTCGGGACCGCGACTTTTTTCGATGCCTATGATTCGATCATGCTCGGTCTCGTGATGCCGGTGATCGCCGCCCAATGGCATCTATCGGTTTCGGATATCGGCTTTCTTTTTTCGGGCACGTTCTTCGGCCAGCTCTTGGGCGCGCTGCTCTTTCCCTATCTTGCCGAAAGATATGGCCGGCTCAGGGCGTGCAGCTATT
>JADMIO011525453.1_pt1 | contig 29085 bp, 21 predicted proteins | sample 8958161 | NCBI WGS metagenome assembly JADMIO01 (sample SAMN16585339, study PRJNA669376) | soil metagenome | isolation source: Crop rotation soil | place: USA: Cullars Rotation, Alabama | collected 2011 | reverse complement strand
CCAACCGCCAACCGCCATTTGACAGGAGCCAATTGTTCGTTGTACAATGCCCGCATCGGCACGAAACGTAAGGGCGACGGAAGCAAGGACATGGCGGCATGAAAATAATGATAACAGGCGCTCGGGGCAATTTCGCCACGGCCCTCGATAGACGTCTTGCACCGGAACATGAGCTGGTGCTCTATGACCTGGAGCCGATGGGGGAGCCGGACCGAGGCATCAGCGTCCAGGCGGATATTCGGGATGCAGCCGCGCTCACCCACGCGATGCGGGGGTGCCAGGCCGTGGTTCATAGCGTTGCCGTCGATACGCACTCGACCGGACTGCGCAACGACGAAGACTGCTACAGCGTGAATGTCACCGGCACCCACAATGTGCTGCGCGCAATGGTCTTGAACGACGTGAAGTACCTCGTTTTCTCATCGTCGGACGAGGTGTACGGCGACGGAATGCGCGGCCGGCTGGTCATGGACGAGACCGTGCCCTGTGTTCCGGCCGATATCTACTCCATGACCAAGCTGCTTGGCGAGGACATGTGCCGGTTCTACTCGCGCAAGCATGGCTTTAAAGTCGCTATCCTTCGCTACGGCTGCTTTATGTCCGCCGATTGGCGAACGGCAGGCATCGGAAGACTGAGCAACTGGCTCGACCGCGACGACGTCGCGCAGGCGAACGAGCTTGCACTCGGAGCCGTGATCGCCGAGGCTTTCAGCTGCGAGACGTTTCTCATCCACTGCCAGAAGCCGTTCGTAGATGAGGATTGGCCCGACCTCGTCACCGATCCGCAGGCTGTCCTCGATCGCTACCACCCCGGCGCGTCCGAATTGCTGGCCGAGCACGGATTGAGCGTTCCGCTCGTCCACCACCGCTACGATATCCGCAAGGCAGCTACCTGGCTGGGCTACGACCCTCAGCACAACTTCGAGCAGTTCCTCGCGATGCTGCGGAGGGGGCATTAGGCATTAGGCAATAGGCAGTAGTGAATTCGTGCACCGATCGCCTTCACCTGGCCGCCTGTCGGCGCCGCTGCGTTTCCCTCATGCCTATAAGGCACTGACGGCATGCTGACGCGCGCCTAGTGCCCGACCGCGACTGCCGTCGGGTGCGCAGTGCGCGTTTCGGGATGCGTATCCGCATATTGCTGCAGCTGCGCTAATACGGCAAAGTATGGGAAGCGGCGGCCGGGGCACCAAGTCTGCTTGGTGTCCCGGTGGCGAAGCACGTGATCCGCAGAAAAGTGATACTCCGACATCAGCCGCTCGCAGAGCGCGATAAGCGACGCCAGCTGCCGGGCCGTCGGTCTCGATGGTTTCCAGTGATGGTGGTTCGACGGGTCGAAGGACCCGACCAGGCAGATGCCGAGCCAGTCGTTGAAGTGGGGCGCGTGGCATCCGATACAATGATCCGGCCTGCCCTTCTGCACGGTCCCGTCGGGCAGTATCACGTAGTGATATCCGATATGGTAGACCTTGCCCTCGAACGTGGTCGCCCACTGGGGATGATCATCGGCATGAATCTGCTCCAGCCGGTCCGCGTCGATCGGCACTCCGTGAACGATGCCCGGCGTCATGGAGGAGTGGAGCACGATTCCAGGAGGATCGGGATACGGAACGGCCGTTAGCGCCGGCAGGTGCGCCCGGCGCGGCGCCCGATGGCGTGCGAGCGAAACGATTCCCGCCAGGGCGACTACGAGCAGCGTGCAGAGTATCCCGAGGCGCGCCAGGCGTCGCAGTCGCCGCCGCCTGCGACGGATGCTCCGTGATTGCCGATTCGCGCCCCCCGAGACCTCCATTGCCTTGATCGCTTTCTAAGCCTTACCGTGCCATCAACCCGCCTGACCTCACCCGAATCTTCCGCCTTCCCTATGTGTTCATGACCATCGCTTCCCACGCCGGGATGGTGCATATCCAAACCGGCCCCCATGGAATCATGCGCTGCCGTAGGGACCCGCTTGCATAGTCGGGCGTTGCGTCGCGCCGCACCAACCCTGCACCGTTTCCCAATTGTAAGGCCAAATCTCCCGCCTGTCAAGTGAATCTTAGTCCGTGATCCACCTCGTAACCCTCAGGATCGCTTATGTCTCTGTACCCGAAATCCGGAATCCCGTGCACCTTCTTTGTGTCACGAAAACTGCTGGAATTTGTCTAGGATATGGTTGACTTTGACCACTATCGGGTACCATTGTGACGATAATTTTGTGCAATGGAGCGATAATTATGGCGGATCAGGCAGAATCGCGCAAAATGCGCCTGCTGGAGCTTCTGGCGGAGACCGAGGACGCACAGGACCTCGACACGCTCGCAACCGCAATGCGGTGTGACACAAGGACGATACGGCGTGACCTCGACACGCTCCAGCAGCTTCTGCACCGCATAAGGGGTCTGGAGGTGCGTCGGGGCAGGGTTCTCGTCTCACGCGCCGGGTACAGCCCCGGATACTTCACGGACCAGCTCGGCCGCCATCCGGAGGCGAAGCACCGGATTGCGCGCGTGATCGTCTCGTCGCTTCAGGACGACATGGCCGTCGCCCTTACCGCCGGCAGCACGCCCTACGCGGTTGCGCGCGAAATCCGACGCGTCGTGGTCGAGGGCGGCCCGCCGCGCAACCTGATCGTGTTTACCAATAGCGTTCCGGCGCTGCTCGAGCTTGTGGCCGCGGGCGTCGCAACCGGCGCCCTGGGCGAGATCTATGCGCCGGAGGACTGCGCCCTGCATACGCCGGAGTTTCACAGCGCGTTTCAGCCAGGAGTGGCGATCGTGGGCGCGAGCGGAGTCGTGTTCGGCGCGCAGGCGCCCCAGGGCTCACTGGACCTCTTTTCGCATCGCGCGGAGGAAGCGTCCTTTCTCAAGCAGCTTCTCGCCGGCGTGCCGGAGGTCATCGTCGCTGCGGACAGCACCAAGCTCGGCCGCCGCCATCCCTGGAACTTCGGCGGTTCCGTGCTTGCCGGCAAGACCGTCCGCCTGGTCACCGATGTGCTCACGATCGAACAGCAGGAAGAGCTCACCGAACTCGCCGTCCGCCTCGCCGAACAGGGAACTCAGTTCCGGTTTCAGGCGGCATGCGAGGCGGAGTGAGAAGCATATAGCGATTGGGTGTTGGGTATTGGGTGTTAGGTGTTGGCCTAGCGGGCGGAAGCGGCATCCAACACCCAACACCTAACACCCAACACCCACTTCTACAGGAGCAATAACCACATGTGCGGCATTACGGGCTACGTTGGCAACCGACCCGCGGTACCTACCGCGCTTATGAATTTGAAGCGGCTGGAGTACCGGGGATACGATTCGGCCGGCATCGCGTTTCCGAATTGCACCAGGATGCAGATCGTTCGGGCGACCGGCAAGATCGCGAACCTGGAGCGCGCGCTCGATGGCCGCGACACCACGGCTCGCGTCGCAATCGCGCATACCCGCTGGGCGACCCATGGCCGGCCCAGCGAAGCGAACGCGCATCCGCACTGCGACTGCTCCGGGCGGATCGCCGTAGTGCACAACGGAATTATCGAAAACTATGCGGAGCTCCGTCGAGATCTTATGGCGGAGGGGCACACCTTCCTGTCGGAGACGGACACCGAGGTCGTCGCCCATCTGATCGAGCGGGAAGTCGCGGCAGCGGAGCAGGAGCGCGCGTCGGATGCGCTCTCGCCGGCAGAGTTCGCCCGGGCGGCGCGGGCGGCGATCGGCCGGCTGCGCGGGGCCTATGCCATCGCGGTTATCGCGCAGCAGCTCCCCGAGTTCGTGTTTGTCGCCCGTAAGGACTCGCCGCTCGTCATCGGATTGGGCGAAGGCGAAAACTTCCTCGCGTCGGACATTCCCGCGGTCATGCGCTTTACGCGGCGCGTCATTCTGCTGGAGGATGGCGACTGCGCGCTGATCAGCGCCGAGACCGTGGTGGCGACGGATGCACGGGGCTGTAGTGTCGATCGGGAGCCGCTCGATATTACCTGGGATGACGCCGCCGCGGAGAAGGGCGGATTCGACCACTTTATGCTGAAGGAGATCCATGAGGGGCCGCGGACGGTAAGGGACACTCTGCGCGGCCGCCTGACGGACGACGGGGCCGTAGCGCTGCCCAGGCTGCCTTTCCAGCCGGAGGATTGGGCCAGGTTCCGCCGCGTCGCCATCGTCGGATGCGGCACAGCCTACCATGCCGGAGTCGTCGCGAAGCGGCTGTTCGAACATCTGCTGCGCCGGCCCGTGGAGGCGAGTGTCGCCAGCGAGTTCCGGTACAGCGACCCCCTCGTGGATTCGGAGACACTTGTCGTACTGATCTCGCAATCCGGCGAGACGGCGGACACGCTCGCCGCCATGCGGGAGGCCAGGGCGCGGGGCGCGACCACGCTCGCTATCGTCAATGTGGTCGGAAGCACGCTGGCACGCGATGCCGACGCAGCGCTCCTGACGCAGGCGGGCCCGGAGATCGGAGTCGCCTCCACAAAGGCCTACCTCGCGCAGCTGACGGCCCTCTCGCTGCTCGGCCTCTACCTGGCGCAGATCGAAGCCACCGGTGACGATGCGCGGTCGACAGCCCGCCGAGCGGAGATTGCTGAATACGTCGCCGCTCTGTGCGAGCTGCCGGCCATGATCGAGACCTGCCTGGCGCGGGAGCCTGAGATCGCCGCGCTGGCCGAGAAGCTCAGCCGCCACAGCTGCTTCTTCTTCCTCGGCCGTGGCTACGATTTCGCCGCTGCCCTGGAGGCGGCGCTAAAGCTCAAGGAGATATCCTACATCCACGCGGAGGCCTATCCCGCGGGCGAGATGAAGCACGGCCCGCTGGCGCTCGTGGAGCCGGGCGTGGCGGTCGTCGGCTTCTGCACCCAGCCGCTCACGGCGGAAAAGATGGTCAGCAACCTGAAGGAGGTCAAGGCGCGCGAGGGCACCGTCGTCACGGTGGTCCGGGAGGGCGACGCCGTCTCCGACTCCGCCGACGAGGTCATCACCGTCCCCGCGACCCTGGACGCGCTCATGCCGATCGTCTCCATGGTCCCGATGCAGCTGCTCTCCTACTACGTGGCCAAAGCCCGTGGCTGCGACATCGACCAGCCGCGCAATCTGGCGAAGAGCGTGACGGTAGAATAAAAAGGGTGAAGTGTGAAGGGTGAAGAGTGAAATGGGCAAGTCCAATTTCACTCTTCACCCTTCACACTTCACACTTCCAAAAGCTCCGCCCAGCTCTCCACTTCGAGCAGACGATCGACCAGGGCCTGGAGCGCAGGAACGGACGCAATGTTGTTCAGCGCCTCGATCACGCTGTTCGATGGTGCGCCGAAACGGCGGGTGCCTAGTTGAACGATTGTATTCCGGACGCCTTGCAGCTCGCCCTTCGCCTCGCCTTCGCTCAGGATCGACTGGTAAGTCACCGACTCTTTCATGCCCATCACCCCCTGTAAAAGCCTTCTCGTCAATTCATCCGGATACTTCAATCCCATCAAAACGAACACGCTTGTCCAGATCTTTGCCGCATCAGTTGGCGGGGCTTCCGCGGCGATCCGTTATCCCCTGCGGCAGAACACTTCAGGAAGCGCCGGCTCCTCCACGTTCGCCAGAGCAGCGGTCGCCAATGCCCCGAACTTCCCGTTAAGGATCGGATCGACCAGGACTCCCAATATGGTAGTCTACCAACCACCTATGTATACAGTGGTTTCATCGTATGTCGCACGCTGCCAGTCTGTTGCCGCAGCAACCAAGTTGCCTTTCTTGTCTCGATGCTCCATGTGCCCCAGATTGACGAGAGACGCTCCCCGTAGATCTGTCGATTTGTCAAGCTGCACATTGCGGAAGCTAGCGCCGTCGAGCCTGGCATTGCGGAAACTGCACGCTGTAACTATGGAATTTATGGAACTATGGAATATATCTGTTCGATTATGTCCTTCCACGGCTCCTGTTCCCAGCGGTCTACCAATTCCTGCGCTGTCGCCAACTGTTCGCTTCCTTTCGCCTGCTCCAGACTGTTTCAGCAATAGACTCGATATACTCGAACCTTCAGTACTTTTCGGTATGAACCACTCAGGTATAATCTGGCCAACCATGCCACTTTCTGAGCGGACCACACCGGCCAATTGGCCTTCTTTCTCCTTTCAGGTTACCGACACCTCTTCCGAGCCGGGCGTGCGCGGGCGCTGCGGCGCTCTGACGCTGCCGCACGCCACGGTCGAGACGCCGGTGTTCATGCCGGTGGGGACGCAGGCGACCGTGAAGGCGATGACGCCGGAAGAGCTGGCGGAGATCGGCTTCGGGATCATCCTGGGCAACACGTACCATCTCCACCTCAGGCCGGGGGAGGAGCTGATCGCGCGGGCCGGGGGGCTGCACCGGTACCAGGCGTGGGGCGGCGCGCTCCTCACCGACAGCGGCGGGTACCAGGTCTTCAGTCTGACCGGGCTGCGGCGCATCGGCGCGGACGGCGTGGAGTTCCAGTCGCACATCGACGGCTCGCGTCACCTCTTTACACCAGAATCCGTGATGCAGATCGAGCGCGACATCGGCGCGGACATAGTCATGGCCTTCGACGAGTGCGCGCCGTTCCCGTGTGCGCACGAGTACGCACGGGAGGCGATGGAGCGCACGCACCGGTGGGCGCAGCGATGCGTTGCGGAGTACGATCGGGTCGGAAGGCTGGCGACGGGCGGCTGGCCGCAGGCGCTCTTCGGCATCGTGCAGGGCGGCGTCTACGCGGACCTTCGGGAGGAGAGCGCCGAGTTTCTTGCCGGCCTGGACCTGCCCGGGTACGCGATCGGTGGGCTGGCCGTCGGCGAGGAGAGCAGCGCGAGGAACGAGACGATCGCGGCCACGGCCGCGCGTCTTCCGGGCGCAAAGCCGCGCTACCTGATGGGCGTCGGCACTCCGATCGACATCCTCGACGCGGTGCAGCGGGGCGTGGACATGTTCGACTGTGTCCTGCCCACGCGCAACGCCCGGAACGCGCAGGTGTTCACCGCGCGCGGCGTGCTCAATATGCGCAACGCACAGTATAACGAGGATTTTGGCCCGCTCGACGCGAACTGTGACTGTGCCGTCTGTAAGCGCCATACCAGAGCCTACGTTCGGCACCTGTTCCGAGCGAACGAGATGCTTGGTCCGCGCCTCACCACGTACCATAATCTCTACTTTTATCATAACCTGATGCGGCGTATCCGCGAGAGTCTGCGCCACGGAACCTTTTCGGCGTTTTATCGGTCGTTCGTGCACGACTATCGCCAGGAGCCGGACGATTCAGATTCCCCCAACGTTAGGGGTCAGGGGGCGGCACCAGGGGATTTCAGAGAAATCGTGGGCGGCAAGGAGTTGAAGTAAGCCATGGGAGATACTACGGAAGTCATCTCCAAGGACCGAGTGCCGGTGACGCCGCCGCGCGCCGAGGCGAGAGCGGCGAAAGCGGTGGAGTCGCCGCCGCCGGATCCCGAGGTGGTTCCGCGGCCGAAGGCGGCCATCGGACTGCGCGACGTGCGCAACAACGACAAGGTGCGAGCGTATATCGAAAAGGCGAACGAGCAGATGGCCGTGATCGGCTATTCCGAGCACGGCCTGCGCCACGCCTCCCTGGTCGCCGCCATCGCCCGGAACATCTGCCTGGAGCTCGATCTCGACGCGCGCACGGCCGAACTGGCCGCGATCGCCGGATACCTCCACGATATCGGCAACTGCATCCACCGGATCTACCACCCGCAGATCGGCGCGACGATGGCGTTCCAGCTGCTCGACGAGATGGGGATGGCCGCGCCGGAGATCGGACTGATTATCGGTGCGATCGGCAACCACGAGGAGCCGGAGGGCGTCCCGATCAATGCGATTACGGCGGCGGTCATCATTGCCGACAAGTCGGACGTCCATTATACGCGCGTGCAGAACCCCGACCCGGCGACGTACGACATCCACGACCGGGTAAACCATGCCGTCCAGAAGTCGCGCCTCCTGATCGACCCGCACCAGAAGACGCTCACGCTCGACCTGATCACAGACGTGACGGAGGCGACCGTCATGGAGTACTTCGAGATCTTCGTCGTCCGCATGATCATGTGCCGGAAGGCCGCCGCGACCCTGGGCTGCAAGTTCCGCCTCATCATCAACGGCACCGAGCTGTAAGGGGGACGGTCTATCCGCAGATAATGCAGATAGAGCGCAGATGGATACAGGGGAGAATCTATCCACAGATTATACAGATTTCACAGATGAAGAGGAGCAGCATGCGAATAGTCAAGGTCAGTTTTCTCTGCTTGCTGGCGGCGATGCTTGTCGGCGCAGGCGGCGCGGTGCGGGCGGACGATAAGCCGTCGCGGGGGTTTGTGAACCTCTTCGACGGCAGGACGCTTACCGGATGGAAGTTGTACGGCGGTGTGGGTCCCGGATATGTCGCGAAGGACGGCGTGCTCGAATGTCCGGCGGATGGCGGCGGCAACCTGTACACCGAGAAGGAGTATTCCGACTTCGTGTTTCGATTCGAGTTCAAGCTCGAGTCCGGGAGCAACAATGGCGTCGGACTGCGCGCTCCCTTCGGTGGAGACGCCGCCTATGTGGGGATGGAGTCCCAGGTATTGGACGACACCGCGCCCATGTACGCGCACCTGGAGCCGGGCCAGTACCATAGCTCCATCTACAAGGTCCTGCCGGCCAAGCGCGGCTCACTGAAGCCGGTAGGCCAGTGGAACCGGGAAGAGATCACCGCGGTCGGGCGCCACATCAAGGTCATCGTCAACGGCATGGTGACCGTGGACGGCAACCTGAACGACGTCACTGACCCGAATATCCTGGAGGAGCATCCGGGCTGCCGCCGCGACCGCGGGCATATCGGCTTCCTGGGTCATGGGCCGGCGGCCGTCTGGTTCCGGAATATCTCGGTCAAGGATCTGGGTAAGCCGGAGAAGGATAACGCGGCTCCGGAGGGCTTCACGCGGCTCTTCGACGGGAAGGACCTGAAGGGCTGGAAGGGCCTCGTGGCCGACCCGCCGCACCGGGCGAAGATGTCTGCCGAGGAGCTTGCCGCCGCACAGAAGAAGGCGGACGAGAGCGCGATGCAGCACTGGAAGGCGGAGAACGGCGAGATCGTCTACGACGGCAAGGACAACAGCCTCTGCACCGCCAAGGACTATGGCGACTTCGAGCTGCTGGTGGACTGGAAGATCGAGAAGGGCGGCGACAGCGGCATCTACCTGCGCGGCAGCCCGCAGGTGCAGATCTGGGACCCGGACAACCATCCGGGCCGTCCGGGCGAGGGCTCCGGCGGGCTCTACAACAACCAGAAGAACCCGAGCGGGCCGAGCGTGCGCGCCGACAACCCCGTGGGCGAGTGGAACCGCTTCCGCATCCTGATGACCGGCGATAAAGTGACCGTACACCTGAACAACCAGCTGGTCGTCCGCAACGTCACCATGGAGAACTACTGGGAGCGCGACAAGCCCATCTACCCGACGGGCCAGATCGAGCTCCAGCACCACGGGTCGATTCTGCGGTTCAAGAACATCTACATCCGGGAGATACCGCGGAAGCAGTGATGGGATGATGGGGTGAGAGGGTGAAAAGCCATGTCACCCCATCACGTCGAAACAGGGCGCTCTACCGCCCTAACACCGCCAAGCCTCTAGGGGGCAGGGAGATAACGAGATTATCTCCCTGTCTCTCTGTTTTTGAGGCAGTGTCGAGCCAGGTATGGAGGGGCAGGTGGCCGATTTTCGCGATCGGCGCAACGATGCGCTGGGCCGCATCGGAGCGGTTGAACACTACGAGTGCCCGCTCACTCTTGTAGGTGCGCAGAAACGCGTAGGCGCCGGTCCCGCCGTCCATCGAGATCGTCCGGTAGTCGCCACGGCGCAGCACCGGGTGTTCGTTTCTCAGTTTGATAGCCGCCTTGTAGAAGTCCAGCGTCGTCTTGTCCCATCGGGCCTTGTCCCAGGGCATGGCGCGCCGGTCGTCGGGATCCTTACCGCCCTCCATGCCGACCTCGTCGCCATAATAGATGCACGGCGCGCCGGGATAGGTCATCTGGAACGCGACCGCCTGCCGCTCCTTCGTCCAGTCGCCCCGGCAGAGGGTGCGAATTCGCTCCACGTCGTGGCTGCCGAGCATGTTGAACATCACGGCCGTGGCAGCGGGCGGGTAGTCGGAGCGAATCCTGGCAAGCGCGGCATCGAATTGTGCTGGTGACGTCTTGTCGAAGATGAAGAAGTCCAGGACCGCGCCGCGCCAGCGGTAGTTCATGACGCTGTCCATCTCGTCGCCCTGAAGCCAGTCGGAGGCGTCGGGCCAGATTTCTCCCAGCACGTAAGCGTCGGACTTCACGGATTTGATCCGCTTCCGGAACGCCTTCCAGAAGTCGTGGCCAACTTCGTTTGCGGCGTCCAGGCGCCAGCCGTCGATCCCCGCCTCACGCATCCAGTAGGTTCCAACGTCGAGCAGGTAGTCGCGCGTTGGTGGGTTGGAGACATTCAGTTTGGGCAGCCATGGCGTCCCATTCCAGCCTTCATAATTATCCTGTCCATCTTTCACCACGATTGGAAAGCGTCGAACATAGTACCAGCGGCGGTACGGAGAACGCACGCCCTCGCGTATCAGGCTCTGGAAGGGCGCGAAGTCGACGCCGGAGTGGTTGAACACGCCGTCGAGGATGACGTGCCAGCCGTGCAGGTGCGCGCGAGCCGTAATCGCCTTGAGGTTGGCGGTCGTGCCGAACCGCGTGTCGACCTGTTTATAGTCGGTAGTATCGTAACCGTGATTGCTCCGGGATTGGAAGATGGGGTTGAAGTAGAGCCCGTTGATCCCGAGCTCGCGAAGATATTCCAAATGATCCAAGACTCCGGCAAGGTCGCCGCCCATCCGGTTCGAGAACGTCGGGGCCGATTCCCATGGCCGCACGTCCGGCGGGTCGTTGGACTTGTCTCCGTTGGCGAACCGGTCCGGAAAGATCTGGTAGAAGATCGCGTCGCGCGCCCAGTCAGGCGTCTCGAACGGTGGAAAGTCCAATGGCTTGAGCTCGAACCACTTGGGCGTGTGCGGCGGGGTCCACAGGCTCTCGGCGCTATCGTAGAGACGCTCCGCCTGCCCGTCTCGCAGCGCAAACGCGTAGCGCAGCGAGCGCGGCACGGGCGGTAGGGCAACGCGCACACGCCAGAAATCGAACAGCGCATCCGACGCCAGCAGGCTCATCGGTGTCCGGAGCTTGCCGCCGGCCGTGGCAGCGTCCGGTATTATCAGCAGGCAGCTCTGCACATCATTGTGCCGTGTGCGGAGGACGAGGTCGACGTGCGCGCGATCGGGGCGGGTGACGTAGCGCACTCCACGAACGGTCGTCTGCGGCGTTTCGGATGCGACGTGATGGATCACCCCGGTCGCCGTGATCTGGCCGTCGCCTGAAGCTGCCGGCCGGCGCGCGAAATCCTCGGGCGCGACCGCGAGAAGGGCGTTTATGTTTCCATTGCCGTCGTCCATCCGGGGCGCATCCTGCGGAGTCAGCCAGCGCGTGTCGTTGACGATGAATTTGTATTGGTACACGCCGGGCGCAAGCCGCAAATTGGCAGCCCACGCCAGGGTGTTGGGCTGGCGCGCGAGGTGGATGGCGCCCTTGTTCCAGGCGTTGAACGTGCCCGCGACGGTGAGCGTACGAGGCGTACCAGTCGGGATGTACGAGACGGTGACCGGTATGGCGTCCTCGGTTCCGGCCGGCTCACCGCCAGTCGAGGGGCGGCCGGTCTGGCACGACTGGTAGAAGCCTGGCCTGCCGGTTGTAAGCACTGTGCGAAGGAGCTTGTGCCGGACCAGAGCGCCGGAGGCACGATACGTGGTTTTCCGAGCCAGGATCTGCGCCGCTCTCGCCGGCGGACTTCCGCCAGCCAGCAGGAGAGAGGGCACGAGCACGAGGGAGGCGCGAAGCATCAGTTGTCCGGTGAGTCTCGGCATACCGGGAAGTACGCGCGGGCAGCGGTGGGTGTTCCCGTGCCGTACGGCGGCATACAAAGACGCTCGGCCCAATTTGAGCCGAGCGTCACTTCCCTTCGGATGATCTCACACCGATTCGCGTAAGATCAGCGGAGTCGCGGAGCGGAATCACTCGGAGCCGATAGATGCAGCTCCGTTATCGGGGGCCTGACTCCGAGCCGGCCTTCGATACCGGAGAACTTGCCCCTCGGCTCCGCAAGCTCGCCGGGCCTGTCCACGACGATCTCGGAAGCGAGAACAGGCATTTCATCCTTGGCCTTCGGCAGCTGCTTCAGGTCGAACCGGCGAGCGCCCGCCCAGTGTCGCTGATTGTAGGTATCGCTCAGGCTGCTGATGCGCACACCTTTGCCGTGCCCCGCTGCGTGGACGAACTGGTTCTCTCCAATGTAGATGCCCACGTGCGAAATGCCCCGCTTATAAGTGCCCTGGAAGAATACCAGGTCGCCGGGCTGAAGGTCCGCCGGTTTGACCGCCGTCCCCTTCGTGAACTGCGCTCCTGCAACGCGCGGCAGGTAGAGTCCCCACTTTGCGCAGACGGCCTGCACGAGTCCGGAGCAATCGAAGCCCGACTGCGGCGAGCGTCCGCCGAAGCGATATGGAACACCGCGGTAGGCCAGCGCTGTCCGGGCGATGTTCTCGCCGCGGGATATATGACCGGCCAAATCGATCGGCTCACGGCCATGCGTTGCGCGGTCTATGGTCGTCTTGTGCCCTGATTTGGTGGAGGACTCGGTGACTGTGATCTTGACGCCGGGGTTCTGCTTGGGGGTGTTTGTATTCGCCGCGTCCTTATGGACGGGCTTTTCGTGCGATCGAGCGTGTTTGCCGTTCAGGGCTGCTGCCGAAATGGCCGTCAAGCAGGCGGCCGTGGCGAGCGCAGCAGTTCTGCGGGTGGTCCAATTCAATAGTCAATTCCTTTCGCGGAAGTAACAGTCTGCCGCGACCATCATGAGAACGACGGACCTTCTTACTTATCGGTTTGTCTTGCGCGTGCCTTTAGGAATGGAGGGCGGGGATCACATCGCACGGATGCGGGCGGCGGAGTTCCTTGAGGAGCACAGATACAGTATACATCGTAATTCTGCTGGAATGCAACCCTCCGGCAATCGTTGTCGGCCGGTATTCGCGGCAGGCTGGTGAGAATCGGAACGAATCCTCATTTCAAGAGGGCCGGGGGCGGGCACAAAATGGATGTCTCTTGCACGCCAAGCACATGGTGAGAAGTCGCGTGGATCCTCTCGACACCAAGCAGGCGGGTTAGGGCCGTCAGTAGGTGCTGAACGCGACGCCCGTGAGATCGTTGCCGCTGTTGCTGCTCGTAACGGCGCCCACGTTGGGAGGCGTGATAGAATAGGTGAATGCCGATCCTGTAGTTGGATCGTTCGGGACGGCGCCCACGTACGAACCATGCCAATCGGAGGGATTGATGTTCTGCAGCGCGCCGCTCGAGTCGTATCCCTGCGCGGCCGGCGAGGTCGCCGCAAGATCCGCCAGCGATCTTGGGTAGAAGCCGGTGTCCGCCTGGTAGGTGGCGATCGCCGTCCGGAGCTGGGACAGGTCGTGCCTCAACCCGGCCTCGGTGCCCCGGCGTGAGTGATCGGAGAACCTCGGGATAATGACCGCCGCGAGCACGGCCATGATCACGATCACGATCATCAGCTCGATTAGTGAGAAGGCCTTGCGTGCCCTCCCCGTGCATCCGTTCATGCCTCTAAACCTCTCGCGGACCGCTTGCTTGCTCGTCGGCGCGGGTGCGCTGATGGTGAAAGCGGCTATTCCCAGGCGATCCTGGCGTGTCCCTCTCCGCAGAATGGCGCAAGGGACACAGGCTCACCCGGCAGCGGACCGGATTCCAGACAGTGTCCCTTGCAGCCGTAGACTTGCGCACAGTGAGCGCGGTTTTCAGTACGTACTGAAGGCCGTGCCGGCCAGGTCGTTGCCGGTGGCGCTGCTTGAGACATTGCCGACCCCTGGCGCCGTGATCGTGTAGGTGAATGCCGAGCCGGAGACCGGGTCGGTAGGCAGGCTGCCCGTAATGTAGGGACCATGCCAGTTCGCCGCCGTGATGCTCTGCAGTGTGGCAGTCGAATCATAGCCCTGAGAGGGCGCGGATGTCGCGGCCAGGTCGGACAGCAGATGCGGATAGAAGCCTGTGTCGGCCTGGAAGGTAGCGATCGCCGTGCGGACCTGAGACAGGTCGCTCTTCAGGGCCGCTTCCTTGCTGCGGCGGCTCTGGTCCTGGAACTTGGGAATGATGATCGCGGCGAGTACCGCCATGATCACGATAACGATCATCAGCTCGATGAGTGAGAAGGCTTTGCGCGCCCTCTTCATGTACGCATTCATCCGTCAACACCTCCCGCAGATCGCATCCTTCGATCTGCAATGTGACACAAGTCTATAGTAACCGGTCCGGACCCATTGCGCCGTATCGCCCCATTCGGTTGTCCGGTAATGCGTGACCGAAGTGGTGCGTTACGGTCCGCCGGGCCCACATTCGGATCTTCTAATAGGTTGTTCCACGCATCGACCCGATCTTAACACCAAACCGTACTAAATACTGAGTGATTGCGAGCAAATGTGATGGCATCTGTTCCGGTTGTCCGCACGGCGATCTGAATCTTCACAGAGTGCCCGGCAGCGTGCTTGAATTCTGAACTCACACCCTCGGAACATGCTGTGCGCCAATAGTTATGCTCGGTTACTGGTCGTGCATTCTATAGGTCTGTCCTTGAGATCGCTGCGCTGCCCTCCCTCGTTCTCGCCTCCCTGTGGCGCGGTCCGCCCATACCCTCCACACTTCATGACCGCTCGAACACAACTGGGCAATCTTGCCCCGACCGTTATGCGCTCCGGTTGCGCTGTGGCTCCGCGAGTTGTGGACGGTCATTAATAGCCCGGCAAATGCATGTTGGTGCCCAGCGTGAAGTTCATGTCTGGATCGTGGATGACCGTTGTGGTATTGCCGATCGTGATGGTATCGCCCGCGATGCCGCCGTTTACGACTGCGCCGGCCGAGTTGACGCTGGTGGTCGTGGAGTTGCCGCTATCGTGCGCATAGTAGAATCCATCGAAGTGCGTTCCGGTCGTAAGAGCGATATTGTTGCTGTAGCATAGAAAGACTACTTTGCTGTTCGCATCTCCGTAGTACAGGGAGTTCTTCACATTGATGTGGCCGTTCACGACGATCGTGACAGTTCCGGTTATAGTAGTGATGCCGTTCAGGTCCAGGTTACCGTTCACGTAGACGACGGAGTATGGCTTTGCAAACGTCCACGAGAGACCCGTGTACGTCTGGTTGCCGGTTAGGACGGTGTCGGCGATGCTGTTGTAGTAGGCGGTATCGATCGCCCCCCAGGGCAAAAGGGGCTGGAAGGCGGCGACGGTGCCCGTGCAGCTCGCGACGGTACAGGTGTTGGCGGCGGTGGCATCGCCGTTGACAGCGCTGGGGCTGTTGAGAGTGACCTTGTGGTTGCCATAAACGTCGCCGTTCGCGCCGGCCGATCCGGTCGTCAGTTTGTTGGAGCTCAGGTCGTGCGTTCCGGGCGCGACCGCGAAATCGAAGGGGGTCTGGAATTTCGTGACTGCTACGTTGACACCGAACTCCGACGTGTTCCCGGTGGCGTCCGTCGCGGTGCCGGTGATGATGTCGCCGACCGCGAGCCCGGTGACGGAGATGTTGGCATCCAGGTTGCCGCTCGAATCCGCCGTAATGTAGCCTAGATAGGTCTGTCCCTCGCCGTTGGCGGCGGCCGCGCCGTCGGCCTTGAAGATCTCTACCCGGGCGCTCGCAAACGTCGATTGGCTCGCCGCGGATCCGACATAGCCGGTGACGATCAGCGTGTTGTCCGCATACTTCGCGGAGGTGAACACGGGGTAGTCCATCCCATAGTTGGGCAGTCCGCTGTTCTTGGTGCCGTTATTGGCTGAGACGCCGTCGCCGCTGATGTCGATTCCCAGTGTGCCGTTAGAGTAGATCGCATTGCCTTCGATCGCATTGCCGGTCCCCGAGACCAGCTTGATGCCCTGATTGGTGTTGTACGCGATCGTGTTCCCCTGGCCGGTGCTGGTTCCGCCGATGGTATTGCTGCTGCTGGTCGTGACGGATATCCCGATCGGGTTGGCGATGCCGGCGGACCCCGCTGCGTTGAGGCCGATGTAGTTGCCCTGGACGATGTTGCCCGTACCGGAGCTGCTGAAGCCCAGGCCGAACACGGAGTTGCCGGAGATGGTGTTGCGCGCGGCGGACGTCGTTCCTCCGATCGTGTTGGACGCGCCGGACCAATCGATAACCACGCCGCCCTGACTATTGGCCACGGCGGCCGTTCCGGCGCTGTTCAGGCCGAAGTAGTTGCCCTGCACCGTATTGCTGCTGCTGCCACTGAGATGGAGGCCGTAGTTCGTATTGCCGGAAGAGACGTTACGCGCGCCGGAAGTCGTGCCGCCGATGGTGTTCCCGGTCACCGTCGACGCTGCCAGCGTGATGCCGCTGTTGCCGTTCGCCACGGCGGCTGTACCGGCCGCGTTCAAACCGCAGATGTTGCCCTGAAGGGTATTGCCGGTCGTGGTTCCCTGGAGATAGATCCCGCGGCCGGTATTGCCGGAGCAGGTGTTGCCGGCGCCGGCGGCAGTCCCGCCGACCGTATTGTTCGTAGCGCCGTTAAGATCGATCCCGCTGCCGCCATTGGCGACGGCCGCCGTACCGGCCAGATTCAGGCCGCAGTTATTACCACTGATCGTGTTGGAAGAGGACGCGCCGGTCAGCTGGATCCCGTCGCCGGTGTTGCCGGAGCAGACGTTGCTGGCGCCCGACGTCGACCCGCCGATCGTATTGCTGTTGCACGCGCTCACCAGGATGCCGGAGCCGCCGTTTGCCAGCGCCGCCGTGCCCGCCAGCGTAACGCCGATCAGGTTCCCCTGGATCTGCGTCCCGGTCGCGGCGCCGCCAACCGCTATTCCGCTGGTGGTGTTGCCGCTCACGAGGTTGCCCGCGCCCGTCGCCGTTCCGCCGATCTGACAGCTTCCCGCCGCGTTGATATAGATTCCGTAAATCCCGTTTGGGACAGCGCCGGCTCCGGTGGCGTTCGTCCCGCAATAGTTCCCCTGCACCACGTTGCTTGTCGCGCCGCTGCCGGTGATCAGCAGACCATATTGCGTGTTGCCCGAGAGCAGGCAGCCCGCTCCGGATGCCGTTCCGCCCACGACATTGCTCGCGGATCCGAGAGATACTCCCGCGGTGCTGTTCGCGAGCGCGGCGGTTCCGGCGGCGTTCGTCCCGATGAAACAGCCCTGTATGTTGTTTCCCGTCGCGGTCACGGCGCCGCCGTTCGTGTCGACAAAGATCCCGTTGCCGGAATTGCCGCTGATCACGCAGCGCGCCGAGGAGGTGGTTCCGCCGATGGTGTTGCTCGGCGCGTAGATCGCCAGGCCGTCCGAACCGTTCCCGACGGCGGCCGTCCCCGAGGCATTTGTGCCGATGTAGCAGTTCTGAATCGTGTTGCCGGTCGCGCTGGTCCCGTAGATATAGAGGCCGCGCTGGGTATTGCCGGAGAGGACGCACTTCTGCCACGCGGTCGTACCGCCGACCTGGTTGCTCGCAGTGTAGAGCTGAAGGCCATTCTGGTTGGCGGACGCCGCGGTCCCGGCGCTGTTGGTGCCCAGGTAACAGCACTGGATCGTGCCGCTCGAGGCCGATCCGTTCAGCCGGATTCCGGCGAGCGAACAGCGATTGATGATCAGCCCGCGGATGGTGCAGCTTGCGGCGGCAACATCCAGTCCGTAGGCCGAGCCTCCCGCGCCGGCGCCGTTGATCTCCAGGATCGGGGCGCTGCTCCAGCCGCTCTGCGTGGTTGCGTCCAGAATCAGCGCGCCGGTGATCTGTGGAAGCGCCGATGCCAGCGTAATGCTCGCGATGCCGGCCGTGAAGGCAGTCGTGTAGGACGCGGTCGACCCGGAATATGCGGAACCGGTCGGCAGCATGAATAAGAGGTTCTCGGTTCCGGCCGTCTTGCCCGATTGCGCCAGGCCCGTGTTGCTCAGCGCGTTCGCGTTCGTTATCGCCTGCCGGAGGCTGCCCTGGCCCGTATCGTTCTTGTTCACCACCGTGTCGAAGTTGAATCCAAAGTCGACGCCGGTCATGTTCGATGCGGGCGTGATCGTGGTTATCGACTGGGGGGTGGCGCTGCCGGCCGTCAGGCTTGCAAGCGTCGAGCTTCCGGAGTTTGCCGCCGCATCGACTTTCGACGGGTCCTCTCCGCCCACATGGTCGGTCACGGCGACGGCCGAGCCGGAGGAGCCGTTCGTCCGATAGGTCTGTACGCCGACCAGGCTGGACGTATACCCCGTACGTGTCGATGGAACGGTGCTGTTCACTACCCGAACGGTATAAGTGGTTGCGCTCAGTAGACCGGTGATCGTGTAAGCGCCGCTCGATCCGCTCGTGACGGCGCCGAGATAGCCGCCGGCCGCCGAGTAGAGCTCGACGGTCGCCCCGGTCACCCCGGAGCCGGAGGATGTCGCGTAGGATCTGCCGGCGCCTCCTCCATAGTTGAGGTCCTCGAAGACGGTTCCCTGGACCTGAATCGCGTTTCCATCTATTACGCGCGTAAAGGTAAGCGTCTCGCCGCTGATGTTGGCGGTGGAGACGAGCTTGTAGGAGTTGGCGATCTGAGCGGTATTGTCCGATAGGACGACAGTGAAGGTGCCCTGACCCAGCGTGGTCGGGCCGAATGTCTGTGGCGGCGTCGCGCCATTGAAGACTACCTGCCAGTATCCATACTGGAGTCCGGCCTCGGCAAGGGCGCGGAGCGCGACAACGCGTTTCTGGCGTGCGGAGAGGTAGAGGGCGCCGTTTGCAAGCCAGAGCACTGCCAGCACCACGAACATGAGGGCGACAAGCGCGAGGATTGCCAGCATCGCCGCGGCTCCCCGGCTCCGGCGTCCATCGCGTGTTTTCGAAAGTGCGGAATAGCGCCGGAGCGCGTGAGACAGCATAACCTGCAGACCCCGTCCAATCCAACCAGAATCACGATTCCTGGTTAAATTATGGTTTTCGGAGGCGGGTTCTGGATAGCTGGGTTTGCCGCGGGGGCGGGCGTCGCCGGCACGATTACGCAATTCTGCGAGCGTCGCCCTCAAGTTACTCCAGGAAAACGCCGATTAATACGAACAACGAATTGACGACCGATTTGCGACCGTATTGCCACGTTATGGTGTGAAACGCATATGATAAACTATCGACCCTCCGTGCCGTTTCTGTCCGGCCCCGCACCCGAGGCGCTGCCGAACGTTGGCGTTGGCCACTGTTACAGCACGGAGGCGGCATACCGCGACGCGCTCGAAGACTTCCTGCGCAAGGCGCTTGAGTCGACGCGCGCCAGTGTCGGATATGTAATGCTGTTCAACCCATCGGAGACGCATCTGACGACAGAGTTCGCCACGACACAGGATGCGCCGTATGAGTTCCCGATGCGCCTCGCGATCGGCGAGAGCCTCGAGGGCCAGGTTGCCATCACGGGTAATGCGGTCACCATAGCTGCACCGGCGCGTGCCAACGGTAAATCCGCGAAGCATGGGTCGGTGGAGATGGACGGGCGGTCGTGGACGCAGGCGCACTGTTCTCCCTTGCTGGCGGAGATGTCGGCCCAGCGCGAGCCCCAGGTGATCGGCACTCTGACGCTGCTGCACCGCAAATGGGATGCGCGGTTCGAGAAGCGGGATGCGCAGAAGGCGGAGATGTTCGCCAGCATGATGGCGACCGCCGTCCTCAATGAGCGAGCGTTTACAACCCAGCGAGCCGCGCTCATGGATTCTCTCTGTCACCTGATCGAGAACCTCGAGGCAAAGTCGCCGCTCACCGCGCGCCACTCCCAGCATGTCGCGGCGCTCTGCGGATTCATCGCCGAGCGCCTCCAGCTTCCCGAGGCCGCCCAGGCGGAGCTGCGACAGGGCGCACTGCTGCACGAGATAGGAATGCTCGGTATTCCTGAGGCGCTGCTCTACAAGCCGGACCGGCTGACCGAGGAGGAGTACACGCAGCTTCAGCAGCACACGCTGATCGGCTATGAGATCTGCAAGCCGCTCGGCTTCAGCGAGCAGATGCTGACGCTGATCCGCAACCATCACGAGCATCTGGACGGTTCCGGCTATCCGGACAAGCTGCGGTCCAGCCAGCTTCCTCTCTCGCTCCGGATCATCTGCGTGGCAGACGCATTCGACGCCATGAACTCCTACCGCCCCTATCGAGAGCGGATGAGCGCGGCCTCGATCCTCGAGCAGCTGAACCGCTTCTCGGGCAGCCAGTTCGACCCGGTCGTCGTGGAGACCCTGAAGGACCTGATGGCCAGCGGGCATCTGAACAGCCTCTATGGCCTTGACGCCCTGATTGAGAGTCAATAGACTATATCCGGAAGCGCCTCCAAACAACCATTGACACCGTCCCATCCTAACCTACAGAAGGTTGCGATAGGGACGGTGTCTTTTATGCCGTGATTGGTCCTCGCTTCGCGGCTCGGCAGCCACTTTGCCATGAATCACCCATAATACCGAGCCCATTCATCACTCCTGTGACGAAATATCGCGGCGCCCGAGCAGAGCAACAGGCTTCGCACCGTGGTGCGCACCCGCTGCCGAACGTAACCTACGTGGCGTGTGGCGGCGCAATTGTCGCGCAAACTAGACGCAGGACGCCTAATTGTGGTTGGAGAGGTAGACGGAGCGCTGGAGGGAGAGGGTGTAGACCTGGGTGCCCTCGGTCACCTGGACTGTCACGGAGATCAGTACGACGTTGGCCGGCATGCCGCTCGTCGTGAAGGTCAGTGCGGAGATATTGTTGTACTTGGTCTTTGAGCCGGATCCGGCGGCCAGGCTCCAGGCGCTGTCCGCGGTCCAGCCCGCATCACCGGTGGGAGCGCTGTTGGTTTGCCGCCAGAGCATCGTACCGGTTCCCGCCGTGCCGGTCGAGTCCGAGAGATAGTATCGGATCCGGCTCCCCGCGACGTACTGCAGCAGCGTGCCCACGCGCGCCGGGATATAGTTGCCGGAACTGTCTACCGTGTTCGGCAGCGAGAAGGTGTTCGTCTTTGCCCCGTCCACCGCCAGGAACGTGATCCCGTTGCGAACGTCGCTTGCCATCTGGTCGAGGGCGATCTCGCCCGTCTCGACCGCCTTCGCCCGAGTTGAGCTGAACACCCACTGTCGCTGGATGCCCATCAGAATACCGGATACGGCTATGAGCACGAGGCCGGTAAGCCCGATCGATACCATGAGCTCAATAAGCGTAACGCCGCGCGCCGACCTCTTATTCCGCGTATTCATATGTCGCCCGATTCTATCCGCAGATTTCGCAGATGACCGCAGCTGATGCTGTTTATTGTCGCTTGTCACAGTGCACAGTCTCCAACCACTCTCCTCATTGCCTGCTGTCTACTCCCAACCCCCGACCCCCGACCCCTGACCCCCCCCTCACGGCGTCCCCGTCATCTGGAGCTGTAGGCCGCTGGAGCTGGAGCCGACGTTCGAGAGGTAGAAGTCGAGGGTGTTGGTCCCGGATACAAAGGCGGACGTGATGGTGAAATTCGTCCAGGTATTGTAGGCTCCGACGTTCGTGGCGACGGACGTACCGTTCAACCGCACATCGGTGATCGTATCGTCCGAGGAGCAGTTGACGGAGATCGTCAAGCCGGTCGCCGGGCCCGTTACGGTGAACGTCGTCCTGTACTGATAGGTGCCGGCCGGCAGGCTTGCAGACTGGACGACCGAGGGAGAGATCCATTGCGAGGTCGACGTCCTTGCATACCAGACAGGGTTGGGCGGCGGGACATAGAGTGCGCCCGTCTGGGGACCGGTGATGATGGTGTAGTGCGTGTCGGTCGCGCCCTGAGACAATAGCGCGCCCGTGTCATCGACGCCCGTACTGTAGAGCCCAGAAATGTGGTTCGGATAGGACACCAATGTGGAAAAATTGTAGGTGCCCGCAGAGTAGAGGGTCTGGCTGCTCGCGGCTCCCCAGGTGACGGAGAAATCGGCCCGTTTCAAGTAGGCGCTGCCGCCATAGGTGCTCACCGTCGTGGTGATCTGGCCCTGAGGGATCCCGGTTACCGAGGCGCTCGTAGTTCCCGCGGCGAGCGACGACACGTTCCCAAGCGTCGCGGCGGCCTGGCTGCTGGCCGACTGGGACGCGAGCGATACATATTGGGACTTGTCGATCACTCCGCGCGCAGTGAGCGCCGCCGCAAGGAATACGATAAGGGCGACCGACATGATACTGACGGCGACAAGGAGATCGACCAGGGTGAAGCCGCGCAATTTCCTGCCGCTAATTCCGTTTACGATGCGCCCTTTGCTAAATCCATTTAATAGACTGCGTTCCATGGCTGGTTATTCCATGTTCCGATACCGCCTCCCAATGGTTTGTCCTGAAGCGAGGGGGCGCAGGGCGGGCGGCACGGATCGGAGGAACGGCCGCGAGCGGCTTTTGCCGGGGCTGGCGGCGGGTCTTGTGGACCGACTAATTTTAGTCCACAGGCAAGTTCGTCGGTCTGACCCTAAAGAGTCGGCGCGACATCCCCATAATTCAAGCGAGCCATCCCAGCCGGTTTACCAGCAGGACCACAAGTGTGTCGAAACGGCGCGGCTCCAGGAGCGTACACAGTGTTTCGTGCTTTCGCCAAACAAACGACGCAGAACCTAAAGGGCGCACGGTGTTTCGGCATCGATATCGGCGCGCACTCCATAAAGATCGCCTTGCTGGAAGTCAGTGAGCGCGGCCTTATGGTGAGGGCGATTGAGCGCGTTCCGACGCCGGCGAAGGCCATCGAGAACGGCATAGTCGTTCGGAAGCGCGAAGTCGCCGCCCTATTGAAGCAGTGCGTGCGACGAATGGATCCCAGGGTACGCCGGGCCGCAATGTCGATTTCAAACGAGCAGTCGACGATCCGGCGGGTCGAGGTTCCGGCGATGGAGCCGGAGCACATGGAAGCGGCCGCGCCTTTCGAGGCCCGCAAATTCATAACCTATCCGGCAGAGCAGGCGGAAGTGGGCATGGCCAAGATCGGGGAGAGCGAGGGAGACACGATGTCCGCTTACCTCGTGGCGGCCCCGAGGGCGGTGGTGCAATCGTACGCCGCCACGGCGCAGCAGGCCGGACTGGAGATCGTTCTCATCGAGGCCGAGCCCTTCGCACTGCTGCGGGCGCTCCATTTGCCGCCTTGCCGCGAGCAGAAATTCTGGTACGGCCAATCGCTGGCCTATGCGCACATCGGCCACTCTGCACTGGCATTCTGCATTGCGCAGAGCGAGCACATGCACTCTGCCCGCACGATCTCCTGGGGCGCGGAACGGATCATCGAAGTCCTGGCTTCCTCGATTGAGAGCTCGGAAGAGGACGCAAAAGCCCTGATCGAGCATCCGGACACGTTCCTGGATGATCGGGGAATACTCTACTGGCCCACCGATTCCGGGCGGTGCGAGACACTCGCCCTCAGGCCGGAGCTGGAGCGGCTCAGACGCGAGATCGAACGCATTTTCAACTATTTTCGGTCGCTCTATCCCGAGCGCAGTTATCAGGGCGTGCTGGGCAAGCTGATGTTGAGCGGAGGCCTGAGCGCATTGCGAGGGCTTGACAGCTATCTGACCCAGAACCTGCAGATCGAGGTCATCGTCCCGGATCCATTCGAGTGGACGCCGGCGGCGGACCCGGTCGCAGCGAAAGCCGCGCGCTACAAGGCGGAGTTTGCGATCGCCATCGGACTTGGCTCCGCGGTACTGGACGCAGAGGCGCAGAGGCTGAAGATGACCGCGGGCGTATGGTGGCGGCAGGCGGCCTGAGAAGCTTTTGGATCGCCCGTCCGGACGGGCACCCGGATTTTGGATTTTGGATTTTGGATTTGGATCACGCGCTCCAGCGGGCGCCCGGATTTCGGACTTTGGATTTTGGATTGTAGGGCTGCTAGACGAGGGCGACGATTAGTGATGAACGCAACGAGTTGTGACATGGAAGGACGGCAGGTACGAACGTGACAATCGCCGAGGGATTTCCCTGCATCGACCTCTATGCCAGGCCGAGAAAGACCCGGCTGAAACACGAGCGGCTCAACCTGCGCGAGAACATGTGGATCGGGGGCGCGCTTCTGCTCGTGCTGCTGGCGGAAGGCATCGTCGTGCACGAGCACATGGAGCTCGCCGCGCAGATTCGCGGGCGGCTGAATGAGATCGCGCGATCGGAGACGCAAAAGGCAGGCTTCGAGCGTACGCGATCGGGCTTTGTCGTGCAGGCGGAGAAGACCCGCGGAATCGAAAACAGATTGGCCGCTCGAACCGGCTGGCTTCGGCTGATGCAGGCTGTGTCCTCGGTAACCACAGATCGAGACGTCCTGGAGCAGTGCACGGTCGACGGCAAAGTTCAGCGTGCGGTGCTGCTGGCCGGATCGGCGCAGGACTTGACCGAGCTGCAGGGGCTTCTACAGCGGCTCAAGGCACTGCGCTGTATGAAGAGCGTTCGGCTCATGGAGACCGCGGCAGACAAGTCGCTCGGGCCGGAGTCGATTCATTTCCGCATCGAAGCCCGGTGTGATGCGACCGAGCTCAACAAGGAGACGATCGCGAAATGATCTGGCTGCGCAGGATTACAGATGGCGTCGCCGCGGCGCGAGGTATGTCGCCGATCCGCAAGCTGCGGTACGCGTGCCTGGCGGTGGCGATCGTGGGCCTTATCTGGAGCGGATACCTGCTGGTGGACGCCCGGCACAGAAGCGAGCTCACGCGTACCAGGGCTGCGGACCTCCGCCGCGCGGTAGCGGAATTGCGGCTGCAGGTAAAGCGACAGGAGGCCGCGGCGTCGCGGCTGCCCGGCTACTCCGGAGAGGACGAGACGACGGCGGAGGCGCTGATCGCTCGCGTGGGTGAGGCGGCCCGCCAGTCCGGACTGCACCTCGCCCAATCTCGATGTATTGCTTCGCCGGCGTCAACGCAGCCGGCCGCGCCTCCCCCTCCTCAGGGGAGTGGTGCGCAGACCTCGGCGCCGGCGACGCCGCCGACCGATCCGGGAGGGGTCGAGTTTCACCTCACCGGCACCTATGCGGCGCTTCAGCGGCTGCTCAAGACGATCGGCCAGTCAAGGTCGCGGTTTCAGGTGATAACACTCGACGTTTTGCGCTCGAAGATTGCCGAGAAAACAGGAACTGCGCAGCTCGACATACGCCTGATTTGCCTGCTCTGAGACCACTATGAGTAAGAAGAAAAAAGACAACCCGGCTGCGATGGCCGTGATGGGCGTGATCCTCGCCGGGGCACTGATCTCCGTCGGGCGATCCCTGTTCAGCGGCGATAACCCGCAGGCGGTCCGGGCGGCCGCGGCTCCCGCGGCCTCGGACGCGGAGGTGATCCGCGTCTCGACGGGAGCGCTGCCGGCAAGCGAGCGCGATCCGTTTTCGTCGCCCCTGCTTCAGCGCGCCATGCTGGCGCAGGCCGGCCCGGCTGCATCCCCGGGGCCGCAGACGGTCGGGATCGCGTCGGTGGCGCCCAGGCACAGCGCCCTGGTTCCGCCGCGAACGCCGGTCCTTACGCCTGTTACGCCATATGTACATGTGCTGCCGATCACCCCGCCCGCACGGCGGCCGGGTCCGAACGCGACCGGCAAGCCGAGCTCCGCGGACGAGACGGCGCTCGCGCGCTCCATCCGCGTTACGGCGATCGTGATGGGCGCACATCCCTACGCGGTCCTGGAGCCGGTGGGAAGTACGCCCAGGACGCTGCACGCGCAGGAATCTTACCGTTCGCTTAGGCTGGTGGTGATTCGCACGGGTGAGATCGTACTCCGCGGTCAATTCGGATTCTGGACGCTCCCGCTCGCCACGCCCGATAGCGAGACGGGTCCGGAGGAGGGCAAGAACTGAGTGGCCGGTGTGTGCGGGCGATGACTTTATCGTTTGGGATTATCTGTGAACCTCGGCGTGCCTCATTGTGGGGCACCTTTGAATTGAGATCAGGAAGCGTACCATGCGAATTCGCTTAATATACTTGATGACCCTGGCCCTCCTGCCGGCGGGCGTGGGCGGCCAGGCTCAGGAGAAGGGTCCCTCTCCGAGCCAGTCGGTCCCGACCAGCCATCCGGGCGGGCCGGCTCCCCTGCGTGGATACCCGAACATGGGTGGGCCTGCGTCGCCAGTCTTTATCGAGTCGATCCAGGCCGTTTCGGTAGGCGCCGAAACGCGCGTTACCGTGCAGCTTCGGGGGCGCGCGGAGCCGCGGCTGAGCGTGCAGGATCGCACGGTAACCGTCCGGCTCGGCTCGGCGCGGCCGGGACTCAACCTGGCGACGCGGATGACGAGCGGCGGTCTCGTGAAGCGCGTCGGCTTCCAGACCGGCAGCCGCACGGGCGAGACGCTCACCGAGGAGGCGCAGATCAGCCTGGAGCTCAACAGTCCGGCTGAGGCGAGCATTGCCGCGGGCACCGATCCGCAGCTCGTCACGGTCCGCCTCGTGCCGCGCGGCGCCGTGGTGGCGAGCCCGATAACCCGCACGGATGAGAGCCGGCTATTCGACATCGCCGCCTATCAGACGGACGTGTCGCTGCTCCTGAGGTCGCTCGCCCAGGAGGCCAACTGCAACATCCTGCTGTCCGACAAGGTGACCAACAAGGTGACCATCAACCTCCACCAGGTGGAGCTTGCCAAGGCGATCGAGTTGATCACCAGCTCAGCGGGCCTGACGGTCCGGCACGAGGGCGACACCTACCTCGTCGGCGTCAAGGAGGAGCCGAAGGGCGGGCCGGTGGTGACGCCTGTCGGTACCGTGCAGCCGGGCGACCCTACCGTGAAGAAGGCGGAGCCGGTCATCGGCGTCTACGAGGTCATCCACTGCCACTACATTCTCGCGAGCGATCTCGCGGCTACCCTGGGCAAGATGTTTCCTGCGGAGGAGCTGAAAGTAACCGTGGGCGCATCGAACTTCGCGCCGCGCCTGGAGGCGAGCGTCAGCACATCTACGGTAACCGGCGTCGATGCCTCGGCTGGAAAGAGTCAGGGCGGTGCGGAGGCCGGATCCAACTCGCACGACGTGGTGATGTATGGCGCGCCGGAAGTTGTGGCGCGTGCCGTGGCGCTCGCGAAACGACTGGACGCCAGGCGCGCCCAGCTTCGGATCGGCGTGACCATTACCGACGTTTCCACGGACGCGATGCGCGATCTCGGCCTGCAGTGGGCCTGGAGCAGCTTCAGCGTGAAGGAGGTCGCCGGTTCGGGAGCGGGCATCAACTTCGGCAAGTTCGCACGCGATCCGATCTCGGTATCCGCGACCCTCTCGGCGCTGGAGAAGGACAACCGGGCCAAGCTGCTCGCGTCGCCTACGCTCTCCATGCTGGACGGCGAGCGGAGCTTCATGCTGATCGGCGACCGGCTGATCTATCCCAAGCTGATCGGATATACGCAGGCGCAGACGCCGATCTTCGATAAGGAAGAGGCGCGCGTGGGCATCTACCTGCAGGTCGCGGCACAGACGGTCTCGGACAATGAGATCCTGCTGACGCTCTATCCGCAGGTCTCGGTGGTGACGGGGTACCTCACGGTGAACGGCGCGAGCTATCCTCAGATCAGCACGCGAGAGCAGCAGACGACGATCCGCGTGAAGCATGGGGAAAAGATCGTTGTCGGCGGTCTGATGCGGGACGAAGAGATCCAGAACATCCAGCGCGTTCCGATCCTGTCCAAGATCCCGCTGTTCGGCGAGCTCTTCACCTGGCGCAGCAAGACGCACCACAAGTCGGAGGTGATCGTCATAATTACGCCGGAAATACTTAAAGACTAGGGGATGGGGGTTGGGAGTCAGGGGACGGCAACAGTCGCGCCTCTGGTCTCTGACCCCTGACCCCCGACCCCCGACCCCTTAAAGGATTTGCAACCATGGCATCAGCCCAGGGAACATTGGCGGAGCCCTCCTTAGCGGCGATTTTGATCTCGGAAGGCCTGATCACTCAGGAAACCCTGCACCGCGTGCTGGGTCAGCGGCAGAACACTGCCGAGCGCCTGGGCGATACCCTGGTGCGGCTGGGATTGATCTCCGAGAAGGACCGGACGCGCTGCCACGGCCAGCAGCTCGGCGTGCCGTTCATCGACCTTCAGAACCACCAGATCGATCCGTTGGCGGCGAAACTGCTGCCCCCGACGATCGCGCAGCGCCTCTGCGCCGTGCCGATCGAGCGGAGCGACCTGGCCGTGTCGGTGGCGATGGCGGACCCGTGCGACATCATGGCGCTGGACGAGATCCAGTCGCTGGTGCGCCTGCCGGTCGATCCCTACATCGCGACGGAAGAGGCGATCCGCGAGGCGATCGCGCGGAACTACGGCGGCACCGACGATATCGGCTCGCTGGTTACGGAGGCGATGTCGTCCGCCGAAATCCAGCAGATCAAAGAGCCGGGAGACGAGGCCGCGGGCGCCTGGCTGGCCAACCGGCTGCGCGACGCCGGGGACCGCTCCGCCGTGGTCCGGCTCGTGGACGCGCTGCTTTCGCGCGCCATCGCCTGCGGGGCCAGCGATATCCACATTGCGCCGGGGAAAGACCGGGTGCGGATCCGGTTCCGCGTCGACGGCATGCTACAGGAGGCGATGGAGCTTCCCGTAGAGCTGCAGTGGCCCCTCGTCTCGCGCATCAAGATCATGTCGTCGATGGACATCGCCGAGCGGCGCGTGCCCCAGGACGGCCGGCTGGCCCTCATCCTCGCCCAGGGCGAGTACGATTTCCGCGTCTCCACCTACCCCTGCATCCATGGCGAGAACATGGTCATGCGCGTGCTCGATCGCAAGTCCTCGCGTATCAGCCTGCAGAAGATCGGGATGGACATGGAGATGCTGGAGCGGCTGCTGGAGCTGATCCGGCTGCCGTACGGCATGGTGCTGGTCTGCGGGCCGACCGGTTCCGGCAAGACGACGACGCTCTATGCGTGTCTCAACCGGCTCAACTCCGTGGATCGCAACATAATGACCGTCGAGGACCCCGTCGAATACCAGGTGGCCGGCATCGTTCAGGGCAACGTGAACCCGAAGGTCGGCGTAACGTTCTCCAGCGGCCTGCGAACGCTGCTGCGGCAGGACCCGGACGTGATACTGATCGGCCTTTCCAGCACAGTGGGATCCGAAGCTTGGAATTCACGTGACTTGAAGTCGCG
>JADMIO010921806.1_pt1 | contig 29086 bp, 22 predicted proteins | sample 8958161 | NCBI WGS metagenome assembly JADMIO01 (sample SAMN16585339, study PRJNA669376) | soil metagenome | isolation source: Crop rotation soil | place: USA: Cullars Rotation, Alabama | collected 2011 | reverse complement strand
AACGAAAGGCCCAGTCTTTCGACTGAGCCTTTCGTTTTATTTGACCATGTTGGTATGATTTAAATTAATACGACTCACTATAGGGTCAGTGCGGCCGCGACTTCAAGTCACGTGAATTCCAAGCTTCGGATCCCACTGTGCTGGAAAGGTAAATCCTGAAAACATCTTGTAAATCCTGTCTCTAAATAAGCACGATTACAGGCGTGATAACCGGCCGGGCGCCGGTCTGCTTCTGAATAAACCGCTTCAACTCCACTCGTACATGCTCTTTCAATAGCGACTCGTCCGACAGCGTCTGCCGCGACGCTCCGGCAATCGCCGCCGTCACCACACGCTTCGCCTCCTCGAGCATTCCCGATCGACTCGCAAAACCATTCTCAGCGCTCAACCCACGCACCCCACGCGAAACGATCTTCGGCTCACCATCAAGCTCGCCCGTCTCTTCATCGACCGTCACCACGACCGTCACGGTGCCTTCATAAGCAAGCTGCTTTCGCTCGCGCACAGTCTCGCTGTCGATCTCCTTGAACCCACTCTCGTCGATGAACGTGCGTCCAATCTCGCGCTTGTCGATGATGGCCGCGCGCTCGCCATCGAGCTCGAGCACGTCGCCATTCTCGATCAGGATAATGTTCTCTTCGTTGTACCCGAGATGGTTTTTGACAAACTCCTTGTGCCGGAAAAGCATTCGATACTCGCCGTGAATCGGCACGACAAACTTCGGCCGCACCGCTTCAGTCATTATTCGAATGTCTTCCTGCGAAGCATGCCCGCTGACGTGAACGAGCCTTCGTTTCTCCTCGATGATGTTTGCGCCGCGCTTGTAGATGAACCCGATCATCCGCGAGATCAGACGCTCGTTGCCGGGAATGATGCGCGCCGACAACACGACCGTGTCGCCCTCTTCGATCATCAGCCCTTTGTAACTCTGCGTCGCCATCTGCGAGAGGGCCGCGCGCGACTCGCCCTGCGATCCTGTCACGAGAAACACGATCTCGTCGTCGCTCATCATCTTCGCTTCGTTTAGCGACACGAGCAGGCCGTCAGGAATGTCGAGATAACCCAGCCGATCTGCAACCTCGACGTTCTTCTGCATCGAACGGCCGAGCACACAAACGTGTCGATCAAACTGCTGCGCGACGTCGAGCACGATCTGCAAACGATGGATCGACGAAGCAAACGCCGCGATGACGATACGTCCCTTCGCCTCGGAAAAGATCTCTTCAAACGCCGGAATCACCGCGCGCTCAGACGGCGTCCGGCCCGGAACGGTGGCGTTCGTCGAATCGGAAAGAAGGGCAAGCACGCCGTCCTGCCCGTAACGCCGGAACGAGCGCAGATCGATTGGCTCACCAATCACCGGCGTCTCGTCAACTTTGTAATCGCCCGTGTGAATGATCGTGCCGACGGGCGTCTTGATGCCGAGCGAGAAACAGTCGACGAGCGAGTGCGAGACGCGGATGAACTCGACTTGGAAGACGCCGATATCCACTACGTCGCGCGGCTCGACCCGATGCAGCAATGTATCGCCGAGTAGCTCGTGTTCTTCGAGTTTGCTTTCAGCGAGACCGGCGGTGAAGTGAGAACAGTAAACCGGGACGTTGAACTTTTTGAGCAGGTACGGGAGGGCGCCGAGATGATCTTCGTGACCGTGCGTGAGGATGATGGCGGTGATGTCGTCGCGATACTCGTCGAGAAAACCAAAGTTTGGGATGGAAACGTCGACGCCGTAAGCCGACTCTTCGGGAAAGCCCATCCCGGCGTCGAGAATCAACATCTCGTCGCCGTACCGCACAGCCATGCAATTCATTCCAAACTCGCCGATACCGCCGAGCGGGATGATCTCGAGGACACTAGCCATAGAATCGGAAGAGTATAGCATTGTATTATCCGAGCTATGAACAAACTCCTACTTGTTATCGCCTTTTTATTTCTTGGTATCAACGCACTTGCCGCTACGCCGACGATGCGGGTGGACTACTACCACACCGGCGACGCGTCGCAGGAGATTTTCAGTCTCGACCGCGTCGTCATCGAGCCGCTGCCGTGGCCAGGGGACCTACGGCAGGCGATCGACTCGTCAAATCTCGGCAAGTACCTGTTCGAAGTGCGCGACGCGAAGACGAAGGATTTACTGTATTCGCGCGGGTTCGCGTCGATTTATGGCGAGTGGGAAACGACCGACGAAGCCAAAACGGTCAAACGCACGTTCCAGGAGTCGCTGCGCTTCCCTGCTCCCTCAGCGCCCGTCAGCATAACTCTCAAGAAGCGCGATCCGAAGAACGCCTTCGTAGACATCTGGACCACGACGGTCGACCCCACGGACCAGTTCGTCGATCGATCGAAGCCGGTCGCGCCCGCGCCGCTCATCACGATTCAAAAGACTGGCGATCCGGAAACGAGGGTCGACTTTCTGATCCTCGGCGACGGCTACACCGCCGCCGAAGCGTCGAAGTTTGAAGCTGACGCCAAACGACTGACTGAGGTTCTCTTCTCGACTTCGCCGTTCAAAGAGAATCGGAGGAGCTTCAACGTCTGGGGACTGTGCCCACCTGCGGCTGAGTCCGGCATTTCACGACCGTCAACCGGGATCTATCGCGACTCGCCCGTCGGTGCGACTTACGATGCGTTCGGCTCCGAGCGATACGTTTTGACGTTCGACAATCACGCCTTGCGACGAGCAGCGCAGTTCGCGCCGTACGAGTTTATCGAAGTGCTCGTGAACAATCGCACTTACGGTGGCGGCGGAATCTTCAATCTCTACAGCACGGTCGCTTCCGATAATGCTTTCGCGAATTACGTCTTCGTTCACGAGTTTGGACATCACTTCGCCGGGCTCGCGGACGAGTACTACACGTCTTCAGTCGCTTACGGCGCGGCCGCGGCAGATCGTGTCGAGCCATGGGAGCCGAATGTCACAGCCCTCCTCGACGTCAGCACCTTGAAGTGGCGCAACCTCGTGGCGCCATTCGCGAACGAGATACAAATCCCAACGCCTTGGAACAAAGAAGCGTTTGAGACTTACTCGCGCGAGATCCAGAAACGGCGCGCGCAGTTGCGGAAAGACCGGCGACCGGAAGAAGAGATGGAGGCGCTATTCAAGGAAGAGCTGGCGCACGAGCAGAAGATGTTTGAGGCGGAGAAATACTTCGGAAAGGTCGGCGCGTTCGAGGGAGCGATGTACGAAGCGCGTGGCTACTACCGTCCGGAAGTCGACTGCATCATGTTCTCGCGCACCGATCACTTCTGCAAAGTCTGTCGCGCCGCAATCGAGCGCATAATAAAAATGTACTCCCGATCTTAGGGAAAAAGGTCCTACATTGAACTAGTCTCTACGCTTCTCTGCGTATCTCTGCTCCCTGCGTGAAATTCGATTTTATGTCGAAATTTTCTGAGGGAGCGTAATGTCCCACGCTTAAAGTACATAAGCTATGGTGCAGTGTGTAAACGCTAGCACGGCTTACAGTTTGAAATTCACGACGTCCGTTGTGAAAGGAGATTTGCCGGGGATTCTTCCTTGGAGGGGACAAGGATGAAAAAACTGCGACGATTCCTGATAGCTATGGCCGTCCCTTTTGGGGGACTTATAACACTCACTCAGTTAGGCGGATCCCCAATTTACGAAGGATTTGATACTGGATTCGATGCAAGGCCTGCCGATATTGCCAATTCAAAACTAGCAATCTCCACAGATTCTGGCGATTTACACTGTTGGGTTAAGCTGCAGTTACCACTCCGTTCTCAATCATTTTCAGCAAACCTGTCAGGCGGAATTCCTCTCTCGGTGTATCAGGAAAGCGTACAGGGCGGTAGTCAGTGGGTCGCCATTTCGGCTGACGGTCTCAAGCGAGAAGAAAAGTTTCACTGGCCCTCTGGTGCAACTCTATATCTCACCACCGCAAATGGAGTGAGCGTGCTGCCCAGCGATTGGCGCGTCTATCTCGCCGATCAGGCCTATGACTCCATGGGCAGAGCGATGTGGCGAAAGATCGCGTTAGGCTGCTCGCTTGTTTTTCTTTGCTTGTCTCTGACGGGGGGAATCCTCGAAGGCCTCGCCAGAGCAAAAGTAGAACCGCCGGCTTCATTTACGCATGAACACTGTTTGAGCGCACTAATAATGAGCACTGAAGGCGCTTCGCCGCAGCAGACCGAGTGGATGCGCTCAATTCTGCGAAAAGTTTTGTTAGAAACAGTGCCGGTAGCAGACGCCCTGGCGCCAATTCCTTTGGAGAACCTTGAAAAAAAGAAACTGTGGTTTGGGACGCGAAAACAGTTTCGCACCAGACTGGAAAAACTAATAACTGACCTGAATATCGATCTTAGTTATCTCCGGTGATGAAGTCACACCTAAATTGGACGGAACTGCTGGCGCGATTGGAGTTTGACCTTCAGTCGCGGGCAGCCGATCCAGAGACCGCAATTGATGAAGAGGCGTGGGACACGATTACGGAGTTCGTCTCTTATCGTGCCCGGGTTCTAACATTTAGTTTTTCGAGTCTGCAGACGGCAGACGTGCAGGATCTTGTCCAGAACGTCCTGCTCAAACTGCAGTCCCTCGAAACCATGCGCCGGCTGCACGCGGCCCGGTCCATCGAGGGCTACCTGTTCGTAATGCTGCGAAATGCCGCCAACGACCTTGCGCGGCGCCGCCAGCTAGAAAGGGTAATATTCAGGTCTCTGGAGGACACGGTTCCCGAGGAGCAGGCGGTCCAACATGCTTATGTTCAACATGCTGAAGATGCCTCCGTACTGGGAGACGCGTTAGAATCCCTTCACGCGGAGGATCGGAAACTCCTCGAGATGCGATTCTGGCGAAATATGACTATTGCCGATATCGCCAGGGAAACAGGAGTTACTTATTCAGCCGCGGCAGTCAGGCTGTTCCGGATACTTTATAAGTTGCGTGTTCAACTAAAAAAGTAGGTCGTTATCTGCGTAAATCGTGACAAATCCAACAGATTGGATCATGTAATATAAGACCAACCCCAGCCGTCTCTACAGTGAAGGAGGACATGACATGACACCTGTAATAAAAGAATTAGAAAATGATAATTATCTAACAAAGCTAATAGAATCGGTTGATCCAAAGTGGCGGTCCGCATTTCAACATTTCGTGGAAACGGGGGAAGCTGACGATGCTTTTTTGAGTTACCTTAATGAGGATACCTCTGCCCAGGACGCAGTGGAAAAGGCCTTTAATCATCAAGTTTCGCAATTCGAGGGCTTGGCTGCCGAATTAAAGAAACGTCGCGCGCCCGAGTCTCAGGAGGCTGTGCCTTCTCTGACCTCTACCAAACTGGCGGCCGTGGTCGAAGTAGTCATGCAAACGCCAAGAGAACAGCGGGAGGAAGTAGTAAAAACTCGGACGGCAGAATTTGCTGCTTCGGTGCCTATCGAAGATCGGACAGTTTTGACCCAAGTGGCTCGATCGCTTGAGAGCAACCTGTCGAAACTTGCTGATGCTTCACATCCTTAGCGAACCTGTCCAGATCTTAGCTTCTCCTTACGCACATTCGATCGAATTTCCCTAGATGAACTCCGGTGGCTCTTTCACGAGAGCTCGCGCACGCTTTCGCAGGGTCGTTTTGAGCGTGTTTAGTTCCCAACGTACTTCTTTGACGTCCCTGTTTAGCATTCTCGCGATCTCTTCTGCTCTTCGCTCTTCGACTATGTTCAATCCAAGCAGGGTTCTTTGATCCTCGGTCAGATCGCTCAAGATGCATTTTATAGGGAGCTGCTCATACAGCTTCTTATAATAAAGACGGCGGTTGATGTCGTCGTACATCACTTCTCTCCACTATCAAGGCTGCACGCGTTTCATTTTTGCAGCTAACGGCGTTCGACAAAGCAGCACTATCAAAAATGAATGACGCATGGTCCAAGAGTAATTCTTTTGCTCACCACTGCAACAAACTAGCAAAGCCAATGGTGCAATCCCTACTTATTAGAAAGCTAGCGAAGGAACTCTGAGGCTGGAGTCTCTGGCTCCTGAAGCCGCACATAATTTATGTGGTTGTACGAGTCTTTCTTACTGGGGATGCACCACTCCTAATTTCAAACTATAAGCTCAATCACACTCGCGTGATTACCAGGCAGGTAAGAAGTTGTTCGAGATCCCAATGGCAATGGTGTATTGACGTGCCCCCTCGTGGAGGCACGTCCTCACACTCCTGATTACGTTCGCCCGTGGTGAGTCAGGGCTTTGCCGACGGCCTCTTTATTATCTGTAAGGGCGCGGTCTACTCGACTTTGCCATTCCAGATCGTAGGACCGCTTCAAATGACAGTGGACGCAATCCTCACAATGGGTTTCGAGAGCTCGAGTGAAACTCTTTCTCTCTTCCTCTGGAAATTCAATGCCCGGAAACTCCTTGACAAAGATCGTGTGGTCCAACATCAAGGTTTCAATTAAAAACGGAAAGTCACAGTTATCAATCCACTTACCCAGGTCGGGTTTTGTACATTTGGTTTCAGAAAGTTTGGTCGTTTGTTCTTTCAGTCGAAAAGGGGCGTCTTCATCCTTCTCGACGATTAGCGATGAGAGGATTATCAGTAGGTTATCCATGATTCAGTCCCCATAAATTCCCAGGTTTTAACGCGACCCGAGCAGTGGCCGCAACCTGAGAATATCTCTCGCCCCCCTTGGAAACACAAGTGTTATTCCTGGTATTTGCTTCTGGCTCCAGCGAGAGTTTTATGGGTGAAACTGTAAAGCCTCCGTTTATTCTTGAGTTTTTTCAACCGCAGCCTGCTCGGACTGCGAACGTGGTTATCGTTGTTTCGACTACGGGGAATTGGTTAAGAGTTAGCGGCCAGTCGTTATTTCTGAGCGCCCGCCTCAGTTATTTTGGCCACTCGGTATCGAATTCTCGCCTCTAGTTTGTGCAAGTCGTAACGCACCTGGTTTGCGCTGCGCCCAACAACTTCCGCAATCTGCTCCCAGGAAAGCTGATCAACTTTTCGCAGTTGCAGGAGTTGTCGTTCGTAATCCGTCGAATCTTTCAAGATCACATTTGGCAACGCTTCGAAGAGTTCCTTGTAATAGATCCGGTTATCCATGCGCGCTACTGAATCGTCCTTACCTACTGTTTCTTGTTCGATTGTTTCTCTGACTTCATCATCGTCGTAGCTGATCGTTTTCGATTTCGAACGCCACCTGTCGCGGTGGAGGTTCCTGGCTGTTTGGCCCAGATAGGCTCGGATAGATTTGGTGTCGATCTTCCAGTTGGGCCGCTGCATCTGCTCCAGAACCTTCATGAACGCGGTCTGAGTGATGTCTTCTGCGTCCCGCTGGTTACGAGTCAACTTGATGACCTGGCGAAAGAGCGATTCATACAACTCGCCGCTGTGTTGCTCGAAGAATTGACGATTATCGATTACGCTTAGGTTTGCGCCACTCATCTGTACCTCCAGCCTTACAGAGTTCTTCACGCCTCCAACAAACTAGGACCAGGCGGTCGCTAGACTGATCAAACAAAAATGTTGCTCTTCTAATTAGTAGACGAATGAGCATTACAATTTCCAAACTTTTTTCGCCATGGGGTTGAGCAACATCGGAATCATTTACGATTAATCCCCTCTATTCATATAGACGGCAGAAGATGAAGATTTGAAAAACTTTTTCGCACGATCGCGAATTACAGATCAGGCACAGAGAAATCTCAGAACAGAATTTTTCGAAAGGATGCGTGAGTTCTTCGACGACGGGCGGCACGGAGGGCCACCGTTCTTTGTAGGGAAAAATTAGTGGGGTTTAAGTGGCTCGAGGAGGTCGCGGTCTTTGGTGCCTTCGTGGCAGACGATGCAGGATTGTTGGCCGCGCTCTTCTAAATCAGACACAAGCGCGTAGGTCAAACCGCGATCGGACCACGTCAACACTTTCAATCCATCGATCGCGTTGTAGTGAAACGTCAGCCCGCGCGCCTGGATCTCTTCACCGCCCGACGGCCGCGCCACCGAATCCGAAGTGATGACCAAACTGATCGGCCGGTCCTTCATGCGATACGCAACGTAAGCCGCGTAATCGCTTTGGTAATTCACGAGCCGCGCGCCCTCGAGCGTGTAGAGCTTGTCCTGCCCCGACGACTCCTGGTAGTTCGGCAGTTTCACACTGAAGTTCACCTTGTTCAAAAACCACGACGAGATCTGCTGCGGATCCGCCGATTCGGTTTCGAGCGGCAATTGCCCACGTATGTGACGCAGGTGCGTATCGGCAGCCTTGAGCGCAAAAGCCGATGCCTTGACCGACGGCGCGTTGCTTTGCTTATAGACGCGCCAGACCAGCAACGGCAGCGCCAACAGTAGCAGCACGGCAGCCGCGGCCACGAGCCAGCTCATCCGCGACGCACTCCGCCGCGGTCGACTCTCTTCTACGACGCGTTCCTGCCTGAGAATCTTCTCCACCTTCGCGCGTAGCTCAGGCGGCGCGACGTGCGTCGGCGCGCCCTTTCTAATCGCATTCAGAAAATTAAGCTCTCTCGCAAACAGCGCAGCGCACGATTCACAGTCCGCGAGATGCCCCTCGACCATTCCGCGCTCTTCACCCTGCAGCTCGTCGTCGAGATACAAGGTCAAACGGCCACGTATGTCCTCACACTTTTGCAAAACTCTAACTAGTCCTTTTCTTCTCAGACTACTTTTGCACGCGACTTGGTTTGCCAGGTGGAAAGCAGTTTTCTAAGTTTTCCACGCGCACGGCCCAGCCGCGACATCACCGTACCCGCCGGACAATCGAGCACGGTCGCGATCTCCTGGTACGTGAACCCTTCAATGTCGCGCAGCACGATGATCTCACGATAAGCATCGGGCAAACTCTCGATCGCCTGCTGCACCTGCTCGCGCTCCAGTTTCCGGATATAAACAACGTGCGGCGTCTCCTGAAGCTGGTCCACCGGTGGCGGGCTCGTATCGAGATCGACAAACTTCGGGCCACTGTTTTTATGGCGCACCTCGTTCAGCCACGCATTCCGCATGATCACGAACAGCCAACTCTTTAAATTGCCGTCGATGTCAGGACGGTGCGCCGCGCTCGTCGCCCGAAGATAAGTGTCCTGCACCAGATCTTCGGCTTCAGTCACGTTGTGCGTCAGGGCAAGCGCGTATCCGTAGAGCGAATCGATATGCTCCAGCGCCGCTTGTCCAAACTCAACAATTTCAACCAGGCCGTCCATCATTCGTTTTTTGTGGCAGCCATTTTAGATTAACACTCCGCATGCAGGAAAATTCCCGGGAATAATTTTACGCCTCGCGTGTTTATTCGTAATAGCCCAGAAAGGGGCACGTGTCACCTTCCACCACGCGCCTGCATTATTTAAAAACGCATCGTCCGAAAAGGCAGTAGTCATCGTGCCTTGTGCGGTCTTGCGGAGCCTCCGGGCCCGTAAACCTCCGGCGAGAGCACCATGTTAGCGACGCGCGCGGCGCCGTGAAACGTGGTGCTCCTCGGAGTGTGTTATTTTCTCCGGCCATGAGACCGCTAAAACTACCCGTCTATTTTGCGCTTCTTTTCTTATTAGCAACAGCTTTTCACGCCACGGCCACGGCCCAGCGCCTGACGCCACATCACATCACGCTCGCAAATGGAAAGTCTTTCGACCTGAATCTGCCTGCTGATTACGAGATCAGCGTCGCTGCGCAGGGATTGAAACGCGTGCGCTTCATGGCGCTCAGTCCTGACAACCGACTGTTCGTCACGGACATGTTCAACCTCACAGACAATCGACGCGGCGTGATCTACATCCTCGACGAGTTCGATCCAAAAACGCACCAGTTCAAAAAGGTTACGCCCTATCTGAGTAACCTGCGCAATCCGAACAACGTCGCTTTTTACACGGATCCAAGCGGCAAATCGTGGATCTATATTGCCTTAACAGATCGACTAATTCGCTATCCTTACGATGCGGGACAGAATTCTCCGTATGGAGATCCGCGAGTGCTCGCGACGTTTCCTGATTACGGGCTCGGCTACAAATACGGTGGCTGGCATTTGACGCGCACCGTTCTCGTCGGTGGTGATGAGAAGATCTACGTTGCGGTCGGAAGCAGTTGCAATGCGTGCGAGGAGAAGGAAGAAGTTCGCGCGAGTGTCCTGCAGATGGATCCCGACGGCTCGAACAAGCATTACTTCGCGCGCGGTTTGCGAAACGCTGTCGGTCTTCGCTGGAAAGACGACAAGCTTTACGCGACCAACATGGGATCGGACCATCTCGGAGACAATCGTCCTGCCGACACGTTCTACCGTCTCGAAGACGGCAAGCACTACGGCTGGCCTTACTGCTTCCAGGCGGGCGCGAGGATCTATCCCGATCCGAAGTTCAACGCGAAATTCAACGGAGGGGGTGAGAGTTTCGACTGTCGCAAAGTGCCTGAAGCGCTCACACCGTTTCCCGCACACAGCTCACCGCTCGGTTTGGAATACTTCGATACGAGCAATCACTCAGATCTCGCGGGATCGTTTCTCGTCGCACTGCACGGATCGACAAAGAAGACCCTCCGTCGGGGTTATCGTGTCGTAAGGATCCCGAAAGCAGGCGGCCGTATGGAAGATTTCATTACTGGATTTTTCGAGCCGCCCACTATCAACGGCCGTCCCACAGACGTTTTTAGCTTCGGAAAGGATGCGTTTTTGCTGACGGACGATTATAGTGGCGTCGTCTACTACGTCTATCTGCGTAAATCTGCGTAAATCTGCGGCTCGGAAAGGAACTAAAAATGCGTTTTCGTGTCTCACTTCTGCTGATCTTTGTCGTCTCGTTGTGCGCGCCCGCGCTGGCGCAAAAACGCAGTATCACTGAAAAGGATCTTTTCAACTTTGTCTGGATCGGCGATCCGCAGGTCTCGCCTGACGGCTCGCGCGTCGCATTCGTGCGCGTCACCGTCAACGATAAGAAAGACGGATACAACACCGCGATCTGGACCGTCACGACCGCCAACGGCGAAACGCGCCAGCTTACGAACGGTCCGCGCGACTCGCAGCCGCGCTGGTCACCGGACGGAAAGTATCTGGCGTTCGTTCGTGCGCCGGAAGTGAGCGGGCGCGTCGAGCCACCGCAGTTGTTCATGCTCGCGATGGGTGGCGGCGAGCCGTTTCAGTTCACGACCCTCGCGCGTGGCGCAGGCGCGCCGCAGTGGTCGCCTGACGGAAAGATGATCCTTTTCTATAACAGCGCAACAGCAGAAGAGCTCGCGAAAGCAGCCGCACGAAACGCACAAAATACACAACCGGCGCAACCAGGGGCGAGCCCGACCCCGGCGCCGAGTCCGGAACGCGAGAGCGACGTGCGCGTGATCAATCGCGCGGTCTATCGCGCGAACGGCGCAGGCTATCTCGACTTCAAACACCCGAATCACATCTGGGTCGTTACTGCTCCGAAAACAGGCGACGAAAAAGTCATGCCGAAGCAGTTGACGAATGGACACTTTGATGACGGCGGCGCGCTCTGGTCCAAAGACAGCGCGCGCATCTATTTCGAATCTGACTACACAGACGAGCCTTATTACGAGTTGCCGCGCACGGATCTCTATTCGATCGCAGTCACCGGCGGCGAGCGCACGCAATTGACTTCGTTCGACATGGGCGCGGGTGGCTTCACGATCAGTCCCGACGGCAGGCAGGTCGCTTTCATCGCGTCTGTCAGTCAGCCGGTGCGCTCGTATTCGCAGCCGGATCTGTGGGTATTGGATCTGGTGTCTGGCGCGAAGCCGCGTAACCTCACGGCCAATTTTGATTTCGATATCGGCAGTGGAGTGGGCGGCGACAACGTGGCGCCAAGAGGTGGCGGCGGTAGCCCGCCGGTCTGGTCATCGGATGGACGCAGCATCACAATCGTATACGCCAAGGAAGGTAAAGCTAATCTGGGGTCGTTCGATGTTGCGACCGGAAAAGAATCTGACGTCACAACTGGAAACCAGGCGGTCGTGAGTTATCGCGCTGTGCCGGACGCCTCGAAGTTTGTACTTCTGATCTCGACACCGACGCGTGTCGGCGATCTATTCTGGTTTGACAAAACTGCCGGCCAGCCGAAACAGCTCACACACATCAACGACGAACTCTTCTCGAAACTCAATCTCACCGAACCCGAAGAAATCTGGTACACGAGCTTCGACGGCAAGAAGGTTCAGACGTGGGTGCAGAAGCCACCTGATTTCGATCCGAACAAGAAGTATCCGCTTATCCTGAACATTCACGGTGGGCCGCACTCTGCTTACGGGTACATCTTCGATCACGAGTTTCAGTGGATGGCGGCGAAAGGTTACGTCGTGATTTATCCGAACCCGCGCGGCAGCACGAGCTACGGGCAGGAGTTTGGGAACATCATCCAGCACAATTATCCCGGCGACGATTACAAGGATCTCATGGCCGGTGTCGATGAGCTGATCAAGCGCGGCTACATAGACGAGAAGAAGATGGGTGTGACTGGTGGCAGTGGCGGCGGGCTGTTGACGAACTGGACCATCACGCAGACGACGCGCTTTGCGGCGGCCGTCTCGCAGCGAGATATCGCGAGCTGGGCTGATTGGTGGTACACCGCTGACTTCACGCTCTTCCAGCCGTCGTGGTTCAAGGCGCCGCCGTTTGAAGATCCGCAGGACTACGTACGGCGATCACCGATCACTTACGTCAACAAGATCCAGACGCCGTTGATGTTGATCCTCGGCGAGGCTGACTGGCGTACGCCGACCGGTTCGGGTGGCGAGGCGATGTTCCGCGCGCTCAAGTATCGAAAGATACCGACGGTGATGGTCCGTTTCCCGAACGAGTCGCACGAGCTCTCGCGCTCCGGACAGCCATGGCACCGCATCGAGCGCCTGCAGCACATCGTCGGTTGGTTTGATAAATGGATCATGGGCGTCCCCAAACCGGAATACGAGATTGGAGAACCCACGAAGAGCACGAGTACGCAACAATAGAATCTCACGCAGCGTCGCAACGGCCGCGGCGGTTTATCGTTGCGCCGCTGCGCCGCTGCGGGAGAAAACTTCTTATGAAAACACTTGGACTCATCGGCGGCACCGGACCAGAGTCGACCATCGACTACTATCGCCTGCTCACGAACCAGTATCGCGAGAAAGCTGACGGCGCGTCGCCGCACATCATCATCAACAGCATCAACCTCAAGGACATGATCGAGTGGATGGGAGCCGGTCAGCTCGACAAAGTCACCGATGAACTCGTCAAACAATTCGCGATACTCGAACGCGCCGGTGTCGACTTCGCCGCCCTCACCGCGAACACACCGCACATTGTCTTCGACGATCTCAAGCAACGCGTAAACCTACCGCTGATCAGCATTGTTGAAGCGACAACGGAACGTGCCCAATCGCTCGGCTACAAGAGCGTCGCCCTCTTCGGCACGCGTTACACCATGCAAGCCCCGTTTTACCCCAGCGTGTTCTCGCGCACCAACATCAAGCTTGTCACTCCAAACGAAGAAGAACAAAACTACATTCACGAGAAATATTTCGGCGAGCTACTGAAAGATCAGTTCCTTCCCGAGACACGCACCCGTTTCCTCGAGATCGCTGACGCGATGAAAGCCCGCGAAAACATCGAGGCCCTCATCCTCGGCGGCACCGAGATCCCTCTGCTCCTGCGCGCGGAAGAGCACAACGGCATCCACTTCCTCGACACTACGCGTATCCATGTCGATCGACTCATCGAAGAGATGTTGAAGTAAGCGACAAAAAAGCACCAAAATCACAAAGCTTACGTTCTAAATTTTTCCTACCATTGCCCGCATCCCTCCAATCCCCTGCTTGGTTAATGTGATAAATGAAAGGAAATCATCATGGGACTCTTTGACAAGATGTTTGGACGCGGCGCGTCGGAGGCCGAACAGCAACAAGGCGCACAACAACGCTTCAACGAGTTGAAACAGAAATATCAAACTGTGCTCACGACCGCCGACAATGAGCGCATCCAATTTCAGAACCTGCACGTGCAGGACAATAAGCTTTTCATTCGCGCGATTGCTCCTTCTGACGAGGCAAAGAACAAGTTCTGGGATCAGATCAAGCTCGTCAATCCGAATGCGGACGACATCACCGCTGACATCAGCGTCGACATGAGCCGCGCGATGGGCGCAGCCGCAGGCGGCGGACAGGGCGGCGGCAGTCAGACGTACGAAGTGAAGAGCGGCGACAATCTCTCGAAGATCAGTAAGCAGTTCTACGGAGATGCGAACGAGTACATGCGCATCTTCTACGCGAACCGCGACACGCTGAAGGATCCGGACAAGATCCAGGTCGGCCAGAAACTCGTCATCCCGCCCGATGATGGGAAGTAATTTTTAAGCCGCGGATCTACGCGGATAAACGCAGATCGGCGTTCATCCGCGTAAATCCGCGTGCAACTTTCCTCGACACCTCACGTTCTTCCTCATTATGAAAACACTTCTCCTACTTGCGCTCACGGCCGTCATCACCGGCTCCGGCCTTTTGGTCCTAACAGCCGCAACCAACGAGACTATTCCACCTATTGGCGCGATTCCGGTCCAAAAGACGATGCGCGCCTTCAGCTCCGAGCAGGAGCTACAGGCCTACCTTCGCAAGGTGGCGGAGCAAGTCCTGCAAAGACGCGCAGATCAGAAAATGATGGATTCCGCGCTGTCCGTCGCCAGCGTAAGTGAAGCCCCGCCGCCTCCAGCAGCAAAAGCGGAAGCGGAATCAGTCACCAACACTCAGCACGCCGGCGTCGATGAAGGCGGGATCGTAAAGGTGCATGGCAATCATCTGGTCGTGCTGCGTCGTGGACGTCTCTTCACCGTAGCGATCGGCGATGGAGCGTTGAAGCCGATCTCGAGTGTCGACGCGTTTGGTCCTGATATCGATCCGTCAGGCGCCTGGTACGACGAGATGCTCGTCGCTGACAACACTGTGGTAGTGATTGGCTACAGCTACCAGCGCGGCGGCACGGAAGTCGGATTGTTTGACATCAATTCCGAAGGCCGGCTTGCTTATCGATCGACGTATCACCTGCGTTCGAACGACTACTATTCTTCACGCAACTACGCCAGCCGTTTAATCGGCAACAAGCTGATCTTCTACGCTCCTCAATTTTTGAACGATACTGATTTTTCCCGATCCTTTCCTGCTGTTCGCAAGTGGCACAAAGGCGCAAGTGAGTCGGAGTTTCAGCGCATCGTCCCAGCAAGCCGCGTCTACCGGCCGGAAATGAACCTCGAGACCACGTATGTAAGCGCGCTGCACACGGTCACGGTTTGCGATCTCGCGAATGGCGGTTTTGAGTGCAAGGCGACGAGCGTGATCGGGCCTCCGGGACACGTGTTCTACGTTTCACCTGACTCGGTCTATGTTTGGGCCAGCACGTGGGGACGCGACAAACAGAATCGATCGATCGTGTTTCGCATGCCGCTCGATGGCTCTGGTCCAAGCGCATTGCGCGTGTCGGGCAGTCCGGTCGATCAGTTTTCGTTCCTGCAGAGTGACGACGAGTATTTGAACGTGCTCGTGCAGTCGAGTGGAAAAGGTGACGGCATGTGGCGCGCGGAAGTCGCTGGGGATGACGTCGCATTGCTGCGAATTCCGCTCTGGAGTTTTTCTGATGGCAGCGACGCGGCGCCTTCGTGGAGTTATCGTCCGTTGGCGAAGCCTGCGGGTTATGGTTTTCAGAACCGGTTTGTTGGTCGCTATTTGATTTACGGTACGGGCAGCGGCTGGGGATATCCGAAGCAGAACGAAACGAAGTGGAACCTCTTCATGGTTGACTGGGCTGGCGGTAGCTCACATCAGCTCCAACTCGCGCACGGCGTCGATCGGATCGAGCAGATGGGAACGGACGCCGTCATCGTTGGCAGCGATGGTAAAAACTTGCACTTCTCGGCGGTGCGGCTAAGTCAGTGGCCTGAGATCGTCTCGCGCTACACGCGTCAAAGCGCGTCGCAGGGCGAGCAGCGTAGTCATGGATTCTTCTACAAGCCTGACGGTCAGGATTCGGGGATGCTGGGCTTGCCGATCAGCGTGCCGGGCCGCGCGGGTTACAAGCACTTGTTTGAGAACTCTGCGGCGATTCTGTTCCTGCGAAACGACTCGCTGCAGTTTCGAGAGATCGGCGAGCTGGGCTCGCAGCCTGAGAGGGCCGTGGATGACCGGTGTCGCGCGTCGTGTGTTGATTGGTATGGAAATGCGCGACCGCTGTTTCTGCGCGGGCGAGTGTTCGCGCTGCTCGGGTACGAGATCGTCGAGGGCCGGCTGGATGATGGACGGATGCACGAGGTGCGGCGTGTAAGCTACGCGCCCGGCGCTTAGAAAATATTTCACGCAAAGGCGCAAAGATCGCAAAAACGCAAAGGGCGCGCCCAGGAATTTGACCCGCCTTTGCGTCTTTGCGATCTTTGCGCCTTTGCGTGAAACGGTTTAAACTTCCCGCCGCTGCACTGTCCGATTAAACCAACATTCTGGAGGCCCCCAATGCTACGACGACGCCTGTCTTCTATCTCGCTGCTGCTCATTCTTGCGCTCGCCAACTCGCTTGCAGCCCAGACTGCTCGGCGTCCAATGAAGCTCGACGACCTGACGCGCTTCCGCAACGTCAACGATCCACAGATCTCGCCGGACGGCCAGTGGGTCGCATACACGGTGGGCTCCACCGACGCCAAGGAAGACAAATCGAACTCGCACATCTGGATGGTGGGCATCGACGGCAGCAACGATCGGCAGATCACTTTCAGCTCCGAAAGCGAGAACTCGCCGCGCTGGAGCCCTGACGGCAAATACCTCTCGTTCACTTCTTCGCGACCCGGTAAGGCGCGCGGCAACCAGGTGTGGCTTCTCGATCGGAACGGCGGCGAGGCGATGCAGCTCACGGAGCTCAAAGGTCGCCTGCAGGGACACGAATGGTCTCCCGATTCAAAACGGCTGGTGCTCGTGATCGGCGATCCCGATCCGGAGGCTGAAGCTGGACCATCGCCACAACCCGGCGCCACCCCGCGCGTTCCCAAACCCATCGTCATCGATCGTTACCGCTATAAACAGGACGGCGCGGGCTACCTGCTCAGCGGACGTCACACGTACATCTACATCTACGACATCGCGACAAAGAAACTCGACCGGCTCACGAAGAGCAAGTGGGACGAGGGCTCGCCCGCATGGTCGCCTGACGGCACTCGCATCGCCTTCATGAGCAACCACGGCGAAGATCCGGATCGCGAGCCTTCTGCACAATTGTTCGTCGCCGAAGCCAAACCCGGCGCAACTGAGAAAGCGTTAACTTCTGACACCATTCGCGCCAATCGCGGGCGGCCCGAATGGAGCCCTGACTCAAAATGGATCGCGTTCACCGACACTGATGAGAAGAAGTACGGCGCCTACAGCATGGAGCACCTTTCGCTCGTTCCGTCGGACGGCAGCAGCGCGCCGGCGCGCTTCAAGGCGTCTGAGGATCTCGATCGCGGCGTCTCGTCGCCGAAGTTCACTTCAGACGGCAAGACGATACAGTTTTTAGTGACTGACGATCGCTCGGTCTATCCGATGAAGGCAAGTCTCTCGGGCGGCGCGGCGCAACGGCTGCTGAACCCGCCGGTCGTCATCGGTAACTGGAACTTCAACGGCGGGCGCGCGGTGGCGATCTCGGGCGGCGACATGAAGGCCGGCGAGATCAACGTTTGGGAAGGAAACACGCTGCGCCAGCTCACACACCAGAACGACGCGCTCTTTGCGGAGCTCGATTTCGGAGCGACTGAGGAGGTCAACTTCCAGAGTAAAGATGGCACCACCGTCGGTGGTCTGCTCACGTACCCGGTTGGTTACGTTAAGGGAACGAAAGTTCCACTCTTACTTAGAATTCACGGTGGTCCAAACTCGCAGGACCAGCACACGTTCAGCGCCGAGCGCCAGTTTTTTGCGGCGAATGGTTATGCCGTTCTTGCGGTGAACTATCGCGGAAGCGCAGGTCGCGGTCAGAAGTTCTCGCGTGCGATCTTTGCCGACTGGGGCAACTACGAAGTGCAGGATCTACTCGCAGGCGTCGATCACGTGATCAAGATGGGTGTTGCTGATCCGGATCGGCTCGGCGTCGGCGGTTGGAGCTACGGCGGAATTCTGACTGACTACTTGATCGCGACCGACACGCGATTCAAAGGAGCGACGAGCGGTGCCGGAACGGCGTTTACCGTCGCGTTCTACGGCACTGACCAGTACATCATTCAGTACGACTACGAGATTGGCCCACCATGGAATCCGAAAGCGTGGGAGACGTACGTGAAGATCTCGTATCCTTTCCTGCACGCCGATCGCATTCAGACGCCGACGCTGTTCCTCGGCGGCGAGCGTGACTTCAACGTGCCCGTGCAAGGCAGCCAGCAGATGTACCAGGCGCTGCGCAGTCTCGGGATCGACACGCAGTTGATTATCTATCCGAACGAGAACCACGGCATTCAGCGCCCGAGCTACCAGCGCGATCGGATGGAAAGGTATTTGGCGTGGTATGACAAGTACGTGAAGAAGACGGCCACGCCTTCGAGTACTTCAACGGCGCAATAACAGAAGGTTTGTTTTAGACAGGATTTGCAAGATATAACAGGATTTACATGTGTATCCTGTAACTCCTGAATCCTGTCTAAGGTTTTATATGCGTGTTTTTGCGACGTCGGATCTACATACAGACTACAAAGAAAACTTCCTCTGGCTTACCGAGCTGTCTGCCATCGATTACCGTAACGACACCCTCATCGTCGCGGGCGACGTCTCCGATCGATTGGAAGTCATTCGCCAGACGCTTTTACTTCTCCGCTCGAAGTTTCGCCACGTACTCTTCACGCCCGGCAATCACGAGCTCTGGGTTCGCAATTCAGATATCAACTCGATCGAGAAGTTTCATCAAGTCCTGAAACTCTGCGAATCGATCGGTGTGGCCACGGGGCCGCTGCGTGTCGAAGATCTCTGGATCGTTCCACTCTTCTCCTGGTACGACGGCGTCTACGACTCGGAAATGAACGCGTGGGTCGACTTTCACCTGTGCAAATGGCCCGACGACATCCAATCGCTGCCCGATTACTTTCTTCGTCTCAACGCGCCAAACCTCAAATCGTACGACGCCCCCGTCATAACTTTCTCCCACTTCATCCCGCGCGCAGAGCTGTTGCCGCCGCCGGAATTCATGAGATTTAGCTGGCTGCCCGACGTCTCGATCTGCGCCGCCCTCGACGCGCAAATCAGACAACTCAACTCCACCGTTCATGTCTGCGGGCACACCCACACCACCATCGACACTGTGATCGACGGCGTGCGATACATTCAAAACGCCGTCCGCTATCCAAAGGAACGGCGTTTCGACAGTTTCCCCGTCAAGTTAATCTGGGAGAAAGAACGGGTGGCCACGGAGGGCCACCCCTACAGTTGATTTCAAGTTGTGAGCTACACCTGTAGGGGTGGCCCTCTGTGGCCACCCGCAGGTCGAATCACTTTCGAAAGCTCGTCTACAAACGTGAGGATGAAGAGCGCGACCTTTGCGATCCTTTGCGTGAAACTCTTTACTCGTATCTCAGCGCCACTAATGGATCGATCTTTGTCGCCCGTCGAGCCGGCAAAAAACACGCAAGAATGGCGACCGCCGCCAACAAAATCGGAGCAACAATAAATGTGATCGGATCAAGCGCCTTTACTCCAAATAGCAACGGCGTCTTGCCGGGTCCAACTTCCGATAGAGAAGCTCCAACCACGCGGGTGAGAGCAAACGCCCCCAACAGGCCGAGCGATACACCCGTCACAACAAGCAAAGAGCAGCGGCGCAGCACCAACCACATGACGTCTCGTCGCAAAGCGCCCAATGCCATCCGCACGCCCATCTCGCGCGTGCGTTGGACCACGCCCCATGAAATGACGCCATAGATGCCGACAACCGCGAGTAACATTGCAACGATCGCGAACGCGCTGAGTAAGATCATCGCCGCCCGCTGCGAGACCACAGCGCGCTGCATCCGATCCTCCATCGTGCGAACTTCATACAATGGAACCTGACTGTCGACGGCATGCACGGCTGCCTGAATTGGTGCGCTTAGGCTTTGAGGTTCAACTTGCGTTCGTGCAACCAAATACGTTGTCGTGGTGGAATTTTGTGAGAGTGGAAAGTAAATATGCAGCCGTGTCGGTTCAATGACACCTTGCATTTTGACGTCGCCAACAACACCGACTACTTCACACCACGGTGTCGTCTGTTCCGGCCAACCCTGCTTCACTCGTTTGCCAATCGGACTCTCGTTGGGCCAGAACCGTCGCGCCATCGTTTCATTGATCAAAACCACTGGGGGTGACTTCTCGGTGTCTGCTTCAGTAAAAACCCGGCCCTTCAACAATGGAATTCGCATTGTTTTGATGTATTCAGGACTGATGGGATTGAAGTCGGCGAACGGAATTTGCGCGCGACTCGGCACCGGCTGATCTCCAACAATAAATATTCCTCCCCATTGCGATCCTTCGAGTGGCAAAGAGAGCGTCAACGCTGCGGATTCGACACCCGGAATAGCCTTGACGTTAGTTAGAACGTCGCGCCGGAAAGATTCGAGTTTGGTGTTGTTATATTTCGGATCCTGAATATCGAGCCGCATGCTGAGCACATGATCCGACTGGAACCCAGGATCGACGTGGGCAATCTTGTACATGGTGCGGGCCATCAGGCCGGCGCCAGTCACCACCATTAGTGCAAGAGCAATCTCTGCCACTAACAAGCCATCAAAAACACGGCGACGCAAAGGTCCGGAGGTTGACGATCGTTGATTGAACACCGTGGCGGGTTTAGTGCGCGTCGCAGACAAGGCAGGCAGAAGTCCAAACAGCAAACCAGTCAACAAAGTGATTCCTGCGGTGAACAGCAACACTCGTCCATTCAATTGCACATCGTCGATGCGCGCAAGATTCGGTGGGGCGAGCTTAATCAATGCAGACAATAGCCAGCGCGCACAAAGGATTCCGGCCAGGCCTCCCAGCAGTGACAGCAAAAGACTTTCATTCAACATTTGGCGAATCAGGCGACGACGGCCGGCGCCCAGCGCCATTCTGATTCCCATTTCCTGTTCGCGAACGAGCCCACGTGCAATCGACAGATTGGCGACGTTGACACAGGCGATGAGCAAGACAAATCCAACAGCGCCCATCAGGACCAGTAACGTCGAGCGCACTTCGTGAACGATCATCGATTGAAGTGAACGCGCGTATGCACTGGCCCCGCTATTTGTATCCGAATGCTCTTTCGAAAGCTGAGCCGCGAGCTGATGCATCTCAACGTCGCCCTGACTTGCCGAAATTCCCGGTTTCAGTTTGGCGATTGCTTCGAGTCCCATATAGTTTTCGCGATGGAACCATGCGGAGTTGGGCGCGAGCCAACCGCCCAGTGGCGCCCAAACATCAGTCTTTTTAACGAATTCAAAACGAGGCGGCATTACACCGACTACCCAATAGTCGTAGCCGCCGAGATTCATGGTCCGTCCCAAAATGTTTGGATCCGAGCCGAAGGTGGTCCGCCAGAGGGAATCACTGATGAGTACGGCCGTTCCCACAGGTGTGAACTTCCCCTCCTCCTCCGTGAAAGTTCGACCCAACTGTGGTTGAACTCCGAGAATGCGGAAGTAATTCAGCGTGACTTCTTGCCCGACCAAACGTTGCGGACTACCTACGCCGGTTAGGTTGAACGTATCGAACCGATAACCCGCAATTTCCTCGAACGATTTTGCGCGCACTTGCCAGTCTTGAAAGTTAGGCAGCGAAGCGCCGATCTCCATGCCCTCTTTGGAGATCTCACTGATCACTACGAGCCGATCGGCGTCCGGGAATGGCAGCGGATTGAGAATGACGGCGTTGACGAAACTGAAGATCGCAGTGTTAGCGCCAATTCCCAGGGCCAGGGTGATTACAACTACACATGCAAAGCCTGGGTTTTTGCGCAACGTGCGCACCGAGTATTTCAAATCCTGGTAAGTTTCGCTAAGCATATTCTTTTGTACTTTGATCTTGTTCTAGACAGAGCTCAGAACTAGGATCAAAGCTCCTCTCTTCGGATTCGTGAACGTAGCGCACCCCAAAGGATCGATCTTGTTCGGTAGGTATTCTCGTCGATTCTAACGAATCGATCTGGATCCAGGTCAAGGACTCCGCGACGGGTTCCACCTGCGGCAAAGAATTCGTTCAAGTCACATCGTGATCTAGCAACTAGAAGCCGCCGACTTGCAACCAAACAACGCTTTGTTCGAACATCCTTGCTCTTCCGGCACGCTAAATGAACTGGAAAAGCCGTTCTCTCAAGACGAGTCGAGCACTCGCACCTATCGCATGCTTGCTTTTCAGTCCTATCCATGGACTCACACAGCAGCAAACGCCACCACCCACGCCTGAAAACGTAATCCGTATTAACACCGAACTCGTCCAGACCGGAGTGACGGTTTTGGACAGTCGGGGCAACTTCGTAAACGGCCTAACCCGAGAGCAGTTTGAACTAACAGTAGACGGCAAGCTACAACCCATTTCCTTTTTTGAACAAGTCGAAGGCGGGAGCGCTCAAGAACGCCAGCGACTGGAATCGAAGAATCAACCTCCCGATCAATCGTCACCAGCAAGTTCAGGTCCTGCCAGAACGATCGTCTTTTTTATTGATGACTTGCATTTGTCTTTGGACAGTCTGGGACGGACTCGCAAAATGCTGACGCAATTCATCGATCATGAGATGGTCGAGACGGATCAAGTCGCCATTGCCTCTGCCAGTGGCGAGATAGGCTTTCTCCAGCAATTCACCGACAACAAAGCAGTTCTGCGTGCGGCAGCCGGTCGACTGACGCAAAAGCCTTACAACGTCCGTTCAATGACGCGAGAGCGAACGCCGATGACCGAGTATATGGCGCTAACTATCGAGCGGAAAGCGGATCCCGGTGTCCTTGAGTTTTACATAGATGAATGTTTAAAAGAGGCGCCACCCAGATACCCGCGAAGGTCGTGTGAGGTGGAAGTCATAAACCGCGCTCGCTTAATGCTGCTCCAGGCTGCGTCTGTAATCGTCAATACCTATACATCGCTACAAAGTTTGATGAACTCCTCCGCGAAGTTGCCAGGTCGTAAGCTTGCGTTTTTCATCTCGGATGGGTTCTTGCTGGACACCGGACCCCGTAACGCTGATCCTCGTGAAAAACTGTTTCAGATAATCGATGAAGCGTTGCGCGGCGGTGTAGTCATTTACACCATTGACGCGCGCGGCTTGATTTCGGGTCAATTGGATGTAACCAACAATGTTCCGATCGATATGACGGGTCGTCTCGAGAGCACATCCTTGCGGGAGATCCCCGCTTCGCAAGATGCCATGAACGCGCTGGCGAGAGATACCGGTGGGCGAGCCTTGCGCAATCAGAATTATTTCGATCACTGGGTCAGCAAGATTCTGGAGGAAACGTCGAACTATTATCTGCTCGCGTGGCGTCCCAATAGAGAGGAAGGGTTTTCGCCTAACTTCAGAAACATAGGTGTGCGAGTGATTGGACATCCTGAGTACACGGTCCGATTACCGCGCGGGTTTTTGACGAAGAGAGTCACGCCACCTAAGGCGCCGGTGGTCGCAGAAGTTCCGTCGCAACCTCATCAAGAGCTGCAGGACGGACTCACTACGCTCTATCCCCGCCGTGAAATCCCGACTTCACTTTCAGCCATTTTTCTTGACGCCCCTGAACATGGGACGGTCCTTACAAGTTCTGTCCGAGTTGCAAATGACTCACTTTCTTACAGAAATCTGAACGGTAAACAAGTTGCTTCTGTGGATCTGGTTGGTGTGGTCGTAAATGATCGAGGCAAGCCCGCAAGTACTTTCCAGACTCGCTTGAACATCAATGCACCGGAAGGAGATGGTGAAAATTTACAGACGTTCGGGACGATTTATAACTACCGCGTGCCGTTGCCGCCGGGTCTTTACCAGGTGAGGGTGGCGAGCCGCGACATTAACAGTGGGCAAGTCGGAAGCGCCCGGCAATGGATCGAAATACCTGATCTCAAATCAAGACTCCTTACGCTAAGCAGCTTGCTTCTGGGTGTTAAGGATGTCGGCGCAAACGAAACGATCGGTAGCAACTCAGCCTCTCCGCAAGTCCAATTCAGCGTCGATCATCGATTCGCTCATAACAGCCGGCTAACCTTTATGCTGTTCATTTACAATGCAACGCAGGTTGGCAAATCGTCTCCCGATCTCTCCATTCAAGCTTGTCTTCTGCAACGAGGTCGCATAGTTAACACGGAGCCGCCGCGCAAAGTCCAGGTAGGGTCAGCAGACTTGATGCGAATTGTCGGCGCCGGCGAAGTCTCACTCCATTCAATTCCGCCGGGAGAATACGTTTTACAAGTGACTGTTTCCGACGAATACAAAAAAACTACCGCGATCCAACGGACCAGAGTCACGATTGAATAGAATTGCTTCCAGTCGCGGCAAAGAATTCGTTCAAGTCACATTTGGCGTATTTACCGATTACCTAACTGCTTTCATTCGCGGCACTTTTTGCAGCAAACTCGCGAGTTGCTGGATGTCGAATGGTTTGGTGAGGTGGGCGTAGAAGCCCTTCTCGTGGGCGCGTTGCACGTCTTCGGGACGACCGAAACCTGTTAACGCGACGGCAGGCAGATCTTCCTTGCCCGCAATCTGCCGCAGCCTGCTGATGAACTCGAAGCCATCCATCTCGGGCATCGAGATGTCAGACAACACAACGTCAAATTCCTTTTCACGCGCCAGACGCAATGCTTCGGCGCCACTCGTCGCCGCACAAACCGACGCGCCCCCAATCTCGAGCAGGTGCCGGACCATCTCTGTCGTGTCTTCTGAATCGTCGACGACCAGCACCGACATTCCCTCGAGCGACCCAATACCAAGATCGTTCGCGGCTGAAGAATGCGATTTCAAATTCCCACTGCGCGGTAATCGGATCGTGAACGTCGCACCTTTGCCGACGCCTGCGGAATACGCGCTCACCGATCCGCCGTGCAGCTCGACGAGCTGTTGGACCACGGCGAGGCCGATGCCCATACCTTGCTGCGCGCGGCTGGTTCCCGGATCCGCTTGGCGAAAGATCTCGAAGATGTGCGGCAGGAACGACGAATCGATTCCCTGACCGTCGTCAGACACCGTCAGAACAATCTTGTCATTCTCTTCTTCGAGTCGAACAACGATGCGACCGCCGCGCGGCGTAAACTTCACCGAGTTGTTGAGCAGGTTCCAGATGATCTGCTCGAGTCGCACCGGATCCGCCTGCACAAACAACACATCGTCCGGCGCCTCGACTTTGATCTCGACGCCTTTACCGTCAGCATCGATGCGCACAGTCTCGATCGCGTTTTCGATCGAGGCGACGGGCGAAACAGTCTCACGGTTCAGCTCGAGCTTGCCGCTGCGCAATCTCGACAGATCGAGCAAATCGCGGATCAGTTTCGACTGGGCCACCGCGTTGCGCTTCACAGCGTCGGCCATGCGTTGCAAATGCGGCGAAGACTTGATCTCATCCATCCGCAGCAGCAACTCCGCGTATCCGAGAATCACGTTCAAGGGATTGCGCAGCTCGTGCGACATGATCGCCAGAAACTCATCCTTCAAACGATTCGCATCTTCGGCCGTCTCGCGCAGCTCGTGTTCGCGTTCGAGTAACTGTTCGCGCTCTCCTTCAACACGCTTGCGCTCGAGATAGTCGGCAGTCTGTCGCGCGAGGAGATCCATGAGTCGCAATTCCTGCTCGCTGGGCCGATGCGCGTGACTGAAATGCGTCGAGATGATTCCGAGTGCATTGCCTTCGCTGCTAACTAGCGGCACTGATTCAACGGCGAGCACGTTCGCCTCGTGCATCGCCTGCTGCGACGGCTTTCCCGCATAGATGTCACTGTTGTCGATGTTTTCTACGACGACGCGCTGTTTTGACTTCAGCGCGACACCGCATGCCGAGTCTTCGTTGTGACCGCATTCGAATAACTCAACGAACGGGTCGTCAAAACCAATTTGCGTGACCAGCCTGAGCATTTCCGAGTCGCCATTGAGCAACTGAATATTGCCCTTGTCTGCGCCCGTTATCTCGATCGCGACATTTAGAATCTCTTTGAGACAACTGTCAATGTCGTCTCCATCTTTCGCGCAGCGAGCGCCGATCTCATTCAGGCGTCGCATGGCTTTGAGGTCAGCCGCGCTGTGTTCGAGGATGCCAAACAGTCGCGCCTGGCTCTCGCGCAGCTCTTTCGTGCGCTCCTCAACCTGGTCTTCAAGCGTGTTCTTTGCGTGGCGCAGTTTTTCTTCGAGAGCTTTCTGCGCGGTCAGATCGGTGACGACGATACTGATCGAGTTTGTTTGCGGCTGAAGTTTGGCGAACGACAGGAGCACCGGAACTTCCCTGCCATCTCCAGGAGTGAGTGTGTATTCACGTCGAAAAGACTGCTGGCACGCTCTTTCAATATCTTTAAGAAACCGTTCACGCAGATCCGGTACGATGAAGTCGCCAAAGGGAACTCCACTCGTTTTGGGTTCAGTCAAGCCCAGGATGCTGGCGAAATTACGATTGTTGTAAAGAATGTACGAGTCTGGTGAAACACTCACGGCGCCTTCGTTCATCTCATCGATCATGAGCCGGTAAGGATAATCGGCGCTGGTAAGCGTGTAGACAACTTCGCCCTCTGGACCATCAATTATAAGCGCGTCCACTTCTCCCTGGCGGATCGCGCGCAGCGTATCCTCCGCCTCGTCAAGACGACGCTGCAACTCCGATGTTTCGTCTTCTGTTCGTTTTCCCATGTTACTTTTAATAATCGCGCAACTTCTTCTCTGTGCCACCCCTGTGTTCTCTGTGTCTCGGTGGTTAGGCGTTCGTTAACCACAGAGACACAGAGACACAGAGGTGGCACAGAGAAGATCCATTACGCGCCTCTTAGATCTTTAAAATCCTGGCGCTTGTAAATATCCAATCCGATCAAAATCTTCTGCGTGTTCGATAGATCACCCACAAACCTCCTGATAGGCTGCGGCAGTTTTTTCACCAGCGTCGGAGCGGCGACGATCTGCGCTTCACGCGCGGCCTCCGGATGCTTGTAAATATCTATCACTTCCAACTCATAATCGTCCGGCAGGTGCTCCTCACAGATCTTTCTCAGGTTGTAAACAGCTTTTAGAGACCTCCCGGTAGAACCAGTAACGTATAGTCGCAAGATGTATTTCGCTCGCTTGAGCGCGCCTCCTTTAATCGCCTCCTCAAATGCTTCCGTCGTATTCCGCAGTCTTGTCGTTAATGGTCGTTTGTCGTCGGGCTTTGAATTTTCATTTTTTGGCTTTGCCATTCATTACACACTTTCATACTCAACATACTTAACGAGGTTGTATATCCAGCCCAACCAGAACGCGCTCCGTGTTCGAGAGATCGCCGATGATCTTTCTAATCGGCTGCGGCAACTTGCGCACGAGCGTCGGGACAGCAAGTATTTGATCGCCGCGCGCGAGCGTCGGGTTTTCCATCAAATCAATAACTTCAATGTGATACTGGCCCTTCAGATATTCTTCGCAAATGTCCTTTAGGTTTCTGAAGGCGGTGACCGATCGGGGCGTTTGGCCTGCAACGTAAAGACGCAGGTTCCAGCGATTCGACTCTTCGCTTACAACCTGCGAACGGCCGTTGGTGGATTTTTGTCGTTTCTTCTTCGTGAGGGGTTGTGTCATCTAACAGCTCCTTTCCGCGCTTTTCTCGCGCCGTTCTCATCAATTTTCATTCCACGATTATCAGCTTTTCGCAATCGGGCGATCTCGAGTCGCTGGTCGGCTGCTTCCTTGAGCCGTTTTTGTTCTTCATCCAGCTCCATGAGGATTGCGTCACGCTCAGTTTCATACTGATTCTTCAACGCTTGTAACTGTGCTTCATAAAGCTCTTCCTTGCGCCGCAGCTCGCGCTCTTTGCGCGCACTCAACTGCCCGCGCTCGATTTCAGCCGCCTTTTCGCGCGCCACCTGATTCGAACGGGCCGACCCCATCAAAACTCCTTCAGAGCCGATATAGGCATCGATCAGCTCGATACCGTGAGCAGTCAGCACAAACTCACGCACCTGATTGGAATGCGCTGTGCCGCGCGCCTTTAGAATGTAAAGCCCGCGATTTCTTTCTCCGTTCGACTCGATAGTCCTCACCAGTAACCACGCATCCATCAGCGACGAAACGTCGACTTCCGAGTCTTCGATCTCACTCGCGGCCGACGTCAGACTCGTGAACATCCCCGTGATTTGTTTCGACTTGAGGAAGTCGATGAGCCGCGTGAGCATCGCCTTGGTTTCGATCCTGTCGCCGACAGCCAGGAAGTTAGTGATGGGATCGACAACGACAACCGCGGGACTAAACTCTGTGATCGCTTTATGAACTAGCGCAAGGTGGATTTCTAATCCCCAGGCAGACGGCCTCGCATTGTGAAACTCCAACAATCCCTTCTTCACGTATTTCTCAAGGTCAATGCCGATCGAACGCATGTTGCGAATGATCTGCTCCTGCGACTCTTCAAAGGCGAAGAAGAGCGCGCGCTCGCCGCGCTGGCACGCCGCCGCGACAAAATGCGCTGCAATAGTGCTCTTTCCGGTTCCCGCGGTTCCCGACACAAGTATCGAACTGCCGCGGTAAAAGCCCTGACCGTCAAGCATCGTGTCGAGACGTTCGATCCCCGTCGAAATGTGCTCGGTAGGAGCCTTATGCATTAAACCGAGCGAAGTAATCGGAAGAACTGAAAAGCCTTTTTCGTCAATGAAGAATGGATACTCGTTCGTGCCGTGCGAAGTGCCGCGATATTTGACGATGCGCATGCGGCGCGTCGAGATCTGGTTCTGCACGCGATGATCCAGGAGTATGACGCAGTCAGCGACGTATTCTTCGAGACCGTAGCGCGTGAGTTTGCCGTCGCCACGCTCGCCCGTGATGACCGCCGTCACGCCTTTGTCTTTTAGCCAACGGAAGAGACGCCGCAACTCGGCGCGGACGATTGCTTCGTTGGGCAGTGCGGCGAAGAGTGCTTCGAGTGTGTCGAGCACGACGCGCTTCGCGCCGATCGAGTCGATCGCGTCTTTCCAGCACATTGGGATCCTAAGCTTAGAATTCCACGTGGACAAGTTGTCGC
>JADMIO011683317.1_pt1 | contig 29089 bp, 26 predicted proteins | sample 8958161 | NCBI WGS metagenome assembly JADMIO01 (sample SAMN16585339, study PRJNA669376) | soil metagenome | isolation source: Crop rotation soil | place: USA: Cullars Rotation, Alabama | collected 2011 | reverse complement strand
CGGTTGGGGGATTTTGAAAACGTCGTCGGTCGGCGCTTTCTCTGTAGGCCGGAATGAACGATCCCCAACCTTCCGGTTGGGGGATTAGGGGAGCAGCGGCGGCGCTTATCTTGTAGGCTGGAATGAACGATCCCAACCTCCCTGTTGGGGGATTAAAGAAGATTGTTGCATATTCACCAGGTCGCCACGGTTCTTTGCGACCGCGGGACTTGTTATCATTCAGCTTTGCTAGCGAAACACGTTTTCGAGCGATCACATGCTTGCAACGTGTTTCGATGCCCTGAACAGCTATGAGCATCCTCTCCGTCGAAGAGATTGGTATCAGCTACGGACCGAAGCGCCTTTTTCAATCCGTTTCATTCGGTTTGGAGACCGGTGAGAAGGTTGGGTTGATCGGCGTAAATGGTTCGGGCAAATCCACCCTGTTGAAGATCATTGCCGGTCAGGAGACTCCCGATCACGGACGAATAGTTATCGCTTCCGACAAGACAGTTGCCTACTTATCTCAGAATCCGGTCTTCGATCCTGATCAAACGGTCTTGGAAGCTGTGTTTTCTTCTGACAATCCCACGATGCGTTTGCTGAGGTCCTACGAGACGGCTTGTCACGAGTTGGCAACAAAGCCGTGTGATGAGCGATTGCTTGAGCGAGTGTCGCTCGTTGCACACGAGCTTGAAGCAGCCGGCGCCTGGAATCTCGAAACTGACGCGAGAACCATCCTCAGCCAACTCGGTCTCAACGACGTAACCGCCAGAATAGCAGTGCTATCCGGAGGCGAACGTAAGCGAGTTGCTTTAGCCCACGCGTTGGTCTCAAATCCCGATTTGCTGATACTCGACGAGCCAACTAATCACCTGGACGCCGACACGATCTCCTGGTTTGAGACATATCTTACGCGTTACCCGGGCGTGGTTCTTCTCGTTACGCACGACAGATACTTTCTGGATCGAGTGACGAATCGAATTCTGGAGCTGGATCGCGGTCGAGTGCAGGGGTTCAACGGTAACTACGCTTACTATCTCGAGAAAAAGGACGAGCAGGAGGAACAGCTCGCGCAGGAGAGTGAGAAGCAACGAGCCCTGCTAAGACGCGAGTTGGCATGGCTGCGCCGCGGAGCAAAAGCTCGGTCGACAAAACAAAAGGCGCGAGTACAGCGCGTCGAAGCGCTCCGGGAACAAAGTCCCGGCATCACAAACAATCCCGATCTGGACATCACCGTAGGTTTCAGCCGGATGGGCAAGAAGATACTCGAGCTTAAAAGTCTTTCGATGTCGCGCGGCGGCAAGAAGCTGATCGACGGGTTCTCTTACAACCTCAAGAGGAATGATCGGATCGGCATCATCGGTCCGAGTGGCTCGGGAAAAACAACCTTGCTGGATCTGATCAGCTCGCGACTTGCACCGGATTCGGGCAGCGTTGATAAAGGTCAAACGATCGTGATCGGGTACTACGATCAAGAGAACCGCGAGTTGGACGGTTCGCAGCGGGTGATTGATTACATTCGTGAGATTGCCGAACGTATTGAAACCGCGGATGGTCAAGTCATAACCGCAACTCAGCTCCTGGATAGATTTCTATTTCAGGCAAGCACGCAGTACGACGTTATCGAAAGGTTGTCGGGAGGCGAGCGGCGGCGACTTTATCTGTTGAGGACGTTGATGGGCGCTCCGAATGTTCTGATGCTCGACGAGCCGACAAATGATCTGGACATTGCGACCCTGGTGCGATTGGAAGAGTATCTCGATTCGTTTGCTGGATGTTTGATCGTTGTGAGTCATGATCGTTATTTCCTCGATCGAACAGTCGAAAGTGTTTTCCATTTCGAAGGCGAGGGGAGGATAAGAGAATACCCGGGCAACTACAGCGCTTATCGCGAAGCCGCCGAACGATCGGTGCCGACTGTCGATACTCCCGCCGCACTCAAGAAGCAACCAATACAGAAATCAGACACTGGGCCACGTAAGCTCTCATACAAACAACGTATCGAGTTTCAAGAATTGGAGAAGAGAATCGAGCAGTCTGAAGCGCGAAAAGTTGAACTCGAGCGGCAGCTCAACTCAGCAGCCAGTGACTTTGTTGCGGTTCAACAGGCTTACAGCGAACTCGAGACTCTCAATCGGCAATTGGAGATAGATGTGGATCGTTGGGGTGAGCTTGCCGAGCTGGCTTGACGCATTCCCACGAGCGAAGCGTCAGGCTCGTCGTTCTGATTCGGTACCGGGTATGCAATTTTGCAATTCTTTGATTCGGTACCGGGTATGCAATTCTGCAATTCTTTGATTCGGTACCGGGTATTGCAATTCTGCAATTCTCGAGTGGTTCGAGGAGTGCAGTTCTTGATTCGCAGCGAGTGCGCGATTCTTAAAATTGCCTGACCGGCACCGAAAACGAGAATTGCAAAATTGCATACCCGGTACCGAAGCGAGAATTATAGGGCGCTTGAGCGTTAGCTTTGAGCTCCGAGTTTGGCTACTGGGTCGCCGGCTTTTACTGATTGACCTGCAGTGACGTTGAGAGATCGAACCGTGCCGGCTTCTGGAACGCGAACAGCTACTATCTGCTCGGCGTTATCTGCTGGTGCCGGCTGATCCAGAGATTCTCTCGCGGTTCGCGCTCTGTCCTGAGCAAGACGGAGTCGTTCCTGAGCATCTTGATTCGCCCCGCGAGCTTTATCCAATTCAGCCTGCGATGCGAGGCCGCGCTTCACGAGCGGCTCAATTCGCTTGAGCTCGGCCGCGGTGCGGTTGGCTTCGCCCTCAGCAGCGGTTAGATCTGTTTCAGCTGCCCGCAGTACTTTGGAACGTTCTGCTTTTGCAGCTGGAGACAGGGCTGTCGACGTTTGTTGTGGCGGTACCGAGATCTCGATGATTGCTGCATCTTTGCCGACAGTCGCGCCTTCGCTAACCAGTATTCGGCGGACGACGCCGTCGGCAGGTGCGTTGACTACCACCTCGTGGCTTTGAGCAGTCTTTGATGTGCTGCAGGCAGTGGCGAACGGGGCTGCAAAAAGCACGATTATTAGAAACACCGCGAACTTTGTGGGCTGACTCAGCAGGCATCGATCTGATTCGAGTGTGAGTTGCATAACAAATGCCCTCCTTTGAATCACTTATGGCTGGTCTCATTTTTTGAGACCGCAACAGGTTAGTACGCGACTTTAGTGCCAATCGTAACTGGGAATAAGAAAGAAGGTCGAGCTGAGTTGTCGGTTAGAACGGGAGAGAAAGAATGTCTTAGCTGGCTAGTCATCGCTCCACCGACGCAAGGTCGGTGGTGGCCGGCGCTCGGCGATCAACGTTTAGTCGGCTAGTCATCGCTCCACCGACGCAAGGTCGGCGGTGGCCAGGCGCTCGGCGGTCAAGGTTTAGCCGGCTAGTCATCGCTCCACCGACGCAAGGTCGGCGGTGGCCAGGCGCTCGGCGGTCAAGGTTTAGCCGGCTAGTCATAGCTCCACCGACGCAAGGTCGGTGATGGCCAGGCGCTCGGCGGTCAAGGTTTAGCCGGCTAGTCTTCGCTCCACCGACGCAAGGTCGGTGGTGGTTCAAACTTCAATCCTCAATCTTCAATCCTCAATCTTCAATCTTCAATCCTCAATCTCAATCCTCAATCACGCTCGCTTCGCCGCAAGGCTCTTCTTCAGCACATCCATAATATCGACGACCTTGCCATCCTGAGACTCGTCGACTTCTACTTCGACAACGTCTTTCCGGCGCGACTTCTTGTTCTTCACCAGCTTCAACACTCGTTCGGTCTGCGTGTCACCCAGCTCTTTGATCGAGAGATGCTTTTCGGTGTGACTCGATATGAGCTTTTCGAATTTTGATACGGCTGCTTTGGGAACCTTCTTTTCCTTCGGTAAACCTACGTCAGCCGGCGATCGAATCTCGTCGGCGAATCTGAGCGTCTGCGCCTGCAGGATTCCGTTTACGGCGGTGATCGCAACCAGGTACTCCTTGCCTCTCATCACAAATGTTCCGATTCCCGCTTGTCCATTCTCTTTCATCGTCTGGGCCAGGAGTCGATACGCCTTCTCAGTCTCGCCGCCGGGAGTCAGATAGTAGCCGCGCTCGAAGTAGATCGGCGGAATTGCGTCTTCGCTAACAAATCGACGCATATCGATGTCTCGGCTTTTCTTGGGAGCCAGCTTCTCGAGCTCGTCATCGGTGACGACGACATACTCGCCTTTTTCGATCTCGTAGCCTCGAACCATCTGATCGTTGTTGAGATCTTTTCCGGTTTCCTGTGAATAGTACCGGCGGTTCAACGGCACTCCATCCGGAGAAATCATCCGCAGAGGCGAGCGATCGCTTCTGATAGCCGGATACATGTTCACCGGAACGCTGACCAGACCGAATGTAATCGTTCCCGACCACAACGGTCGCATGCCCGATCGTTCGGGTGCTTCTTCGTCCTTCTTTTTCGTGGCTTTCCTAGGCAGCTTTTTTCTCCTTCTGTTTCTTGAGCGTTGCTATGCTTCTGGACAGAACCTTATCAAGCGAAGTCGAAGCTCGTTTGGATTGAACCGCTCGAAGCTTAGGCTTCTTACCCTTCGCCTTCTGCTCGATGAAACTCATCACACGCTCGCGATACTCGTCTTTGAACTCCGTAGCGTCAAAGTCGCCTTTGAGAAGTTCGATCAATTGACTAGCCATCGCAATTTCTTTTTTGTCCAGGGCGCGACCTTCGGGTTCAGGCAGATCCTTCGACGCGACGACCTCTTCGGCAAAACGAAGCGTGACCAACATCAGATAGCCGTCCTGTGACGACAGCGAGCCGATGTATTCCTTTCCACGCATGACCCAGCGAGCCACCCCTTGTTTTTTCTGGTTCGCGAGAGCTTCTGCCAATGCGAAGTATGCGGTTTGGTCGCCGTCCGGACCCAGGTAGTACGGACGGTCATACCATTGACTGCTTATCTCCGTCTCAGAAACAAACCGCATGAGCTCGATATCTCGCGAGGGTTCCGGTTGGAGCTTTTCGAGTTCGGCTTTGTTTAGAATCACGAACAGACCCGGTTCAATCTGATAGCCCTTTTGGATTTCGTCGTTCGCCACTTCCTCATTTGTTTCCGGGTTCACCATATGCTGCTTGACCCGCATCTCCGACTTCTTATCGAGAATGTTGAAGTGAACAGTTTTGTCGACGACCGCCGAATAGAGGCTAACTGGAACCCTCGTCGATGCGATCTTCAGTTTTCCTTTCCAGATGGCTCGAGCGCTCACGTTGTTCTAAGCCTCCTGCGTGTCCTTGCATTCAATACAAAACACGGTGAGTTGAGAAGTGTGCTCTACGCATATTGAACACACACCTGCGTCGCACACGATGCAGTAGTAACCGGTTTCATAGACATAGGTGTGACCGCAACTTGTACAGTGTTCCTGCCCTTGTTCGAGCCACCAAATCGGAGGCTCGGTTTCACGGATTAACAATGTGTTACGGTTTCGCGGCATTCTTGATCACCTTTCCGGTCTTCTTAGCTGCTCGGCCGGTACCCTTCCCAAAATGTTTTCCGGAGCGATAGACATGCTGGCCGAAATGCTTGCCACCCCGGGCGACTCGACCGTGTTTCACATTCGAGCCTAGACTAGTCCCGGCTTTGCCGGCTTCTTTGCCGCTTTGCTTCATCTCGCCTTTTACCGACCCGTTGCGGTTTGCCTGGGGTCCTGCACCAAAGGCCAGCACAGCGAGACACGCGATCATAAGCACTGCGCTGATAACGCGATTCGATACCGCTTTCAATCTCTTCATTTTTTCTCCTTCGTCATAGTGAACAAATTTGATGCGTATCAATTGCGAGCATCACGGTTTATATAGTTCTACGAATTAGTAAGACTTGCAAATTGCAAACCGACAGGCAATATCGAGCAAAATCCCGCCGAAACCGCCTACTTAAGACGATATAATCAGATTATGTATTTGGATTTTCACTCGTGAGCTTGACGAGCGGGAGTAACAGGTTCAAATTACAGCTGTCTGTAAACCGAACCAATAGTATTCCAACGGTACGCGAATGAGTCCGGAGCGATCCCCGCTCGAGTTTTCCGGACAGAGATTCCAGGTGGACGCAATTCGAGACGTGCGAACGACTCGGTTCCCCGTATTTGGGAGCTGAGCACGAGAGAGTTTCTCTATGTGAAGAACAACGTTTGTTGTACCTTCGCCGATTGTCGACTAGCCGGAACGGACTCGCGAGGAGATCGATTACACTATGGCTGCGCGTACAGTTCAACGACGCCGCATTCTGATCGTCGACGACAACCGGGACTCAGTTGAAACGATGGCGACGTTGATACGATTGTCGGGGCACGAGATCGAGATGGCGCACGACGGCGAAACTGCTCTCGAGAAAGCGAAAAGTTTTAAGCCCGAGATCATCCTGTTGGATGTAGGATTGCCGGACATGCACGGCTATGAGGTGGCCGAACGATTGAGAGCGATTCCGGAGAACAAGAGTCTGGTGATTGTTGCGCTGACGGGATACGGCAACGAAGAGGATCGACGACGGGCGATGGATGCAGGATTCGACTATCATTTCGTCAAACCCGTCGATTTCACCGCGCTCGAGTCGCTTATCAATAAGGGATGAGGGAGGAGGGATGAGGGCGGAGGGATGAAGATAGAGGATAGAAGATCGAAGATTGAAGATTGAGATTGAGGTTTGGAATTGAGGCTTGGAATTGCCCGACCATCTTCTATGCCCGATCCTCTATGCCCGATCCTCGATTTTCAATCCTCGATCTTCAATCCTCAATTTCTCATCCCTCATCCTTCCGCCCTCCGTCCGCCCTTCCCCACCTGGGTTATTTACTTGCAATTTCTTAAGACTTACACTGCGGCACCTGGTCAAATGCGCCGGGAGCCGCTGGTTCGAGCACTGCCCCCATCCGCTTAGTGCGGAAACTCTCACAGCTGGAACCCGCGCGACGTGGCTCAAACGCCACCCCCGGCGCGCCAATACTCTGGAAATCTCATCCCTCTGATCCCCAATCCCCAACCCGTTGAGTGGAACCCAAAGCACACTACAGGAACTCGAACATTCCGAGGTGTCAACAATGTCCAAAAATGTTAGGGTACCTGCTCTGTTTCTTTCTTATAATCAACGACGAATTGAGACGAATTCATAGTTTTTGTTTCGTCCGTTTTCATCAGATTTGATCTCCTGAAATGCAGCCATCCCAACCTTCGTTTCCCGACGACAAAAGCGAGTCTGCAAGATCGACGGTTCGACCGAGCGACGGAACGACGCGTGAAGGTCTGATTCGCAAGATCAGTCGATGGGACTTTGTTTCGTTGATCGTCAACATCATGGTGGGGGCCGGGATCTTTGGTCTTCCATCAAAAGTCTATGCGCTGACCGGTTCTTGGAGCGTGCTGGCGTATCTGATTTGTGGAGTCCTCGCAGCGTTAATCATTCTTTGTTTTGCAGAAGTAGGCAGTCGATTTTCAGAAACCGGCGGACCGTATCTGTATGCGCGGGTTGCTTTCGGTTCGGCTATCGGCTTTGAAGTGGGCTGGTTGTTGTGGCTTGCAAGGCTGACGGGCTTCGCGGCGCTCTGCAATTTACTGCTTGGCTATCTCAGTTTTTTTGCGCCGGCACTGGCAAACGGATTGCCGCGCAGCATCACGATAACAGTGGTGGTGGTCGGGATGACTGTGGTTAACATCATCGGCGTCCGTGAAGCTTCGATGGTCAACAATTTCTTCACAATAGGTAAGCTGATTCCGCTTCTCTTCTTTGTTATCGCCGGCGCGTTTTTCATAAGCAGTGAGCCTTTCAAAGCAGCAGACGCGCTGAGTCTCAATGATTTTTCCCGGGCGGTATTATTGCTGGTTTTTGCATTCAGCGGGTTCGAGATGGCAGTCATTCCGGCGGGCGAAGTAACCGATCCTCGACGCGACATCGCGTTTGCGTTGCTGACTTCGATGGGAATCGTGGTGGCGCTCTATGTGATGATTCAAATCGTTTGCATTGGAACACTGCCTGGTTTGGCGACTTCGGAGAGACCGCTGGTCGACGCTGTCACTGGCTTCCTCGGCAGTGGAGCGGCAGCGGTCCTTTCGGTCGGCGCATTGATATCGGTAAGCGGCACGCTCACGTCAACGATGCTCGCCGGGCCTCGGGTCTTGTTTGCGATGGCCGAGCAAGGGCAGTTGCCAAAAATGTTTGCGTCAACGCATCGGCGATATCACACGCCGCACGTGGCTATTCTGATCTCCGCGGCGATCACGCTTGTACTCACGATACAAGGGACGTTCATATCGGCGTTGACTATCAGCACGGTGATTCGCCTGGTGGCCTACATCGCCACTTGTGTATCGTTGCCGGTGTTGCGTCGCAGGGTTGATGTGCCGTCGGCGAGGTTCACGACGCCGGGCGGTCAGGTGGTTGCGGCGGCATCGATAGTGTTGTCGGTATGGTTGCTTACAAATAGTCCGGCGCACGATGCGATCGCTGTGGCGTTAGCGGGAGGGCTCGGTTTGCCGGTATTTTTCTTTTGTCGTAATCGCGATAAGGATTCGGACACGTGATCGGTGCTTCTAAAATACCCACTACTTCAGTTGTGGGTCGTTTAATTTCAACCTACGAGATTCGCGACTGCTACGCCGATTCTTGCAATTGCAGCTCATTCCTTCGAACAGCAACTCGAGCCGCTTTCTGTTAGTCTCGCTCCAATTTGGTATGCATCTCATCCAAGACTGATTTAGTCTTTCGAACGCTAACGTAGCACTCTCCCCTCAGGCGACTTGATAATGAACAATCAACGCACTCAATCGACAATAACTACTGCACAGGTGCACTCGATAACGGATCGAGTCCGCAACGCCACAAGAACCAACTCGATAGACCTCCTCCGCGGAATCGTGATGGTAATAATGATGCTCGATCACACACGTGACTACGTGCACTCCGGCGCGCTGTCCTCAAATCCGCTGGATCTCACGCAGACGAGCACTGCGTTATTTCTCACGCGCTGGATTACTCATTTCTGTGCGCCTACCTTCGTTTTTCTCGCGGGCACTGGGGTTTACTTCCAGTTCGCTCGAGGCAAGAGCAAGTCTGAGCTCTCGCGGTTCCTGATTAGTCGCGGTCTGTGGCTAATCGTTCTCGAATTCACAGTGGTCAGGCTCGGAGCGATATTCAACGTAGATCTTGGCTTCCTCGGCATGCCGCAGGTCATATGGGTGATCGGCATCTCGATGATCATACTCGCGGCGCTGATACATCTGCCTTTGAAGGCTGTAGCTGCGTTCGGATTGACGATGGTCTGCCTTCACAATCTGCTCGACAGATTTCAGGTGGCCGGTTTCAGCCCGTCAAATCCTTCTCCAAGCGTAGGCGCACGGGTGTGGATGCTCTTACATCAGCAGGGAATATTCCCGATCGCCGGCGAAGGCAGTCCCCTGGTTCTCGTACTCTATCCGTTGATTCCGTGGATCGGAGTCATGGCGGTTGGTTATGTGTTTGGATCGATCTATCGGAAGGAAGCCTCGAACCGGCGACGAATATTACTAAACATTGGAATCCTGGTTACTGTGCTGTTTGTCGTGATCCGAGCGATAGATCGTTATGGCGAACCTTTGCAGTGGGCGCGTCAAAAGAATCTGATGTTCACGATTCTGTCGTTCGTCAATACCACCAAATATCCGCCGTCGCTGCTTTTTCTTTTGATGACGTTGGGTCCCGGAATTCTGTTGTTAGCCTGGTTCGAATCATCGAACCGCACCGAGGATCAAAACGAAAGTGGCTTACAAAGAGTGTGGACGCGGGTTGCCAAGATCTTTGTGACGTTTGGGAGAGTTCCGCTGTTCTTTTATCTGTTGCAATGGCCGGTGGCGCACATAATTTCGATTCTGCTTCACGTAGCGTTTGGTAAGCCGGCGGGTTGGTTGTTCGAAACGCCAATCCAATGGTTTGCAGGCCCGCACCCAGGAATTGGATTCAATTTGGCTGTAGTTTATGCCTGCTGGATTAGCGGAGTTATCATGCTCTTTCCGTTGTGCAAGTGGTTTGCAGGAGTTAAGCAGCGGAGAAGAGACTGGTGGTTGTCGTACCTGTAAGCCAAGTTACAGATGCGGCGAGGCTGCCCTATCCTGCGCTACGCCGTCTCCTGCGGTCGCTAGAAAAAGGGGTCAGGCAGGAAATACTGAAATTCTATGGAGCTCAGCGAATTTCAGTATTTCCTGCCTGACCCCTTTCCCTCCGAGTTTGTCTGATGTTTATTTTCGGAGGCTGGATTAGGGGGGTTATCGTGCTCTTTCCGTTGTGCAAGTGGTTTGCTGGAGTTAAGCAGCGGAGGAGAGACTGATGGTTGTCGTACCTGTAAGGCAAGTTACAGATGCGGCGAGGCGGCCCTAACCTACGCTTCGCCCTCTATTGCGGTCGCTAGTTAAAGGGGTCAGGCAGGAAATACTGAAATTCTATGGAGCTCAGCGAATTTCAGTATTTCCTGCCTGACCCCTTTTCCCCTGAATCTGTCTGAGGTTTATTTTCAGACCGATAACAATCTATCGAAGAACGAACGATACTTGCGAAATGCCACTCGCAAGTCCTCAGTTGAAACATCGCCGCCCTTTGACCAGCCCGATTCCAGGTCCGATCGCTCTTTCGCAAAAACCTCGGCCAGCTGTTTCATAACCTCAGCGACCAGCTCATCAGCCTGCTGTACCGCCCGTCGAGGATCATCCACAAATCCTGTTTGGACTCCTGACCACCGGGATCTCAAGTCCGTCAAATTGCCTTCATCGAACAGTGGCGCGAAGCCTTCTCCCGGAATGGAATCCCCATTACCTTTGTTCAACTCCATTTCCCGGCGATCTTCGTCGTCCCGAATGCGGTTAAAACTCTCGGGATCCTGAGACGGTTGGCGGCGAGCGGCCGCGGCTATTTCGGCGGTCGAGATTGACTCGCCGGTGGTTCGTTCGTTTTGAGTGTCATCGAGCGGGCTTGTATCGATGTTCTTGTTCATCTTCGCACCTCCGCGGTTTGGGTTCGTTCCTCGAGCAGGTCTTCAAAAAGCATCCGATAGTGAAGGAGCGCTTTTCTGAGTTCCTCGGTGCTTGCCGCGCCGTTTCTATTGCGCAGAGCAATGTCGTGGGCAATGCGGTAATTATCGATTACAGACGCGTGATCGACGGAAACGTCTCCGGCGCGCTGTTCGAAGTCACCCATCGGATACCCGCGGGCGCCCATGACTTCATTCACTAACTGATCGGCGTTTGTCACGGCGGAGCGAGGATCGTCGACAAAACGAGCCTGTTCTATTTGCCAGGCTCTTGAGAATCGATCGCGCTCGGCGGTCGAGAGCGGGACGATATCCAGACGCGAGACTCGTTTTTCGCGTTCCGATAGAACTCGCTCTGCCTGCCGGCGATTCCCTTCGGAGTCGGCGATGCGATCGTACTCGGGTCCAAAACGTGATCGAAGTCGCTCGGTTTTACGCTTCTGGAAGTAGACCACCAGCGCAATTGCAATGACCAGCACGGCGACAACGACAATGATAGCTACGATAGTTGTGTTCATTGTGGTGTTCCCTTGAGCATCCCTTTTCAGCGCACCACAAATGTGAGTTATGCAATGATCGAGCCAGCGGCGTCGTGGCCTCGAATAAGCGCAGGGAGTGAATACAGTTATGAGATGCGTTGGTAAGAAGGCCAGGAGATGTGACGTTCTCTAGTGGATTAAGTGTGTACGACTTTACAACGAAGCGACCGGAAGGGAATCAATGACAGTTGGCGGATGTCGCGTTGTTCAAAACGTCAGTTCACTGATAGGTGTGCCCTTCAAACTTTATCCAGCCGTCTGGATGTCGGCGTTGTGGATCGTGGTGAGTCCAGTGCACGACCCCACCCTTATCATTCCACTCGAATTCACCATAAAACTGAATCGCATCACCCTCGCGGACCCCTTCCACCCGGGCTGCGAGGTCAATGTTATGAGCAATGAGCAGCGTTCCTCCGTTCGCCAGCCGGAGCAGTATGCGTTGATGCCGCTCGCCTTCAAGATCATCAGGCAGGAGTTTGATTACAGTGCCGTCACCCTGCACCTGAACGTGTTTTGCGTGGTCTCGGACGGCAGCAATGATGCTCTGTTCGCCACCACTAGCGGCGCGATCGGGTGCGGGCGAGCAACCTCCGCTAAGCGCCGCGACGGCGATGATGCAGATTAAGATTATAGTGCGAGCCTTCTTCATCAGGACCTGAGATCTGACAAATGTTCTCGAGACTACGACGAGTGGAAGTACCTCGAAGTCGCAACTATTTCGTTATGAGCCGAGGGCGGCCCGGTTGAGGAGCCTACATCTTTCTACAACATTCTTATTCGAAAGTTTGATTAATCACACGTCGATCGGTGCCCGCAGCGATCGTCGGTTCATTCCCTTCTTGTCTACACCAAAGCAAAACACTTCGTTTGAACCTCCTGCAAAGAATGCATACTCTCCTGGTTCAAGATTGGAGCTCGGCGTTAGCTTGTAGGAATCCTGGTCTTGCCTGCTGATGTTAATTTGAATGGGCTGGCGTACCTGCGGACCTTTGAATAAGCTGCCGCTGGTAATCACGAGCTGGCGCTTGCCATTACTCGCTGCCAATTGATAGAGCCGGAATTCTCGCGGATCGATTCCGTTTGGTAACTCCACGACAAAGCTCAGCTCTTGGTTTGCTGGCAGTCGGACCGAAGCCCGTTCTACATCCAGTTCAAGTACAGCTTTGACGCCGCCAAAACCTAACGCCTTCATGTTGGCATGCGGTCGCGGGATCTCTCTATCCAGAGCTTGCAGATTGGAGGAAGGGTGAATGTAATAAACGATCCCGATGTAGCGTTGTTTTGATAGGTTGTTGTCCGGAGCAGCTCCGATAGAGAAGGGAAGGAAAGAGATGGTAACAATCAACAGGCGGAAGCAATGAGTCTTCATAGAAGTCCCTCCGTAAAAACGAAGTTCAATCCATTGCCTCATCCCTGATTTTTAAGAATAGCGGTTGCGAGCGTAGCCCGTCGAGAGCTTAACTGCGATTAGGATCGGCATTGACATCGTTCTCGTCGCGTACGACGAACATTATGCAACACCGAGCCGCGGGGTTTAAAGAAATCCTGCCACAGTGGCGAGGCTGATCGATTCCTGGCTAAAGCGTAGCTAACAGACCTGCGAGGAGTGCGGTGCGAGGCGCAAGGTCATCAACCAGAATGTGCTCGTGTGCAGCATGCGCGCCGTCGCCATCAATTCCAAGTCCATCGAGCACTGGCACATTGAGCGCCGCAACGAAGTTACCGTCGGATGCTCCCCCAACTGCTCTTTCTTCGAGGTCAAATCCGAGCCCTGCGGCAATCTTCCGCGCGTGATGAAACAGTTTCACAACTCCGTCAGTGCGTTCAAGCGGCGTACGGTTGATGCCACCTTTGATTTGGAGGAGTACGCGTTCATCAAACGATTGCAGAGTGTTCATCAAATTCTCGACTCGATACGCTTCATCCATGGCGCTGAACCGCACATCCACTTCGATCTCAGCACGTGCCGCAACGACATTGCCGCTCGTTCCGCCGCGAACCAAACCAACGTTGAAGCTCGTCCCCCGAACCGGATCGTTCCACGAATGCAGCCGTTGCGTTTGGCGAGCTAACTCAAGTATGGCGCTGGCTCCGGCCTCCGGATTCAACCCTGCGTGCGATGCCACGCCTTGAGCTGCTACGGTCCACACGCCAACTCCTTTACGCGCCGTTTTCACGCGGCCGCCGGGCGCTGGAGGCTCGAGCACCAGCACTTGCGCTGCGACACGGGCCTCGTGTTCAACGAGCGGGCGACCTGTCGCGCTTCCAATTTCCTCGTCACAAGTCAGAAGCAGCTTCACCGGTCGTTCAGGAAGCAAATCCACTTCGGTTAGACAGCGCAAAGCTTCGAGGGCCATCACGCAGGACGCCTTCATATCAAAGATCCCCGGACCGTATAGCCGATCTCCTTCCGCGCGCAGTCCATAACCAGCGTTCAATGTGCCGCGGGGATGAACCGTATCCGTATGTCCGAGTATCAATGTTGCGTGATGATTGTTACCGCTCGGGGCGAAGGCGCTGATCAAAAGATGTTCGCCTCGATCGGGGCTATTGATTTTGTCGATCTTGGTTATCGAGGGGATTGTGCTCGCGATGCTTTCCAGGAGAGCTACGACACCTTTACTGCCTTGAACGTCGCAGGAAGGAGATTCAATTTCCACCAGGCGACGGATGGAATTCAAGATCTCGTCGTGTCGACCCGCGACGATGGCGCGAACCTTCGTGAGCGTGGAGATATCAAGGTCGCGCATCATAATTCTGCTTCAACTGCAACGCCCGCTCTCAATAATTCGAAGTGAACCGAAGTAGATTTGCCGCAAAGGTGAACCACAGCAATCCGAGACACGCAAGCACAAACAGGGTGGCCTGGAGCTTGCCCCAGATTCTCCTCTCCCGATTTCTCCAAGTTTGGATTGCGTTGTAGAGCACCACCAGCGTTCCGATTGCGCCGATCGCGCCAACAATCTGAATCAATCGAAACCACAAATCGCCGCGATCACTGAAGACCTCGAGATGTGTCAGCCCGTAAACCAGAAGACCGATGATTCCTGCAACGAAGACAAGGTCCAAAGCGAAGATAAGGCGCACCGCTAAGCGTAGTCGCCGCTCCCCACTCGTCTGCTCCAGCTTGTGTTTGTAATGTCTTCTCACAAACCACGACACCGGCCAAAGAATGAGTGTTAGAAGCATTATCGCGAGCGATAAACCGACCGCCGGCAGGAGCACCTTATTGTTCTCGAACAGCCCGACTCGTTGACCTATGAAAAACGGATAAGACAGGATCAGTTGCATGCGGCCATTCTGATCCGGTTTGAAGACAAGCTTGTCTTGTCCGTTTTCCTCAAGGAAAGTCATTGGAGCCACTTCGCGCCAACGCTTGGGTTTCCCGTTTGAGCCCGTCATTTGAGCGATCTCGATCGTGTCACCTTCCGCTGGTGCGACGACCAGTTCTCCGAGCAGCGATGTCGCTTTCAAAAATGAACGCTCGCTGCGGCGACTCATCTCATACACGCCGCTGACGGCTCTGACGTCGTCTTTCGCGCTCGCCAGTGCAGCCTGCGCAGGAGCATTGTAAGGAAAATAACGATCGAGAAGCGCTTCCCATATTGTCTGGCGCGGAAGAGGATTTCCGCGTCCCAGGCTGTTGTGCGAAACAAAGAATCCCACACCGGCGTCTGAAATCAGGTGAAGGTCGCTGTGGAAGAACTCGGTATCGCCGCCATGACCTATTATCCGGTGTCCATTGCGAGACTCCTCGTAGAAGCCATAGCACATCGCGTTGGCAGCGTCGTCCAGCGCAAAGAGTCTGCTGTGCATCAGACGGGCCGTCTCCGCGCGAAGGATTCGCGTCTCACCCAGTAGCCCATCATTCAAGTGCGCAATCATGAATCGAGCCATATCGGCGGCCGTGCTGCTCAAGCTTCCGGCTGGGGCGGGCGTAACTATTTCGAATGGCTTCTCGCCGTCAGAGGCCAACTGGTAACCCTTGGACATTGTTGGAGCCAGCTCGGCAGGTAAGGGTTGCGCAAAAGAAGAATGGGTCATGCCCAGCGGTTTGAAAATGTTATCTTCGATGTATTGGTTGAACGGAACACCGGATACGCGCTCTACGATGTATCCGGCTAATGCTGCTCCGTAGTTCGAATAGGCCGGTACGGTTCCTGGAGGAAATATCCGCGGCGGGATATGCGTCTTCAGGTATTCACCGAGATTCGGACTTTCAGATCCGGTTTTCAGCAGATCTTTGACTTGCTCTTCAAATCCAGGCGTGTGGGTCAGGATGTTCTTCAGAGTAATTGGCTTGCCGAATGCTTCGGGAATTTTGTAGTCGATGTAGTCGTTCACATCGCGGTCGAGATCGAGTTTGCCCTGTTCGGTAAGCTGCATCACCGCCGTCCAGGTGAACAACTTGGACACCGAACCCGGTCGAAACAATGTCGTCTCGGCTGAGACAGGTTTCTTGTTTGCGTAATCCGAGTAACCGTACCCTTTGGCGAACAGGAGCTTCCCATCCTTAACTACCGATATTGTCGCGCCGGCAATGTCATCGCCCTGGAGTTGTAGCGGTACTATTCCGTCGAGAAAAGTCTCGAGGTCCTGCGCTGTTATCTCGTGAACACCTGAGGGCGTCTTCTCGGCAGGTACCGGCTCAGCTGCTTGTTTCGTTTGAGGCTTTGGCTGCGTCGGTACTTGTCCCCAGGCCAGCGAGGCGACAATTAGAAGAAGCAGAATGAGCACGATTAAGTTTTTCATAAGAGGTGGGGCAGGATTCAAGGTTCAAGGTTCAAGGTTCAAAGTTCAAGGTTCAAAGTTCAAGGTTCAAGGTTCAAGGTTCAAAGGGCTTCGGATTTAGGGTTGAGCTCAGGGTTTAAGGCTGTTCAGCGCGCCGCGAAGCTGAGCCCGAACCCTTAAACCTTGAACTTTGAACCCTAAACCCGAAACCTTCTTTCCTAAAACTCGATTCTGAATCCGATCTGACCTTCGCGGCCCGGCAGAACCTGTATTGCCGTCCCGAAAGGCTGAGTCTTGTTCGTCGCCGACTGACTGACGGCAGCGGGGTTCTGATTGTTGAACAGATTGAAGAACTCGAACATTGCTTGCACGCGGACTCTCTCACCTATCGCGAACCGTTTAGCAAGGTGCAGATCAACATTGTAAAACGGCGGGGCGGTAAAGTGATTTCGTCCCGCACTCGAAAGGTGGTCGATGATGTTGAAAGTTCCATCGCCGTCCGGATCCTCAGCGACGGCGGCGGCGCGGCTGAAGTGAAAACCGCTCTGCGCCCTGAAGATGCTGCTGATCTGAATCTGCCATGGTAGTTCGACCAGCCCGTTGACCTGGAAGATGTGGTCCACCGACAAATCGGACGGACCCTTATCGAGATCCGGCCCGTTGAGAAATGTTCCGGCCTTCGCGACGAACGTGCCATTGGCGCGAATGAAGGAACCGTTTTCATTGCTCCTGCCAGTTGATGCTTCAACGACAACCGGTACTATCCCGATAAAGCTGTCCGACGGAAGCGTGTTAATGCCGAGCTGATTGTCTATGGAATGTGCAAACGTGTAGTTTGCGCCCATGAGAAAACGTCGGCTGAACCGCTTATTGAAGTTGACGATCGCCGCGTCGTAAGTGCCCTCGTACCACGGGCCAAAAGTGTTGATCGCTCCGGTAGGAAACGGATCTAAAAATCGACGACCCAGGACGCGCGCCTTAAAATCTATGTTGCTCTCGCGAACGCCCAACAGGTTCTGCATCTCGCGATGATAGTAGTCGGCCTCAACAACGATGTCCTTTGAGAGTTGACGCTGTACACCGGCGCTGAAACTGAGTGTGTGCGGGGTCTTGAAGCTACCGTCGATGCGCGTAGGTAAGATCTGCGCCGGGACCGCGCCGTGTGACAAGGCGCCGAACGGTCCAAAGAAAAAGAAGCCATCTGGTCTGCCGACTGCGGCACTTGCAGCGGAGGCGTACTGTTCCGGTGACAGCCCCGATAGTGCCTGAATGTTGCTAGGTTAATCACCGCATTGGCAGGGATGGCAGCATGTCCTGGAGCCACTACTTTGTTGAGCCTGTCTATGCCTACCAGCGGGCCACCAAACGGGCACGGGACGTTGCCGGCCGCAATTTGCGCGTCGGTCAGGCTTGTCGAGACGCACAAACCGTTTGGCGGGAAGAGCGAGGCGTTGACCAGAGCAACGACCAGAGTCGGAACGCCGTAGAATCCTCGAGGATAAGAGAACGGCTGAACCACTCGTCGATCGGCGCCGCCGAACGAGGGAACATCGCGCGCGAGACCCAGCCGAAACTGGTCGTAGAAAACACCGAAGTGACCGCGGATGACGGTCTTGGGGTTCACCGCCCAGGCGGCTCCAACGCGCGGCGAGAAGTTTTTCTTGGTGACGAATTCAGAGTCGTAGTCCCAACGCAGCCCGAGGTTCAATGTCAGGTTTTGACGAATCCTCCAATCATCCTGCACGAACAATCCATTGTAGTTATTTCGAAGATGGATCTCGTTGGCTTCCGGAGTGAGACCTCCGGCAGTCGTGACCGTAAAGAACCCGGCGTTGACTGGACCAAACGTGGCAAAGTCGCCGACGGTAGCGAAAAGCTGATTGGCCAGGAACTGCGACTCCAGCCCGTCAACCTTCGTCCGAAGAAAATTCCACCCAAACTTCAGATCATGACTGCCGAAGAGCTTGTTAGCGCTTGCCGAAGCCGAAGTGTATTTCTGATCCAGATTCGAAGGTGTAAGCGCATTGCCGAAACCCACCTGCGGGAAATCGCCAAAGAAAGTTCCTGTCGTGTTGCTGCTGAACGGGCTGTACGTCGTCGCAGCGCCGGCGTCGGGATGAGACGGCCTGGTATCGGAAGGCTCGCCGCGATAAGCGCCGCGCACCACTACTACCCACGGACTATTCTGCGAGCCCAACAACATCGTGTCGCCAAAACCCAAAAGCAGATGACGCTCGCCAAAATCGTTTCTCCGGGACGGCAAGCTGCCCGATGCTGACAGCGGCAGAAAGTCTCTGACTACTTGATTCGTATAATTCATCTCCTCGGACAATTGATGACGGCCGAACTGTTCGTTGAACTTCAAAAAGTTTCGCGTCTCAAAGGTACGCGACAAATTATCGAACCGGCTCTCCTGGTTACGAAGCAGTTGATTGACCAGAGCGCTGCCGGTATCCGGGAACTTGAAGTCCAGCCGGCGATCTTCGGTGATCCGCTCAGATGAGCCGAAAAAGAAAACCCTGTCTTTGATGATGCGTCCGCCCATCGCGAGGCTGTAATCATAGCGATGCAGAAATGGCGCTTCGTCCTTGGTGGTGTCCAGAGAATTGTTTCCATCGAAACCATTGTTGCGATGAAACAGCGATCCTACGCCGTGATAGCCATTCCCGCCGGTTTTGGTGATGACGTTGACGATCGCACCTGAAGCCTGCCCGAACTCAGCCTTGTAGCCTGTCGTCAACACCTGGAACTCAGAGATCGTTTCCTGATTAAACTGCGCGGCGGCGCCGCCGTTGACGGTATCTTTGTTCGGCTGTCCATCGATCAGGAAATTGTTATTGCCGCTACGTTCACCGAGCACCGGGTTGGCATTATCGCTGCCGGCGTCGGCTTGCCGGTTGATGGTCACGCCCGGCACCAGCTGCAACAGGTCGAGGTAGTTGCGGCCATTGACGGGGTATTCGGTGATCTGGCGCGGCGTAATGGTAGCGCCGCTGTTGGCGGAATTCTTTTCCAGCAAAGGTAGTGTGTCAGCGGTGACGTTTACTTCCGCGCCCACGCCTCCAACTTCGAGCTTGACGTCAAGTGTTACGACGCGATTCAACGTTAGCTCGATCTTGGAGGTGTTGGTGGCGAAGCCCGATCCGGAAACTGTGACGGTATAGGTGCCCGCAGCTAAGGCGGTGAGCCTGTAGAACCCGTCGGTGTCGGTCGTAGCGCTGCGTTCTGATGCTTGCGCCGAGTCTTTCACCTTGACCACAGCGCCGGAGATTGCGGCGCCGTTAGGATCCCTGACGGTCCCTTCGATAGTCGAGGTGGTGGTTTGTGCCCACGCGCTCGATGACAGCAAGGACACAACAAGAACGAGGACGAGGAGCGATGCGCAGTATCCTCTGAGTGCAAGCCTGCTGGTTCCTTCTAAAAGGTCATAAATCGGTGCCGAATGATTCCTTTTCACGACTTCTGCCTCCCTTAGGTGATAGTTCATCGAAGCGTGGGTGTCAGCGAGCATTAAAGAATCCATTGCGCCGACCTCGGTACTCCGCTGACGTATGAATTAGCAGTTGTGCTAAATGGCCTCGGGCTGGACCGCCTACGAGGCGGTGTATAACACCTATCGTTGCATTATGTCAACAAATCTACAACAATTGTTGCGCTCGTCGAACACATCGCAGCATTTTTCGTAGTTGTTGAGGGATGCTTTGCAATCTCCGACAAAGACAAATATAACCTGTCTTACAAAACTCGCATTCGGTGTCGCGGTGCGATGCAGTGGACGCTCAAACTTTCAACGGTGTGTTCTGCGGCCTCGCGATCTGCTCAGGATGCATTGGGCTTAGATCGTTGAGTCAAGTCAGTCGGTTACGGCAACCCGCAGTCTATCGAGTCAGTTCTGGAGGAGAACGTGTTGGCCAGGAATAAATCACACGGTCAGAGCGGAAATCACGATAACTCGGCGCCTACTTCGCTGGAAGTCCGTTTTTCCCAGTCCCAACTGAGCCGCGGACGCCGTCAATTGATCCGAACCATCCTGGACAATCACGAAGAGGCGTTCTTTCTGTCGTCGCGTGAGATGGCCAGGCGCTACAACGTGGATCCGGCTACTCTTGTTCGAACGGTCCAGGCTTTAGGTTACGACCGCTTTGCCGATTTCGCAGCCGATCTCCGCAAGCACTTCGTGATGCACATCACGCCGTACACCGTGCTCAAGGCTGCTACTCGAGAAAAACGAAGCGTACCCGATCAGGTTCGTCACTGTGTGGAAAGGGATACCGAGAATCTAAGCGTGCTCCGATCGAGCATCGATGCTGATCGTGTTGTGGAGTTGGCTAAGCTGATCCACAAGTCTCGTCGCATTCTGGTTGTTGGAGTCGACCTGGCAGCATCGCTCGCATGGTTTCTTGCTTACGGATTGACACCGCTCGGATTCGATGCGCACGCTCCAGTGGGGAGCGCCGGGAATCTTCAACACAAGATTGACATCCTCACTCGAGAGGACCTGCTGATTGCGATCAGCTTCGGGCGGTGCCTCAGAGAAACGATTGAGTCAGTTCTCCGGGCGCGCGAGCGAGGGATACCCACGTTCGGAATCACAGATGGGAACGTCACCCCGATTGCCATGCATTGTGATGATTATCTGGTTGCTTCTACCAGCAGTCCTTCTTTTACAGGATCGTATGTCGCACCGATGGCGCTGATGAATTCGATTATTACTGCCAGTGCTCATATCCAACCGCGGCGCTCGTTGGATCTGCTGGGGCGAACTGAAAAAGAGTATCGATCGGGGGAGCGGTGGTATCAGGAACCCCTGCGAACGATAAAGCCTGGTGGAAACGGGGGTCGAGGAAAGAAGGTTGGAACCCGCGGAGAGCGTCGTAAGAAAACCTGAAAAGCTGTGAAGCTTCCAAGATGACTTAACCCCAGTTGGAATCAAGGTTACAAATGCGAACTTCTCGTTATTGAGACTCGAGTCGATCGTTGAATAGCCGGTTCTGGTCGGTGATAAACATCTTCAATCGACTCATCGCGAAAGTCTCAAATTCATTTCTCAAATCTCGTCTTCGATCCCCTATTGTTAGTTTCGCGATACCGGCTTGCTTTTGTTCGCGGCCGATGAATATTCTGCTGCGGTCGAAAACGACTTCCGCGCGTGCGCTGCTGACAGAAAAGGAGAGGTACGAAAAGACCTCCGATTAGCCGACCAATGGTTTGTCGTCGCGCTTGAAGGATTGTGATGAAACAACCGGGGTTCGTTAAGGTTAAGAAGACAGCTGACCCGTCGCGATCGACTGACATAACGTCTGTGAGCGAGCGTGCGCGTCGCCGAATCACCCGCCGACTGATGCCGTTTGTGTTTGTACTCTACGTCATCGCCTTTCTCGATAGGGTAAACGTCAGTTATGCCGCGCTGCAGATGAAAGGGGCGCTTGGCTTTACAGACTGGGTCCTCGGATTCGGCGCAGGCATTTTCTTCCTTGGATACTTCATCCTCGAGATACCCGGCAGCATCCTGGTTGAGAAGTGGAGCGCGCGCAAGTGGATCGCACGGATAATGATTTCGTGGGGGATTCTGGCTGTTGCCTGTGGCATCGTGCAGAATGCGACGCAGTTTTATTTGATAAGGTTTTTACTTGGTGCAGCGGAAGCGGGTTTCTTCCCCGGGATCATTGTCTACTTCAGTCACTGGTTTTGTTATCGCGATCGAGCGAAGGCGGTCGCGATGTTTATGGCCGCCGTACCGGTTTCGAACGTGATTGGTTCACCTTTGTCGGGGTTAATCATGAAGGCGAATTGGCTAGGTCTGGCCGGATGGCGATGGTTGTTCATACTCGAAGGAGCACCGGCGGTCGTCTTTGGAGTCATCACAATTTTCTATTTGACAGATTGGCCGCATCAAGCGAGTTGGTTGGCCGCGGACGAGCGCGAGTGGATCACATCCGAGTTGGAACTCGAGAAGACTGCGAAGCTCAAGGCACACTCCTATCGTATTCTGGAAGCATTTAGACATCGTGAAGTTGTTTTGCTCACACTGTCATACTTCTTCATAGTCACCGCCGTTTATGGGTTTCAGTTTTGGCTACCGTCAATCATTCAGCGATTGTCTAGTCTCTCGGAAATGCTGGTTACCCTTATCGCAGCCATACCCTATTGCGTCGGTCTTATCGCGATATTGTTTATCGGATGGTCTTCGGATCGAACCAACGAGCGTCGATTGCACACGGCGCTACCTATGCTGGCTACAGCGATAGGACTGTTTCTTAGCGTTGTTCTCGTCGAGAACACGGCGTTGACGATTTCGATGCTTTGTGTGGCGGCGATTGGGCTTTATGGTTACCTTCCCGGTTTCTGGGCACTGCCAACGAGTTTTCTCAGTGGCACAACTGCCGCAGCGTCAATTGGGCTGATCAACTCCATTGGAAACCTCGGCGGATTCGCTGGCCCATTTATTGTGGGATTTCTGAGCACCGTAACCCAATCGTATGCAATCGGTATGATTTATCTCTCGGGTTCGGCTTTAGTCGCCGCTATTCTCATTTTGATGCTTCGGGCTACCAGACTGGAATCTACTGCGCCAGGTTAACCCACCTGCTTTTTGAATAGGTCCAAGGATCGACGAATCAAACAAGATTCTAAGAACTTGTGAAAAGTCGCATTCTCTCCGCCCCCCGCCTGCGTATTCCATGTGATCGATAAAACGACCGGTGTGCCTGACCTGGAACTCAGGAGTTACGTAATGAAACGCGGGAAAATTTCGTTTGGTATCCCGGCTGCCGTTATCCTATCTGTTCTGGCCATTCAATCCGTCGCCCGCGCGGATGATTTCGGCAAAATCGTCGAAAAAATCGAAAAGCACTACAACGCAAAGAAGAAAAAGATTCCGTTTCTCGGGCTGGCGAACTTTGCGGTCAAGGTAGTTCGTCCGGCCGGTGTCAAGGGATTCAAATTTGCCATTTTTGAAGACCAGGATTTCGCGATGGGAGCTCGAGACCGCGATTTTGAACAAGCGGTCAGGAGTTCGCTGGATGAGAAGTGGAAGCCTACGGTCAGTTCAAGAGACCGAGTGTCCGGTAACCGATCCTATGTTTACAGTCGACAGGATGGCAAAGACCTCGAAGTGCTGACGCTGACAATTTCGAATCGGCAGGCGATCGTAGCTCAGGCCAAAGTCAACCCGGAAGCCGCTGCCAAGTTTATGGAGAATCCTCAGATCATGGGTATTTCTCTCGGAGCCGGCGGCGGAGGATTTAAGGGGATTTCAATTCTCGATCCCTCAAGTCCAATCTATTCGGGGAAACCAGCGTACGACTCGAGCGATGCATCGCTTGATAGCATCCGAGCTAATAGCACGTCCGGGGTGGAGGTTAGATACAAACCGGTTCTTGGCCGCGGATCGGAGACTGATTCAACCGTCGAACCCAGAACCCCCGAGCCGGCTGAAGTAGCAAAGGAGAAGGCTGACCCGGATGCGATACGTCTCGAAGCGCGGCTGATCAATCTCAATGTGAAGGCGACCGACCGAAATGGGCGCTCGCTCGCAGCACTAAAGAAAGAGGACTTTGAAGTTCAAGAGGACGGAGTCAATCAGCAAATCTTCTACTTCGAACCGGTCAGCGCGCCCATAAACGTTGTCCTCTTGCTGGATTTGAGCGGGAGCACCAGAGACAACCGCTCGGTGATGATTAAGACTGCAAAGAACTTCATCGATTCGCTTGGAGCTCAGGACCGAATCGCGGTAGCAGCCTTCACCAGAAAGTTCGTTCTGGCTTCAGACTTCACAGCCGACAAGAAAGAACTCAAGAAGTCTGTCGACAAGATGAAAAAGATCTCTGGCGGCACTGCGTTTTATGATGGGATGTGGGCGACTCTGGATCTGTTGCGACGAGTGAAGGACTCTCGAAAGGCGATTGTCGTGCTGACGGATGGGGTCGATGAGGCGTTGTTGGAATCGGGCCGCGAGGAGCCGAATCATAGTTTTGAAGAACTGCTGGCGCGCGTTGGGGAAGAAGACGCGACCATCTATCCGCTGTACCTCAACAGGGAAGAGGCGGACCTGACGAATGAGTTAAAGAATCCCGACTTGTCGGAGTGGCGGCGCAACCGGCTCGAGCGAAGATTGCGGCCGAACCTCACTGCTCATCGGCAAGTCGAGCGGCTTGCGGAAGAGAGCGCCGGTTCGGTTTTTGTCGTCGAAGGCGAGAACGAACTCGACGGTGTCTATCAAAGGGTCGCCGCGGAATTGAGACTGATGTATTCATTGGCTTATGCTTCAACGAATACCGCGCACGACGGAAAATTCAGAAAGATCAACGTAGCAGTCAGGCACGAAGGAGCAGTTACGCGAACCCGCCGAGGGTATGTCGCGAGATAGTTTGGATCTCGCAAGAGAGATTCGACGTGCAAATAGCGCCCGCAGAAACAACCGCAGATCGGTCGAATATTTGAAGACAGCAAAGAATCAGAATCCTCTCCAAATCGTAATGCCGAGTTAACGGCATTGTCCCACAAGCCAAACCCAGTGTGACTTTCTTTACCTAAGCAATAAACATGGACCTCCTCACGGAGGTCAATCCACCAAAGTTCTTGAATAGAAGTACTGCTGTCGGTACCATTCAACCGCTGTTGATTAGGCTACTTCATGTTCCCTCGGATCAAGTCAGTAGAAGAAGCTCATGAAAAACAGGTCACCAATATTCTTACCTTTTGGTCTAACTATCTTAATTGGAGTTCTAAGCGCGACCTGCCAACCTGCTACGTCGAATCAGATTAGTAGCAACAGCCAGGGAGAACAGAAGACCTCAAGCCCGCTTCCACAGCCGACTGGATTCGTAAACGATTACTCAAAGGTTCTCGATGAAGGTTCAAAAAATCAACTTGAGTCAGCTCTTACTCGACTAAGAGAACGCTCTGCGATTGAATTTGCAGTTGCCATCATTGATACAACGGGGGGCCAGCCGATTAATGACTATTCAATGGCGGTAGCACGTGGATGGGGAATCGGGCCAAAAGAAAAAGCCAAAGTGGGAGGCCTGTTATTGCTCGTCGCTGTGAAAGACAAGCAGTGGCGAATTGAAGTAAGCCGAAGCCTTGAAAAAGATCTGCCGAATGACGTTGTACTTGAGCTTGGAAGGTCGATGAATGAGTATCTTCGCCAACAGAAATATGGCGAAGGGATTATGAAGGGTGTTGATGCCATCATTGCAAGATTGGTCAAACAGCGTGGATTTGTGATGGATACAGTTAAGCAGATATAAGATCTCTTCCCGGTGAACCTGACGTTCGACTGCCTATGAACTCGAAAGTTCCTTCAGACTGGATCGCGAATGCGACACATCAATACATAGCAGAGCGCGCGGAAACGCATCCAGAAATTGCGGCGTTTGTTGAGACGTTGGACGCATTGCCATTGTATGCCGACTGGGGTGGTGGCGTCGCGATTCGTTCTGACGGAGAGTTGATTGGTTTCCTCTGGGACGAGCCTCAATCGATCAAAGTTGAAACGGATTCGCATCTACGATTTCTTGCCCTGGTGAGCGGGGCTGAACGGTATCCAGAACTCGACTTGTTGCCGCAGCGTTCAGGGCTCGATCGTGATTGTCCGGTATGCAAAGGGAGCGGCGAAGTGGAAGGTCTTAAGAACCATGGCATCGACCCCAAGATTGTTCGCTGTTATTGTGGTGGCGCCGGATGGCTACCAGCAAATGTGCCAAACCCTTCGAGTTCTTGATATATACCGACCCCTCGAACTCGATGCAGCGGAGCGCGCGCTGATCACATTTTCGCCGGTCCAGGTTAAGTTGCTCTCGAGTCTCGATCATCGTCCAAATGAGGAGCTATGGTTCTCGAACAGCTGCGTTCACGCTTCCTGAACCTATCCGCGACCAGCGGATTGAAGTTCTCACTAGGTGCTCCAGCCTCTGAAAGCGAGATAGCGGCAGTAGAACAACGCCTGGGCCTTGTAATGCCGACGCAAATTCGGTCGTTTTATCTGCACTACAATGGACTCAAGGTGGACGATCCTCGGGTCGATGTTTTCCGAATCGAGCATTTGGTCTTTTCGCTACCGAATCGGCTGGAGTTCGCTTTGTTGGGTGATAGTCATCTGTATTTCGACGTGTCTGGAATCAATGAGGCAAATCAGTGGGATATCGTTACGACCGATGGCCGTCGCGTAACCCTCACTCTGGCGAGTTTTTGGTCGAACCGAATGTGGTCGTGGATAGAAAAGAGGCGACCTATCTGCCAAGACGAAGTAGCCACATAACTTCCCGCAGGTACCAGAGGCGCAAACTTTTGAGGCACGTTGATGCCAGGCGCACGATATGACAGGAGAAGACGAAGAATGAGGATTCTTACAACAATTTTTGTATTCATATTGCTGATGAATTCGCAACGCTCTCAACAACGGGATCCAGACAATGATCAGTTATTAGGGCCATAAAATTTCACTGGTCCTATAACTACGTTCAAACCCCAGATCTACAAGAAGATATACCATCGGACTATATGAAGACTAAGGACATAGCTTACTAAGCAAAGTTCAAGTATTCAGAGGGTGCGGAATGTAGTGTGAGCGGCAAGTAGCAATGTGAGGCGTCGAAGGATCAAATCGATAACAGGAAGAACTTGGCGTGAATGACGTGCGTCCAACCAAATTGAATCTCAACTCAAGGAGAAATGTATGTCCCAACCAAATCAGTTCATTTTCGGTTATGGCTCTCTAGTCGAATCTCAATCCAGGGCAAGAACTTCGCCTTCTGCCTTGTACGCTTTTCCAGCAAACGTAGCGGGCATCAAGCGAGGCTGGTTCGATCAAGTCGGCGGTGTCAGTTTGAGCTGCACATATCTTGGGGCGGTGCGTGACGAAAACTTTAATTGCAATGGTGTGATATTTCAGGTCTCTCAACAGCAGCTTGATGCGTTTGATCAACGTGAAACAGGCTACAACCGTGAAAGGATTGACCAGAAAAACATCACAATGCTTAACGGTAGCAAATCCGCGCCCGAGGGAAACATATGGTTCTATGCGAATAAAGAGAAACGTTACGCTTCGCCAGAGTGCCCAATCGTGCAATCGTATGTGGACATATGTTTGAACGGCTGCCTGGAGCTGGAAGCAACATATCCAGGGGCAAAGGATGCCACGTTTGCAGAGACATTCTTAAAGACGTGCACAGACTGGACTAAGTATTGGGTGAATGACCGGATATATCCTCGCAGGGCGTTTATTTATGCTCCTAACGCAAGCAAGATCGACCAACTGATACAGAAGGTGCTCGGGGAAGAGATGTTCTCAAGCATAGAGATTGAACCGGCAAGCTGGGAGCGTCGTGAAGTGAAGTAGAGGATGATGGCTGGGCGGAGTAGATCGCTCTTGTCAGGCCTATCTTGAGACTTCGGCGATTGGATGGTTTCACGCGGTTCTGCGGATATTACTTACCGCAGCCTTGGTTGGTTTTGGTCCGATGATGCGTCTGCGCATTGCTGATTGACTCTGGCATACAGCGGATAGTCGCTTGAATAAGCGTAGTAGTCTTCACATCGATGTTCGTACGACTACTTCCTGTTTAGACACTTCGCAAAGTGCGCGGAGATCAAGCTTACAATCCGGAGGGGCGACATGGAGATTGCCATCGAAAGACTCGCTGTAGTCTGCTTTTTCGTCACCGGCGTGTCGCACGTCGTGCAGCCACGCGTTTGTTACTCGGAACATGTCGCATTCCTGCGGTCACCACACGATTGATGAACACTTCGAAAACAAGGGCCCGCAGATTCGCGAACTCTTCGAAGTCTTAGTGAAGGTTGTGCGTCGCTTCGGTCCGGTTCACGTATATGCACAGAAGATCAATGACATCCTGTTGCAGGAATATCAAATGCCTCAATCGTGGGTTGAGGCTTCAGAACGGCATCAACTCTTATATACTACGAAACTGAAAAGACTCCAGTATTGACATGAGACACTATGAACGAATCATGGATTCCGAAGGGCTTTCGCACGGTTACTCCGAACATCGTCGTAGACAACGCTGAGGAAGCAATCACGTTTCTTAAGCGAGCGCTTGGTGCAACCGAGCGGTATCGGCTGACGCTGTCGAGCGGAAAGATTACTCACTGCGAACTCAAGGTCGGCGACTCCATCGTGAACCTTGGCGAGTCTATGGAAGGATGGCCAGCTCATGGCCTCGTTGCACAGATCTACGTCGAGAACTCTGATGCGTTGTTTGAACAGGCTGTTGCGGCCGGTGCTTCAGTAATCATGCCGATGACGGATATGTTCTTTGGCTCGCGGGAAGGTCGAATATCGGACCTCTTTGGGAATATCTGGACGATTGCCACACTGAAGGAAGAAGTATCGCCCGATGAAATGCAGCGTCGGATGGCTGCTTTAGGATACTGAGAAGATTGGAACTATCAATGTCCGCGTTTAGGTTACTTTCGATTGGGCTTTTGCTTTTTGCAGGTGTCCAAATTTAACGGCACACGAATCGGACACGGTGGATCCGATCCCGGGGTGCAGAACGAGATGCTTTCTAACCTCTCCAAGGATATCGGCGTGATTTTGTTCATGAACACCTCGATGTCTGATCAGGATGTTCTGAAATACCACTTCGCAATCTTCCGTGAGCTCTTTAAGCACGCCGAAGCATTGAAGGAGAAAGGGCGATGAGTCAGACCCCTTTCCAGCACATTGGGATCCTAAGCTTAGAATTCCACGTGGACAAGTTGTCGCGGCCGCTTCTATAGTGTCACCTAAATACTAGTGACTCCAGCGTAACTGGACTGGCCACAGTTAGGCCGCAAATGTAATCACACTGGCTC
>JADMIO011101944.1_pt1 | contig 29089 bp, 30 predicted proteins | sample 8958161 | NCBI WGS metagenome assembly JADMIO01 (sample SAMN16585339, study PRJNA669376) | soil metagenome | isolation source: Crop rotation soil | place: USA: Cullars Rotation, Alabama | collected 2011 | reverse complement strand
GCGACAACTTGTCCACGTGGAATTCTAAGCTTAGGATCCCAATGTGCTGGAAAGAGGACCTGTCGGTAACCAAGCTCGGCATCAACCTGAACTTCTCCAAGCCGCTGAGCGACGGCATCTCGGTCACGGGCCTGCTGCCAATCGAAGCCAACTACAACCCGACCGGCAAGAAGATCGTCGTTAATGTCGGCGGCGTGGTGAAGACGTTCACGCTGACGAGCAAAGCCTCGGCGAAGGTGGGCGGCGATTTGATCAAGATCAGCATTAAGGCAAGCAAGAAGGTGGTGCTGGCTCAGCAGGCGAAGTTCGGGGTGAAGTTTAGCAAGGGCAGCTTCTCGACCAGCCTGTCGGACGAGGGCCTGACGAACGCCGACATCGCCGCCGCGCGGTCCGTGGTGGTCTCGATCATCTTCGAGAACTCCCTGTACCAGACGACGAAGCAGGTGCTCTACACCGCGAAGACCGGCAAGACCGGCAAGGCGAAGTAAAGAAGACGACACACGTCGCAGTCTTCAAACAACAAGCGTAACCCACTGGCCGCCCTCGGGCGGCCAGTTTTCATTCCCAGTATCGCAGCCGTTCAGAGAGCCGCCGCCGTCCCGCCCGCTCAGCGACCCGAGTCGCATACACGCCCCCAACGCCCACCCGTCGTGCGACGCGCGTTTGTAGAAGGAGGGCAGACATTCCTGTCTGCCATGGCGCCTTGCGGAGCGAAGCGAAGCAACGCGCCACCCAGCGACCCAATCGCATTCAAGCGTAATCGCTCCGTCCATCGTGAAAGCGCCCCATTCCCGTGCCGATCGCCGTGCCGTTGGGTGCCACTGGTCTGCGGCCGTTTGCAGACCAGTGCCAGCGCCCAATCGACATTCGAATCCCCAATGCCCACCCGTCGTGCGACGCGCGCCAGTGGAAGGAGGGCAGACATTCCTGTCTGCCATGGCGCTTTGCGGAGCGAAGCGAAGCAACGCGCCACCCAGCGAGCCCTGCGAATTCAAAGCGCAACGCCCATCCGTCGTGCCACGCGCAAAGTGTGCCACGGGCAGCCTGCCGTCGGCTGCCCGTGCGAACGCGGCGAAACTCGTTTCCATCAAAAAATCATCGCCGTCACCAATCGCGTCGTCATCCCAGCCTGGGCGGCATTGAGAACCCCCAAAGCGCTGAAAGCGCGCCCCAGTCCAATTTAAAAATTCTCAATGCCGTCCCCCCGAGATCATCCAAACTCCAACCGCATCCTCTCAATCCATTCCGGCTTACATTGCACCCAAGCCGACCACCGATCCCCAAACGGAGCTTCAGGAACCCTCTCCGCGTCCCCGCAATAAATCTCCCGCGCCCGAAATCCAAACTCATCCTCGCGAAAACAAATCTCGCGCAGTTCCCGATCCTCCGCCGCCAAATAAAACTCCACAACCTCCCGAGCCAAAATCCGTTCGATCTGCTTCAACGTCCGTCCCATCACATTCAAACAAGCCCGCCGCAGCCGTCGCCCAGACTCAAACCCGAGCATCACCGCAAACGCGTCCCCATCGAAATCATTCTCCTCCCGAATCCGATCCAACATCCCCAATAATTCCCGCACGCGCAGCGCCTCGTCCTCTCCATGCTCAAGACCCAAAAACTCCCGCGGCTGAGTCCGAAAATACTTCGAGCGTTTCACACTCCCATCGAACCACCGAAGGTTCACGGACTTGCCCGAAATCTCCGCCCCGCGCATGCATCGTCGTTTAGCAAACTCTCCCGGCGAATCCCACAAGCGCTGAGCCGCCATGCGTAGCTGCCCAATCAACGAAGCACGCAACCTCCGCAAACAAAACCCATCCAAAAGCTCCCGCCCCGAAACTTTCAGCGTCTCCCTCAAAAGCAAACTCAACGCCCGCTCCGACATCCCCAACCGAAAACAAATCCCTTCCAATGACAACCCGCCCCACGCAACGCGAGCCCAATCCCCCACATCCCAATCCCACGCCTGCGTAATCTCAATCTTCCTCCCCGCCGCCCGTTCCTTCGAATATTCCTCGCCCCATTTCCGTTCAATCCAACGAACGAGTTTCCGGGCACACCGCTTCCGCAGTTTCGGATCCCGAGACTCCGCATTCTTCCCCACGAGATCCGAAATCCGCCGCCAAGGCTCATTCGGTTTTGTTGCAGTTCCCCCCTCCCTGTGAAACGGGGAGGGGTCGGGGGTGGGGTTTGATGGTCCCTTGGTTCGCGCCGTCTTCAAAAACTCCCCACACCGATTAATCCCCACATGCTGATGCGAAACCCCAAAACCCATAACGTTCTCCTTTCGAAAACAATATCCCCTGAAGAACCGCCGTTCTTCGTGCCTTCGAGCCTTAGTGTCTTCGTGTTAAAAACCCAGCAGCCGCCGGGCTCTCTAGACTTCTGTCTACTAATACAACGGATGAATTTTCAACTTTTGACGTCTTGATCTCGAATGATCTCGAAAGTACTCATTTGATCTCGAAAGTACTCATTTGATCTCATTTGATCTCCAAAGTACTCATTTGATCTCGAATGATCTCATTTGATCTCGAATGATCTCCAAATTGCGCTGCACTCGTGCCGTCCCCCGTGCGTCGCACGACAGGTGGGCGTGGGGATTCGAATGCGCTGGGCTCGCTGGGTGGCGCATCACTCCGCTTCGCGGCGTGAAGCACCATGGCAGACAGGAATGTCTGCCCTCCTTCTTAACACGCGCGTCGCACCACAGGTGGGCGTTGGGGGCGTGTATGCGGCTGGGGTCGCTGAGCGGGCGGGACGCCCGCGCCCCATAAACGGCGTCGCCGGGCCGGCGCAAAAAAAGCGGCCGCATTTCTGCGGCCGCTCTCCGTCCGAAAAAAAGGTTACGGCGTGCTAGGGATTCACGGTCAGGACCAGAGTATCCGAACCTGTGCCGCCCGCGTTGGTCGCACTGATGGTCACGTTATACGGGCTGTTCGTGTCCGTTCCCGGATCCGGGGATCCGAAAATTTCGCCGGTGTTGAAGTTCACCGTCAGCCCCGACGGCAGGCCCGTGGCAAGATAACTTGTGGGCGTGTTCGTGGCCGTAATGAAATAGCTGAACGAATTGCCGACCTGGGCGGTCGCCGTGAGCGCGCTGGTGATGACGGGCGGAGGTGGCGGCGGCGGGCTGATCGTGAGCGTGAGCGTCGCCGAACCTGTGCCGCCCGCGTTGGTCGCGCTGATCGTCACCGAATACGGGCTGCCAGCGTCCGTTCCCGGATCGGGCGTGCCGGAGATCAATCCCGAATTCATATTGACTGAAAGTCCGGCTGGCAGGCCCGTCGCGTTAAAGCTGGTTGGCGCGTTCGAGCCCGTGATCGTGTAGTTGTAGGGGCTGCCAACCTGTCCGGCGTCCGTGGTGGAACTGGTGATGACCGGGGGCGCCGGGTTTATCGTAAAGACCAGCGTTGCCGTATCGGTGCCTCCGGCATTGGTCGCACTGATCGAAACGGAATAGGGGCTGCTGCCATTTGATCCCGCGTTCGGCGTGCCGCTGATGACGCCGGTCATCGTATCCACCGAGAGCCCCGGCGGCAGGTTCGTCGCATTGAAACTCGTCGGGTTGTTGGTGGCTGTGATCGTATAGGTGTTGATCGCAATGCCAACGGTGCCGCTGGCCGTCAGCGCGCTGTTGATGACGGGGCCCGGCGGATTGATTGTAAAGACCAGCGTCGCTGTTCCCGTGCCACCCGCATTGGTCGCGCTGATGGTCACCGAATAAGGGCTGTTCGCATCCGAACCCGCGTCCGGCGTGCCGCTGATGACGCCGGTCGTCGTATTCACTGAAAGTCCGGGCGGCAGGCCCGTCGCGTTGAAACTGGCCGGGTTGTTCGATGCCGTGATCGTAAAATTGTTGATCGCAATGCCTACAGTGCCGGTCGCCGTCAGCGTGCTGTTAGTGATCGCCGGCGCCTGCGTTTGCGTGACGGCGGTGCCTGGCGGCATGTTCTGCTGGAACTTGCGAAGATCGGGAGCCGTCGGCGTTTTAACTCCGGTTGAAACAATTTTGACAATCGGGGTTCCCGCAACGCCGTTTTTCGTCTCGATAATGGTCGACGTGGCATCGCCAGCGGCGCCGGGATCGAACGTGTACGTCGCCGTCAATCCAGCCGTTTTCGATGTTCCGCTGAACGAGATGGCTCCGGTTGCCGGAGTGTAGTTCGCGGTTCCCGAATAAGTCACTTTGCCAATCTTGAGCGTCGTCTTGGGCGATACGGCGTTGATAATCCTGGCCGAAAAGCTGTTGCCCGAATACGAATCCTTATACGCGATCGTCGTCACTCCATTCTTGATGCTCTCCGACCAGGATCTGCCGAATTTATTGGCGCCCGCAGTCTTCCATGCGTCTTTTGTCACCACACCATTTGTTGTAGTAAAGCTGCCCGTGGTTTTCGCCTGGTCAGTATTGATAAGCGTCTCCTTAAACGTGACGACGCCTGCTTTGCCGACTTTAACCGACAGATTGATAACCGCGCCAATGGCGTTGGTTTTATCGAATTTTGCGGCCGCGACAGTGACGGGGCTGGTCGTGACGCCAGTTACAGCCGTGTTGATTGTCAGAAGTGTTACGGATGCGTTTAAACTGTCGGAGACTTTGACCTGCGTCGCGGTCACAGGCGTCAGGAGCACAGAACCCGAAGTGCAATAGACAGTGGTTAAATAGCCCGCGCTCCCGGTATCTTTGGTGATGATTGTGAATGCCGCTGGTTTTGGAGCCGCGCGTGGTGCGGCCGTAAATTCTTCGCCGGCAACAAGTCCTGAAGTTACGGCTGCGATGAGGATCAGAGTGACGAACGAGTAAGTGCGCATGGTGCCTCCCAATGTGCGAGACGCTCAGAATATAATATTATTTAATTTCCACAAGTCGTTTTCGAGACGCTTGAGCTGATGACGTACGTAATGAGGAGCTTGGCTGATCGCAGAAATTCGAATTTGCGTACAGCGAACGCATCCTCACTTCCGTAGAAAATTATTTCACGCTTATCTTTCATTCCGTTCGCGATGGTGTAACCTCTCCGCGGAGTTTCGGCGTACGCCGCGTGTGTGTTGCGATAAAAATGATGCGTTGAGTTACGGTCCGGCGGCGAGTACGCTCGGTCCGTCGGGAGTGTCTCGGAAAAATCCATGCCCAAGCGAACTGACATCCATAAAATTCTCATCATCGGCTCGGGTCCGATCATCATCGGCCAGGCCTGTGAATTCGATTACTCCGGAACCCAGGCCTGCAAGGCCTTGAAGGAAGAAGGCTATTACGTCATCCTCGTCAATTCGAATCCCGCGACGATCATGACCGATCCCGGAATGGCCGACCGCACGTACATCGAACCCGTCACGCCCGAAGCCGTCGCAAAAATCATTGAGATCGAACGCCCCGACGCGCTGCTCCCGACGCTCGGCGGACAGACCGGACTGAACACGGCGATTCGCCTCGGCCAGATGGGCGTGCTCAAGAAATTCAACGTGCAGATGATCGGCGCCGACGAAAAGGCGATTCACAAAGCCGAAGACCGCGAACAGTTCAAGCAGGCCGTGCGCAAAGTAGGCCTCGACCTGCCGCGCAGCGGCACAGCGCACAACATCGACGAAGCCTTCAAGCTCGCGCAGGAGATCGGCCTGCCCTGCGTCATTCGCCCCGGCTTCACCATGGGCGGCACAGGCGGCGGCATCGCGTACAACATGGAAGAATTCGAGGCCATCGCGCGCCGCGGGCTGATGCACAGTCTCAATTCCGAAATCCTCGTCGAAGAATCGCTCGAAGGCTGGAAAGAATTCGAGCTCGAAGTGATGCGCGACCGCCGCGACAACGTCGTCATCATCTGCTCGATCGAAAATTTCGACCCGATGGGCGTGCACACCGGCGATTCGATCACCGTCGCCCCCGCGCAGACGCTCACCGACAAAGAATACCAGCGCATGCGCGACGCCGCGATCAAGATCATCCGCGAAATCGGCGTTGAAACCGGCGGCAGCAACATCCAGTTCGGCATCGATCCGGACACCGGCCGCCTGATCGTCATCGAAATGAACCCGCGCGTCTCGCGCAGTTCGGCGCTGGCCAGCAAGGCGACGGGATTCCCGATCGCGAAGATCGCCGCGAAGCTCGCGGTCGGCTACACGCTCGACGAACTGCCCAACGACATCACGCGCAACACGCCGGCCTGCTTCGAACCGTCCATCGATTACTGCGTGGTGAAAATCCCGCGCTTCGCCTTCGAGAAATTCCCCGCGACTGACAGCACGCTCGGCACGCAGATGAAGTCCGTTGGCGAAGTCATGGCCATCGGCCGCACGTTCAAGGAATCGCTGCAGAAAGCCCTGCGCGGCTTGGAAACCAAGCGCGCCGGCCTCGGCTGCGATCCGCGCGAACAGAAACAGAAGGACCTGCCGCACGAAGCCATCAAGCAGTTGCTCTCGCGCCCGAACGAACAGCGCATCTTCGCCGTGCGCCTGGCGATGAAATCGGGTTTCAGCATCGAAGAAATCTACGACCTGACCGGCATCGATCCGTGGTTCCTGCGCAACATGGCCGAACTCATTGAGATTGAACAGCGCATCGTCGCCGTCAAATCGCTCGACAACGCCTCGAAGGACCTGCTGCGCGAAGCCAAGCGAAACGGTTTCTCCGACGCGCAGCTCGCCCACATGTGGAACAGCACCGAAGTCGAAGTGCGCGCGAAGCGCAAAGCGCTCGGCGTCGCCGCGACTTTCAAGCTCGTCGACACCTGCGCCGCCGAATTCGAGGCCTTTACGCCGTATTTCTACTCCTCTTATGAGGACGAAGACGAAGCCGCGCCGCGCATGAGCGCCAAGAAAAAGATCATGATCCTCGGCGGCGGGCCCAACCGCATCGGCCAGGGCATCGAGTTCGATTACTGCTGCTGCCACGCCGCGTTCGCGATGGAAGAGCTCGGCTATGAATCGATCATGGTGAACTCGAACCCCGAAACGGTTTCGACCGATTACGACACCAGCGACCTGCTCTTCTTCGAGCCGCTCACGTTTGAAGACGTGATGAACATTCACGACACGGTCAAGCCCGACGGCACGATCGTCCAGTTCGGCGGCCAGACGCCGCTGAATCTCGCGCGCCGCCTGCACGACGCCGGCGTAAAGATCATCGGCACCTCGGTCGATTCGATCGAAGACGCCGAAGACCGCAAGAAGTTCAACGTGCTGATTGAAAAACTGAAATTGAACCAGGCGCCCGGCGCCACCGCGACGAACGTGAAGGAAGCGCAGGACGTCGCCGCGCGCATCGGCTACCCAGTGCTCGTCCGCCCCAGCTTCGTTCTCGGCGGCCGCGCGATGGAAATCTGTTACGACCCGGCCAAGCTCGTCCCGTACGTTGAAGCCGCGTTCGATGCCGGCCCCGACGCGCCGGTCCTGATCGATAAGTTTTTGGAAGACGCCATCGAAGTCGACGTCGACGCGATCAGCGACGGAATGGACGTCCTGGTCACCGGCGTGCTTGAACACATCGAAGAAGCCGGCACGCACTCCGGCGACGCCGCGATGGCGCTGCCGCCGCACAGTTTGTCCGACCGCCAGATCGCACAGATCGTCGATATCACCAAGCGCCTCGCCAACGCGCTGAAAGTCGTCGGCCTGATGAACATTCAGTTCGCGGTGAAGGGCGAAACAGTTTACGTCCTCGAAGTCAACCCGCGCGCCAGCCGCACCGTTCCGTTCGTCAGCAAAGCGACCGGAGTTCCCTGGGCGAAAGTTGCAGCCAAGTGCATGGTCGGCGTGACGCTCCAGCAGCAGGGCATTTCCTTCGCGCCGGTCCCCGAACACATCTGCGTCAAGGAATCGGTCTTCCCCTTCAACAAGTTCCTGGGTAACGACACTGTTCTCGGACCGGAAATGAAATCGACCGGCGAAGTGATGGGCATCGACACCGATTTCGGCCGCGCTTTCGCCAAGGCGCAGATGGCCGCCGGGCAGTCGCTGCCGATGAAGGGAAAGATTTTCCTCTCGGTAAGCGACGCCGACAAGCGCGACGCCGTGCAGCTCGCCAAGCAGCTCACCAAGCTCGGCTTCACGATCGTCACCACCGAGGGCACGCACAAAACGCTCGCGCGCCACAGCATTAAGTCCGAGCGCGTTAAAAAGATCAGCGAAGGCCGCCCGAACATGCTCGACCTCGTGAAGAACGGCGACATCACGCTGGTCATCAACACGCCGACCGGCAAAGGCCATCACACCGACGAAGCCAAGATCCGCACCGCGATGGTCGCGCACAACATCCCGTGCATCACCACGATGGCCGGCGCACTGGCCGCCGTCACCGGCATCGAAAGCATGCGCGAAGGCTACGGCGTCAAAGCCCTGCAGCTCTATTTTCTGAAGCACGCCGAAGTCGGTAAATGACGGATGTATTTGTTTTCAACACAAGACACAACGACACGAAGGCGCAGAGATTTCAGGATAAATTTTGCTTCGTGTCTTCGAGTCTTTGAGTCTTCGTGTTAAAAAACGAGAGACCTTGGAAGCAGTTCAGGCGTTAAAATAGTAGCAAAGAGGGGAACGAACGCAGCATGCGCATCACGATCGTCGGCACCGGCTATGTCGGACTCGTCGCCGGAACCTGCTTCGCCGAAAACGGCAACGACGTCATCGGCCTCGACGTGGATGCCACCAAGGTCGAACGCCTCAGCAAAGGCGAGATCCCCATCTTCGAGCCCGGCCTGCACGATCTCTTCGCCCGCGGACTGCGCGAAGGCCGCCTCTCCTTCACGACCGATTACGACAAAGCCGTCAAGCACGCCGAAATCCTGTTCCTCTGTCTGCCCACGCCGCCGAGCGAAGACGGATCGGCCGACACGCGCTACGTTCTCGCCGCCGCGCGCGAAATCGCCCGCCGCATGGACGGCTTCAAGCTGATCGTCTCGAAGAGCACCGTGCCGATCGGTACGAACAAGGAAATTACCGACGAAATCAAGAAGCATTACAAAGGCGAATTCAGCGTCGCCGCGAATCCTGAATTCCTGAAGGAAGGCGCCGCCGTCGAGGACTTCATGAAGCCCGACCGCGTCGTCATCGGCGTCACCGACGACAAAGCCTGGCAGTTGCTCAACGCGCTTTACGAACCTTTCTGCCGCACCGGCGCGCCGATCCTGCGCATGGATCCCGCCTCGGCCGAACTGACCAAGTACGCCGCCAACGGTTTCCTCGCCACGAAGATTTCGTTCATGAACGAGATCGCGCGCCTCTGTGAAAAAACCGGCGCCGATGTCGACCTCGTCCGCATCGGCATCAGCAAGGACGCGCGCATCGGTAGCGCCTTCCTCTTTCCCGGCATCGGCTACGGCGGAAGCTGCTTCCCGAAAGACACGCGCGCGCTGGTCCAGTCCGGCCGCAAATGCAGCGTGGAGATGTCGATCGTCGACGCCGCCGAGCGCGTCAACGAATCGCAGAAGCAGTATCTGTTCCCAAAGATTCTCGGTCATTTCGGCGGCTCGATCGCCGGAAAAACGATCGCCGTCTGGGGTCTCGCCTTCAAGCCGCGCACCGACGACATCCGCGAAGCCCCCGCGCTCGCGCTGATCGAAAAAATCGTCGGCGCCAAGGCCAAGGTGCACGCCTTCGATCCCGAAGCGATGAGCAACGTCAAGCGCGCGCTGGGCGCAAAAATCGATTTCGCCGCATCGATGTATGAAGCGCTCAACGGTGCCGACGCGCTGGTGCTCGCCACCGAATGGAACGAATTCCGCACGCCCGACTGGGCCCGCGTCAAATCGCTGCTGCGCTCGCCGGTGGTCTTCGACGGCCGCAACATCTACCGCGCCGACCACCTGCGCACCCTCGGATTCTCCTATTACGGCATCGGCCGCCAATAACGTCGTTCAACTCGCGCATCGCATCAACCGCCGTTCGCCGCGTTGTTGTTTCCCCTCCCCTTGATGTAAAGCAGGAGCGGAAAAACGCGAAAAAGTGTCGTTACCAGCGCCGGATAAAACCCCCTGATGTTTCATCTACGGGCGGTAGATGGTCGTAATTACCACTTTTCGGCATCGATTCTCAGTAATAAACCGGAATGTCCAATCGTTGAATAAGACTTCCATCCTGTCTATGAATCAAGATTGAGGCTGGACGATGAATTTCGCCAAGTTTAAGCGCTTCTTCGATGACTTCGCTTCTTTCTACACTGCTAAATAAAACAAGTATGCCGTCCTCACGTTTTAGAACCCATTCGCCTTCCAAAAAGATTCTTAATATATATTGTACCGCGCGATTCCATTAAACGAACTCTCAAATAGAAGAGTCAGCTTAAAGGTTTCTTAATATAAATTGTTGGCACCATTTTTGTCTGCGATTTACTGCGAGGCATTATCAATGCATAGACGGCTAAAAGTTGGCCAATCAATAACCGTAAATCTGTTCGGTGTCAGTGCTGTAGCAGAAATGGGGTGGTTTCCTGCTACAGTTGTCTCGGTAGAACCCGGTACGGTTGTGGTAAAATTGCTCACACCTGTTAACGAGCAGGACACTTATACTATCCATTCGCCGCATAGAATTAAAGAATTGCAACCCCTTCAACAGTAGCGTGCGCGATTATTTCTTCATCAACGGCGGCTGCGTTTCGAACGGGCTCTGCACTGAGACGCAGGCGGGCGGCACGGTGGCTCCGAGCATCAGCAGATAACACTTTCCGCCGTTGCGCTTCATCTCTTCGATTTCAGCGTCGCTGAACTGCCAGCGTGAAACGACGCACGAGCCGTTTCGGAACACTTCCAGCGACATGATTTCGTTGGGCGGCGTGCCTGCGGGCGGCTTTAAGATCGTGTTGGCTTGGGCGAAGCCGATTGGATACGCCATTCTTTTTTCACCTTTTCACTATCCGAGTGCGATTTAAAAGAGCTCCGCGAGAGCTATGATTTCTTAAAGCAACTTCTCTCCCTACCGTTACCGGCTTCCGACCGGCGAATCGTCACGGCTATGGCGCATTATTCGTCTGAAATTCGCGCTCGCCAAAAATTTTGTGCCCGGCGCGGTTGGGGAGGGCAACCGCGCGCGGGCTGTGACGCGTGGGCGGGAACACGCCCGTTCGCGCCAGCTTACTTAGAGAGCAGCGCCTTGATGGCAGCGGCGGCGAGGATCGAACTGCCAGCGGCGGCGAGCTTGCCCGCGACGGCGGCGGCGTTGTCGCGCACGCGCTTAAGGCGCTCGGCCTGGGCTTTCTCGGCGTTGGCGAGAAGCTGGAAGGCGCGCGAACGCTGTTCGCAGATTTCCTGAATGCGAACGATGGTTTCCAGTGTGCTGTCGGCCACGGGCGGGAGCGTCGGCAGCGCCGCGAAGGCCACTTCCTGCGCAAAGATCATGCGCACGGTTTCTTCGCCGAGCTCGATGCCATCTTCGCCGCTGCCCTTCACGAACGCGGCGGCTTGCTCTTTCAGCACCTCGATGAGTTGCGCTTCGAGCGGGTTTGTTTCCTGAGACATGCTTCATTCCTTTCGATGAGGTTTATAGAATCGCGCCCTATCCATGATCAGGCGCGAAGCGTTCAGTTTGGCCTCGGGAACGACAAACAATTCAGGCAGCGGACTCGCACATTCTTCGAGAGCGGAAAGAGCGGGTACTTCATGCATGGCCATCCCGTTTCTTTATGCGCTCCGTAGTTGGCCCCTGCATTCACGCCGCGCTCTACAAGGGCTAGGCTCCGACTGAATTGCTCCGTCATCGGCCTCCGGTGGAATCTGTTACTCCGTGCTCGGCGGCGTCGCGGCCTGCGCGGCCAGATCGGCGAGGCGCTTGCGGCCAGCGTTCTTTTCGTCTTCGGTGAGGTCGTTCACCGTGATTCCGGTGTCGTAGCAGTGAACGCATTTCTTACCGCCACAGTAGAAGCACAGGCGGCGCGTGGTCGGCTGCGGTGTGCCTTCGTTCGTTTTCTTCGCCATCGTTATTCTCCTTTTTCGATTGTCGGCGGCGGGAGCGCGGCCTTGTTTTCCTTCGCCAGCAACGCAGCCAGCTTTTCGAGTGAGACCTGTTGAGCGTCGAGCGCGGCGACGTGATCGGCGAGCCACTTATCGACGTCGGGATTGTTCGCGATCTTCGGCAATTCGGCGCGGAGGCACGCAACGACAAATTTCTGTGTCACGGCTTCAGCCTTCAACCCGTCGCGCGTCTGATCGCTGAGTTTGCCGCCCGCGTTCACGGCGTCGCAGAGTTTCGCGAGCGCGTCGGCCTGGGCGTTCAGTTGATTCGCGTGGGACGTCATGCCGCGCTGCAAGAGCGCGCGGTCTTCCTTGTTTGCGGCGACGATGCGCGGCTTGATCACGCCGAATGCCGAGGCGCGTTCCTTCGCCGCGAGCGCCGAGGTTTGCAGCAATGATTTCGCTTCAGCCGGAACTTTGTCGCAACCGGCGAGCGCGATCAGCAGTGCGAGCGCGAGCGTTGAGGCGGTCAATCGTGCGAACATGTGTGAGCTCCTTTGATATTCAGGGCGTGGTCGATGAAAAACTTGGCGAGCCGCTCAGAGCGCCCGCGCGAACGTTCGAGAAACCAGATCAGCGCGACGACGCAGAGCGCGGCGAGCGCCACACACGGCACACAAAGCGAAATGACGGTGTCGCGAACCTCTTTCGTGAAGTCGCTGTTCACGACGTTATCGCGGCCTGCGCTCGTGCTCGTCGAGTCGCTGCGATTGAACATGCCGACCTGCGCGTGCAACGCGGCCTGAGCGGACGCGACTGCGTCGAGCTTCGCGGAGACGTCGGCTTTTAGATTCGCGATTGCCTGGGCGTGCACTTCGGCTTGTGCCTTGAGCGTGGCGCTGAACGACGCGTGCAGTTCGTTCGCGAGCTTGACGTTGATATCCGCGACGGCTTTCAGTTGCGTGTTGAGCTCGGCGCTGGCCTTGACGGCGTTCGCTTCAAGTTTCTCTGCGACCTTAGCGACGCTCGCACCGACGAGCGCATTCATGCCCTGTTGAATGGCGTTGTTGCTGCTCTGCGTTTCGGCTTTGATGCTCTCAATGCCGCGCGCAAAATCCGCACGCGAAAGCGCGTCGGGCTCGATGGTCGGCGCGGGCAGCAGCGGGCGCGGCGCTTCTTGCTTCACAAGAAGATTGTCGTGATGGTCGGGCTCGGTTTTTACTTCGGCGAACTTGCAACCGGCGAGCGAAGTCATCGCGACAAAAAAGACCAGCGTTTTCATTTTGCCCCGCTCCCTTTACCTAATAGATACGACTTCCATTTTTAGCGACCCGGCTTAAGCTCATAGCTATATGACAAACTACAAAAGTAATGATCGCGTCCTTGTGAACCTCTTCGGCTTAAATCCCCGCGCGCTGGCGACGTTCGTTCCGGCCACGGTGAAAGAAGTTGAGCCAATGAAGAAGGCCATGATTGTCGAGCTCGATAGACCGCTCGACACAACTTCGACGTTCACAATCCGAGACCTTTCGCGCATCAAGCGGCCACAGTTAAAGAACTGATCACGGCAGCGTGGAGGTTTCGAGGATGATCAAACCAGCCAGTTACCGCGTTCAGGTTGGCACCTGATAGATACGTCACTCACTTTTAGTTTAAAACCATCCACCCAATCGCCGTCGCGGCGGTCGCAGCGGCATTTAGCGTGATCGTGAATGAACCATTGCCCGGCACGACGTTTTTAATGACGGCCGTCGAATCGTTCGTTTGGATTGTTGCCAGTACGATTGACGATGTGAAACATGCGCTGTTGGTAACTGTTACTGACGTTCCAGACGCAGCAATGTTGACAGTGCCAATAATCTTATGAATTGTCTGGTCGCCGGTCGTTCCAATGGCCGTAACAGTCTTTGGAAACTTAAGCTGTCCAATGTTTCCAGACGCGCCACCGGTTCCCGGCGTAATGGTGATATTGCCGCCGTTGCCGGTGCCGTTGCCATTGCCGGAAGTAATGTTCAAGGCACCGCCTGAACCGTTTGTCGCCACACTTGAACCGGATGTGATTCCTAAACTACCGCCAGTGCCGGTCGCGCCCGTGCCCGAATTTCCAGCGGTCAACGTTAGTTGACCACCCGTTACAGCGACGCCTGATCTTCCGCTACCAGCGGTTAAAGCCACACTGCCAGGACCATTTGAGCCACCATCACCGGCTGTCATTGTAATGAAACCGCCGCTGCCGGTTCCTGTAGCATTTCCGGCAGTTACGGCGATGCTTCCGCCGTTGCCATTCGTCGACGAGGCGTTCGGGGTCGTAAGATTAATTGCACCGCTGTTGCCTGTTGCGCCCGCACCGGATGCGCCCCCGGTCAGTGTGATCGCGCCGCCGTTAAACGCGCCATTTCCAGCGCCGCCCGTCACTGTGATCGGACTTCCGGCCGAAGACGAGCCGACCTTTCCGGTTATGGCGAGCGTTGTGGTGTTGCCCGTAAGGGCATCTGCCAAGACGCCATTCGTAAACGCTTGCGCTTGCGCTACCGCGCCCGCTTTCGATCCATCTGTTAAAAGACCGCTCACACCCCAAACGCGCCATCGAGTCGCGGTGCTGTCGTACTGAATCTGCGCGAGTTGGGAGGGATACAAAATGAAATCTGAACCGCTCTCTGTAATGATGCGGTTTCCTGCCGCTGAACTCGCCGACTGATGCTTGAAAACGATGTTGTTTGAACCGCTGTTGTAAATCCAACCTGTTGCTGGCGCGGAGCCAATGGGAGCCGATTCGCTCAATCCGGTAATGTTGCGCGTGGCGTTTGATGTCCACGAACTGAAGATCGGTGTAAAGTCTTCGCCCGTTTCAGAAATTATATAATCGTTTTTGTCGGTGGTAATGGACTTTGCTACCACAGACTGAAAACTCAAGCCCCTGCTATTAAGGCGTCCTGAAAAAACCAAACTACCGTTACCATCAATCTGCGCGAGATGGTTAGGTGTGTTGAATGTGTTGCCTTGCAGCGTGACGTTTGACGAAAGCGCCGCGTCGCTGATGTTTGTTAAAGCACTGCCATCAAGCGCGGGCAATGCGCCGACGAGATTCGCGGCGGTTAGGTTCGTAAGAAGCGAGCCGTTTGCATGAATTTTGCCGCCAGTATTTTCGTCGTGATCGAGAATATAAATGGTGTCTGTGTCGAAACACCCGATCATCGCAGTTTGATTGCTCGCATCTCGAAAACGAAGGTACGCATTTGCGCCAAACACCAAACTTTTATCGCTGAACGCCTGATCTAAAATCGGCACATTGGCGGAAAGCGCCGCGTCTGCGATGCTGCCGTTTTGAATATTCGCTCCGTTGAGGTTTGTTAGAGCGCTGCCATCTCCCGTAAAATTTACTGCGTGAACGTTGCCCCAACGGTAACTCGGGTCCCCGAGGTTGAATGTGTTGTCTGTCGCCGGAAGAAATGAGCTAGGAAAGTATCCGTCGTTGTTGAACTGCAATAGACCATTATTTGTGTTGACCACATTTCCAAGTAGCGTGACGTTCGCCGATAGCCGCCCGTCATCGACCGTGCCACCATCAATATTTGTTGCATTCAGACTGCCGCTGAAACTCACTGCGGACAAACTCCCCGTAAAGGTGTTGGATACCGCATTCAGTAGCGGAACATTTGCCGAGAGCCGCGCGTCGTTCAACGTGCCACTCGAAACGTTCGACGCATTCAGCGCCGTAAGATTCGCGCCGCTGTTCGCCGGGATTGTGCCGCCCGTGCCGAGCTTGCCGACGCCGATGGCCGCGCTCGCGCTGATTTCCGCGTTCGTGATGTTACTCAGCCGTGCGAGCGGTACCGTGCCGCTCGTGAGGTTGCTCGCGTTGAGGTTACTCAGATCAGCCGAGACGGTTTGCCAACTGAGCGTGCCGCTTCCGTTCGTGCAGAGCGCCTGCCCGTTCGTGCCGTTGGTCCCAGGTAGCACGAGAATCAGATTCGACGCGAGCGACGTCGGCGCTTTCAGTTCGACGTAGTTGGTGCCGTTGCCGATGAGCTCGAAGAAACGAATCACGCCGGTCGCGCCGTTCGCGGGCTTGATGTTGATTTTGCTTTCGCCGCTTTCGGTAGTGGCCGCGAATGCCGACGACGCGGCGAGCAAAAGAATGCAGAGCAGGTTTTTCATGGAGCCTCCGGTTATGCGGTTTCGAGCGCCCAAATTCCCCTCACGGGGTACGCGGTCCACACGCCGTCTTCGAGACAGACCAATTTCAGCCAGCCGCGTTCAGTGCTTTCGACATAGCCACCCGCGATGCTTTCATCTGCGTCTTGAACGATGGTGTCACCGTTTGCTGCAACTGCGCGGATGCCTTCGCCGTTGACGTCGTGAAAGTCGTAGTGGAGTCCAGCGGTTGCGGCGGGGAGATTCTTTTCGTGTGTGTCGAGATCGTCGTCTTCGTCTTTGTTGGTGTAGTGCTTGCCGCAATCGGTGGCCGCGATGTCTTTAGCGCCGCCGCCCTGCACCACGCTGAAAGCGCCGAGCTCGACATAAACGTTCTGGCCGCTGCGCGAGACCTTGACTCCATTTCGTGCGACTACTGGAAGGACAGTCATGCAGAATCTCCGCGAGCAAGCGCGTTCACACCGGATAGATACGAAGCTAGAAAGTGATCGTGAGAACTGTCGGCTTATTGGCGTCGTAAGGCGTTACGCCTGACGCGGAGAAATCGTTCGTCGTCGTCGCGCCGGTGGCCAAACGTTCGTTATCCGTGGACAAGATGAATGATGCGTGCGCGCCCGCCATCGCTGTTATCAATCCGGTTGCAACGCTGAGTAGTTGTTGCGTCGTTATGGTGAGGTCGATGTTCGCCGCGAGATTGTCGAAGTTGTACGCGTCTGCGGTGGACGAATACGCGGAGTCGTCTGTGTTTGAAACCCACAGTTCACCTGCGTTTGCTTGGGTGTTGTTGTACGAGAAGCGATAGACAGAAGCGTTGACCGCGCTGCACGTCGTCAACCATTCTGGAATTCGAAACGAACATAGCACGCGCTGGCGCTTGAATGGCGATGTGTTGACCTTGCCGATGAAGATCGACGGGCTTCCGGCGTACGCTTCGCTGACCAGCGTTCCAAATGGCGTATCGTTGCGAATGAATCCCTTCGCAATGACGGGATTCAGCGTGAGTGTCGCGGCGCTCAGCGCTTTGCGGATTTCTGCGAGAAATAAACCCTTGATCGGCTGGCCGGCCGTCGCCGTCGTGAACGTGAAAGTTGCAGCGCCTTCGGTCGTTCGAAGCGTGTTGATCTTCGATTGAATGCTCGCCACGATTGCTGCCGTGACGCGCGGGCCGGTGATATAAGACTGAGTTGTCATCGACGTGCCGAAGGCTGCATTGTACGTGAGGATTCTACGGTTCAGCGCGCCGATGGCCTGATTCCAGAGCTCGGCGGCGTTGATCTCTGCGATTGTCGGCGTGGCTGAAAATGAATTGATGCCGGGATAATTGAAAGTCGGATGTCCGGTGTGAAGGCTCCCATCAATCTTGGTCGCGCCAAGAATGTTATACAGATCATCGCCGCTCGCGCCGACGCGATGAGACCAGACGATGCCCAGGTCGTAGCCCATTACGAGAAGAAATCCAAACCGCCGCTGTACGTGTTCGCCGACGTAAGAATCCAGCGTGTGCGTGCATTCAGCGTTCCAGTGCGGATTTCGCAAACGTCGGGCTGATCAAGTTTGGACCATGAACCGGAGCCAGACGGCGGAACCTGATAGCGCCCGTTTTCGCTCGCGGTCGTTTGATTCTTGAGCAGGATGATTTTTCCAGCGATGGTAATGCCGTCGATGCTGCCGCTGCTACCGCTGAGCGAGGAACGGTTCGCCGTCGATGCGATGTCGGACATCTGAATAACAGCGCTTGCCAGACCGCACGGAAACCGGATCAGCGCCAAATGCGGGTCTTCGGGATCGACGGCTGTATCTTCCCAAAAAATCTGCGCGCTGCCGTCCGCGTCGCCGACGAGCGTATCGCCGCCGTCTTCAATTTCGCATTTGTCGAGCGAGTCGGGATTTTCAAGCATCGCGAGACACATGCCGGAAACGTACACGCGCCCGACGCCGTCTTCGCGGATCGGCTCCGCGCAGATCGCCCAGCGCCCGACATCGTCGGCAGTCGGAACATTAACGGACAGCACTCGCTTGAATTTTCCAGAGTCGCCCGTCTGGCCTGTGATCGCGACGGGTTGCCACATCTTCAATAAGCCGCCGCTCGCGTTCCATGCAGATGCAACGATGGCGGGCTCAACGAAACCGCGTACGGGCTTTGGAACGCTAATCGCAAGACCGCCCGGCGTGAGCGCGCCCTTCGCGCCTTTGACGTTGACGCGCGACAAGCGTTCTACGTTTCGAACGAGCTCATTGTGATCGCGGACAAGATATTTGTCACCGGCGAGCTTCGTTCCCATTAGACCCCCAGCGCAGAGAAGTCGGCTTGCGGGTAGACCTGGGCAACGTGAACAGCGACAACCGTATGATTGACTGTCGAGCCGTCGCTGTCGCGGCTCTTCTCTTGCCACAAATAATCCCAACCGGGCTTCGTTACGGTTTCGGTGCCCGATTCAGTTACGTAGTCGTCTGTGACGGTGAACGAAACACCGAACTGAAATTTCAATTTAAAGTTGCCGTTGCCGCGCTTGGTGACTTGAGCGCCGAGGAAAATAACTTCGTCTGCCGCCCAGCCTTTGAACGTGTCGTCGTTGATCGTGCCGACCATTTCGATGAGCAGATCGCGGTAGGTGTCGTCAATGTCTTCGAGTTCCATCGTCTCTGAATACGTGGCCTTCGGTACGAAGATGTCGACGCCTTCCACTTTGTCTTCCGTCACGCCGATATTGTCGCCGACGTCGTTCGGATCGGGGTCGGGATAGTGAACCTGTTCGAGCGCCTTCTCGACATGCGCCGTATCGGTCATCGTGTTCAGTTCGATTTCATTCTCGCTCACGACGAGGCGCGAGGGATGACCGAACGTGACGACGAGCTTCATGATTCCCGTTGAGCCGGTCGCGCGCAAAACTTCCCACTCGTGTTCGACGGCATAGAGCGGAAGCACGCCGTCCCACGGATCGGCGTATTGCGGCCCGGCTGCAAGAACGGCAGAGTCGGACGGATCGTCGGAACCGAAGACAATGAAGACGGCTTTCAATTCGAGTTCGAGATTTGTGTCGCGACGCACTTGCCGCATGGAACGGCTGGTCACGTGTTCTTTAAGCGTGATCGACATCAGCCCACTCCCAAGCTATTCAGAAGTTTGCGTTCGTCGTTCGTGATTCGCGCCGCGCGATTCACCCAGGGCGTGCGATCTTTTTTGATGATCGGATGTTCGTAGCTCACGCGCAGCAGCAGCGCGGGCACGCGCGGCGTTGGCCGCAAGTCGACGGGAATCTTCGCGCCGATGAAGCGCTCAAGTTGCTGCGCAGCTTTTTTCTTGAGCGCCTTCACGACCTTTTCGGGAACACGGCGCGGCTTCACAATGCCTGCGAAGCTGGCGAGCTCGTCGGAGACGTGGCCGCGCATTCCTTTGCCGAGCGTGAACGGCGTGACTTTGCGGCTGGCGACTTTCAATTTCGACTGCTCGCACACATCGCCGACTTGCGGCCCGAGCTTTTCGATTTCCTCGGGCGTCGCGTTTTCCGCGCCATAGATCGCGAAGACGACTTCGCGACGATGTAAAGCGTGGTGACTGCGCGCGAACAGTTTTTTCACTTCCATATCAACTCGCGAACGCCGCGCCTCCGTCTTTCGTGTTCTGCGCAATACGGCTGAGCAGATCGTTCGATTTCTTGTGTTCGTTGAGCACCTGATTCAGAACGCCGGTCGCCGCGAGCGAGCCGCCTACGAAACCGGAGAAGGTTCCTGCCGCCGATGTGTGCGGCCCGCCGCCGCCGAATCCGCCTTCACCCGGCTGAATGTTGGGGCTCTCGAAATTCAAATGCGGTACGCCGCCGAGCAATGAGCCAACACCGCCCGCGAGCGTCTCGAAGATGTTGTTGCCGATTTTGCCGAGCGCTTCGCGCGCGCGGCCCGTGTCGAGATGAACGCCGCTTGTGTTGTCCTGGGCATCCGCGCCGAAGAGCCCTTGAATGTTCTTTTCGAGCGCAGCGTTCTTTAGATCGCGCTGACCGAGAATCTGATCAGTCGCGAAGCGGTCATGATTGAGCTCGGCTTGACGGCTGTCACGCTGAAGACCGATGCCCTTCGAGAATTCCTCCGCGCCGGAAAGATCGAAGCGCAGCGAACGCGGCAACGCGGCGTTCACGGCAACAATGCCGTTGATCATTTTCTGGATGATGCCGAGGAAAACGTCGGCGAAGCTGTAGCCGATTGTTTTCAATGCGAGCCACACGCGCGACCACGAATAATGAATGTTCGCAGTCACGTTGTTCCACAGCTTTTCCATCCAGACCGCAAACGTGGCGAACCACGTGCCGAGGCCCGTGCCGCCCACGCGGATTGAATTGAACAAATCGCCGAAGCCCGTTTGTGTGAGGCCCGTTATGTCGGTGACCGCGAGCAGCGCGCCGCCGACAGCGGCGAATGCCGCCGTGAGCATGATCGTGGGACTTGTGAGCGCGGCGACCGAGGCCGCAACCGCGAGCAGTGTTGTGCCGACCGCCGCGAGCGTGACGCCAGTCTTCGCGAGATTCTCGATGAACTCGGGATTCTGATCGATCCACGCGCGACCGGCGACGACAACATCGACCATGCGATTCGTGGCCTCAGTCAGCATCGGCGCGAGCGCCGAGCCGATGTGAAGCTTGAGCGCTTCGGTCGCGCCGTCGAGCCGGTCGAAAGCGTTGTCGAGATTCGAGGCCGCTTCAGTTGCGCTGCCGCCGAGCACGAGCCCGAGCGTGTCGGCCTCGCGCATCATGCGTTGCAGTTCAGCCGAGCCGCCTTCAATGACCGGAAGCAATTCGGTTCCAGCTTTGCCGAAAACCTTCATCGCCATTTGCGCACGCTGGCCAGCGTCGGCGATTCCCGAAATTCCATCGACGACGTCGAACAGATCGTCGGATGAAAAGCCATTCTTCATAAACGAGCGCATCGCGCTGCTGAGTGTGCCAAGCGGAATGTTGCTCGACTTCAGCGCATACGACAGGCCTGAGAGCGTTTCAGTTGCGAGTCCCGTCTTCGAAGAGAGCTTGCCGATTTCCTCGCCGAAGTTCGCGAAGACGTTTGCGCTGTCACGGAACGGCTGAATGATCTTGTCGCCGAGGCCGACCATTTCCTTCGCGAGCGACGCGAAGATATAGGTCTTCATCATGCCGACAGCCGACTTGATCGCCGCGAGTGCCTTTTCGGGCTTCGCACCGATTTCGATGTAGACGCCACCGGCTTTAATGTCACTCGCGCTCATCGATCATCCTTCGGCAGATAGTCTTTCACTATTTGCCACTGCCGCTCGATTTCCTCTTCGCTCATTTCCTTTGGCAGAGAGGCCAGCGCATCGGGCGCATGCTGTCTCACTTCCTCTTCGCGCTTCGCCTTCTCGCGCAACAGGCGCGGATGAAAATCAGCGGGCTCGAAGGTCGGCTCTTTAGCCTTCATGGATGCCATGCAGTAAATCACCCATGCAGCAACTTCGTACTGACGATCTTCGAGCGCTTCGACGCGCCACACTATTTCGCGGAGCGTGAGCCCTTCGAAGTTTTCGATTCCTGCGAGTGCGCATTGCCGGTGGACGTGTCGCCAGTTCCAGCGCTCTTCGCTTCCGGCTCGGTCTTCATGATTCCGAGCCTCAGGCAAAAACTGACGAGCTCTCCGGTCACGGCGGCAATGACGCTTTTCAGCGCTTCGCCATCCGAGAGGTCGACTTCCATCTCGTCACTGATTTTTTTGTGAAGTCCGCGCGGCTTGTCGAGCAGCGCCGCCTTAATTGCGAGATCGACACAAAGCATTCCGCCCGGCATGCCGTAGAATTTGTCGCCCAGGACATCGAGATTGAATTCGGAAGCGAGTCGACGGGCAACGCCGAGGTTGAGTTTGAACTCGTACTCGGTGCCCGACTTGCCTTTGAAAGTCGCCACGTGGAGCCTCCCTGTTTCGCCAAAGCCACCTGGGCTTGATTGCCCAGGCGCGTAGACATACCGCTTCGGCGCGATGATTTTTTAAGATCGAGTGACCGGCGCGAGCGCGCCCTGTCCTTTGATCGTGATTGCGACGAAGACAGCGCCATTGAGTTTCTGCGGAGGGCTGCACTTCGTAATGATGCCCTGGCCGTCATAACCCTTGACGCCAGTGGCCGGAGTCGCTTCGCTGAACTGGCAGTAGACCGGATCGCCGGAATAGAATGCCGCCTGCAAAATGACGTATGCAGCGTCGGCGGGAACCCACAGGTGCTGAATGTCGCAGCCCCATTTCTTCAAGCCCTGCTCGGTATTCTCCCAGCCCGCATCATCGCGACACGACGTATCGAGCTCGCCTGAACTCTGATCGAGATCAACGTCGGACGCTTTGCCGACTGTTTGAAACGTGCCGTTGCTCGTCGCGCAGACTTTGAGGTTCCACAGAAAACCTTTTTTTCCTGCCATGATCGAATCTCCAATGAACGCGCATCAACGCGTAGCACCGAATAGATACGAAGCGGATTATTCGTTGGAGGTGTCGAGCAGGATCGCGCGAACTCGGATGGTGTAGCCGGGAAAGCCTTCATGATCTTCGTGCTTGACGGGCATGTCCGCGTAAACGCCGCAATCTTCGAGCTCGATGTCGTCAAGATCGAGAATCTCGACACGGTCTAGAAAGCGCCACAGTTTTCGGGAAAGAGCGCGGTGTTGTTTTTCGTCGTCATCAATGTTGGCGCGGTCAAACCAGACTGTGACGTCGTAGTACATTTCTCCGCCCTTGCTGTCTCGCGTTCCTCCGAAATTTCCCGGCGCAACGGGTGTGACGAGAACGGCGGGAAGGGCGCAATCCTTTGGCAACACGTCTTGTGAGAAGACGGCTGGCGTGTTGTTGTACTTTGCCAGTTGGTTGCAAATCTCATCGTCAGCGAGAATCGTCTTCACGATCTTTCCTTCGATCATTGCCCGCCTCCCACACTGCCGCCCAGGTCGAGATTGCCAAACTGAGCCGGAAACTTTTCTACGGATTCCATCAGCGCTGGCCGCGCGAACGGACGCTTCGGATGGTTTCTGCCGCCGAACTCGTGAACCTGCCCGTACCACGCCGCCGCCGTGGGGCCGACAACGACGGTGCCTTCCGGTGTCTCGGCGTACTGAATCGATGAGCGCAGATTTCCCGTTTGCAGATGCGGCGCGTCGCCCGGCTTGCTCGGCTCCGTGACGAACTTCGCTTTTTTGTCGCCGAGCTTCGAAGTGACTTTTTTCTTGCCGCCTTTGCTGAGCTTTCGCTTCATCGCGGCTTCGACAATCGCGCCGCATTTTTTCAGCCGCGGCATTGTCGCTTTCTTCAGGCGCGCTTTCACCTGATCCAAATTCAGATGCGTGCTCATGCGGAGTTCAAACATGTCACGCCTCCACGGTGAGGAAGTGGCCGTTGAAGACGAGCGGAATTCCTTCCACGCAGAGATACTCGGCGTCGGCCGGCCAGATCGGGCGGTCGCGTCGCAGCAACTCAAACGTGCGCTGCTGTCCGCGCGCAGCCTGGGCGGCTCCGGTCACCGCGTAGAAAGCCGGGTCGATTTGCATCTCATCGAAGATCATGAGCACGTCGCCGACGCGCAATTCTTCGTGACGATCAACAACGACGCGCACAACATTTTCGTGCATGGTCAGCAAGCCGAAGAATTCGTACGGCTCGCCGTAAGTTTCTTGGAATCCGCCCTCGCCGTCGCTCTCGCGCGTTGGGCGGTATCGAACGATTGGAATCATGCGCTCGCCATTCGCTTCCGTGAGAACGGTTGAACCATTTTTACAATCGCGCTGTCCATGAGCGCGCCAAAGTCGGCGACGTTGCCGTTCGCGTTGATTCCGTTCTGGCCGTCGCGCGCATCGTACGCGCGCTTCACCAGCATGCAGACGGCAAGCTTGATCGTTTTCGGAACGGTGTCTTCGTCGTAGCCCGCCGTGTAACTCACGCGGAAACGCTTGAGCCCAGGAGGCCACGCGCCGAGCGGATTCCCGTCCGCATCTGTCAGCGCGATCAGATCGCCTTGCACGCGGAAGTTGAACTCGGCGTCTTCGTCTTGCAGATCGACAACAGATTCAACCGCAGTCACCGGGCGATTGCTCGGCACGAGAAACGCCGCGCCGTTGCCGTTGGTCGGCGAGAGACCGAAGCCGGGATCACGCGCGAAGTCGTTTGAGGGATCGCTGTCGAGGTCTTCCTCGTGCTCATCAGACGTGAGCTTGATGTTGAGCAAGCCTTCGAGAAAACTCTCCGCGCCATCGATCATGAGTTGCAGCACGTTGTCTTGCTGCGAGTGCGCGATTTGAATCCACTCTTTAACGAGTGCGAGCGTGACGAGACTCATTGAGCCCTCCCGCAGAATTCACAGATCGCGCCGCATGTTGTTCGCTGCGCGCCGCAACCGGCGCATGCGCCGTAGTTGCGAACTTTCGAGCGCGCCACAGTTCCGACAATCTGATTGACGCCTTTGTGCGCATCGATCTTGATGTGTTCAGGAAGCGGCGGCGGAGGCGGCGGTATGTAACCCATGATCGTCTCCGAAATCTGAAAGCTGAGCGCGCAACCTTTTCTCATTGGCATGAGTTACAGCGCGCGCCCAGCATGACTGACACAACGCCAGTCACTCTTGCGATTACTTTGCTTTCAGTTCGATCACAACGACGCAGCCCGCGAGGCCGGTCAGCGTTCCCGAAAGATCGCTGCCGATTTTGTCGCCAGCGGCGAGATTCAAATCGGCTGTCGTCGCGGTCAGTGTCGCGGTCTGAGAAACATTCGCCGTCGCAGTGAGATCGATTGCGGCGGTGAGAAGTTCTTTGACCGTCGCGCCAGCGGCGGCGCCCGGCGCGGCCGTCCCCGCTGCCGTGTGCTTGCGGATGGCGATGGCCGCAGAGGAACCGCCAGCAACGGAATGGATTTCTTTAATCGACACAACGGTGTAAGCGCGGTCGGCGATAAAAATCCAGTCGTCAACACTGGCAGCGGCATAGCTCTGCTTGACGATGACGCGATCATTCGCGGGCGCGAGTTTCAGGATTCGAATCGAATCGCCGTCCGTCGTTGTCGTGTTCAGCGCTTTGCCGATACGCTTCCCGGCGACAGTCGCGGAAACTTTTCCCGACGCAGCCGGATAGACATCGACGCCCGCAGTGATCGCGCCGCTCGCGATGTACGTTCCGATTTCACCATCGGCGTACATCGTCACTGCGACCGGCTCGCCATCGGCCACCGTTGCTTGCGCAATGCCTGCGTCTTCATCGGACGCGCCAGCAGCCGCAACGGAAGTGCTGCTCACCGTGACGCGCGTTCCGACTGTGATCGCGCCGCTCGCCGTGAAGTTGCGCGTCTGAGCACAGAACGCAGACGGGATCGAAAAGAGGGAGAAGAGAAGGGCGAGCATCACGCCCAGGTAGTTCGACTTGCCTTTCATGTGTGAAACTCCTTTTGAGTTTGGGTTGGGTTTGTTTTTTAGAGCCGCCAGCCCGAGACAGCCTCGGGCTGGCGAACGTCATTCAGTCATTTCGGATCGATTAGGCCGAGAGAGCGGCAGTGCCGTATTTCGTCATCGGGTTTCCGCCAACACAGGCGAAGGCGATGAAGACGGTCTTGCGTTCCGAGAACTTTTCGTGCTCGGACTTCGCGACGACAATCTCGTCTTCGATGGTCAGCACGTAGCGGCTCGGATCGCAGTAAGTGATGTCGCCGAGTGCGTACTTCGACAGGCGATTCGTCGGGAAGACCGGCTTGCCAACCAGTGTGTCCGGCTCACCGTCACGCAGTGAGACGATATAGAGCGGACGATTCTGGCTATCCTTCAACTCGACGATCACAAGCTGCGCATCATCAGCCGTGAGGAAGATGCCGCGCTTGCGCAACTGCGGCGGGATTCCCCACAACGTTCCAACGATGTCGTTGAACGCGATGGCGTTTGCCCCAGCGCGATCAACGGGCACATAGTTGCCCGCCGTGAGAATTCCCTTCGGCTTGCCGACGCCATCGCCGCTGATGATCGCCGTCTCGATCTTGTTCATGATCGCTTCGCCGAAGAGGTCGGTCAGGAACGATTCGACGTTCAACGTTTCGCGAGCGAGCAGACGATTCGTAAGCACCGTCTTCGCAGCCACCTCGTGCTGCGTGATATCCACCTGGCGGAATGTGGGCTCGGAATAATCAGGCTCCGCGCCTTCCGCCGTCCACGCCGCCGTAACACCGGAGTAGCTGTCCGTTTCCTGATCGGCGACGGGCAGAATCACTTCGCCATTCTTCGTCTGCAACTTACGCACGCGCGAAAACAGAATCGGAGGTTCGGTTTCAAAGCGTTCGATCTGGTTAATGTATTCCGGCCAGACCAGCTTGTTGCCCGTGTTCGCATTCGAGGCAAGTGCGCCAGCCTTGCCGTAGAATTTTGCGTTGATGATGGCCATCAGCGCGGCGGGAATGCGAACGCCAGTCTTCGCATCGCTGCCTTCGCCCCAGGTCTTGGAGCGCGGCTTCAGCGCTTCGTATTCATTGCCGCTCAGCGATTTGCCGACGCAGAATTTGCCGAACGCCTTTACGAGCTCCATGTCTTTCTCTTCAGGCGTCTTGCCTTCGGCGGGAATGCTCGCGGGATTCACGCCGCCCGGCGCTAGTTCGGCGAGGCGCGTTGCGGTCGCGATGCGATTCAAGCGCGAGCTCTTTCCTTCGATGCGCTTCAACTGCACTTCGAAGCTGTCGAGCTCTTTATTCTTCGCGTCGATTTGCCCCTGAATCTTGCTCTTGCCTTCCTCGGTTCCTTCCTTGTCGTAGGCGGCTTCGAGCGTGTCGAGTTCGGCAGCGCACGCCTTCATGCCGTCGCGGACTTTTGCGATGCTCATCTTCACGCCGCCGCCCGCTTCGCCGCCCGCGTTCGGATCGGGATCGAAATGAATCGAGCGCAGAAGCGACGAGGACATCATCGTCAAACCGAGCGCAGTCAGCGCCGGACCAAACGGACGCGACGCTTCGACGCGCGCCCGCCACACACTTTTCTTTTTCATTGAACGACTCTCCTTTTTGGAGTGAGGTTTGGCTTACTCGACGCCCAGCAGTTTCAATCTGCGGTCGCGTTGAGCTTTGCCGTGTCGCGTTGTCGCGGCGGTCGCAGCCGGAGCGGTGCCCGTGGGAACGGGCGGCGCGCCTGTTGCGGTGCTCGGAGCAACTGCGGAAACTGGCTTGCCCTTGCAATGCGGGCATTCGTGTTCGGATTTTGCGCCGGTGATTTCGGCGACATCGTTTGTCGGGCGAACCGTTGTCGTGCCTTCCAGAAGTTCGCACTCGACCCATTCAATGATGGAGTTTTTGCCAGCCGCGACGCACGCGGCTTTCTCGGCATCGTTCACCGGCTGACGCTCTTCATACGAGCGCGGCACAAAGCCAACCGACAAGCCTTTGATGTGCTTCTCGGCGATGCGGATGCGGATGTTCTGTGCCTCGGGATCGCTCGAAAAGACGGCTTCGATTTTCATGCCGACGTTGTCATCGGTGGCCGTCGTGATGGTGCCGATGCATTCGCCCGCGTCGCCGCCGTCACGGAAGTGCTTCGACATCAGCGGGACTTTTCCCGCCGCAACCTTTTGCTCCATGCTCTTCTTGAAGCATCCGGCGCGGAACACTTCGGCGTCGGAGTCAACGACGCCGTAAATGGCGAGGTAGCCTTCCAGCGAACCGGGACCGCCCGCAGCGGCCTCGCCCGCCTTCCCCTTTATGGAGAGTCTGGCGTCGGGGAGAAACTTCACGCGGCGGGCATTCTTGGCGGCGATAACGGGCATGATGGCACCCCAAAACGAGACAGCGCCGGGCTCCGGCGCAAGGTGCCGAATAGATACGACTGACGCAAAAAGTGCCGGAATCGTGCAGATTGCGGACGAGGCCGCTATCGGGCGGGCGATTACGCTTAGAAAGATCGCGTTTTAACGGGCTTTTTTTGAAAAGTTGGGTGAACAGTCGGTGTGAACGAAAAGACCGCGTAAAACGCGCCCGGCGCAAAAGGGCTCAAAGCTGGGCTTCATCGACCACGGGAATGAGGGTGCATCGGCAGTTTGGGTGCAGCGGCGGGTGTTTGATGTCGAAGCGCTTGAACTGCATGGTTTCCTCACCGACCTGCATTTTATCGCCGTTGCTGAAAAACGATTCCTGCGTTTCGACCCTTTTGCCGTTCATCTCCGCACAAAAGGGGCATGTCATGTCGTCGTCGGCGGTCAGCCATTCGACGACTTCGACGCCATCGGCGGCGTAGCGCTCGACAGCCCCTTCATTATATGCCCAGATGCTGCCCGTCCTGGCGAGCATGCTTGCGCGCTCTTCGGACAGATCGAGCCCGGCGCTCAACAGTTGGTCGGCGATGTCGCGCGGTGTGAGACCGCGCCCGGTTTCGGGATCGCGCGTGTCTGCCGCCTCTTGAAAGATGCTGAGCATGCGCGCGCCGAAAGTGTTATTCGCGCTCTCCGCTGTGCTCGAAACCCACTTTTCGAGATTCGGCCAGTTGTTCGCCTGAACGAAGGCGGCGCGATCTTCACTGAAGCCGACGCCGTTCTCGAACGCCTTGCCGTGAACGGCGGCGACGCGCGATTTTCCGATGGTCTTTGTTTCGTGACCGGCCAGCGCGAATCCGTGAACGGCCATCGCGATCATTGGCCTTCGCATCGCTGCAATCAGATCCCGCGTCAACTTCGCTTTGAATGCTTTCGAGACGCGGAATTCGCCGGAACTCCGAACGCTCGCGGCGAGCTCGCGCGCGGCGCGTTGCAGCTTCTCGGCGACGGCGCGTTTGAGCGCGGTCACGCTGCGATCAGCGTGTCGCGCGCGAAGCAACGCCATCGCGGAGAGGTGTTGTTTGCGCGAACGCGCCACGGTTTAGAGTTCCTGTTGCGCGGTGCTTCCGTCGTCGGCAGTCGGCAGCGCGGGCGGCGTCGAGGTATTCACGAGCTCCGTTCCCATCGACATCAAGAAACCGTCTTCAGCGTCGGGAACCGGCTCGAAGCCAAGGCGCGAGCGCGCTTCGTTGAGCTTGATGATTCGTCTTTCCAGCACAGTGGGATCCGAAGCTTGGAATTCACGTGACTTGAAGTCGCGGC
>JADMIO011167793.1_pt1 | contig 29099 bp, 24 predicted proteins | sample 8958161 | NCBI WGS metagenome assembly JADMIO01 (sample SAMN16585339, study PRJNA669376) | soil metagenome | isolation source: Crop rotation soil | place: USA: Cullars Rotation, Alabama | collected 2011 | reverse complement strand
CGCGACTTCAAGTCACGTGAATTCCAAGCTTCGGATCCCACTGTGCTGGAAAGTCGTCGGCGGTTTCGGACTCGTCTGCCTGATCGCCGCCAGCCGCGTCCTGTTCGGCCACAGCGGCTCGGTCGAGCGATTCGCCAACCGCTCGTGGATCGCCCGCGGAATCGTGTTCGCCACCGTGCTCGGCGCAGCCACCCGCGCGTCCGCCGACTTCCTGCCGCGGGTCATGATCAGCCACTATCAATACGCCGCCTGGTCGTGGGCGGGAGCCGCCGTGCTCTGGGCCCTCTGGCACGCGCGGAGGTTCTTCAAGAAGGACGAGGAGGGATGACCTTCTTCGTATGTAGTCCAGCCCTTTAGGGCGTCTTCTCTCCAGACCGCGTAAAGACGCCCTAAAGGGCTGGACTACTTACGAAGAGGGCCTCCGTCAAATATTCTACGGCAGGGCCTTGATCACCTTGATCGAAGGTTCGGATCCGTCCTTCGGTTCGGTCCATTTGTGGAGAATCCTGCCATCGGGACCGATGACGGCGATCAGATAGGAATGGGCGAAATCGACTCCGTTAGGCAAGCGGTCGAAGCGGATGCCGAGGGCGACCGCGAGTTCGAGGAGATCGTCCTGCGAGCCTCTCAGCAGATCCCAGCGATTGGCGGTCATGTGATGCCGTCCCTCCAACGCCTTCATCTGCGGCTGAAGGTCGTTCTCCGGATCCAGCGTGATGAAGGTGAAACGGACTTTCGACTCCGCAGGCAGTCCGGCTTCGATCCGTTGCATGTCGGCGATGATGCGCGGGCAGATCGCCTTGCAGGTGGCATAACCGAGCGCGACAACCCGGGGAGTGCCGAGCGACTTGGGCCAATCGAGAGCTTTGCCGTTCTGGTCGGTCCAAGTGGATTTGAGGGCATAAAGCGAACCCTGCGATACGGCGGCATCGGCGGCAGGGGCGGGAGGCGGGCTGTCCTGGGCGGCAAGCGGAGAGGAAAGCAATGCGGCAGTTAGGAGTAGATTTCTCATGGGGATTTGGCGGATGAATTTTCGGGAGCAGCGTCCTTCGCACCGCGGAAACCCAGACCAGGCAGGCAAAAGTCGCCTTGCAGGGAGGAGCGGAACGCGACGCGCATGAAGTTCGCATATTCGGTGGCTTGGTTCGGATCGGCGCCACCGCCGCCGCAGAAGAGTTGGGCGTCCTGAGTGCCGTCGGAACGGCTCTCGCCGCTGGTCATGGCCGAGACAAAATCCCGCGTCCACTCCCATACCACGCCGTGCATGCCGCGGACGCCATAGAAATTGGGCGGCTGCGATCCAGCGTCCGGCAGCACCGCGGGCGCGGGCTTGGAATACCAGTCGAGAATCAGCTGCCTGAAGGCAGTGTCGTTGCTGGCGTCCGGCTTTTCGGCATCGGCGCGCGCGGCGAATTCCCACTCGTCCACCGTCGGCAGGCGTTTTTCCACCGCCTTCAAAAAAGCGCGCGCGGCATGCCACGAGACGCGGACAACCGGTGCGTCCGGTGGCGCGCCGGAACCGAGCTCGGTATCGCCCGCCCAGTGGGAGAGATAGCCATTGTCCGCGAAAAGGCGGTTTACTTGCGAGCGCCGCCATTCGGGATGTGCGGTGACGAAGGCAAGGAACTCGGCGTTGGTGACCTGCCGGACATCAAGCTGATAGGGACGCACCGTCCGCTGCCTGCCGCCCTTCTCCAGCGGCCGTTGATAGACGCCGCCCGGGATCGCGACCATGGGCGAGGACGCGGTTTGGCCGGCAGCCGCGGCGAGGCAACTGCCGGCGATGAGCACGATGTGCCGGATTCCGATCATTTCTTGTCAGCGGCGCGGACCGTCGCCACGTCGGCGGGTGTCACCTCGGTGCCGTTGTTGTCCCATGAACTGTAAACGTAGGTGAGGACGTTGGCGACATCCTCGTCGTTGAGCGCAAGCGCCGGCATGACGCTGTTGAACTTGTTGCCGTTCACGGTGATCTCGCCGGTCCGCCCGTGGATGACGGTGGAGATCGCGCGGGTTTTATCCGCATTCAGATAATCCGAAGCCGCCAACGGCGGGAACGCGGCGGGAATGCCGAGGCCGGTCGCCTGGTGGCAAGCCACGCAGTTCGCGGCGAAGACATTCGCTCCGCGCTCGACGCGCTCCGCCTTGGTCGCGGCGGCAGCGAGCGTCTTGCCCTCGCCCGGCATCACCTGCGGCGTGCCGCCTTCCGGCAAATAGACGCGGTCGTTGCGCTTGCCGGAATACACGAGCGGGTCGCGATCGCCCTCGACCTTGATCATGCCGAGCGCGCCCTTGTTGAACGCGCGGGTCAGCGAGTGATCGACCAGGATGAGGCTGCCCGGGACCTCGCATTTGAACTCGACGATGGCCGATCCGCCCGCCGGGACCATCGTCGTCTGGACGTTCTTGTTGATCGTTCCTGTTCCGCCCTCGACATACACCTTGTCGAAAATCTCGCCGATGGTGTGGAACGAGGAAGTCATGTTAGGTCCGCCGTTGCCGAAGAAGATGCGGACGGTTTCGCCCTTTTTCGCGGTCAGCGCCTTGTCGGCGGCGATGTTTCCAACCCCGCCGTTGAAGACGACGTAGTCGGGCTTCTCGTCAATCGCCTTTTCCATGCTGAAGGGTTGCAGGCCCTGCTCGCCGTAGCGGCCCTTGGTGTAGAAGTCGCCTTGCATCACGTAGTATTCGTGATCGACCTTCGGCAGGCCGCCCTTCGGCTCGACATAGATCAGGCCATACATGCCGTTGGCGACGTGCATGCCGACCGGAGCGACGGCACAGTGATAGACATAGAGGCCGGGGTTGAGGACGCGGAACGAGAACGTCGTGCTGTGGCCGGGTGCGGTGAACGAAGCGGCCGCGCCGCCGCCGGGACCGGTCACCGCGTGCAGGTCGATGTTGTGAGGCATCTTGCTCGACGGATGGTTCATCAACTCGAAATCGACGACATCTCCCTCGCGCACGCGGATGAACTTGCCGGGAACGCTGCCACCGAAGGTCCAAAACGTGTAGTCCACGCCGTCGGTCATTTTCATGACCTTTTCCACGACCTCGAGTTTCACGATCACCTTCGTCGGATGGTCGCGCTTGATCGGCGGTGGCACCTGCGGCGGGGTCGTCAGCGTGGCGACTTCCTCGCCGCGGACGTCGGGCGGCATTTTCACCTCCCCCGTCATTTCCACCGCCTGCTCGGCCATCACACTACCCACCGCCAGAATGCCCGTCGCGCATGCCCTGAAAGTCGTTTTCATGGTTTCTCTCTAGGAAGATGGAAAACTCATGCAAAATCGCGCCGGCTAATTCAAGAATTTTATTTCTTGAATTAAGATCGGCATGCCCGCCAACTACCGCAAACGATTAACGATCAATCCACAGTCTCGCTTCGCGGCGGCGCAATTTCCCTCCGCCCGGCAGGTTGACGATCGCCGGATTGTTCACGTCCAGGAGGCTCATCGCGCGCTCGATCAACGCCCGATCCAGCGACGGGATCCGGTGATCTGTCAGAAATTTCCGCAGGGCGATCCGTTGGAGGACCGGCGGAAGCGCCCGCAGCGCCCGGAGATGCAGGCGGCCTTGGGGATCGAGGACGTGAGCTTGCGCGAGCGCCCACGATTCGAGCGATTCGGTGTCATCGGCACCAGCGACACCGCGGACCAGAGCAGCCACGGGATCGCGGCCGGAAATTTCCGCCAGCAGGGGAATGGCCTCGTGGCGCAGGCGGTTGCGCACGGCGACGGGCTCCGCGTTGCTGGCGTCGTCCCGCCATTTCAGTTTTCTGGCGACGAGCCAGCCAACAAGTTCCCTGCGACGGACCTCCAGCAATGGCCGGTGCAGCTCCAGTTTCGCGCCGGACTCCGTAACGAGGTCCTGTCTCCCGCGCATGCCCTTGAGTCCGTGCGAACCGCGCAGGAGATTCCACAGGACGGTCTCAGCCTGATCGTCGGCGTGGTGAGCGAGGATGACTCGCGGGCAGCGGTGCTTTTTCGCGCATGCGGCGAAAAACGCGTGCCTCGCATGGCGGGCGGCGGTTTCCATGGACTCCGCGCGTTCGTTCATGAGGGCCGCGACATCCGTATGGCCGCTTTCGCAGGGAAGGCCGAGTTTCCCCGCAAGGCGCTGCACGAATTTTGCATCTTCCGTGGACGCCCGCCCGCGCAGGCCGTGATCGAGGTGACAGACAACGAGATTGGAAAATCCCTCCGCTACCAGCAGGTGCAGTAGCGCCACGGAATCCGCGCCGCCGGAAACGCCGACCAGCCAGCGCTTCCTTTTCGAAACGCTGGCGAACCATGGGGATTTCTCAACGGGGGTCACGCGGCCATCATGGTGGCTGGTCCGCCGCAGGTGCGAGAAATTACCGCGTCCTTGCGTTCAGAAACCGCTGAGCTGGAAAACCCTTGTGGCCACTAACAATCAAGCGATAGCTTGGCTCCATGATCATCGCAGTCGTCGCGAAAGGTGCCGGGATTCTTGTCCTGCCGGTGGTGCTGTTGCCGCTTTTCGCATGCATCGTGGGCACACACCTCTTCTTTCCAGAACAACCGCCGGGTGAGCAGATGTGGCTGCCAGGCGCCTCCTTGCTGATATCGGCGGTTATTCTCTTCCTGTTGAACCGTCACCTGAAACAGGGACCGCAACCGCCTCCCCGGCCCACTGTCTCCGGCGAGTATGCGAAATTGACCCGCAAAGCGACCACCGATGCTGAAAACTCCCGAGTGAGATCCACAGGCCGTTTTTCCGCGGACAACGATACCGGATGGTTCATGTTCATCCCCACTCGGATCTGGCCGTTCATCATCGGCGCCATGGGCGTTTTCCTGATCGTGGGTAATGTGGGGGAGTCAGCCACTCACCGCGTGAATCCGGACATCGCCCGTCCCGCGAAATAAACCGCGCCGCGTTTGACCGTGGATCCGCGCGACCGCGAGTCTCCAGACTGGCTTTCCGTGCGAAAACCGGCATCAGTCCGGCGCGCCACCCGATGCAACCGCTTCAACACACTTATCCGTTCGATCCGAGTTACGGCTATTCGCTGGACGATTTGCTGGCGGCGGGCGCGCCGGAGCCGCCGGAGGATTTCGAGGAATTCTGGACGGCGCGTCACGCGCGGGCGATGGAACTCGCCCCCAGCCTGGTGCTGATGGGAAAAGGGCCGGCCACCCATGGCTGGCACGCGCATGATCTGGTTTTCCGCTCGACCGGCGGGGCGCGCATCGGCGGCTGGTGCCTGACTCCGGAATCGGGCGAGGTGAAGCGGGTGGTGATCGTCCTGCACGGATACGGCGGGCGCGACGAACCGGACTGGCATTGGAAAATGAAGGACACGGCGTTGTTGTTTCCGGTCGCCCGGGGTTTCGGGCGCAGTCCGCATCCGCCGGTTTCCTCGAACGCGTTGTGGCACGTGTTGCATGACATTCAGGACCGCAACCTCTACGTGCACGGCCATTGCGTGGAGGACGTGTGGCTGGCAGTGAGCGCCGCCTTACAACTTTTTCCCGAGGCGGCGGGCCGGGTCGGTTTGATCGGCGCGAGCTTCGGAGGCGGGATCGGCGCGATGGCGCTGGCGTGGGATCAGCGGATCGCGCGGGCGCATTTCAGTGTGCCGAGTTTCGGCAACCAACCGCTGCGGCTGAAACTGCAGACGACGGGCAGCGGCGCGGCGGTGCAGGCGGCTCACCGGCGGAATCCGCAGGTGGTGGAGCGGACGCTCGCCTATCATGATGCGGCGGTGGCGGCGCGCTGGATCGAGGCCCCCGTCCATTTCGCCTGCGCCCTGTTCGATCCGATGGTGGCGCCGCCGGGGCAGTTCGCGATCCACAACGCGGTGCCCGGCGAAAAGCAGTTGTTCGTGTTGCGGGCGGGCCATTTCGGGTATCCGGAACAGGCGGCGGACGAGCGCGCCATGTTACGGGAAGTTCACCAATTTTTTGTGCCGCTCTAACTCATGCTTTGGTACGGCCTCCGCGGTGCCGGCATCCGCATGAACCGCGAGTATCACAAATGGTGGAGTCCCAAGTTGAACCGGGACATGGAGCTGCTGGTATTCGGTCACGCGGGCGCGAAAGTTCTGGTTTTCCCGACACGCGACGGGCGGTTTTACGAATACGAGGACATGCGCATGACCGAGATGCTGCGTCCCAAGATCGAAGCGGGTCACCTGCAGCTTTACTGCCTCGACGGGATCAACCGCGAGAGCTTCTACTGCTGGTGGGCGCATCCGAGCGGACGGATGCAGCGGCACGTGGAATTCGAGGCCTACATCCTCGACGAGGTTTTCCCGTTCATGAATGAGAAGAACCCGCACCCTTGCGTGATTTCGCACGGTTGCAGCCTCGGCGCGTATCATGCGGCGAACATCGCTTTCCGGCATCCGCACCGCTTTGCCAAGCTCGCCGCATTTTCGGGGCGCTACGACCTGACGCAGCCGGTCGAGCACTTCGGCGACCTGTTGGATTCCCACTACGACGAGACGGTCTATTTCAACATGCCGACTCATTTCCTGCGGAACGTGAAATGCCCGGAAACGCTGGAAAACCTGCGGCGGATGGACATCGTGCTGGTCATCGGCGAGGAGGATCCGTTCCGGGAAAATAACGAATACCTGTGCCGCATCCTCCATGAAAAAGGCATCCCGCACCGCCTGCATTACTGGGGGGAGAGAGCCCACCGCGGCCACTATTGGCGGCAAATGGCACCGCACTTCGTGTGAGCCGTGGCGGCGCGAATCCGTGCTTGGCAGCTGCTTGGATTCCACGGAAACTCCGGTCCATGCAGACAGCCGCCTATCTCAAGGACCTCTTCGACCTCTCCGGAAAAACCGCCGTCGTCATCGGTGGCACCGGAGAACTTTGCGGCACCATCGCCGTCGGCCTTGCCCGCGCCGGCGCGGAAGTCGTCCTCGGCGGCCGCATTCCCGAAAGGGCCGAGCATCGGCTCGCCGAGATCGAAGGCCACGGCGGCAAGGGCTACTTCGTCCCCGTGGATGTGACCTCGCGCGAGTCACTGCACCACCTGCTCGACACCGTGCTGGAGCGCTCCGGCCAAGTCGATATCCTCATCAACGGCGCGGGAACCAATTCCCCCACCCCGTTTCTCGAAATCCCGGAGGAGGAATACCAGCGCATCATCGACACCAATCTCTCCGCCGTGTTCCGCGCCTGCCAGGTCTTCGGCCAGTATTTCATCGACGACTCCCGCCCGGCCTCGATCATCAACCTCGGCTCGATCTCCGGACTGAATCCCCTTTCCCGCGTCTTCACCTACTCCGCCTCCAAGGCCGCGGTGCACAACCTGACCCGCAACCTCGCCCGCGAGTGGGCGGACAAGGACATCCGCGTCAACACGCTGGTCCCCGGATTTTTCCCGGCCGAGCAAAACCGCAAGGTGCTCGACGAGTCCCGCGTGCTCGACATCCTCCGCCAAACCCCGGCGTCGCGCTTCGGCAACGCGGAGGAACTCATCGGCGCGACGCTCCTCCTCGCCTCCGCTCGGGCCGGCTCGTTCATCACCGGCATCGAAATGATCGTGGACGGTGGCTTTCAGGCGATGACGATCTGAGCCTCCGAGGGCTCGGATTTCCCTCCCTTTGTAGCGCTTGCACCGGCTGAAATGCTAGTGTATCGCCTCTCCCCGGCGGTCAAATCCGCCCTACCCCTTTTACTATGATCAAGTGGATTCTCCAGAAAATCGTCGGCAGCAAGAACCAGCGCGAGGTGCGCCGCATCCGCCCGACGGTGGCCCGTATCAACGAAATCGAGGAAGCGCTCCAGCGCGAGCCGGTGGAGAAACTGGTCGAATTCACCCGGACTTGGCAGAACCACTTGGCCCGCTACCACGAGCTTGTGGCCCCGCCGAAACCGGTGGTCCAGCGCATGGACGAAGCGGAACTGCGCGCCACCGCCGAAAGTCTTGAAGTCCGTCTTGCCGCACTGCGGGGCGAGTTCCCCTCTCTCCCCTCCACCGTTCTGGGTACCGTGGAATCCATCGAAGCCGCGAAGGCCGCGTTCCACGAGATCGAGGCGGAATTCCCCAAGGCCCGGGCGAAGTATCTGGAGAAGATCCTGCCCGAGGCGTTCGCCGTGGTGAAGAACGGTGCCCGCCGGATGTGCGGCACCGAGATCCTGGTCAATGACCGCCCGCTGAAGTGGGAAATGGTCCATTTCGACGTTCAGCTCATCGGCGGCACCGCCCTGCACCGTGGCATGATCGCGGAAATGCAAACGGGCGAAGGCAAGACGCTGGTCGCCACCCTTCCGGTCTACCTGAACGCGCTCACCGGCCTCGGCGTCCACGTCGTGACGGTCAACGACTACCTCGCGAAACGCGACTCGGAGTGGATGGGCTCGCTTTACCGCTTCCTCGGTCTCACCGTCGGCTGCATCCAGAACCAGATGCCGCCGTGGGAGCGTCGCGCCGAATACACCTGCGACATCACCTATGGCACGAACGCCGAGTTCGGCTTCGACTACCTGCGCGACAACGGCATGGCCTCGACCAAGGACGAGCAGGTCCAGCGCGGCCACTATCTCGCCGTCATCGACGAGGTGGACTCCATCCTCATTGACGAGGCGCGCACGCCGCTGATCATTTCCGGACCGTCCACGGTCTCCAGCCACCAGTTCGACAAATACAAGCCGCTCGTCGAACGGCTCGTGAAAAAGCAAACCGAGCTGTGCAACAACCTCGCCGCCGAGGCGAAGCAAATGCTCGAGGCCGGCGATACCGTCGGGGCCGGCCGCGCGCTTTTCAAACTCAAGCTCGGCCAGCCGCGCAACCGCCAGCTCATGCGGTTCATGGAGGAGCCGGAAATGCGCCGGCTGCTGGAGAAGTCGGAACTCTCGTTCTATCAGGACGCGCAGAAGAAGGAACTTTTCGAGCTGAAGGAAGAGCTTTATTTCGTCATCGACGAGAAGGGCAACGACTCCGACCTGATGGAAATCGGCCGCGAATATCTCTCGCCCGGCGATCCGGATTCCTTCGTCCTTCCCGACCTCGGCACGCTCTATGCCGACATTGACACCAACCGCTCCCTGACCGACGAGCAGAAGGTCCAGGCCAAGGAAGACCTGCAAATCCGCATGGATTCGCAGGCCGAGAAGATCCACAATATTTCCCAGCTCCTCAAGGCCTACTGCGTTTTCGAAAAGGACGTCCAGTATGTCGTGAAGGACGACAAGGTCATCATCGTCGATGAAAACACCGGCCGCGAGATGCCGGGCCGCCGCTGGTCGGATGGACTCCATCAGGCTGTCGAAGCCAAGGAAGGCGTCTCCATCGAGAAGGAAACGCAGACCTTCGCGACGATCACGATCCAGAACTATTTCCGCCTCTATCAAAAGCTGGCGGGCATGACCGGCACCGCCGAAACGGAGGCCGCCGAGTTCCACGATATCTATCGCCTCGACGTGCTGCCGATCCCGACCAACACGCCTAACATCCGGGTGGACGAGAACGACCAGGTCTTCAAGACCCGGCGCGAGAAGTTCAACGCCGTCATCGCGAAGATCGAGGAAGCCAACGCCAAGGGCCAGCCGGTGCTGGTCGGCACCGCATCGGTCGAAGCTTCGGAAACGCTTTCCCGCATGCTCAAGCGCGCGAAGATCTCCCACTCGGTGCTCAACGCGAAGTTCCACCAGCAGGAAGCGGAAATCGTCTCCGGCGCGGGGCAACTCGGCGCGGTGACCGTTTCCACCAACATGGCCGGCCGCGGCACGGACATCAAGCTGGGCCAAGGCGTGCCCGAAGTCGGCGGCTTGTTCGTCATCGGAACGGAGCGCCACCAGTCGCGCCGGATCGACCGCCAGCTCCGCGGCCGCTGCTCGCGCCAAGGCGATCCGGGCCGCTCGCAGTTCTTCATTTCCTTCGAGGACGACTTGATGCGCAACTTCGCCGCGGCGGACCGCATGACCGCCATGATGGAGCGCTTTGGCATGAAGGAAGGCGAAGCCCTGGAACATTCGTGGCTCAACCGCTCGGTGGAAACCGCGCAGAAGCGCGTCGAACAACGCGACTACACCGGCCGCAAGCGCGTGCTCGATTTCGACGACGTGATGAACATGCAGCGCGAGGTGGTTTACGGCTACCGCAACGAGGTGCTCACCACCGAGGTGCCGCGCGATCTGGTCAACGAGATCATCGAGGAAACCGTCCCCGCCAAAGTCCGCGAATACCTCGCCGGACGCGATGACGCCGAGCCCGACTACAACGAGCTGATGCACTGGGTGAACGGCACGCTGCCCGTCAGCGTCACGGCCGACGATTTCCTCAATGCCAGCAACGAGGAAGCCATCTCCGCGCTGCTCGTGGACAAGGTGAAGGAAGTTTACGAAGTCCGCGTCGGCGACTTGCCCATGGAAGTGCTCGACCAGGAGGAGCGCCGCATGGTCCTGGTCGCCATCGACAAGCAGTGGCAGGCGCACCTTTACAACATGGACGCCCTCCGCGAGGGCGTCGGTCTCCGCGCCCAAGGCCAGAAGGATCCGCTCATCGAATACAAGAACGAAGCCTACAATCTCTTCGTCTCGCTGATGGATTCCATCAAACAGGAGGCCCTCCACAACCTCTTCCGCTCCGCCGCCAACCTCGAAGCCTTCCTCCGCCAGCTCCACAGCGCCCCGCAGCAGCTCCACGGCGGCGAGTCCGCGCTGACGCAGGACAACATCGCCACGTCCGGCAGCTCCGCGAACCTCGATCCGTCCGCGCTTCCCTCGCCCGAAGGCACCGCGCTCAAGCTCAACATTCCCAAGCGGAAACCGAGCTTCTCGATCGAAACCACGGGCCGCAACGCGCCCTGCCCCTGCGGCTCCGGCAAGAAATACAAGAATTGCTGCGGCAAGGAAGAGGGCGCGGAACACTAACCGCCAAGCAGCGCCTTCACCTCGTCGTCGGTCGTTTCGGAAAAATCCGCATACCAGCACCCGACGGCGCGGAACGGCTCGGGCTGGCACATGGCAATCACGTTGTCCGCCTCGCCGCGCAGGCGTTCCACGGAATCGCGCGCTCCCACCGGGGCCGCCACCACGTTTTTTCCCGCGTGCTGGACCCGCAACAGCCGGACCGCCGCTAACAGCGTGGATCCGGTGGCGATCCCGTCGTCCACGATAATGACCGTGCGGCCCGCGATGGGGAACGCGGGCCGGTCGCCGCGGTAGAGCGTTTCCCGGCGGGCGAGTTCGCGGGTTTCACGTTCAATGACGGCGTCCACTTGGCTTGGCTTGATCCTCAAACGGGCGAGAAGTTCCCGATCGAGCACCATGACTCCCCCGCCGGCGATGGCCCCCATCGCGAATTCCTCCTGCCCCGGCACGCCGAGTTTCCTCACATTGAGGACGTCGAAATCGACCGCGCCCTCCGCGGCCTTCACGATTTCCGCGGCAACCGGCACGCCTCCCCGCGGCAGTGCTAGAACCAAGGGATGGGACCGCATCAGCGGAGGCGGCAACAGCTCCGCCAGGCGCTCGCCGGCATCCCGGCGGTTGGCAAATGGAGCGGAATAGCGGGACGGATTCATCGCGCCGGATCTGGGCGATCCGAACCGATTGAAAGTTTGATGTCGATCCGTTTCGGGACCACCTTTCCGATCACGATGGCCAAGCCCCGTTCAGAACCGGTCGATCCGCCACAGCTTGCCGAACTGGCGCTGGCCACCATCAAGGCGGCCAAATTTCCGATGCTGGCGACGATGGACGGCGACCAACCCCGCTTGCGACCCGTTTCGCCCGTGAGAAGCGAGCGATTCACCATCTATATCGCAAATCTCCGGTCCTACGGAAAGACCCGCGAAATTGCCATCAACTCCAAAGTGGAGCTGTGCTATCTCGCGCCGGACCATGACCAAGTCCGCATCACGGGAACCGCTGGAATCGTTGCGGACCGCGCCGTTCTGGAATCCATTTGGGAAACCAATCCCCTGCTCCGATCCTATCTGGGATCCTTGGATAACCCCGAACTGGTCATTTACCGCGTGGTTCCCCACCGGGTCCGATTCATGCGCGAATGGGCGCTCGAATACCACGAGGTCCCGCTCGATTGACGCTAGTAGCTGCTGGATACCGTAAGCCGCACGAACATCTTCCCGCCGGGACTTCCCGGCGCGATGAAAACGTGTTGGCCGCCCGTTCCGGTATCCGTGATGGCATGCCAATCGCCGGACGCCATCGTCGCACTCCATTCCGCGCCATAGACAACCACGGCAGCAACACCGGCCGGCGGGGCGAATGAAATCACGAAATTTCCCCCAATCCACTGGCCTTGCGGTGTTTGGCAGGAACTGCCGGAAGTGGGCACCAAGCCAAAGGCGTATTCGAGCAGGTTGACCAAACCGTCGCGGTCGAAGTCGAACAGGTTGGCAGCCATGCCGGAATTTTCACCCGTGCCGAACCAGGATTGCCTCCACGCCTGGAGATGATCCCCGTTCGAGAGCGGCACGCCTTCGGCGATGGCCTGCGCCGCGGTTTCGAACAGCTGCCTGCGGACCGAGATCGTCGCCGTCGCCCCGCCGGCCATGATGGCGGAGAAATTGAGCCGCAGCCGGTCGCTGCCATTGCCCGGCACTTCGCTGAAAACCGGCGAAGCCATGGCACCGGTAAAACGCCATGACACCATCAACGTGGGATCGCTGCTGATGTCGCCGGCGGAGGTCCGGTCGTTCGAGACAAACCACCGGTCTTCCGGCCCGACGGTTTGATTGCCCGAGGAAGTCGCGTGAACCACCGTCGCGCTATCCGATCCGTAGTTGTCCAACAGTTGGAGGGAAACGCTCCGGGGTTCGCCCGCCAGATTCTCCACGGTGACGATCTCGTCGGTGGCATGGCATCCGGTCACCAGGCGGATCTCCTTGGTGACCCGGGTTTCCGAAGCCGTGTTGGTGGCGGAAAGCGGTCCACTCACGTTGGGAGCTGCCAATGACGGCAGGTCGATCCGGTTGCCCGAAATCGCCAATCCACTCACCGACTGGGTGCCGCCCGAGTTCGTCTGATAGACGAAATTGGAGAGCTGCGTTACCTCGATCTGCTCGGTGCGGAAGGCGAAATCGTAGGCGATCAGCACCGGAGAACCGCCGGCGGGCGTAACCGTCGCGGAGTAGCGTTTAGCGGGCACATTGACTGACATTTCCACGAGGTAGGAGATGCCGGGTGCATAGGTCAGGGTGGAAAGCGCGGAGAAACCATTTTCGTTCCGCGCGTCGATCGTCCCGGACGGATTGAACCTCACGTAAGCCGCGAGATCGTCCCAAAAATCCGCGGCGGCGTTTGAGAAGCCGATCACCGAGTCCACGGAGTAGGTGCTGGGAACGGTCGTGAAAGAGGCGACGAATGTGCCCGTTTGCGGGTTCACCGGATGATTTCCCCATGCGGTCGTAGCCGTAACGGGGCTGAAATCCGAAACCACCAGTCCTTCCACCTTCTGGGTGCCGCCGGTCCAGGCAAGGTAGGCGAAATTGGAAAGTTGCGTCACCGTGTTCTGCTCGGTGCGGAAGGCGTAGTTGTTGGCGATCAGCACCGGCGATCCTCCGGCAGGTGTCACGGTCGCCCAATAGCGTTTCGCCTCCACATCGATCTCGATGTTGACCCGATAGGAAACTCCCCCGCTGTAACCGAGCACCGCCGCCGCGGCGAAACCGCTGCCGTTGCGCGCGTCAATCTTCCCCTGGTCGTTGAACCGGACGTAAGCCGCCAGGTCATCCCAGAAATCCGCCGCACCGCTGGAAAAGCCGATCGACGTGTCCACGGCACCGCTGCTCGGAATCGTCCGGAACGATGCGGTCAGGTATTTGCTCTGCCGCGGGACCGCGTAATTTCCCCAGACGTTGGTGGCCGTGACCGAGCCCAAGGCCGGGACCACCAACCCGGAGATCGCCTGGGTGCCGCCGGTGTAGGTGAGGTAGGCGAAGTTGTTGATCTGCGTGATCGCGTTCTGCTCGGTGCGGAAGGCGTAGTCGTTGGCGATCACCACCGGGCTTCCGCCCGCGGGCGTCACGGTCGCCCGGTAGCGTTTGGTCACCACGTTGATCTCCATTTCCACCAGATACGAGACACCGGAGACGTAGTTGAAATTCGTCACCGCGGCGAAACCACCGCCATTCCGGGCATCGATTTTCCCTTGGTCATTGAATCTGACGTAGGCCGCCAGATCGTCCCAAAAATCCGCCGCGCCGCTGCAAAATCCGACGGCCGTGTCCACCGCGCTGCCGTTCGGAGTGGTCTTGAACGAGGCCGAGAACGTCCCGCTTTGGGGTGGAACGGCACGATTTCCCCAAGCGTTGGTGGCGGTCACGTTTCCGAACTCCGCGCGGGTCTGGACATCCACCAGCCCGACACCGTCCAGCGCGTCCCAATGAAAGCGAGGCGGAGACTGCAACGTGGCTTCGCCGAGATAGTTATCGACCGGTGTCCAGACCGATTCGCTTCCGCCGGGCAGCGTCTGGATCAGGCGGTTTGCCAGCTCCCCGGATCCCGCGTTCTGGACGACGGTGAGCGTCGCCGTTAGGGCCCCGGCGGCGAACGTGATCACACCGGTCCGGCTGGAGGCGCCCGTGTTGGACAAGACCGCGCACGAAAAGGATTGGCTTCCGGATTGGTTTGCCGGGACCGCACTCGTCAGCCACGGAACGTTGGAACTCCACGACCACGCGGTGTTGGACATCACATCGACCGCATAGACCGCGCCAACCGCCTGGATGTTCAGTGAGGAAGAACTCACGGCCAGGGCGGCTCCCGCCGTGAAAGTGCACACCAACTGATAGGAGCCCGTTTCAAACGAGCTGAAGTGTCTCACCGCCACGTAGTAGGTCCCCGCCGTGACCGCGCGCGAAATTTGGAAATTCGCGTCCGCCCCGGCGTCGTCATCAAACGCCAGGAGCGCTCCGGAGGCATCATACAACAGTCCGTAGGTATCCGTGGAGCCGGTGGTTTGGATGAGAAGGGCGCCAAGCCCGCCGACATCCATGCGGAAATAGTCGATGTCTCCCGCAGCCCCGATGTTTCCCGCAATCGTGGAATTCGCAGCAATCAGAGTGGCCGTGCCCATGCTGTTGCCGTGGTCATCCGCGGTGCCGGCGGCTTGGGTCACGGTATGAGTCCGCGTGATGCCACCGCCGGTCACCGTGATCACCGCCACACGGGCGGTCGAGGTCGTATTCGCCCGGACCAGATACGTGAACGACTGGTCTCCCGTCTGGCTGGCGTCCTCGTTGCTCACGATCCAGTCCGCGTCAACGCTCCAGCTCCATGTGAGGTTGGAGGCCACCGAGAAGCCGTAGCTCTCGGCTTGCGGGGTGGCGAGCTGGGTGGCGGGATTCACCATCAGCGAGGGTGTCGCCGTAAACGCGCAAACCAACTGATAGGCACCCGTGCCCAAGGGATAGAAATTCCTGACGCGGACATAATAGGTCCCCGCCGTGACATCGCGGCTGAATAGGAAATTGACGCTTTCACCCGAGTCGTCATCCGAGGTGATTTCCGCTCCCGAGCCATTGAGCAGATATCCGTAAGTGTCGGAAGTGCCCGTGGTCTGGACGAGCAAGGTTCCACTGCCGCCGATGTTGATCCGGAAATAGTCATTGTCTCCCGCCACACCGATGTTTCCGGCGGTCGTGGAGTTTTGCCCCACGAGTGTCGCGGTAGCGGTGCTGTCGCCATGGTCGTCAGGAACCACGCCGGCCTGGGTGATCGTGTGGGTGCGGAACAATCCGCCGCCGGACAGGGTGAGGGTCGCGGTCCGGCTGGTGGCCGACGGGTTCGCCGCCACCGAGTAGGTAAAGGTCTGGTTGCCACTTTGGTTGGCCGCCTCCGGGCTGGTGATCCAAGCCGGGTTGCCACTCCAGGACCACGACGTGTTCGACGTGACCGTGAAATCGTAAGTGCCGCTCGCCGCCGGCACGTCCCGCGTCACCGGATCGAGCGTGAGTGTCGCGGTCGAAATGGAGGCTCCGAACCGCACGGTCGTGGAAGCTGCCGGCTGGCTGAGAACCGCGATGGAGATTCCGGATGCCGCTCCGCTCCACCAGTTCGCATTGGGATTGGTCCCGTTGTTGAAAGCGGTGGTGTTGTTATCGAAAAGGTCCGCGTTGTCCCCGCGGTCACGGCGATTCTCCAGATCGAACAGGCCGTCCGCCTGCTCCACCGACACCTGATAGTGCAACGCGGCCGTCATTTCCTGGTTGCCGTTTCCGCTGACGGCTTCGTCGATGTGCCAGATGGCAATTCCCTGATCCGGGCAATGCTGCGCCCACTTGTCGCCGGGTCCCCGGTTTTCCACGAGGAAATACTCGGTGTTCTGGCCCGGCTTTCGGATCCGGTATCCGCGGTTCCCGGTGGACGGCATGCCCACGTCAAACTGGTCTGCCGCCGCGACGTCGATGATGTTGGCCCATCCGGATACGTCCTTCAGATAGAGGTCGATCGGCGCGGGAGATCTCCCGCCGTTCAAATGATTTCCCGACCCCATCAGGCAGTGCTCGCCCACCCCCTCGGACTCGCCGCCGTAGTCGTAAAGGTCCGGATAACCGAGCAGCATGTGCCCGAGTTCGTGGCAAACGGTCCCGATCACCGCCGCGGAACTGAACACATTCGTGATCTGGTAGCTGTAGATGTAACGGGGATTGGCGGCCGTCCCGACGTTGATATCGTTGACAAAAAACGCGTGGGGCCACAGTCCTTTCGGCCAGACGCCGGAGTCCGGTCCCGCGAACAGCAGGCTGGTGGCGATGACACGGTTGCCCGAGCCAAGCGTCAACGAAGAGAAATCGAAGCCATCGGTTTTCAACTTCGCGATGGCGTCCGCGACCAGCCGCCGCCCCACACCTCCCAGATCCTCCGCAACGGTGGCGTTGGTGGGATAGTCCGAGTAGTTGTAATAGTTCCTCGGGTAAGGCAGGGTCACGATTGGCGTGATCAGGTGCGTGAGGGTCATCAGCCCGTTCGACTGGTCCGTGTAGTAATCGCGGATCGATCCGGTGTTGCCATCGTCCGTATAACCCGTCTCGTTGCAATAGCGGGTCATCTTGGTTTGGGTGGTCGGAAAATTCACCGGGTCCGTCGCCGCCGTGGCAGGATCATTGGGAAATTGCACCAGGATCATCAGCCCGACCTTGGCGCCGGCGATCGGCGCGCCAAGGGGACCTCCGGGTGCCGGATTGGCTCCGGGAACAAACGCCGCCCTCCTTTGTTGGGCCGCCCTGACACGCGCGGCCCATTCCGCCTCCCGGGCAGGCGCGAACTTCCTAACATTCGCGGCGCGGATCGCCGCGGCGGCGGCCTTGGCTTCCTTCAAATTCTTTTTCAAGGACTTCGGCGGCGGCCGGTCGGCCGGTACCCGGGATGCCACCAACGACGTGCCATCCCTGCCCGGCTTGGCGTAGTAATAGGTCTTGTCCTTCGTGTTGAACACCACCGTGTAGCCGTCCCCGGTGGCCGTGCGGGCGTAGAATTCGTCGCCGAAAACCTTCAGCTCCAAGCGAGTGCCGTTAGGCTGCACCCATTCGGTGGCCAACCCTTCCGGCGGATAGGGAGCCGCGTCCAACCGCCCCACCGTGAAAAGGCAAAGGCCGAGCAACAGGAACCACCGCGCCGCCGCGCATCGTCGCGGAAGCAAACGGAAACCGGCCCGCGGGCCGTTGTTTCCAGGCAAAAGGAAACCGCTGGAAAGGGAGGACGTTTTCATGGCGATGGGGGATGGCATCCGGCAACGGGCCGGCTGTCCGCGGGGGAACGGACATTTTCAAAAATGGGGGCTAGCAGATAGCATCCTATTTCGCGGAGAAGCAAGGCAATTCTTCCCGCTCCGCGGTTGTGTCCGGTAGAAATCGATTTTCCGGTGGACTGCCGGCCGTCCGGCGGAGGAAGATCCCGCCCGTGCGTCTCGACCGATTTCTCACCCGCCGCGGCACCCACTCCGGCAAGGAAGTGGCGCGCCTGTTAGCAGCCGGCGAGGTGCGGGTGGACGGGGAAATCGAAACAAGCGGCCTGAGGAAGGTCGACCGGTTCAGCGAGATCGTGCTGGAGGGAACGGTGCTGCAAGCCAACGCGGCGGTCTATCTGATGCTGAACAAGCCCGCCGGCTATCTCAGCGCCACCAGCGACTTGCAGCATCCCACGGTCATCGACCTCATCGACCACCCGCTGCGGAACGAGCTGCATCTCGCGGGCCGGCTCGACCGGGCAAGCACCGGCCTGCTGCTGCTCACCAATGACGGTCGCTGGTCGAAACGCGTGACGGAACCGGTGGAGGAAATTCCCAAGGTATACCGGGTGACGACCCGCGACGTGATTTCGCCGGAAACGGCGGCCGTCTTCGCCCGGGGCATCTACTTCGCCTACGAGGATCTGACCACCCTTCCGGCGGAGCTCGAACCCGTGGGCGAACGGGAGGCATTGATGACCATCCGGGAAGGGCGCTACCATCAGGTGAAACGGATGTTTCACGCCGTGGGCAACCGGGTACTCAGCCTGCACCGCGAACGCATCGGGCCGCTGGCGTTGGACTCGCTGCCGCCGGGGAAATTCCGGCACCTCACCGCAGGCGAGGTGGCGTTTTTCATGCGCTGACCGATCCTCCGGATTGCTTGGATCTGGGTATGTCACCTGCTAAGAAGGACTGACTTATGGAATCCGAGATCGCAGGCTGGCTGAGTGTGGTGTTTCGCTTCGTGCACGTGCTGGCCGCGATCATGTGGATCGGGAACTCGCTCCTGTTCACGTGGATGGAGTTGAACCTGATCCCCCCGAAAACGGCCGAGGAAAGAAAGGATCTGCTGGGTCACCTCGACATGCTGCACGGCGGCGGGGTTTTCCATCTGGAAAAACGGCTGATCAATCCCGCGGCGATTCCGGTGCCGCTGCATTGGTTCATGTGGCAATCCTACACGACGTGGATCAGCGGCGTTTTGCTGATGATTTCCGTCTTCTACCTCCACGGAGGGTCCAGCTTGCTCAACCCCGGACACCTCGATCTCCAAGGATGGAAAGCCGTAGCGCTCAGCGCCGGCGGTATCTTGGGGTGGTGGTTGATCTACGACTCGATCTGGCGCACGAAGTTGAAGGAGCGTCCGTGGATTGCTTTTCCCCTGACATTCGTGTTGCTCCTCGCGGCCGCGGTGTTCTTCACCCGGTATTTCAACGGCCGCGCGGTGTTCCTGCAAATCGGCGCGATGATGGCCTCGACGATGACCGCCAACGTGTTTTTCCACATCATCCAGAACCAGAAAAAGTTCATGAAGTCGCTGCTGGCCGGCCTGCCGCACGACATGAAGTATGGCAAGCAGGCGAAGATGCGCTCCATGCACAACCATTACATGACCTTCCCCGTGTTGTTCATGATGTTGAGCGGGCACTTTCCGCAACTGACGAGTTCCGCCAATCTCGTGCCGATCCTCGGAGTGATCATCATCTCTCTCATGGCAGTGAAACACCTGATGAATTCGCGCTATGATTTCCGGCATTGGCTCGTTTCGATCTTCGGGACGTTCGCCGCGGCCTGCGTGCTGATAGGAATCCTGCTGGCAATGCCGCCCAAGCAGGTGTCCGCGGCTTCACCCGATGCGGCGGAAGGCGCCAAGCTCTTCGTCAGCCAAGGTTGCGCGGCTTGCCACCAGCTGGGTTCGGCGCAATTGGCTCCGAACCTCCAGGGCATCTTCAACTCCAGGCAAACGCTGGCGGATGATTCCGAAATCACCGCGGACGAGGTCTATCTGCGAGATTCCATCAAGCAGCCGCAACGCCGGATCGTGAAAGGCTATGCGCCCACGATGCCTCCCCTGCCCCTCACCGACCGCCAGATCGACCAGCTCGTGGCCTATCTGAAATCGCTGTGAATCACTCCGGCAGTCCGCTGGCGATCGTCTCCCAGTGCTTTTTGAACTCGGGGCTGCTCTGGGAGAGCGTGGCCGCGGCACTCAGCGCCCGCTCGCGGTTTCCCGCCAGCCAGTCGAAGGAAATGGCGCATTCATGGCGACGCAGGCGTTCCGCCTCGCTTTTCGGGTTCTTCACGAACATCCGGTGCAAGGCGATGAGCGCGTCGGGAGAAAAGTCCGCCCATCTGGCAGAGCGGGTGGTTCCCGCGGCATTGGTGACCGTGAGGACGCCTTGCGGCCCGCGGGAAATCTTCCGCGCCACGTCACCCGATTTCATGGGAAACTCGCCGCTGACCGGCTCCCTGGCGAGATCCGCCTCAAGGTCAGTTAGGAAAACCGCGGACGAATCCGCGATCGACAACAGCGAGGCACGGGTCGCGCCCGCGGGGTCCGACGCCATCGATTTTAGCTGCGCGGAGGCTTCAGAAAAACGGCACTCCTTGGCGAGTTCGCCGAGCTTTGCCATGATTTCCACCATCTCCCACTGGTCGAATTCGGAGACAATCGGCTCGGCAGGCTCAATCTTTGGCGGCGATTTCAGGAGTTTTTCGTGCTTCGTGAGATCGAGTTGCCAAGCGCGCACGTTGAACTTGGCGCGGCCGCGCGTTTTCAAGGTCGCGAGGATCTTGTCGAGTTCGGCGACCGCGGTTTCACAGCCGGCGACATCGGAAGGCAAGGCGTTGAACACCGGACTGCCGAGGGCGCCCCGGTCGGCGAGGTAGTCCTTCGCCAGATTCTGATAGACCGCGAGCCAGCCGTCGTCGCTTGCCAGCTTCGCGGATGAGACCGCGGAAAACCACGCGCCCGCTTCGTCCGTCATGCCTTGCTCCCAGTTCTTCAGACCGGCCAGCATCCATTGCATGACGTGCGCGGCATCGCTCGCCGAAGAGTCCATTTCCTTCGCGGGAATCGCCGGCAGCCGCGGAAGCTTTGCCAACATTTTGACCAACCCGTCGTTCAGCCGCATTCCTTCCGCGACCGATTGCGCGTGGTCCGCGGAGGACTTCGCCTCGTTCCGCGCGTCGGCCGCGCGGCCGTCGAGATAGGTGGCGACGACCGCCTCCACGCCCGCCCAACTGCGGGTCGGCTCCTGCACTTCGGGGTTGTCCCGCAGCTTCACGAATCCTTCGGCCGCTTTCGCGAAATCACGGGCCTCCACCGCCGCGCGGGCCGCGCTGTAGCTCTTCGCGATGTCGGAAGCGCCCTCGGACGTCGCTTCCGGAATGATCGGCGAGGGAATGGCGGCGATCGGCTTCTTCAGCTTGGCCGCGGGATCCTCGCGCGTCACCCACCAGACTCCTCCGGAGACAGCCGCCACGACTAACAACGCGGCGCCCGCGAGCGTCAGCCGTTCCTCGCGCTTCGTGCGCGCCCGGCGCTTGGCCGCGCTGCCGGAAGATTCCACCGCGCCCCCGCCTCCGGCCATCAACCGCTTGCGGGCGGATTCCAGCCGCGAGATCAATTCATCGTAGGAAGAAAACCGTTGGTCCGGGTCGTAGGCCATCGACCGTTCGACGATCTCGCAGATTCCCGCGGAGAGTGTCGGCTCGGCCTTGCCCAGCGGGACCACCCGGCGCTTCGCCTCGCGGAGGACGTCCGTGGCCATCGTTTCCTCACCGCATGACGGCACGCCGGCCAGCGCGTGATAGAGCGTGGCGCCGAAGGCATAGATGTCCGAGCGGAAATCCTCCGGAAAGCCCTCGATCGTCTCCGGCGGGACGTAGTAGGGCGTGGCCCACAGCTCCGCGGCCTTGGCCTTGCCGCCCTGCGTGACCAGCGACAGCCCGAAGTCCACCAGCTTGGCGTGGCCCTCGGCGTCGAGCAGGATGTTTCCCGGTTTCACGTCGCGGTGGATCAGCCCCGCGGCGTGCGCGGCCTTGAGTCCTTGCGCGACCTCGATCGCGAGCGGCAGCATTTCCGCTTCGGGGATTTTCCCCCGCTCCCGGATGTGGTGCTCGAAATGCCCGCCCGGCACGAGTTCCATCGCGATGTAAAATCGCCCGAAAGCCTTCCCCGTCCGCAGCACGCGCACGACGTTGGGATGGCTGAACGACGCGGTGATCCGCGCCTCCTCCTCGAACGCCGCGATCCGCTTCTCGTCCGCCGAATAGTCCTCGCTCAGGATCTTGAGCGCCACCTCCCGGTCGAGCGTGTTGTCCTGCGCCACGAAAACCATGCTCATCCCGCCGGCCGCCAGCCGGCGGACCACCGTGTAGGGGCCGAATTCCCGCTTCACCCGCGTGTGCTTGCCGCAGCTCGGGCATTCCGCGTTCGTGAATGGAGCCAGCGCCTCGACGTTCATCGGATTTCCACAAGCATGGCAATAGGCGATGGATTCGGGGCTCTCCGGCATGGGCATAGGCTATCTCTACGCAGCTTGGCGGTGCAAACTTGAAACTTGCCGCGCTTTTTCCGCTGGAGACACTCCGGCCGTGGAAATTGTGGTCGAAAACAACCCGGGCGAGCGCATCGACGCGTTTCTCGCCGCCCGCCTCGCCGACCTCTCGCGCTCGCGCATCCAGACCCTCATCCGCGAGCAATTCATCCAGGTCAATGGCCAGCCCGCCAAGCCGCGCGACGCCGTGAAACTCGGCGACCGCATTTCCATCGCCCTGCCCGAGGCCGTCCCGCTCGACAACGCCCCGCAGGACATCCCCTTGGAAATCCTCTACGAGGACGACGACCTCATCGTCCTCAACAAAGCCACCGGCATGGTCGTCCACCCCGCGCCGGGAAATCCCGACGGCACCCTCGTCAACGCCCTGCTCCACCACTGCCAGGGAAAATTGTCCGGCATCGGCGGCGTCGAGCGCCCCGGCATCGTCCACCGGCTCGACAAGGACACCTCCGGCTGCCTCGTCGTCGCGAAATCCGACGTCGCCCACCAATCGCTGGTCACCCAGTTCTCCGAGCGCAGCTCGATGGAGAAACTCTATCTGGCGGTGACGCGCGGCGTCCCGAAGCCGGAAAAGGACAGCATCTTCACCCACATCGGCCGCCACCCGGTGAACCGCCAGAAGATGGCCGTCGTCAATCCGCCCGGCGGAAAAACCGCCATCACCGACTACGAGATCCTCGCCACCGACGCCGCCACCGTCACCGCCCTCGTCCTCTGCCACCTCCACACCGGCCGCACCCATCAGATCCGCGTCCACATGCATCACAAGGGCACCCCCCTCGTCGGCGATCCCATCTACGGCAAGCCCGACAAGACCTCCGCCCGGACCGGCCGCCTCATGCTCCACGCCTGGCGGCTCGCCTTCGATCATCCCGTCACGAAGACGCCGCTCCGCTTCGAAGCCCCCATCCCCCCGGAGTTCCAGCCATGGGTGGAAATGGCCGGCGGCCGGCTAAGGTGACGCGCGCCGCCATCACGGAAACTCCTAATACGAAAACCACGTTAGGTCGTGTTCGTTACTTGCTTGCATGTCGAATGAGCATCGCGATGCCAATAAGAAATGTGCCAATCTGTAGGATAGATGGAAAAGTAACGTTCCCTCCATAGATTGCGTCGTCAGGGACTTTACCCTTCGCTAACGTACCGGTAAGTGCCATCAGCGTCCAAATGCCGCACACGACCGAGACGAGCAAAGCGACCCACGACCGGAACAGCCATGTCCTATCGTGAGGGGTGACCCTCGAACGAACATCCTTGGCAAACGTCACTGAGATGCCGACTACACCAGTTGCGAGAGTAAGCAATTGAGTAACGGTTTCCTTGGCAAATTGAAATGAAGGAGGCGCATCCATAGTCATTTGCAGAAAGGCCAGCAGGGGCAAAAGCCTGCCATGCTAGCTTGTAGTTCCTTGCTTAGGGTGTTGAGGGTTCTTTGGGTGATCACCGCAATAGGAATTTCAGCTGGAATCGGGGGGCGTGGTTGGGGTTCGGCCAGTGAGATCAATCGGCCTATAAATCGAACACGATTGGCAGGGAAAAGACCTAGGCGCTCTGAACCCTTTTCCTCTGCGGCCACATCTTTGCTTGCAGTGGCGTATAGATTGTCGAGCCCCACGGCCGCTTTAGGATCAATCCAGATTTTTTGGCTGCTTACAATCGCGATTGTCTGCAAAACTAAATCCTTCCGAATCTGGTCTGCTTGCGAATCAGGCTCGAGCTTCTGTAGCATTTTTGTGTCTAACCTAGCGAGCGCCTCTGAATAGGGGGACTGGGAGTGAGCATGGCTGGTCAGGCAACTGACCGCAATTAATGCGATTAGAAGGGCTTTCATGGTTCGTCTGGTTAGGTGTTCTTGTTTGTGACACGGGCCGGACATCTCATTATCTGGCTTGTCGCCAACACCCGGATTTGTTGTAACAGGCGACTGACCGGGTAGCATCTACACTTTTTCTCCCAGCGCAAGATTTCTCTCAGCTTCCTAACGCCCTCTCACCCCCCGTATGGCCGCTGCACCACCGCCGTGTTCGACCCGCGTTCGTTCCCTTCCGCGGTGATGGCGAACATCTTGTAGGAAACCATCGCGCCCGGCACGCCGAGGCCGAAGGTGCCCGTCCACTCGCGCGGGTCGTCCGGCGAAAACGTCGCCAGCAGGCTCTCGTCCTCCGCGTCGAACTCCGGCCCCGCCGTCGCGCGGAGTTCCAGCGCCACCACGCGGCTGTCCGTGACCTCGGTCCACGCCAGCGTGCTTTCCGACGCGCCCGGGCCGTGGCTGCCGCTGAGCACGACCGCGTCCGGCGTCGATCCCGGCAACGGCGTGAGCCGCGGCAGGGTCTCGAAAATCGCCGACCCCGGCTTGAAGTCGCTCGCGATCCGCTTGCGGTAGAGTTTGAGCGCCGTGCGGATCAACTCCTGGGTCTCGTTGCGCAGCGCGCGGGCCATCGCCGCCGCGTTTTCGGCCGCGCCGTGGTCCGCGTAAAGGTCCTTGAGGGCGCCCACGTCGGCCACCACGTCGCCCGAAATCACCCCGCCGCTGCCGAGCGAAATCGGATCGAACTCCGCCTCGTAGCGCGCCCACACGTCGACCAAATCATCCAGGATCTTCCGGCATTTTCGCAGGCTTCCGCCAAGCCGCCGCCCCCGCGACGAGCGATAACAACACCGCGACCGGCATCCAGCACACCGCGAGCACCCACGCCAGCCCGGCGACGGCCGGTAACGTCTCATATTTCCTCAAGTCCGGGTAAAACGCGTCGCGGAAATGGATGAGGTGCGACCTCACCTCCCCCAGCAGCGGGCCGGATCCGGCCACGCGCAGCGCCCCGATGAAAATCAACAGGTTGATCACCGCGCTGAAGGCCCAGAACAGCCGCGGCTTGTCCGAGGGCCGCCATCCAGCCACCGCCTGGCTGTAGCCGCGCACCACAATGGACTGCACCCAGATCAAAATCAGCCCCTCCACTCCGAAAGGGCTCACGTAGCTATTCGAGGAAACGACGATCCACGCCGCGTTGAACGGCAGCAGGCACCCATACGCGCCGACAAGGAGGACGAGGTGGATGGGTTTCATGGGATGAAGGATCGCGGAGGCCTAGAATCAGTAATCCTCGCCCTCCTTGAACCCGGAGAGTTCGAAGAGATAACGGCAAACGTCCACGAAGGGTTCGAGGTCCACGTGGTGCTGGTTTTTCAGGGCCTTTGCCTCCTCGGAATTCTCGGCGAGGGGACTATCGGTGGGATTGGGAACCCCTTCGACCGTGTAGCCCTTGTCGTCTTTCACCTCCAGGAACCAAACCTGGCCATCCAGTCCAGACATGAAGTCCACGAAGCCCTCGCGGAATTCCTTGTCCATTTTGTCGGTGGGCTTCCGCGCGCCGCCGACGGCGCACAGTTCGGCCAGCTTGGCCCATTGTCCGTCATCGATCTCGATGGTTTTCCTCATTTTGACGGTTTCCCACTCGTAGCCGCCCTTTCCAGCCATCTGCACCACGGTGAGGGTGGCTTTTCCGTTGGTTTTGGAGGCCCTGATGGAAATCGGGTTGTTGAAGGTGGGAACCAAAATGAATCTGACTTCCACCGAGGTCGTCGTGGCCGCGGCACCGGACCAATCGGGTTCGCCAAATTGGGCGAGCGCATTCTTGGATGGCACCAGTGAAGTCGGCGGGGACGGTGTTAGCGGCGGCTGTTGGGCAAAAGGATCATCGATCGGCTCGGCGGGGTCGTTTTTCCCGTCCCGCGTGGCGACGCGGGTCTTGGCGGGAGAGGTGTCATCGGTAGCGCCGGCGGGGCGCGGGCTGCGGCCGTGGATTTCCGGCCCGGCGGCGGGCGCGGGGGCGGCGGTGCAGGATTTCGAGAGGCCGGTGGCGGCCAGCGCGCCGATGGCGAAACTCAGCGCCGCGATGGCGAAGGTGGTACGGATGGGGACGGATTTCATGAGGGCCCGCACGGAGCGCGCGATCCGTAACAGGCTCTTGGAAACGGGCGGCGCTGGCTAGCAGATTCGCGGGAGAGGTCTTCGTAGGTAGTTCCGCCTTCAGGGCAATGCCGTTAAGGATTGGCTCAGTGAAAAACGGTGGTTCCGTCAGGCCAACGGCCTGAACCATACCAGCCCGGGGCATCGCCCTGGGTTTTGGGTATCCCCATGAAACCGCGAGCCCCAACGGGGCGATCCATCGCGCGGCCGGAGGATGGGGCGCGCTTTCAGCGCTCGGGATTTTCAAATCCGCCGATTCCCAGGGCGATGCCCTGGGCTGGTAGGGTTGGCACCGTGGGTGTCAGCAGGATTCGAATCCTTAACGGCATTGGCCTTCAGGGCGTCTTTTCCGGGGACATGCAAAGACGCGCTAAAGCGCTGGACTACGAACGAAGAGGCCGGTCTGGAGACCGGCGCTCCCGGGGGGGGCATGACTCGACCCGCGTCGCCCGGTTATTGGGGGGAGGAGCGCACCCAGGTATCCTGCATGGTGATTTCCTGGGAACAGAGGTTCCTGCCGGTCAGGTGAAAACAATGGCGGGCTCCGTATCCGTTCGACGGCATGGTGGAACAGAAGATGAGGAATTTGTCGTTGCCGACGATCTGCGAGATGACGAGTTCCTCGCCGTCCGAGATGCAGCGTGCGGAGACTCTCGGCGGGGAGGTGGAGGCGTCGAAGCGGAATTCCACGTCGGTGTCGTCGCCCTCGTGCCGCCAATTTCCCGAGATGGTCCCATGCTCGGTGGGACGAACCATCAGGCGGCTGAGGGGAAACCACACGACGCGGAAGCCCTCGAACCGCTGCTCCAACATGGAAGGCATGCGCACGCAGTCTTCATCCCGCACATAGAGGTGGAGAAGATACTCGGGGCCGTGGTAGGTGCCGATCTCGATGTGGTGCACCTTCGCCTGACAACTGGCGGCGAGGCGCGAGGCGGCGGTGATCGCGATGGTGTAGCCATCCCGGGCATTGAAATCCCACTGGTTGAGATGGATGGCGTCGCGCTCCGCCTCGCCTAGCAGGAGCCATTGTTCATAGGAGATGCAGGACATGTTCTATCGGGGAGATGGTTGGGGGATTGGTTCCGCGAGACGCTCAGGAAAAGCGGGGGCGCTGTCTAGCAGATTCGCCGGCGGGCGGGCGCGGGGGTTCTTCGTATTTGCCAGGACGCGCTGAAGCGCCGGACCACGAACGATGGAGAGGCCGGTCTGGAGACCGGCGCTCCCGGAGAAGCGGCCTCAGCGGGGATCGGGGGCGAGGAGCCAGGCGAGGGCGGCGGTTTCCGAGTCGAAGACGTCGACGGTCATGCCGCGGTTGGTGGCGACGGTGACGCCGAATTTTTCGGTGTCGATGAGTTCGGGCCGGGTGACCATGGCGAGCTTGACGACGGCGCGGGAGGCTTGGGAAAAGGCGGCGGCCATGTCGTAGCGCTCGAGGGTGTTCAAGCGGGGGTGGCCGGTCCAGCGGGTGGTGTCGACGAGGAGTCGGCGCAGGCCCTGGTGGCGGGCGTAGGAGATGACGCCGCAGATTCGGGCGACGGCCTTGTCCAGGGAGCACTGGTCGACCAAGCGGTAGCTGGAGTGGGTTTCCTGGGTTTGGAAGCCGCGGGGGGCGTCCATGGGATCGGGCTGGATCATGGCGCGGGTGTGTTAGGCGGGATGGCGGCGGGACGTCAAGGCGCGTTGCCGGCGAGAAGCCAGCCGACGGCGTCTTTTTCGGAGTCGAAGACGTTGCCATTCATGCCGCGGTTGGTGGCGACGGTGACTTCGAATTTCCCGGGGTCCATGAGTTCGGGGCGGACGAGGAGGGCGAGCTTGAGGGTGGGCCCGGCGGCTTGGCTGAAAATGGAAGCGACGTCATAGCGCTGGACGGTGCTGGGGCTGTCGTGGCCGGTCCAGCCGGTGACGTCGATGAGGAGCTTGCGCAAGCCGTGGCCGCGGGCCTCGGTGATGGCTTGGACGACTTGGGCAGCGGCTTTTTCCAACGAGCCGCGGCCGGTGAGACGGCAGCTGCAGTGGGTGTCGGTGACTTCGAAGCGGAGGGCGGCTTTTTTCATGCGTGCGGAGGGGGGGCGCGGGATGGTGCACGGGGGAAGGCGGATTTCCAGCGGGATTTGCGGGTGGCGAGCGGGAGCTTGTGTGGGGGCGGTTTCCAAAATTTACTGGGGCCATGAACGACGACCTACTCCCCGACCTGCTTGCCGCGGTGGAACAACAACTCGCGTCGCCGCAGACGCCCTACGTGGGAAAAACGCTGGCGCGGCTGGTGAAGCTCGGGATCGCCGAGGCCGAGGCGAAGACGCAGATCGCGATCTGCCTGGGCGAGGAAATGGACAACTTGCTGAAGACGCGGAAGGGATTCGACGAGAAGGCGTATCGGGCGAGTTTGGAGGCGTTGCCGATGGCGGAGGACGCGGAAGAGGACGAGGCGTGAAGTTTTTCTAAACCGCCGGGGCCGCGGCCACATGTGGAATCACGGGTTCCCTCGGGTCCGCCCTTTTCGCCCCAACTCACTGAATTTCCGGCTTGTAGAGTTAGAAATCCTGGAAAGAGTAGCCGGAAATTTGGGACCATCCGTGACCGCGGAGGTCGCCCGTTTCGAAAACCCTGCTGCTCCATGAAATTCAGATTATTGCTGCTCGTTGGTTCGTTGGCGATGGCATCCGGCTCCCACGCCGCGACGGGATTTGTGAACGGCCTCTATTTCATCACCAGCCTCAACGGGGGTGGGAACGTCTACAACCAGGTGCGCACCGGCACGACTCCGGGAACGGGCGCCGCGTCCGGTCACAACCTGTCGCCCGATGGCGTGAACCCGCAGTTCCCTTTCCAGCACATTGGGATCCTAAGCTTAGAATTCCACGTGGACAAGTTGTCGC
>JADMIO010970545.1_pt1 | contig 29099 bp, 27 predicted proteins | sample 8958161 | NCBI WGS metagenome assembly JADMIO01 (sample SAMN16585339, study PRJNA669376) | soil metagenome | isolation source: Crop rotation soil | place: USA: Cullars Rotation, Alabama | collected 2011 | reverse complement strand
GCCGCGACTTCAAGTCACGTGAATTCCAAGCTTCGGATCCCACTGTGCTGGAAAGTCTGCATGCTCACTGCAAGAAAATTCTGGCACTACGCCTTGTTGTTCATTGCTTTCTCGGTGCCGAACATTTTGATTTATCAGTTAGGTCCTGCGATGGTGACTATTGTCCAAGCGACCGGACCGATCCTGGTGAATCCTAAATGAAGAACGTTATCACCGCCGTCATTGTCACCGCGACCGCCATTGGAATCTGGTTCGCGGAATACATGCTTTTCCCGGGTTACATCATTCCATTTTTGAATCATCCGGTCGCGCGGCTCTTTGCGATCGCCGGTCTCGTTTGGCTATTCATCGGTTTCTTCTGTCTTCTCTTTGCGAAGAAGCGATGGCAAATTTCCCTTTTGCTGATGATCTTTCATGTCCCGTTTGTACTTCTTCCAACGCTTGGTCCGGCGATCATAACGATCCAGGGCTGCACTCTCGGTCCACCGATTTCAAACGACACGAAATGAAGAGGTATCGACTCAGACATCCTTATGCGATTACAACAGTTAAGTTGTAATGCAAATTTGCCATCACTTCGAAAAGTCTCAACTGTCGCCACTTCTACCCTGTGGTGATTGTCAAGAATTACAATTTAACTGTTGTAATCGCATAAGAGGGCTTAAGGAGATGGGTCGGTTGTTTTCTCATTGAAGTGCTTTTCAAGAGTGATACCATGGGTGGTTTCAGGAATCATTCTTTACTACTTGGCAGAATTCTTTGAGGTGGATATGTTTCGGCGAGAACTCATTTTTGTTTTGGCTGTGGTTGCAGCATTCCTGATTGCAGGATTTGGCTCCGAGGCTCTGGCTCAGGTTGTCATCAAATTGGATCCGTCGGTAACGAAGCCGACTACGACGACATCAACTGATCCGCAGTCGGGAAACACGATTGAGAAGACGGTCGATCCGATTCAAAAAGGTGCCGGCGATGAATCGCAGAAGACGACGACGGTTGAAAAGGACAAGGACGGCAACCTTGTAAAGAAAGTCGAGAAGACAGAGAAGATCAAAAAGGGTGCGCCGGAGGTTGGCACGGTTACTGAGAATACGAAGACTTACAAGAAGGGCGAAAAGGACGAAGCCAAACCGGAAGTAGAGAGAGAAACGTCGACGGATTATGAGCGTTTTCCGGGAGCGCAGCACTGGAGTCCGGATCGCGAGACGACAACAAACAAGAAGTGGCATGAAGACCCGCGTTATGTTGAGAAACAGGGGCGAGTGAGACTGGTTTTTGAGAAAGGACAGATCAAAGAGGGAACTCGGATTGTCACCAAATACAGTGGCAAGGATGATAAGAAAGGAACGAAGACGAAAGAAACGTATGATCCCGTCAAGAAACAGTGGAGTTCCCCTGAGCCTTACGAAGATGAAGATGATAAGAAGAGCGATGAGAAGAAGAAGTCGTAATGAAGTGGGATGAGAAGAGACGGTAAAGGCGCGCTTCGCGCGTGAAGCAGGCGAGCCGCCCGCGGTCCCAGTTGCAGGCGAGCCGCCTGCGCTCCCAGTTCTTATCGTGATGAGCCGTGGCTTGAGGAAGCGGTGTGTTTTTTGCCGAGTCCACGGTGCGGGCTTACGCGGTAGAGATTGCTGCTCTCGTGGACATAGTGATAGGAAGTGGATTCTTCAGGAACGAGACCACCGTTTCGGAACAGATCGGCCAGGCTGTCATAGGGGATGACGTGTCCCATTTTCAGGGGGGAAACGTCGAGAACTGTGAGAGTGGGATTGGAGTAGAGTCCGGCGCGGACGTGGCCGGCGCGCTCGCCGTGCATGGTCGGGTAGAAGAACCAGCGCAGAGTTCCGGATAAGTTGATTTGAAAATCGTTTTTGGCGACGTACAGAATTACTTTCTGGGCGTGATCTTCCACATGCTTCAACTGGCTCTTGAACGCCACATCATCAATGTCTCCGCGCGATATAACGATCTCATCTATCTGTCTTCCGTAATCGCCAGGACGGCATTGCAAACAGAAGTTGATCAATAACTGATTGCCGATACTGTTACCGACAATGCAAATTCTGTCTTTGGGAAAGCGCTTGAGCAGGTCGATCATGAAGTTGTTAAAGCGTTCTTGCGTTCGTGGATATGCAAGACTCGAGCCACCATATCCGGTGGAGCATCCCCACGAGTATGCAACCACAGGAACTTGCACGCTGCTGGCCAGATCGGCTGCTTGCTCCATGGAGCCCCGGAAGTCGAGGCAGCATCCATGTATGTATACAACAAACGATCGGCGCTCGGTTGTCTGACTCTTGAGTGCTTGATCAAGAGCAGACGTCATTTGTTCAAAACCAGACTCATGGAAAACCTGAGGCTGGAAGCGGGGATCGACAGTCTTTTTGATCTCTTCGGCTTGTTCTTCTTTTGATTTTGGTTCTGTCTGCGGTGCATAGATGAACCAACCGGCGTCCTTCAGCGCCTTGCATTGATCTTCACCAGGCGCCGTACAGTGCGAGTCTTCACGAACTACACCATAAGAAATCGCATCCAGTGGATCGATTATTTGTTTGCCAAAATCAATTTCGTTCTTATCATCAGATTCTATGAACTTACGATCCGTGGCAAGGAAAATCGGCACGGAGACCAGATCCTGACCGTGTTTGCGCTTGGTAGCCGCGCTGCAATCTTGAGCGAACGTGGGAATAAGCAGCGCTAAAAACAACGCCCAGAGCACTTTATGAGAGCAAACTCTGCTCCTCCTGGCATCGTACTTACGTTCGTATGCTAGATGGGTGAAAGCTGGCACAGCAGTTTTTAAGAAAGCTTCTGACAGTATCAAACAGCAGCCCTACGGGTTGAAGGAGGAGGAAGCTATGGTCGCAGAACTCAGCTATTATCGCAAAACCCGCCCAATAGTGTACCAGTGCCAGGAATGCGAAGAAGTATTCTCGGTCATTGGTAACATACAACATTGCCCAGGCTGTTTCATGGAAGAACCCACCAACCTCATTGTTCTTCACGCTGAGCACGACCCGGAAATGGACGAAATGCTCACGAACGCCGACATTGCTGCAGGAGACTAAAGGCGACGGACGCCAATATTACGAACCTGCAACGTTCGACCACTCAAGTTAATCCCCACGGAACGACCGGTAGCTTTACGGCTACCGGTTGTTCCTTTAAGAGCCCAATTTCGTAGGGCGCACTGCGTGCGCCCGCACCCCCAATCTCGTGGGGGCGCACTGCGTGCGCCCGCGCCCCCAATCTCGTAGGGGCGCACTGCGTGCGCCCGCGCCCCCAATCTCGTAGGGGCGCACTGCGTGCGCCCGCGCCCCCAATCTCGTAGGGGCGCACTGCGTGCGCCCGCGCCCCCAATCTCGTAGGGGCGCACTGCGTGCGCCCGCGCCCCCAATCTCGTAGGGGCGCACTGCGTGCGCCCGCCGGATTTAACCTTAAATCTCCGTCGCCAACCTTTCTCCGCGGAACAAAGTCCATCCTCCGAGCGTTCCTGAAAGTAGCACGTTCGAATTTGTACTCGGTGCCAACGGTCACTCTTGGGGAATGCCTGAAGAGATTTAGTACTAATCTTTAGATGGTATATTGACAATAGTCATATGAGTCACAGATCTATGAAAGATCGCAGACGCCAGCCTCGTTCCACCTCTCAAAGACGCCTTAGACGAAGGCGAGGTTCTGCATTGAGTGAACTGGGACCGGCGTTGTTCTTTCTGTTTATCTTTGCGATCTTTCCGGTGATGGACATGATCGTAGTTGGCTACAACTATTGTTCTTGCGTGTCGTTGAATGACCTGCAATTGCGCGAGGCCGCCAAGCTGCCGCGTTCGCAGGCGGAGTCGGATAGTGGTCCGGTCAAGTTCGATATTCCAAACAACTGGAAGAATTCGATAATTGGCGGGTTCGCGAACACAAACGGCTTGCCGACAACGGACGTTTCCTACAAAGCCAAGAAAGGTTGTGTGATGGTGACCGTTTCGACCACCTGCGTCATTCAACCGTTTTTGACCATCCCCTTTTTCTTTGGTGTGCCTGGGCTCGGAGTGCCGCTTACGGCCAACATTGTGAACAGACGCGTGCTCGAAAATCCGAGCAATTACCTTCGCTAAACTCAAAGTGAGGAACAGCGTGAGACTGAGGCGACAGCGAAGACGAAAAAAGGGACAGAGTCTGGTCGAAACCATGATTGGGTTTCTGATTTTGATTCCGATTGGATTGATTGCAGTCAATTTGGTTACATTGATCAGCTGCAGCCAGAGTAACGAACAGTGGGCAGAACTGGCTGCCAGAGCCGCTGCCAGCACAGGCAACGAGCAGAATGCCATTCAGGCGGCCGAAGATGCATTGACGGATTGCGAAATCAATAATGTCGTACAAAGTATTCAGATCGATGAAATGAAGTTTGATGTAGGCACACAGCAGGTTTCCGTGAGCACGATGATGGAAGTGAAAATGCCCGTACCATTGCCGTGGTTCTCGCAAGTTACTTGCCATGCCAGTTCCGTTCAACCAATAGTATCCACACCGGCACCTCGATGAATAACAAATTGATTCGAACCAGGCGAAGAAACAGTAAGGGTGCGTCAGTCATCCTGGTTATCTTCGCGGCAATTTTGTTGGGTTATTTGCTCTATCTCGGTTTCCAGTATTGTCTCTTGCAGGGCGGATCGAGAGAGGTGCGCAACGCTGTTGATGCTTCCGTTCTCAGCGTGTCGAAGAACGTCGTCAATGTCAGGGTAGCGCCGTCACCGGATTTTCGCGATTGCGGCGACTCTTCCGGCATGGTCGGGATGAGCACCATCAACCGAGTCTGGGGTAAAGCTTATCTTGTGAACGCGAATGCCGAGGATATGATGAAGACCGGGCAAGCGAGCGGCAGGGCAAGCGCGGCTGCCGACCAGGCATTTTCATCGGCGGCAAATATCAACTCCAATCTCTACAGAAGAGTGACTGACAAAATCACGCTCGATTCGTTCTTCGCCAATCTCTCTGAAAAACGGCAGGCCAACATGCTCGGTGGCGATAGTACGATCCGCCATTCACTCGATGATGAGTATCCTGTGGCCATGGTGGATCGCGGGGCGGAAAGTAATTTGACTTACAATCCGCAGCAACTGCCCAAGAATGCCACACAGATTCCGGGCGTGCAGGGCTACGCCAGCGGCTATTCGCCGTTCACTGCTAACGGCAAGACTTTTAGCTTCACGACCTTCAGACGTGGTGAGATGCCGCACTTGATCGCTGATGGTTACTTTACGCAGAATCGCGCCGATAGCCATCCGCTTGGCGCCATGGTCATACCGAATGCTTTCCAGGGCCGTGGTACTGCCGATGGTGCGCAGGGTTCTTTGACCGCGACCGCAAGCGCCGTCGCCAATCCAATGCGAACCTACAGTCTGTCGATCCCGCAAGGATATATCGCCCTCCACTTCAGCAATAAGTGCAACTGGTACGTCGAAGGCAAAAGAAAAGGCACCATACCATATGGCTTCAAACCAACCACGGAGTGGGTCGCCAAAGAAGTAAAATTGCAGGACGATCGTCAATTGAACGGCTGGGGTTCTCTGGGAAACGAATACAATGCGGCCAGTGTTTATGGTGTGCTGCTTGCCTTGCCAGCCGATCATATGCCGGTTTTTCAAAAGATGTTGCAGCGCTTGCAAGAGATCGATAAGAACTTCAGTCTCGCCCAGTTGCAAGCTCTTCTGCAGAAACAAGCACCAAACCCTACCGTTGATACTTACTACATTTTTCCTCGCTATTCGAGCAGCGATTTTACCAACCCAACAATGGATATCGCTGCAAAGGGTCAGGCTCTGCCAAATTGGTTGGCTGTCACGCTGGCGGAGGGGCAGTCGTTGCCAGTCTTGAAAGAGAATGTTCAAAAGGATCAACCGAACAAATGCTGGGACTATGTTTTTCCTGGAACGCCGGTCACTCTGCCACATCACTCGGAAATCAGCGGTACAATGAGTTGGGCGCCGGGGACCGGATATAATCAGTGTCTTGGTGAATTATATGTAGACCGTTTGACCGAATTGTTCTTCGCAGAAAAAACACCTTGATGGAAGGATTGCAGTGTTTAGAAGGGAAGCTGAATTGAAACTGCATTACATTGTTTTATTGACTTTCGGGTTGATCTGCTTTCCATGCGGTTCCGCACTGTCTCAAGTGCAGCAGGATTTGACGCCGCAAGGTGCTCAGCAAGCACCAGATTCAACGACGACGCCACCACCGGTGGAGAAAAATTATTTGAAAGAGGGAGTGGCGGCGTACAATTCGGGCAGGTACAGAGAAGCAATCGGTCTTCTGGGAACCGCTCTGTCATCGGATTTCAACAATGCTGTTTTGCATTACTACATGGCGAACTCATTTGTTCATCTCAAGCAACCGGAATCTGCAGTTCGCGAATTTCGCATCGCATATGCGTTGGAACCGAATAAAGATGTAGGGAAGTTCTCCAGGCAAGCGCTTGTATACATGGGAGCCATGGAGGAAGACAAGAGTGCCGCCGAAATGGCGAAAATGGAAAAGGCACCGCCGGCGCCACCACGTAACCCTTTGATGGACCAGGCACTGCAGTCTATGCACAAGCAGGCTGAGAACTTGTCGGGAATCAACAAATCACAAACCAACCAGATGACCGACCTGGCGCGCCGCCAGCAAGAACAGATGGAACGCGCGCGCACCGATATGATGGATCAATTCAAGTTTGTCGATTGGCGCGGCAGAGTTCATCAGCTTCCGCTGCCTTACGATGCCCAGAGCAACCTCAATAATTTGAGAACGATGTTCGATCGACAAAACGCTTATCGAAATCAGGCGACGCAAAAGAAATCCGAAGAGTTGCAGAAAAGCGCTCAGAATCTCGAAGATCTGCTCCACTCCAAGCCGCGCGAGGGCCCGCGTCTTGTTCCGGCCGGAACAAATTTGTATATCCGCAATTACGAAACCGTAAAGAAAAAACCGGCGGTTGAAGAATTAAAGCCCGTGCAAATGAAGATCCAGAACTAAGCGGTTCCCCAGCCCGAGAGCGCCGGAACTGGGAGCGCAGGCGGCTCGCCTGCAAAAGGCGCGCGATGCACGCCTTTAAATTTCCCATATTCGAACCGGTTCACTAACACGATACTCGCGCTACGCGCGTGGGGCAGGCGAGCCGCCTGCGCTCCCAGTTCCGGTTCCCGGTTAGCGGAGAACGACAGATGCGTTTTCATATTCGAAAGAGGATTCTGTGTTCATAAAGAGCATTCTGAGAAGATCTCTGTAGAACTTGTAGAGAGGGAATCGTCTGGCAATCTCATCGCGCAGAGTGTCACGCTGCGTTTTGAAAGATCGATGTGATGGACCGGACATGTGATCCAGTTCGAGATAATAATTCGCCAGCGGTTGGATCTGAATTTCGAAAAGACGACCTTTCCATTGCACTACGCTCTTCAGCGCTTTCCATCCGGTCTTTTTCATCTTGGATGCATCGCAGGTTAGATAATCTTTCGTCTCGATGAATTCAAGAAGTTGTTCCGGTTCACTGCGATCTACAGCCACTGAAAGATCGCAGAGCTCCTGCAAGCGGGCCATCTCGGAAGCGCTCAGAGTCATGTTTTGCAGCTGCTCGTGAACACGCAGACAAGTCGGTTCATCTTCACAAACAATCTTGATGCCGAATACATCTTTGATGAATTTGCTGTACTTCTGCAATTGCTTATCGCGCGTTATGAGGTCGTCCAGACCGAAGATTTCATCGGTCACCTTGTTCCATAATTCTTCTTCCGCTTTCACGCGGCTGGTCAATCGGTTGACACCACTGGTGGGGCGCGAGAAGGGAACGTATTCGACGAAGTTGGCTGCCAATGACAGCGGAACCCACTGATCGCCTTTGTGGTAGCGGAAGTTGTCGACCATGTGATTACCGAGATCGATGTCGGTGACGGAGAACAATGTTTCTCGGCTGATGCGTTCTCTGATCAAAAATGGTCGTCGTTCTTCACCAGGCAATGCGCCGATGACGTTGGAATGAAGTTCGAAGTCGCCGTCGAGGAGAATCGCGGAGAGCAAGTGGCTCAGGCAGTGCAAATGCCACTCGCCGTCGAGAATGCTCATGCGGTACGATTCGCGAACTTTTGCGATCAACTGACGCGAGATTTCAATCTCGACGTGCTCGTCGGGTCTGGCTTCTTGTTCGTCTTTTATGTTGGCGAGATAACTGATGAATTGGTGTAGAACGGGATTGTGCATTGCCATCAGCAGTGGTGACTGCGATTCGGATCGTTCGTTTATGTTCGCTTCCATCATTTAGGCAATACCTTCGATCGGCTTGGTTATTTGCAGGCGAGCCGCCTGCGGTCCCAGTTTAGAAGCCGGCGAGCCGCCGGCGCTCCCAGGCTCCGGTTTGGTTAACGGGCGGTTTCTCTTTGTTCATCTTTATTGGCTTGCTTGGCGGCTTTTTTGGCATCTTTTTTGGCTTTCTCTTTGGCGATTTGTTTGGCGCGTTTTTCGGCGGCTTTTTCTTCTCTTTCTTTTTCCAGCCTGGCATTTAATGCCCGTTCGTTCTCTTCCTCAATCTTAGCCAGGTAGTAGTCGTACCCGCCAGCGAAGCTTTGCAGCGACTCATCCTTTATTTCTACTATCTTGTTGGCTACTTGTGATATGAAATATCGATCATGAGACACGACAATCAGCGTGCCGTCGAAAGTTTGCAGCGCCGCTTCCAGCGTTTCGCGGGCGGGCAAATCAAGGTGGTTGGTCGGTTCGTCGAGGATGAGGAAGTTGGCCGGGCGCGTCAACATCTTGGCCAGCGCCAGCCGCGCCTTTTCGCCGCCGCTCAGATCGCGGACCTTCTTGAATACCGTGTCGTCGGAAAACAAGAAGCGTCCCAGCAGTCCCCTGATTTCGGCGTCCTTCCAGTTGTGAACCTCATCGGCGATGGTTTCAAGCGCAGTCTTGTCCATGTCGAGCGCCTCGGCTTGATTCTGCTCGAAGTAGGCAGGCTTGATGTTGTGATCGCCAAGACGGACGGAGCCGTCAAGAGGCTGTTCCAGACCGGCGATCAGGCGCAATAAGGTTGATTTGCCGGCGCCGTTCGGTCCCAGCAATGCGATGCGATCGCCGCGTGTGATGCTGAGATTGGCGTCGAGAAAAAGAATGTGGTCGTCGTAGCCGTGCATTAAGTTTTTGATTTCCAACACTTCTTTGCCGGAACGCGGCGAAGGCGGAAAGTGGAAAACCAGCGTCCGTGGACCGGTTTCCGGAGCATCGATCAGATCCATCTTATCCAGTTGTTTCTCGCGGCTCTTCGCTTGAGTAGATCTGGTTGCACTGGCGCGGAATCGTTCAATAAAAACTTGCTGCCGTTCCAACTCCTTCTGCTGGCGCTCGAACGCAGCTTCTTGTGCCAGTTGCTGTTCTTCTTTGATTGTGATGTAGGCCGTGTAGTTGCCACTATATGTAGTGGCGTACCCATTTTCCATTTCCACGATCTTATTGCAGACTTTGTCGAGGAAGCGTCTATCGTGTGAAACTACGACGATCGGAACAGTCTGTTTCAGAAGGTACTGCTCAAGCCATTCTATGGTCTCCAGATCGATGTGGTTGGTCGGTTCGTCGAGGAGCAAAAGATTAGGTTCTCTCAACATCACTTTGCCGAAACCGACGCGCATTTGCCAGCCACCACTGAGAGTGGCAACTTTGCGATCGCCTTCGGCAAGTGTAAAACCGATCTCGGGAAGGATTTTGTCGACGCGCTTCTCAAGCCCGTATCCATCGGCGACTTCGAATTCGTGTTGCAGTCGTTCCAGCTTACGCAGCAGACGATTGAGTTCATCACCTTCTGCAGTAGCCAGATCATGTTGAACGACGTGCAATGACTTTTGAATCGCCGCCGCTTCTTTGAAGGCTGTAAGCAGTTCTTCACGAACTGTATTGTCTTGATCCAATTCAAACTCTTGCGTTAAATAAGCGAAACGGGCGTCTGCGGGCTTGAATACCTCGCCGGAACTGGGTTCCACTTCGCCCATAATGATTTTGAATTGCGTGGTCTTGCCCGACCCGTTAGCACCGACCAGCCCTATCCGCTCGCCCGGCTTGACTTCCCAGCTCGCCTCGATAATCGGTTCACCGTTGGGATAGATTTTGCTGATGCGGTCGAGTCTAAGCATGATCCTGAAATAACGGAATCCCAGCCCGCGAGCGCCGGCGGCTGGCCGGCTTCTACTCCGTAAGATTAACTGAACCCGCTTATCCTAGCAATCCAAAATGGCTGTGGTGTTACTTGTTTTGATATTCATGAATCTGTAGGGGCGCACTGTGTGCGCCCATTCCGTCGAACCGCGGCATGCGTTCGAATGTTTGTTACATCAAGGGCGCACACAGTGCGCCCCTACACAGATTCCTATTTCACCCGGCTCATCGCGAGACGGAAATACAACTCAATGTCAGCTCGCGAGATGCCATCCAGATATTCCGGATCGCCTTCATGCGCCGAGGCCGCGATTTCCGCTTGATTGGTCAGCAGAAACATAATGTACGACTTGTCTCTCATCGGCGTTGCTTCATCGTTGAGCGCCGCGTACAATTCATCGGTCTCGATGAAACCGTTCTGGTTTGTGTCGAGCTTGTCGAAGGCTCCGTAAGCGTATGCCTTTATCTGTTCAAAATGCTGCTGAACGGGCGATGACTTCTTCGCTGCCGGCGCCGGCGGTGGCTGCAACCATTCATTTTGGAATTCATCGTCTTTGTTGAGATTCCCTTTGCTGAACATTAATCTCACCTCTCAGGGGCACTAACATTATACCCAGCCCCATCGAAGCGCTAGAACCAATGCTTAAACTTCGCAGCCATTCGCTTAAAGAATCCAACTTTATGAGTCGTTTCCTTCTCCACTTTCTCGACGCCATGCACAATCGGTTCCGAAATTGATTCGACCGCATTGCCAAACTCCTGAACGGTCTCTCCGACTGCTTGAGGTACAAAGGCAAAGTAAGGAACGTCACGCGTCAATGGGTATTGCGGATCGACAAAAGCCACGGTCGGCTTCGGATGGCTGCTGTAATAACCGTTCATATAATTCGACCAGATGCCTGCGGCAATAGTACCACCCGTAATACCACGATTATGAAGCGCATGATTATCGTCGTTACCTGCCCAAACTGCTGTCACCACATCCGGTGTGAAACCGGTAAACCACACATCTTTGGATTGGTCCGCCGTACCCGTCTTTCCAGCGACAGCGATACCGCGCAATTGTGCTTTTGTTCCAGTTCCTTTCTTTACTACATCTTCCATACAATCCACCAACTCGTAAACCGGTTCCGACGGCAAGCGAGTTTCAGGAGTGCTGTGGAACGCTTTGATCTGTGTTCCGTCGGCGCGATTGATATGACGAATAAACTGCGGTTCCATATATTCCCCGCCACGAGCCAGAGTGGCATAAGCATTGGCCATCTCCAGCGGTGAAATCGCGCATGTGCCTAGCGCCAGTGATGGATATGGATCCATCTGCGCAGTGATGCCCGCTTTATGCGCAGTGTCGATTACATTTTCGATTCCCGTATCTTGGCCAACCTTCACTGCACAGACATTTCGTGAAAGGGCGATGGCGTCTCGGACCGTGAGCACGCCTTTGAATTGTCCATCGAAGTTTTGAGGAGTATAGTTAGTGCCGTTTTGATTGTGCACCACAATCGGTTCATCATAAACAACGGACGAAGGTCCGATCACTCCTTTGATCAATGCAGCTAGATAAACGAACGGCTTGAACGCAGAACCGGCTGTGTGCGGGTTAATTGAGCGATCCCACTGGTGACTTTCATAAGGTCCTACACCACCGACAAGAGCGATTACAGATCCGTCGTCTATTTTGATCGACACAAGCGCACCCTGATTCAAGCCCGCCGGTGCTTTAGTAATGCCTTGCGTCAAGGCACGTTGTGCAGCAGCCTGAGCCGTTTGATCGAGGTTTGTGTAAACTTTGAGTGGTTGCTTCCAGATCTCATCATCACCCATTTCTCTCTTCAACAATGCAATGACGTTCTGCACATAATATGGATAAACATTTTTGTGAGGACCGGCTTTGAATTTCAGTTTGTCCGAACCGGCTGTTTGAGCCTGTTTCTGATCGATGAAACCACATTCGACCATGCCGTTCAAAACTTCCTGCTGCCGTTTCTTCGCCCGCGCAAGATTATTGGGAGAACCCAAATCAGATGGTGCTTTAATCAGAGCTGCAAGAAAAGCAGATTCAGGTAAAGTCAACTTGCTGGCCGGTTTGTTGAAATAGGCTTGGGAAGCGCGTTCTATGCCATAGGCTCCCCGTCCGAAATAAACTTGATTCAAATAAGTTTCCAGAATCGTGTCTTTTGAATAGCAAGTTTCGACATCGAGTGCCATAAATGCTTCCAGAATTTTGCGGCGCGCCGTTCGATCATCGTGACCGAAATACATCGTCTTCATCAATTGCTGCGTAATGGTGCTTCCGCCTTCCAGCATTTGATGAGCTTTTGTGTTGACATAGACAGCGCGCGCGACGCCAAAAGGATCGATGCCGACATGATGATAGAAATTGTGATCCTCAATTCCGATCACTGCCTGTTTCATGAACGGTGAGATATTTTTCAATGCCACTGGCTTGCGATCGCCGTGTTCTTGCACGACGCAAACTAGCTTGTCATTGCGATCGAAGATTTGAATGCCTGTGCCTTGCTGGGTCAGCGTTGGCAGTTTCACGAAAGATGTGTGAGTTACCACCTTAACGCAAAGCAAAAATGCGATCCCGGCGAACACCAGGGCGACGAGCGATGCATGTTTTCGAAAACGTTGTGAGGTAAGCAAGTTTTTGAGGCGCCAATTTTCCAATGGTTCAAGAATATGCAATTGGTTCATATTTCCCGCGCTCTTGCTCTGGCAATTAAACCTGCAGACGAAACCCAACTCGGGCTGTTCCAACCAGGCTCCTCAATCATTAATAGCACGGTGGCGGCAAGCTATTGAAAGGCCCGTGTTGTGGCGCGCAAGAAACAAGTAAAAAACAGTTTAAGGATCCCCAGCCTGGGAGCGCCGGCGGCTTGCCGGCAAACGGAAGCGCGCAGCGCGCCAATATTTCCGCACCATTGATGGTGCTACATGTTGATGTGTTGGGCGCACTTCGTGCGCCTATAAGCCGGCGAGCCGCCGGCGCTCCCAGGGACCGGTTTACTGAGTGGAGCGTTTCAATATCACCTGGCCATTCTTATCGATCAGGCCCCATTCGTCGTTGGCAAAGCGCACTACTGCCAAACCCTCGGAGAAGGAACGGGCCTCTTGATATTTAGGTTCGATCACAGTCTTTCCAGTCTTATCTATATAACCGAATTGATAATCCTTCAAAGGGATCGGTGCCAGTCCTTCGGAAAATTCCAGACCGCCGTGGCAATTCAACTGGCAATTCGGTTTTCCTTTTTTATCGATGTACTTCCCGTAGTACACGCCATTGTTCAGCGTGAGAACCAGCGCCAGACCCTCGTGGAAACTCAGTGCCAAATCGAACTTCGCAGGCAAGACAAATTTGCCATCTTTATCGATGTAACCCCATTTCGTTTCCGATCGATCCTTTTGACCAACTGCTGCCAGTCCTTCGGAGAAACTCAAGGCATCGTCGAATTGCGGTTCTATGACGAAGTGACCGGACTTATTTATGAACCCCCATTTGCCTGTGAAATCTCTCGCTGCTGCAATGCCGTTGCGAAATTCTCGAACGCTGCCAAATTTCGGCGCAATGACAAAGTTTCCCGACTTATCAATAAATCCTGTCCGGCCGTCCTTCTCCACGGCAGATAATCCATCGGAAAAATCGATCGGATCGTCACCTGGATAATCGAGCATACTCGCTTTGTCGAATTGCGGTTTGATCACATAATGACCAGTATGATCGATAAAACCCCATTTGCCGTTAACCCGCACAGCTGCCAGTCCTTCAGAGAACGGTCGAGCAGCATCGAAATTCGCTGCAACGATCATTTTTCCCTTACGATCGCTGTATCCAAATTTCCGCGTTCCATTGAACACGGGTGTCGTCACCAGTCCTTCTGAAAACCGCAGCGGAAGCCACTGTTCCATCCGCGCGCTCTGCGCCTGAGGCAGTGCCACCATATATGATGCAAGAGTTATAGAAAGAACTTTTAGAAATTTACGGTTCATATTAATCAATTTGATTTGGAACTCGACCCAATTATGTCAGGTCAACCATAGTGCTGACGCGCGTTCTTCGTTAATTAGGAACGATTCTGTAAGAAGGATGTAAACCCGCCCCTGTTCAGTAAAAACCCTGGAGCTTCGATTTATGCCGCCCATTATATTGAAATAAATTCGGTTATCGAATCCGGTCCCTGGGAGCGCCGGCGGCTCGCCGGCTTCTAAAAACCAGGTTCTCTACTAAACGGCTTTCGATACCCCGCTCTACGTCGGAGGTCCACATGCATAATAACGATCGACGGACCCGCGTCCGCCGCTACACCTTTGCGTCCTTATCTCTTGCAATCTTAATTCAATCAATTGCATTATCCGTTCCCGCCCATGCGCAAACCGCTAAACCAAAGCAGCTTGCATACTCTGTAAGCGGTCCATACAAAAGCGGCAACCTTGCTGTCTATCTCATTCACGGCAAAGACAGCGCACCTAATCAGAAAATGATCACCTTGAGCGAAGGTCTCGCCAAGAAACAATTGGTTGTTCACGAAACCGGATCCGTGAATGAATTGTCCGTTCAAAACCTTGGCGACACGGCAGTTTTCATTCAATCCGGAGAGATCGTAAAAGGCGGTCAGCAGGACAGAACCATGCAGTACGATATGGTGGTGCCTCCGAAGTCAGGCAAGCTGCCGATCAAATCATTCTGTGTCGAAAGCGGGCGATGGACGCAGCGGGGAACAGAAGACAAAGGTAGGTTCGCCTATGCACCGAATATGGTGGCGTCTAAAAAATTGAAAGTGGCGGCGAAAAGTTTTGGCGATCAGAGTAGAGTCTGGCAAGAGGTCAGTGAACTGCAAGGCAAATATGCGAGAAAAGCCAGCCAGAGCAGGATGTCGGGATCGGTTCAAGGTGCGGCTTCGCCGAGCAGCCTGGAGTTGACTCTGGAATCATCGCCGGTGAAAAAGTTGAGTTCCAATTATGTCAAAGATATCAATCCGGTTGTGAAAGATAAGAGTGATGCCATTGGCTATGCGTTTGCCATCAATGGAAAATTGAACAGTGTTGATGTTTATTCATCGCACGATCTATTCCAGAGATTGTGGCCGAAGTTGGTGAACGCAACGGCACAGGAAGCGGCTTCTGAAGATGAAAATGCCAAGGCTGTCGATGCACCGACGAAGGAAACTGTTCAAGACTTTATCGACAAGCAAGCAACGGCCGGAACAGAGACGAAGGAGAATCTCGGCCGCGTCGTTGTGATCAAGCGTGAGTCACCGAAGAATTTGTATTTTGAAACTCGCAATAAAGTTGCGGGACAATCGGATTTGTGGATTCACAAGAATTTCCTCACCAAGTGAGATAACGCGGGATTTTCAACTGGGAGCGCAGGCGGCTCGCCTGCATATGAGGGCGCGTGCAACGCGCCCTTACACTGTCTGGGCAAGAACGGTTCGAACCGGTGTATGTGCCGGCGAGCCGCCGGCGCTCCCGGGCTGCGGATCCGTCCAGTTAGTTTTTCAGGCTGAGTTGGAGGATTTCGCGGTTGAGCACGAACATGCGGGGTAGGCGGGATTCGAGTTTTTCGAAGAGTTCTTTGTGCAATTCGAGTTCTCGGTGCCAGCTGTAGCTGTCGACGGCGCTCAGTTTTTTCCAGGTTTCTTTAGTGACCGAGGGCAAGCCGGTCCAGTCGATGTCTTCGTAGGTTGGCATCCAGCCCAATGGGGACTCGACGGCATTAGCTCTGTTGTGTACGCGATCGAAGATCCATTTGAGAACGCGCATGTTTTCGCCGAAACCAGGCCACATGAATTTGCCATTTTCGTCAGTGAGGAACCAGTTGACGCAGAATACGCGGGGCGGGCTCTGGGTGGTGCGACCCATCTTCAACCAGTGATCGAAGTAATCGCCCATGTGATATCCGCAGAAAGGCAACATTGCAAATGGATCGCGGCGAACTTCGCCGACCTTGCCGACTGCTGCTGCTGTGGTTTCGGAACCCATGGTAGCTGCCATGTAGACACCGAAGTTCCAGTTGAACGATTCAACGATCAGCGGAACGGTGTTGCAACGTCTGCCACCAAATATGAAGGCACTGATCGGAACGCCTTTGGTGTCGTCCCACGCCGGATCGAGTGATGGACATTGCGATGCCGGAGCGGTAAAGCGCGCATTAGGATGGGCAGCGGGTCTTCCGCATCCAGGTACCCAGTCCTGACCCTGCCAGTCGATCAATTTTTCCGGTTTTTCTTCCGTCATTCCTTCCCACCAGACATCTCCATCTGGTGTCAATGCAACGTTGGTGAACATGCAGTTCTCTTTCAACGTCAACATTGCGTTCGGATTTGTCTTCATCGAAGTGCCCGGAGCGACGCCGAAATAGCCGGCTTCGGGGTTGATGGCGTAGAACTTTCCATCATCGCCAGGTTTGATCCAGGCGATGTCGTCCCCGATTGTCGTGATGTTCCAACCAGAAAAAGCTTTCGGTGGGATAAGCATTGCCAGATTTGTTTTTCCGCATGCGCTCGGGAAAGCAGCAGCGACATAAGCTTTTTCGCCTTCCGGTGATTCCATACCGAGAATGAGCATGTGCTCTGCCAACCAGCCTTCTTCACGTGCCATGTGAGAGGCGATTCTCAGCGCAAAACATTTTTTACCGAGAAGCGCATTGCCACCATATCCGGAACCAAAGGACCAGATCTCACGAGTCTCAGGAAAATGCACGATGTATTTGGTTTTATTGCAAGGCCATGAAACATCAGCTTCGCCAGGAGCGAGCGGAGCGCCGACGGAATGGAGGCAGGGAACGAATTGTCCGTTTGTTCCCAACGCATCGACAACAGCTTTACCCATGCGAGTCATCACGCGCATGCTCAGCACCACATACGGTGAATCGGTAATTTCTACACCGATGTGCGACAACTTCGATCCAATCGGTCCCATGCTGAAAGGCACCACATACATGGTTCTTCCTTGCATGCAACCGTCGAACAATTTCGTCAGAGTCGCCTTCATTTCTTCGGGCGCCATCCAATTGTTGTTCGGACCGGCGTCTTCTTTCTCGTTGGTGCAGACGTAAGTTCTATCTTCAACTCTGGCGACATCGGAAACGTCCGATCGTGCCAAAAAACTGTTAGGGCGTTTCTCGGGGTTGAGCTTGATCAGCTTGCCCTGGGCGACCATCTCATTGGTCAAGCGATCGGCTTCTTGCTTGCTGCCGTCGCAGAAGTAAATCGAATCCGGTTTACAAAGCGCCGCAATTTCTTGAACCCACTTTATGAGCTTTTCGTGCCTAACCTCGTAGTTGCACAAAGTCGTAACAACATGCCCACTCACAGTTGTCGGATTCATACCTACCCCGCTTGTTTTGAAAAAAGCCAGTTTCCTTAATAAGTGTAACTGTGAAAAAGCGAATGCTTGAACTTATACCTGCTAAACTTAATTTTCGTAGAAAGACGATTGATGTCATGAGGCTTTGATCGCGGCACAGAGTGACTTTGTGACCACTTCAATCGAAGTTGAATTTGCCATTGTCTTTCAACCTGAAATATCGATAACATGTACGTGCATTAATGGAACATATCTGGACACCCTGGCGATATACATACATTAAGAATGTCGACAGCAAGCCTGGATGCGTGTTTTGTCATCTCCTCAGTGAGGGTGACGATCGCACGAATTTGATCCTTTATCGCGGCGATTTGAATTTCGTCGTTCTAAATCTATATCCATATACTAGCGGGCACCTGATGGTTATTCCGTTTCAGCATGAAGCGTCTCTCGCTAAACTCAGTCGAGAAACCAGCACTGAGTTGATGGAACTCAGTAAAAAAGCGGAAGTGGCTTTGCAAGAAGAGTATCGCCCCGAGGGGTTCAACATCGGCTTGAACATTGGACGTGCTGCAGGCGCAGGAGTGAGAGAGCATCTGCATTTGCATATCGTTCCGCGTTGGGGCGGCGACGCGAATTTTATGACATCGATTGGAGAAACACGGGTGGTGCCGGAAGACCTTGGTACTACATATGAGAAGTTGGTCAAGCATTTCTAATATTGGTTCGGTTCTATCATGACTGATTTATCAAACCAAGAGAAAACCAGATATAGTCGGCATCTTCTCCTTCCGGAAGTAGGAGAGCAAGGCCAGTTGAAACTGAAGGAATCGAGCGTCGCGGTTGTAGGCAGCGGCGGCTTGGGTTCTCCAGTGGCGTTATACCTGGCAGCTGCAGGCGTTGGGCGCATCGGTCTGATTGATTTTGATGATGTGGATCTGACGAATTTGCAGCGTCAGGTTCTTTATACCGTAAACGATCTGGGTCAGCATAAGGCCGAACGTGCACGAGAAAAGCTCTTATCTATTAATCCGGACATAGTGGTGGAGAGTCATCACGTGCGTCTTTCCGCCGACAATGTCATGGACGTTCTCAAACCTTATGATGTCATCGTCGATGGAACCGACAATTTTTCCACACGCTACCTGGTCAACGATGCCTGTGTGTTATTGAAGAAACCTGATGTTTACGGAGCCATATTCCGTTTTGAAGGTCAGGTCAGTGTATTTTGTGCAAAAGATGGTCCATGCTATCGTTGCATGTTTCCAACACCACCGCCACCAGATGCGGTGCCCAACTGTGCGGAAGGCGGCGTGCTGGGTGTTCTCGCCGGTGTAATTGGAACACTTCAGGCGACCGAAGCGATCAAAATAATTCTTGGCGCCGGCGAAATTTTGTCTGGAAAGATCCTTTTGTATAATGCGCTGGAAATGTCGTTTCAAAAATTGAACATCAAGAAGAAGTCTTCATGCCCTGTCTGCGGCGAGAACCCCACGATCAAACAGCCGATGGACGAGCAAGTTTTGTGCGGAACCTCGGAAGGAAAATCGAACAACAATTTAGAAAAAGGAAAACAATCGGAAATGCAAATCAAAGAAATGCAACCACAAGATCTGGCAAATAAACTAAAGCAACAACCAAGCCCGGTTCTCCTGGATGTTCGAAACAAGGATGAAGTGGCGATCTGCACAATCCAGGGTTCGACTCACATTCCGTTGATGGAACTTCCGACAAGAATGGATGAGTTGAATAAGGACGCCGAGATAGTTGTCTACTGTAAATCCGGCATGCGAAGCCAACGTGCGATCCAACTGATGCAACAAGCCGGTTTCAAAAACCTCACCAATCTGCACGGTGGAATCATCGCCTGGGCAAAGGAAGTCGATAGTTCGCTTTGTGTTTATTGATGAAACGCCGAGTCAACGAGTAACTTAGCGAGATCCGGAATGATGGGCACATTCGTTCTTTCAGTTTCGTTTCAATATTTACGCGGTAAACTTTCGAAAATCCTTTTATCCTGAATTGCCCGCAAATGGGCAAATCGAGATGCTTTTATGGAATAAGAGCAAGATACCGCCAGCAGTGGCACGCAGACTGCTGCTAAGATGAGCTCATGAAGATTGCACAATTGGCTCCACTTGCGGAAAGCGTTCCTCCAAAAGGCTATGGTGGATCAGAACTGGTTGTAAGTGTTCTAACTGAAGAACTCGTGAAACGAGGTCATGAGGTTACTCTATTTGCCACGGCTGACTCTTTTACCTCTGCGCGTCTCGTTACATGTGCTCCCGAAGGTCTGCGGAGAGCCAAGGGAATTCCGTCCACGCGCTGGGTGGCCTACGATCTGAAATCTATTCTCAGGCTCGAACAAATGTCGGCACAGTTTGATGTGATCCACAATCATCTCGGCTATGTTGCGCTGCCATTTATGGGCAACATCGCTTCACCAACAGTCACGACGATTCATAATCCCATTCGCGATTACTGCGCAGAAATCTTTCTTGCCTGTCATCAGCTGCCTTACGTTGCGATTAGTAATGCATACAGGAGATTGAACTATCCCGAACAGCTCAATTATGTCGCCACCATACACAATGGCATAGATCTCGACAAGTTTGCTTACTCAGACAGCACAAAAAAAACCTATTTGTTATTTCTGGGTCGAATATCTTCCGACAAAGGAAGTGCCGAAGCAATACACATAGCTAGGGAACTTGCACTGCCAATCGTCCTGGCTGGAAAGGTGGATAGGAACGATCGAGAGTACTTCGAACACTCCATCAAACCGCTTCTTTGTCACCCGCAAGTGGAATATATTGGAGAGGTATCTACGGAAGAAAAATCCCGGCTCTATAGTGATGCAATCGCAACATTGTGTCCGATCAAATTTGATGAACCATTTGGTCTCGTCTTCGCGGAATCGCTGGCTTCGGGAACTCCTGTGATGGCCCTGAATAGAGGTGCTGCTCCAGAAGTGATTTCGGATGGAAAGACTGGTATTGTGGGTGACACCGTCGACGAACTTATAAAGCGATTTGCTGAAATAGAAAGGATAAACAGAAAGGATTGTCGAGAGCGCGTGAAGCAACTTTTCAGTAAGGAGCGTATGACCGATCAATACGAATCGCTCTACATCGAACTGCAATCTCACTGAGATCCAGCAGAATCATCGGTTTGACTATTGCCCGCTTCGTCCGGAGTTATCGTGGGTTCAGTTTGAACGCTCTCAACTTCTTTCGGAGAACTCTGTGTAGATTTGGCTGGCTCACTTTGATCGTCTGAAGCGCCGGTGGCAGTAATCTGAGTAGCAGGAATGATCTGCAGTTTGAATTCCAGTGGAATGCCTAACTCCCGAACCAAGAGTGCTTGCACGAGCGCGACTTGCTTAGGTGTGATTGGCTGCTCCGGAGACAGTACGGTAGTGACTACGATCATCGGCTCCTTAAATCGTTCCACATTTACATCATGCAACTGTACACCCTTGAAAGTGAACGTTTTCTCCCTGAGTATTTGTTTGATATGGATACTAATTTGATTTTCTAAAATCAACTCTCTCATACTTAATGCAAGAGGTACGATTAGCAAAATACTGACTGCGGCGGATACGAGCAGACCTTTTTTGGCCTGGTGTAACGGAGTAAATCCCATTATCAGGAACACCAGTGCACCGGCAACTGTGATTCCAATCAAGTTTGTTGCGTACAGAAGTGCTGCACCCGACCAAACAGACATGTTACCCGAGGCGAGTCCGATACCCACAACACTGAGCGGTGGCACAAGCGCCACCGCAATTGCTACACCGGCCAGCGAGTTACTAAGTTTTTCGTCTGCTTGGCAAAACGCACCAATTGCGCCAGCGAATATGGCAACACCTAGATCGAGAAGGGTTGGATGAGTGCGACCCAAGATTTCAGGAGTGAGTTCAAGCGAACGAAAGAGAAGGGCCATCACAGAGGAGATAAGGACTCCAACGATAGTTCCCGCCAGCAATGTCAGCATCGAACGGCCCAAAAGTCGACCATCACCCGTTAGGGTCGCCAATGAAAGACCAACAAGAGGACGCATCAAAGGAGCGATAATCATCGCACCAATAATGACCGCCGGGCTATTTTGGAAGAGTCCAAGAGTCGCAATCAATGTCGAACCCGACAACAAAACGACGAAGTCGACCGATAGCCTACTAAGCGTTTCCAATCGTATTTGAAGTGCATTGAGCCGGGATTCTTCGACCTGGCGGAGAAAAGGAGGCATGGCATTGTAGTATCAGGTAACGATAAAACATTATCTCAGATGTAGCGCAGGTCTTGCCTCTGGATGCCAAGAAACGCGAATGCTGTGGGGCACCACATGTGGTGGCGGACTCTTAAGAAGCCCTTAAATCGAGCGTTTCAGAGCGATTGTATGTTATAATATAAGTAAGACAAATAGCAGCGTTTCTCCATGACCTAGATGCAGGGCGGGTTTGATATACCATATTCACCGAGTTGATTCGTCCCTTCCACATCATGTCGGTAAATGCCACTATAGACGGTGGCGCTGAGGACCAGAAGTAACGGACTTTGTATTCTACTCTAGCCAAAGTGTTGGTGTGGATGAGCGGCTATGCGGTCCATCTTTTGCATGGAATAACATATTTCAAAGGAGGTGTTTTATGAGAAGATTTTTTATAATCCAATATTTGCTTGCCGGTAACAACGCAGGCCGTGTGCGGAATCTCTATCGATTAGCAAAACACAGCGAGAGTAAGATCCGACGGCATGTAGCGGAAAATTCTGCTTGCCCCAGAGCATTGCTTGATCTGCTCGCCAGAGATCCGCATCCGGAAGTCCGGATGGGTGTGGCTTTGAATAAGAATACCGACATATCCACTCTAACCTGTCTTTCGCGCGACATCAGTCCCGATGTTCGTTTTTGTATGGCATCGACGAGTTACATGCCGCTGCCCATACTGCTTTTCCTCACAAAGGATGAAAATCCGTATATTCAGTTCCGGGCACGAAAAACGCTCAATAGAATCAATGATTCAACGAAAAAGGCGGTCCTTTAATCTGATGTTTGCTCCATCGAAGATTACAAAGCAGCTTCATGCGATTGAAACAAAACGAACTGTTTTGTGGCACAACGGCTTGGAAAAGAAAGTATGTTTTTGCAGTTTGGCGGCGATCTCTTAGAGGTGAGAAATTCATCTGGTGAACATTAACAGCCATTGAGAATCGCCATCTTTATTTATAACGTACAAAGATTTCATGTGCATTTCAATTCTTCATGCGCATCGTCTAGTACCGTTGATGGTGCTAAGCAATCTACTTCCGAGATGTGCCACAGTCCCAGTTGCTGCTCGTCAACTACTGGAATCGAGGAGGCTTTAGCATGTCCTTCAAGCAGTCTCTTGCAAGCGTACCGATCTCCTGGTTTAAGGGACGAGGCGATCACAATGCAGTCGAATGAGGATTGCTCAAGAGCCAAAAGCATGTGCCTGTCCTCTCTGACAAAGTACAAATCGGACGCAATCATGCTGCATCTCTCCGTTATACGAGCTGTATCCTGTCGGTTTTCAATTCTAATCAGTAAGTTCATATGGCTATAAGTTCTCTGGTTGTGGAAGCGAGTTTGGAATTGTTACAGACGGTTTGAAACTGCCTTGACCAGGTGCTCAACGAATTCTTGGAGATGCGATTTTTCATTCGTCTCAGTCGTTGCGATTTTTCCAGCTGTTCCATTTCCAAGCAGGCCGCAATGGAATGCGCAAATGCCACCGGATTGTTTGGATCTATGCGCACACAATCTTCTCCAATTTCAGTCCAGACACCGGCCTGCTCCGACAATGCCAGAACCGCCGAATCATCAATCTGACTGGCGACAAATTCCTTAGCGGTCAAATTTAAACCATCCCGTAAGGGGCTTACGATCATGACTTCCGTTTTCCTATAGAGCGTGGCGAGTTGTTTTGCCGTCCTCGGTTCCTCGATCCACATAATCGGGGTCCAAGATTTGCTGGACCAGACTTTGTTTAGCGCGAGATATTTATCGTGACATTCTTGCCAATAACGATCGAATTCGGGAAGACCAGCTCGGGATCTCGTTCCCAGTTGAATGAATGTAATTCTTTTTTGCCATTCAGGATACAGCTTGAAAAAGCAATCAATAGCTTCGAAGCGCTCTCTAATGCCTTTTGTATAGTCAACCCGATCAACGCTGAGAATGATTTTCAAATCATCTTGTTCGAGCATGAGCTCATCGGCTGCACCGAGCCTCGATAACTCCGACCATCTTTCTGAGTCAATTCCTAATGGAGCGACGACAAATTTTGTCTGATGGGAATTGGGAGCAACAATGGTCGTCTCGATTTCATTCAAGAAATAAGATGGGAGATGGCAGGCGACAAAACTGAAAAAGTTCTTCAAATATTCAGATGTATGAAATCCGATGACTTCAGCATCCAACAGTCCCAGGGCAATCTCGACCAACGCTTCTGCGTGTTCTGGAATGACACGTTTGGGCCAGGGAATATGCCAGAATACAAAGGACTTTTTATGGCTGCTCAAAAGAGTTGGCATCTTCGCAAATTGGTAGTCGTTCACAAAACAGTCTTCGAATCTGGCACGGCATTTGTATTTCAAATGTTGTGAAACCACCATGTTGAAGTCATTATATGACTGTCGTTCTTCCTCCGAAAAAACCGCGTACTGCGGGAGATCGTGCAACACCGGCCACAGAAAGTTGTTGCAATAACGATAGTGATTTGTCACCAGTGATGGATCGAGACCAAATCCGAAATCGTGCATCGACTTTTTCTTTGACTGAAATCGGTTGCCTTGCACAAACCACCACACGGACGTCGGATTTTGCAATTCGAACATTTGCATCAACGTGTTCGAAACTCCGCCGGCTGCGGAAGGACCACGATAGGAAAGAATTTGCATATTGCACCTCCATCAACACGATAATTGGCGAAGGTTTTCAAATTCGTTTCAGTTCTGTGTTGTCAAAGCAAATACATCAATTGGACATTGCAGCACTCTTTCAACATCCTCATGCGATCGTTTTGTGTTGTAAGCTTACTTATGAGATAAGGAGAAGTGCCACGGCTGAGCTTTCTACAAAAGCAAAAGATTTCATAAGGCGACACATACATTCTGTGTGGCAACTTGAATTACTCTTTCTTTTTAAGAATACATCGAAAAGAATGACCATTGATGAAGCTGGGCGTTCGCTTTACCTTGAACCAAGAGCAATTGAATCGGGCATTCAATCGTTGGTCGCCGCTGGAATACTGAAAAAGATAGACGATAATCTATATCAGTATGATCCGACCCCATTTCTTTCCGTGGCAATTGACGAAACTGCGAAAATGTACAGCGAAAGACGAACAGCGGTAATCAACTTCATATATGCGTCTCCGATGCGCACTTTCGCTGATGCGTTTCGTCTGAAGCCGGAGGAAGAGGAATGATGGCTTCGATCTCCTACGCATTATGCGCATTGACAAGCATTGTTTGTCTCGTTTTTTTGCTTCGTGGATATAACAAGAGTCGCACGCCTCTTCTACTGTGGAGCAGCTTCTGCTTCTTCTTTTTTGCCATTCAAAATGGCCTGCTTTTCATCGATTTGGTTCTCACTGCAAAAGAAATTGATTTGAGTTTCTGGCGCACAGCAGCTGGTCTGATCGGATCGGCAATCTTGCTGCTCGGTCTGATAAGGGAGAGAAGATAATGCCCCACGGAATACTCGAGTTCTTGCGCGGTGCCACGATGATGGCTGATGTTGGCATCGCCCTATTCTTCCTGCAGTACTGGAAGGAAACGCAAGAGAGACTATTCATCTACTTCGCGATAGCATTTTTCACCATGTCATTGAGTCAAGTCGTTGTGCTCTTTGTGGGTGATGCGGCCGACTTTGCACCTTTTGCTTATCTTATGCGGGCAGCCGCCTTCGTTTTAATTATTGTTGGAATTATTGAGAAAAATATGCCCTCAAAAGGCAAGGAAAATTAAATTCCGACAAACATGGAGACATATTGGGCTGTTGAAATATTCTTGAAATTTTGACGCGGTAGTCTTCAAGCACGACAGGTACTATCGATGAAGTTCAAGGATGCGCTTCCCGAATTTAATATCAGTCAGGATGCGAAGTTCATCATTGCTTCGTTTTTTGTATTTGTTGCTGCAATTTTCTCCACCTTATTTATCTTCGACCTCTGGCACGACTGGACCGTTGCGGTTGTAACGGGCATAAGCGTTTATTTGAGCATGCAGCTGATTGTCTACATGAAATGGGGATCGTCAAACTGACGATGACGCGCTGATGGTTAGCCGTCCTGTGACTCTCGTAAAAGGATTTCCAGCTCCATCCTGCACGATGCAACTCCGGAAACTCACAATGATCGAGAGAATCTTGGATGTCAGCAAAGACGATTTTGATTTCGGGCGCAGGTATTGCCGGCACAACATTGGCATACTGGCTGTTGAAGCATGGCTTCGAACCGACCATTGTCGAACAAAGCCCGTCATTTCGAAGGGGTGGATACATAACCGATTTTTGGGGTGTGGGCTTTGACGTGGCCGAACGGATGAACATAATCCCTGAGTTGCGATCCAGAGGATACGACGCTAAAGCAGTTCGCATCGTGGATGGCAGGGGAAAAATAGTCGGCGGATTCAGCACCAATATTTTCAAATCTGGACTGGCCAATCGTTTTCTTAGTATCACCCGCGGTGACCTGGCCGATGTGATCTATGAAAAAATTGAGAACAAAGTCGAGTTCATTTTCGGTGACTGTATCACCTCACTTAGAGAAGAAACAAAGAGCATGCTCGTGACATTCAAGAATGCACCTCCGCGCACTTTTGATCTTGTGATCGGTGCTGACGGCCTTCACTCTGTCGTGCGTGAACTTACTTTTGGTGCCGAGGATCTTTTCGAGATGCATCTTGGTTATCGTGCTGCTGCATTCAGCGCCGCAGGATACAGACCAAGAGATGAGGATATATATGTGTCTTACTCGCTGCCTGGCCGACAAATTGCCCGATTTGCAGTGCGAAATGATCGCACCATTTTCTTTCTTATTTTTGCCTCTGATCCGAACGCCATAGATATCAAAGATGCGACATCTCAAAAAGTGGCTTTACAAGCCATTTTCAAGGATGGCGCTTGGGAAACCGGGAAGATTCTCCAACTTTTGCAATCATGCGATGACCTTTATTTCGACGCTGTCAGTCAAATTCGAATGCCAACCTATTGGAGTCACCGAGTCGCTCTGGTCGGCGACGCAGCTTATTGCCCTTCGCTTTTGGCCGGGCAGGGATCGGCTCTGGCAATGGCGGGAAGTTATATTCTGGCTGGAGAACTGAAAAAGGCTCACGGTGATCATGTCGTCGCATTTTCAAAATACGAGGATATGCTGAAACCATTTATTGTAAAAAAGCAAAAGGGTGCAGAGCGCATGGGTAGCTGGTTTGCACCAAAGACGAGCCTGGGGATTTTTGTCAGAAATGGCATTACCAGATTATTGAATATTCCGTTGTTTTCTAACGCGTTTGTCAAATCTTCCATCGCGGATAAGCTTCCACTGCCGGAATATTGAATTCGCTGCGATCACTGCAAAAAGATAAACTCGATGGAACGTCTGAGTAAAGAGAATGATCGGCAAACAACACTGGTTCGATTCGAGCAGATCTATACCGACTCCACTGATGCAATCTTAGCGATTGCCGGTAGTCTGAAGCTAAGCAAAAAGGCGATTAGCATGCAGCCAGCTCCGAGCCAATAAGGACTACTGGCGCCCATGGTGTCAAATAGATAACCTCCGGCCGGAGGACCGAGGATGCGCCCCAGCGTTGTCATTGACTGCCCGATTCCCATTACCCCACCGGTTTCTTCTCGCACGGAGAGTTTGGAAAGCAAGCTGCTGTTTGACGGATTGTTGATACCGGATCCGGTGGCAACGATTAAAAGAGACAGACAGAGAATCGGCAAACAGTGAGTAGCCGGTGTGAGAACAAGACCCAGTGCGATCAGAGCGGTGCCGGCGCTGATCAGATAAGAATCCGGATATTTCTTTCCGATTCGCCTGATCAGTCCACCCTGAACAAGCGCCATGATAAGCCCGAGTCCGGTAAATAAATAGCTGTTATCGACCATCTTGAAATTGAAGTACTCACTGGTCAGTAAGACGAGTGTAGTTTCCAAATTTGCAAACGCAAAAGTGGAGATGAACATGATTAACAGAGAAAGACTAAACCGTTTGTTGGCCAGAGTTCGAAAGTAGAAGCCGGGCCCGAACGAAAAAGCATTATGTTCATTTTGCTTACGCCTTTTCGGTTCCGGCAAATATATGAAAGTGAATGCCAAATCTATGATACTGAATATGGCGGCAACGAATCCGAGACGACCGGGATGCACTCCACAACTAATGGCAATACCCGCGATCGCTGGACCGAGGACGAAACCGAGTCCGAAAGCAGCGCCAATCATCCCCATGCCGCGAGATCTTTCATTCTCTGGCGTGACATCGGCCATGAACGCCTGCGCAACGGCCAGGTTTGCGTTCCCAAGACCCGCGATGATGCGAGAGACAAACAACATCGCTAATGAATCGGACATCGCCCAGATTGTATAGCCAATGACAGATGTACAAAGGCTTATCAATAGTACAGGTCGCCTGCCAATTTTGTCTGAGAGTCTTCCCCACATCGGTGCGAAAAAAAACTGCATCAGCGAGTAGGACATCAATAAGAGACCAACCAAAAAAGCGTTGGCACCAAAATCTCTGGCGTAAAGCGGAAGTAACGGGATAATGATGCCAAATCCAATCAGATCGATGAACATCGTCAGGAACATCAGACGAGGTGCAATTCGCAATTTTTGATCGTACGTGACGTCAATCATCTTTGACAAAGTTTTTGGTGTGTTGTTTTGCGCGAAGGACAGTTTAACGGCCAGTTGTGATCGAAAACCAGTTTTCGTAGATCTCCGTAAATATTTTGTAGACTGACAGCGACACCCGGGATTTGAAAGGTTGATGAAACTCAAATGAGTTAAGCTCATCAATTCGAGTCCGGTCATTCCGAGTCCCTTGCATTTAATTGAATCCGCACAGCACCAGTGGCTGTGCTAAGAGTTGCCACTTCTGCCTGCAGTTATTGTGAGTTCTGCTGATGAGAAAGAACGAACCGGCGGCCAACTTTTATTTTGCATTGTTGGAACTGGCAAGACTTCGGATAGTTTTGATGGTTCTTGTCTCGTGTGCCACCGGATACCTCATTGCCTGCGACGGGCCGCCTTGGACTGCTCAGTTCTTCTCAGCGCTGATTGGGACAGGCTTGTTGAGTGCCGGCGCCTGTGCGCTCAATTGCTATATAGAGCGCGACCTCGATGCCGCCATGGCAAGAACATGCAACCGGCCCATTCCGGCCGGTGTCATTTCACCATTTCATGCTTTGCTCTATGGCGTAATTCTCACCATCGCCGGTTCTTGTGAACTCCTGTGGCAAGTCAATTTTCTATCGGCTTTTCTCGGAATAACCGCGGTTCTCATCTATCTGTTCCTCTACACGCCCGCCAAACGACTTTCCAGCACATTGGGATCCTAAGCTTAGAATTCCACGTGGACAAGTTGTCGC
>JADMIO012610733.1_pt1 | contig 29100 bp, 26 predicted proteins | sample 8958161 | NCBI WGS metagenome assembly JADMIO01 (sample SAMN16585339, study PRJNA669376) | soil metagenome | isolation source: Crop rotation soil | place: USA: Cullars Rotation, Alabama | collected 2011 | reverse complement strand
ATCCCCGCCGCCACTTTCAGCGCGCGATCCTGATCGAAGAGGTTCTTCTCGCGCCACGCGTCCCAGATCGCGCCCACCGGCGCGCGGCCGAGCTGCGTGAAGGGGATGGGCGGCACGGGGAAGTCGCTCGCGTCGACGAGGCGTGCGACGACGCGCTCGTCGTCCAGCACGCGCCTCAGCGCCCATCCGCGCAGGAAGCTCGTCATCGCCGAGAGATCCGCCCACAAGTTGTCGTGGCGCGCCATGAGCCGCGCCAGCGCCTCGCGCCCCGACACGCGCTCGCCGTCCTCCATGAGGCAGCAGGCGAGCGTGCCGCAATGCGCGACGATCACCGTCACGCCCTGATCGAGCGCGCCGCGCAGTCGCATCGGATCGCCCAGGCCATGCGCTCCGCCCGGCAACGTGAACTCGGCGCCCGCATGGCAGAGCAGCGGCAGCTTCAGCGCCGCGAGCTTGCGGTAGAACGGAAGGCAGCGGGGATCCGCGGGATCGAAGCCCATCACGTTGGGCAGCCACTTGATCAGCACGGCGCCGTCCGCCTTCACGCGATCGAGCTCGTCGAGCGCATCGGCGCGCAGGGGATTGACGGACGCGCCGTAGAGGAGCTCCGGATGAGCGCGCGCCGCGTCGCGCGCCCAGTCGTTCGGCACGACGAGGGGGGAGCGCTCGCGATCGACCGAGCCGTCGCGCCAGCGCCCGTCCATCGCGAGCACCACGGCGCGATCGATCGACGTCGAGGCCTTCACGAGGCTCGCGAGCCTCTCGAGGTAGATCCTGTCGGCATGCGCCCAGTCCTCGGCCGTCTTCAGCTTCAGGCCGTGCAGGATCGCTCGCATGGCGATGCTGCGGCGGAACTGCGGGGACAGGCTGATGCCGGAGCCATCCGTGCCGAAGCCGCCGAGATGGACGTGGACGTCGATGCGCAACGGGCTCATGGGCGTACCTTGACGATTCGGCCTCGGCGACGCAACGTGGCCGGATGCCATGGGCTCCGGGCTGGTACGTCGCATGTCGATCGGACGAGCTGCGGGCGGCCCCGCTCGGCCGCGTGGTGGCGGGCGTCCCCGTCGTCCTGCTCCGCGACGAGGCGGGCGTGCACGCCCTCGAGGATCGCTGCCCTCATCGCGGCATGCCGCTCTCCGCCGGCCGCATGACCGGGGGCGAGCTCGAGTGCGCCTACCATGGCTGGCGCTTCGGCGGCTCGGGCGCCTGCCGCGCGATCCCCGGCCTCGTCGGCGATGCCCAGCGGCTCGAGCGCGCGGCGACGCCTCATTCCGCCTGCGAGAGCGACGGCTTCGCATGGGTCCATGTCGGCGACGAGGCATCCCCCCGCGCGCAGCCGTTCGCGCTTCCCGTCGTCGAGGGGGCACAGGGCCGCGTCGATCTCGAGGCCGTCGTCGAGGCCGAGATCGAGGATGCGCTCGAGAACATCCTCGACGTGCCGCACACGGGCTTCCTGCATCGCGGGCTGTTCCGCTCGGGCGCGGGTCGCAACGAGGTGGATGTGGAAGTGAGACGTGACGCGACGTCCTGCGAGGCGGAGTTCCATGGCGAGCCGCGCCCCGAGGGACTGCTCGGCAGGCTGCTCGCGCCGAGGGGCGGCGTCGTGAGGCACGTCGATCGCTTCGTGCTGCCCTGCGTGGCTCAAGTCGAGTACGCGCTGGGGGAGGACACGCGCCTCGTCGTCACGCATCTCCTCACGCCGATCGAGAGGGGGCGCACGATGATGCGCCACGCCATCTCGTTCCGCACGCGCGTCCCCGCCGCGCTCATGCGCCCCGCCATCCACGTCCTCGGGCGATGGCTGCTCGCTCAGGACGTGCGTGCGCTGGCGCGCGTGACGCGCAACGACGCGCTCTTCGGCGGCGTGCAGCGCCACGTGTCGACCAAGATCGACATCCTCGGCCCGCATCTCCGCGCCCTCATCCGCTCAGCCGCCGCCGGCATGCCTCCGCCGCCCTCCGCAACGTGGCGCGTCCGCCTCATGACCTGACGCGCACGGCCGGGGGCTGGCTGGACCCGCGGTGTCCCCCCGCGCCGCCCCTCGAATGCGCTACGGCGCCTGCAGCACAGCCAGCGGGACGACCTGCGCGCTGAGTCCCGGCGGCGTCGTGCCGCGGGTTGCGTTCACCACGAGCAGGCCCGTGCTCACGCGCTCGATCTGCGGCAGGCCCTGCGCGGATGCGTCGAGCGTGAGCGGCTGGCCGAGCCGGCCGTCGGGCATGACGCGGCGCAGCGCGATGGATTCGCCGTCCTGGGCATGCTGCGCCCAGAGCACCGCGGCGGATCCGTCGTCGAGCATGACGACGTCGGCGTGGCCCGCGGGCATTCCGGCATCGACTACGATCGGCTCGCCCCAGGTCGCGCCCGCGTCCTTCGAGAAGGCCGTGAGCACGCGCGGCGCGAGCGACGCCTCCGTGAACCACGCGACGACCGCATCGGAGCCCTGCGCGTCGATGGACGGTCCGTTCACGGGGCAGCCCCGAAGCGGCCACTGATCGCGATGCACGAGGGCCGACGGCGTCAGCGTGCCGTCGGCGAGCTGGCGGATCACCGCGATGTCGCGCTCCTCCTCGGGCGACCTGTCGCGATAGGCGAGCAGCGTCACGTCACCGGCGCGCACGACGGACGTGGGGCAGCACTCGCAGGCGCGCTGATCGAGGACGCGCTCGCCCGACATGGCGCCGTCCGAGGCGATCGTCGCGAGCATGAGGTGGCCGTCGCCCCCATGGGGCGCGAGGTCGCGCCCATCCAGCCACGCGATCATCACGTCATCCCCCGAGGGCCATGCCGCGACGAAGCCATGCTCGCCGGGACCCTTGTCGCGATGCGGCGTGAGCGGCGCTCCCCACGTTGCGCCCGCGTCCGAGGAGAGCGCGACGCGGACGCTGTAGCCCTCCTCGGCGCCGCTCGCGGACCATGCCCACCACGCGATGAGGCGCCCGTCGGGCAACCTCGTCACGCCGGGACGATCCGCCCAGTTCGCGATGAGCGAGCTCGAGGACACGACGGTCGTCGCCTGCGAGAAGGCGCCGCCGGTCCACGTCGCGAAGCGCAGCGCGTGCGCGTTCTCCGCAGCGGGCTCGATCCACGAGAGCAGCACGCTGCCGTCGCTCGCGCGCGAGAGGCGGGGGGCCATGCTCTCGGGCGCTGCGGGCGTCGTGATCGGGCCGGGGGCGGCCGGCACGGAGGCCGAGCTCGCCGCCGTCGGCGCCGACGATGGCTCGATGCGCGCGCCCTGCGGAGAGGTCTCCGCATCGCGATGCGAGCACGCCGTCATGAGGGAGAGGAGCAGCAGCGCGACGAGGAGGCGGCGGGTCTTCACGCGCGCAGCATGAACGCGGTCGCGCTCCGCCGTCGAGGGGGTGGGTCAGCGAGGGGGACCCCCGCGGGGGGGCCCGCCAGCGCCCGGTCCGCCGCTGCGAGGTCCCGGTCCGCCGGCGCCGGCGCCGCCTGCGCCATCCGGGCGGGGCGGCGGCTGCTGGCTCTCCCCGGCTGGCCGCTGCATCGGCGGCCGGTTCTCGAACGACTCGGCGGGCGTCGCCTCCACGTCGCGCTCCGGCGGCCTGAACGGCGCGACCTCGATGCGCGTGATGCGCAGCGGACCGCTCGGCTCGACGACGAGCCGGCCTTCGCGCATCCGCGCGGCACCGGCATCGGGCTCGTCGGGGAGATCGAGCAGCAGCGTCGCGGCGCCGTTGACGCGCACGACGACCATGCCGCCCTCCGCGCCGCGACCGCGGGCATGGCTCGGGTGCACCTCGATCGCCACGTCGTTCCCGGCCGGCACGAGGAGGCGCTGCGCCGCACGCGCGAAGCCGCCGGCTTCGCCGCCGCCCGCCCGCTGGATGGAGCTCGCGACGCCGCCGGCATCATCGACGTCGAGGCGCAGCTCCACGGTCGTGCCCGCGAAGGTCGAGAGGCTCACCATCACGCTCGACGGGCCGGCGTCGTTTCCGGGCGCGAGGCCGAGGTGGAGCAGGTAGCCGGGCGCCATCGGATACATCGCGACGAGCGGCGCGGCGTCCGGCGCGATGGAGGCCAGGGCGCCGTCCTCGATCTGCCAGCCGGGGGAGTCGGAGCGGAGGGCGCCCGCGAGGATGTCGGTCGCCGTCTCGGTGGGCGGAGTCGGCGGCGCCGGGAACCGGTCGGCGGGGGCCGGCGCCGTCTCTGCCGGCGGCGCCTCGGGCGGAGCCGACATGCCGGCGGGCGCCGTCGGCAGGCTCTCGGGCGCCTGCGGCGCGTGCTGCCTGAGAGTGACGATCGATGCTGTCGTCACGATCGCGAGCGCGGCCACGGCCGCACCCGTGATCCACCAGGCCGCCGTCGAGGTGATGGGCGGGGCGGGGATCGCGACGGGCGCTGCGGGACGCGGGGCGGCCCGCGCCAGCGAGGGCGGCCGGGAGGCCGGCGGTCGCGAGGGCAGCGGGCGCGCCGGCGGCGAGGTCGCCAACGCCGGCTTGGATGCGGGAGGAGGCATCACGGGCGCGGCGGACGCGGCACGCGCTCGCGACGGCGCGCGCGTGGGCATCGAGCCCGCCGTCGCCGATGCCGATTCCCGCACCGTCGGAACATCGTCGCCGCCGGCCGCCGCGAGCATCACCGCCTCGTCGAGGCGGCGCAGCTCGAGCACCTCGGGCGGCATGCCGGCGATGAGCGCGTCGATCTCCTGGATGACCTCCGCCATCGAGCCCGGCCGCTGCTCGGGATACCGCGCCATCATGCGCGCGAGGAACGCCTGCAGCTCGTCGAGCAGCATGGCGCCCTTCGCCGGCTTGGGAAGGAATCGGCGCACGTCGGGCACGGGTCCTTCGCGCGCCGCGAGGAGGATCGCGAGCGTGGTCGGTCCGTCGAACGGATGATCGCCGGTCAGCACGCAGTAGAGCGTGCAGCCGAGGCTGTAGATGTCGCTGCGCTCGTCGGCCTTCCGGGGATCCTCCGCGTGCTCGGGGGCCATGAAGGCGACGGTGCCGAGCAGCGAGGAGTCGCGCGTGAGCGTCGGGTCGGTGGTGCCGTCCGGCCTGTCGCGCAACCGCGCGATGCCGAGATCGAGCAGCTTGATGCGCCCGTCGCGCGTCAGCAGCAGGTTCCCGGGCTTCACGTCGCGGTGGATGATGCCCCCCGCATGGGCGGCGGCGAGCGCGTCGGCCGCCTGCCGGATGCAGCGCAGCGCCTCGCCCATGGGCATCGGGCCCTGCGTCCTCACGAGCGTGTCGAGGTCGGGTCCGTCCACCCGCTCCATGACGAGGTAGTGGAGGCCGCCCGACTCCGAGGCGTCATGCGCGAGCACGATGTTGGGATGATCGAGGCGCGCCATCGCACGCACCTCGCGCTGGAAGCGCTCGACGGCATCAGGCGAGCGCGTCAGCTCGCGCGGCAGCACCTTGATGGCGACGCGGCGATCCATGCGCTTGTGCCGCGCCTCGTAGACGACGCCCATGCCTCCTTCGCCGAGCTGCTCGAGCAGGACGTACTCGCCGAGCACCAGCGGCATCGGCTCCTCGTGCAGGACGGCGAGGCACTGGAAGGACGTCGCGAGCCCCTGATCCACGATTTCCCGCGCCATGTCGCGCGGATCGGTGAAGTCGGCTCGCTCGAGGAACGGCGTCGCGGCCTCGCGATCCAGCACGCCCGCCTCGGTGAGGCGCTCGAGCAGCTTGCGGGTCGTGACAGCCATGTTGAAAGGATAGTAGGGGACGCCCTCCCCCCGCCGGAAGAGCGCCGGAACACGCCTCCGCGGCGATTTCGGGCTACGCTGAGCCGTGCCTTGACGCTCGCCGTGCCGGATCTGCTACCCGCGCATCCATGCCCCTCCCACGTCCGCCACCTACGACAAGGAACGCATTCGGTTGAAGTGAGGTGTCCCGTGCTGCTGTGCGTCCTGCTCATGGCATTCGGCTCGTACGAGGCGCCCGTGGGCAGCGAGGCGCTTCGCCAAGGCGTCTACCTCAGGCCGGCCTCGGGCGCGTTCGGAGGGCGGCTCAATACACCAGCCCTTCTGATCGAGAAGGGGGACCCTCCGCTCTGCTTCGAAGTTGCAATTGGACCAACGCCCGTTGAGTCGCCCCAGGACCTAGAGCTATCTGCCCTTGGCGGGACGCTACATGTCGTCGCGGAGCGGAACCTCCCTCCCACAGCGGACCCGCAACATGCGCCCGACATCTCCGAGCGTGCGGAGCTCCCCGCCTCCGTAGAGGGGCTGCGCATGGACTGGACGAGGGGCAAGAATGACAATGCGCTCGTGTCGGACGTTCGAGAATATTTCGACGAGGCCGACTGGTGGTTCGGGAAGGTCTGCCTGTCGCCGACCGATGAGATGGAGGATGGCACCTACCTCGTCGTGGCTGGTGTCCAGTCGCTCGATGGTACCGTCGCACTGGTCGACGATGCAGATCGGCCGCAGGATGACGATCGCAGGATCGAGTTGCTCTCGGCGCCGTTCCGGATCGAGTACCGAAGCCGTGACCTGAAGCGATTGGGGCGGGAAGATGCGCTGATGCACTTCTACCGCGCACGTCGCCTCGGCCTCGTCGATCAGCAGCGCAAGGCCCTCGGGCACCTCGAACAGATTGATGACGATGGCCGCTGGTTCGGCGAAGAGGCGGCACTGCTCTTGAGGCTCGGTCGGGGCGAGGAGGCCTACCCTCTCTATCAACGCGCGGTTGATGCCTGCGAGGCGATTGCGGACTGTCCGAAGACGAGTGAGAACTACTGGACCTGGAAGCTCATTCTTCGCGCAGCTTCGGAAGGCCAACCAGGACTGGCACCGGCGCGCGCCCGTTAGCCTCCACTGATGCCGCATCGCGAATCGCTCGAGCGCGTCGCGCGCGACGTGATCGCGTGCCGAGCCTGCCCGCGGCTCGTGGCGTGGCGCGAGCAGGTCGCGCGCGAGAAGACGCGGCGCCATCGCGACGAGACCTACTGGGGGCGGCCCGTGCCGGGCTTCGGCGACGAGGAGGCGCGCGTGCTCGTCGTGGGGCTCGCGCCCGGCGCGCATGGCGCGAATCGCACGGGGCGCATGTTCACGGGCGACAGTTCCGGCGACTTCCTCTTCCCGGCGCTCCATCGCGCGGGCTTCGCGTCGCAGCCGACGTCGACGCGCGCGGACGACGGCCTCAGGCTGCGCGACATGTACATCGCCGCGGCAGCGCGCTGCGCGCCGCCGGACAATCGCCCGTCCCCCGACGAATTGCGCGCATGCCACCCCTTTCTCGTGCGGGAGTGGCGCGCGCTCGAGCGGCTGCGCGTCGTGCTGTGCCTCGGCGCGATCGCCCACGACGCGGCGCTCGGCGTCCTGCGGGCGCAGGGCATGACCCTGAGGCGCGTGGACGCGCCGTTCGCGCATGGCGCCGTGCATCGCCTCGAGGGGCAGCCCGTGATCGTCGACAGCTTCCACGTGTCGCGCCAGAACACGAACACGGGACGGCTCACCCCAGCGATGTTCGACGACGTGCTCGCGGTGGTGCGGGAGCTCAGCGGCGCGCCATGAGGCGCTCGCGCCGCGACGACCATCCGAGCCGCGTGCACAGCTCGTCCACGGCGAAGGCGTCGACGGGACGCAGCGCGAGATCGGCGTAGGACACGCCGGTGTCCACGTCGTCGGCCAGCAGCGCGACCCGCCGGCTCAGCCGCGCCAGCTCGCCATGCTGCTCGAGCTTCGCGCGCACCGACTTCGCGCCGCGCAGCGGCAGCCGCTCGACCTCGTCGAGACGCGACAGCACGTCCTCGAGGCCGCCGAACGCGGCGACCAGCGCCGTCGCCGTCTTGGCGCCGATGCCGGGCACCCCGGGGATGTTGTCCACCGCGTCGCCCATGAGGCTCAGCAGATCCACCACGCGCTCGGGGGCGACGCCGAGGCGGATCATCACCTCCGCGGGGCCGAGCCGCTCGCCCTTGCCGAAGTCGTAGAGCGACGTGCGCGCATCGACGAGCTGCGCGAGATCCTTGTCGGAGGTGACGACGACCACGCCGATGTCATGGGGCACGACGCGCCGGCACAGCGTCGCGATCAGGTCGTCGGCCTCGTAGCGCGCCGAGCTCAGGACCGTCGCGCCGAGCGCGCGCGCGAGATCCTGGCAGTCATGGAGCTGCGCCTCGAGCTCCTTCGGCGGCAGCTCGCGCTGCTGCTTGTAGGACGGCAGCATCTCGTTGCGGAACGACGTGGTGAGGCTCTCGTCGAAGGCGACGGCGAGATGCGTGACCTCCTCGTCGGCGAGGAGCTTCAGCAGGAACGACGCGAACCCGTGGACGGCATTCACGGGACGGCCGTCGGGCGCCACCATCGACGAGGGCAGCGAGAAGTAGGCCCGGAACACGTAGGGCAGGGCATCGACGAGGTGCACGCGCGGCATGTCATGCAGCGTATCGCAGGCCGCGCCTGCGGCGGGCAGCCTTGCGATGCTAGGCTCCGCATCCTCATGGCTGAACTCACGCTGCCGCCCTCGGTCGAGCGCCGCAACAAGCTCGACGTCGCCATCGGTCACTGCACGGATCTCGATCCCGCGCATCTCCTGTCGCTGGGCCCGGCGATCGAGGTGCGCGTGGACAGTCCGGAGCAGCTCGTGGACTTCGTGCTGCACGACTCCGAGCCCGATCGGCTCTACCACGTGGACCATCTCCGCTCGGGCGACAGCGAGTGGGAGATGGCCTGCTTCGCGCGGCATCGCGAGTGGACGCTGTTCGTCTCGGTGTTCTCGACCGGCCTCGCCTACAACCCGCTGTTCGGCGACGGCCGGAGGCGCCGGCTCTGCTGCGGCGGCACGCGGATCATCGCGAAGCGCGCGCTCGAGGCGGCCGGGCACCAGGCGCTCGCGACGCGCGAGGACGAGATGATCGCGGCCGTGCGCATGTGCCTCTTCCTGTCCGAGGCCATGACCGGCAAGAACCTCAGCAACGGCTTCAACGTCGGGGGGAGCAAGTCGCTCGTGTACGTGGGCGCGCGCGACGGCGGCGTGGTGGCGCCCGAGGACGTGCGCGAGTTCGCCCGCTTCATGGCGATGGCGCACAACACCATCACCCGAGACCTGCCCGTCTTCATCGGCACGGGCTCCGATCTCAACTTCCACGAGCATGGCGAGCGCTACTACGATCTCTGCTCGAGGATCTCGCCCAACTACACGGGCAGCGCGATCTCCGCGCGGCGCTGGGGCCGCGTGACGCCCGGCAACACGACGGCGCCGACGGCCTCGGGAGTGATCGCGTGCGTGGACGCCGTCATCGAGCGGCTCGCCCTGCGCCCCGACGAGCGCAGCCTGCTCGTGAAGGGGCTCGGCGGCATCGGCGGCGCCGTCGCCCGCCGCTATGCCGCTCTCGGATGGAAGATCTACGGCACCGAGCTCCGGCCGCAGGTGGCGAGCGAGCTCGCCGCCGAGCTCGGCGACAGCATCCAGCTCGTCCCCGAGGAGCGATGGAGCGAGATCCCGCGCGCCTCCCTCTTCTCGCCGAACTCGGCGAGCGCGTCGGTGACGCGCGCGAACCTGCCGGTGCTCCAGAAGATGGGCGTGAAGGCCATCGTGGGCGGCGAGAACAACGTGCTCGACAAGGACGTGGACGCCGACGTCGTCTACGCGCAGCACGGCATCCTCACGTTCGCCGACTTCCTCGTCAACGGCGGCGGCGCGTGGATCGTGGGCGCCGAGCTCGTCGAGCGTCCCGTCGAGGACGTGGACGACTGGATCCGCGACTACCAGGTGCCTACGATCCTCAAGACGATCGATCTCGCCGAGCAGACGGGCCGCAGCCCTCAGTCCATCTTCCGGGAGTTCATCGCCCACAAGGTGTCCGAGCTGGTCGCCTGAGGGACTGCTAGACTCTGCGGGTCGTCTCGTCGGTGGTCGCGTGCAGAGGGGATTCCCATGCGACTCCTGATGGCAAGCCTCGCGCTCCTCCTCGCCGCGCATGCGGCCGCCGCTCCCCAGGAGTGGCTCCCGTCCGCTCCGGCCGCCGCCGAATTCGAGCCGGTCGCTCCCCGCGATCCCTTCCGGTCGCTGCTGGGCAACGTCTCCTCCGACCCCGAGCAGGGGCTCGCCGGCATGGTGCTCGCGGACCTGAAGCTCACGGGCGTGGTGCGCAGCCCGCAGGGCGACATCGCCACCTTCGAGAACAGCGCGACGGGGGCCTTCTTCGTGCGGCCCGGCGAGCGAATGAAGGACGGCGTCGTCGTCGCGATCGACGTGGATCACGGCACGGTGCTGGTGCGGCAGCCCGATCCGGGATTCTCAGGCACGCGCGACGTGCTGCTCGCGCTGGCTGCGTCGCCGTAGGTCGTCGCTCAGACGGGCGCGAGCGCCCGATGCGGCACCGGCGGCAGCTCGATGCGGATGCTGTCGCCGGGCCGCACGTCGCCGCCGACGACCACGACGCCCATCACTCCGGCCTTCCGCACGATCGCGCCCCCGGCGCTGCGCGAGAGCGTCGCGGCCATGAGCCCCGGATGGAGGCCGTCGAGCTGCGCGCAGGGATTGCGCAGTCCCGTCACCTCGACGACGGCCTCGCCCAGATGGAGGCGCGCGCCCGCCGGCAGCGCGAGCAGCTCGACGCCGCGCGTCGTGATGTTCTCCCCCATCTCGCCGGGCCCGATGTCGAAGCCGAGGTCCCGCAGCTCGTCATGCAGCTCGGCGTGGATCAGGTGGACCTGGCGGAGGTTCGGCTGATGGGGATCGCGCGCGACCCGCGAGCGATGCTGGACGGTCACGCCGAGATGCGCGTCGCCCTCGACGCCGAGGCCGGCGATCAGGCGGATGCCCGCCTCGCTCGGCTTCGTCAGCGAGTGCGCGCCGCTGCGGCACACCGCCTCGACACGCGGAGTCAGGACGCCGCCGCGACGAACGAGGCCAGCGCGCGGAGGACGGCGCGCCTCCTGTCTGGAATCGGGAGCCGAGACGACATGCGGCCTCCGGGGTGACGACGTCAGCGCGCGCCGACGGGCTCCTTCGCGAACATTCCCGCCTCGTAGGCGGCGATGCGGCCCATGACGGCGGAGGCCGCGACGGTGAGCGGCGATGCGAGATAGAGACGTCCGGGACCTGAACGGCCGGGATAGTTGCGGTTGATCGCCGAGACGGTGATCTGCTCCTTCGCCTCGGAGACGCCGGGGCCGCAGCCGATGCAGGCGCCGCAGCCGGGCGGGATGATCTTCACGCCCGTGCGCTCGAAGACGTCGAGGTAGCCCTTCGCGCGCGCCGACTCGGCGACGTCCCTGCTACCGAATTGGATGAGGAAGCTCACTCCCGGCGCCACGCGGCGGCCGGCGTCGAGCGCCTCGCGCATGACGCGCGCGTACATGTCGAGGTCCTCCTCCTTGCCTGCCGTGCACGAGCCGCCATAGGCGATGTCGATGCGCACGTCGCCGAGCCCGCTGATCAGCGCGCCGTTCTTCGGATCGGAGATCTCGCCCTTCGCGGGATCGCCGGGCGTCGCGACCATGGGCTCGATGGCCGACAAGTCGATGCGGTGGACGCCGCCGTCGTAGTGGGCGCCGGCATCCGGCGCGACGAAGCGCGCTCGAAGCGCGTCGCGCGTCATCGAGGGGCGCCGCGCCGCGAGCCAGTCGAGCGTGAGGTCGTCGGCCTCGCAGATCCCCGTGCGCGCGGTGCACTCGGTCGCCATGTTCGCGAGCGTCGCGCGCTCGTCCATCTGGAGCGTCGAGAGCCCGGCCCCGCCGAATTCCATGACGCGGCCGAGCGTCTCCTCGCGCCGCGCATGGTTCGCGAGGATGAAGAGCATCACGTCCTTCGCGGTGACGTTCGGGCGCAGGCGGCCCACGAGCTCGAAGCGGATGGACTCGGGCACGTTGACCGTCGTGAAGCCGGCATGCAGGAGGTTGGCGTACTCCGTGGCACCGACGCCCCATGCGAGCGCGTTGTTGCCGCCGCCCATGCACGTGTGCGAGTCGGTGGCCTGGATGAAGTCGCCGGGATCGACGAACTGCTCGCGCGCGACCTGGTGGCAGATTCCCGGCGAGACGCCGTCCCGTGCCGAGTAGTCGCGCACGCCCGCATGCTTCTGGAACTCGCGCTGCATGCGCCGCAGCGTCTCGATCTTGTCCTCGAAGCGCGCGTACATCTTCACGCCGGTGGCGTAGATGAGGTGATCCTCGAAGACCGCGAACTTCGACGGGTTCTTCACGCCGTACGCGGGGCCATGCTCGTCGAGGAGGAACTGGTGGACCTGCGCCGAGGTGAACTCATGCGAGTAGCCGCCGTCCACGCGCACGACGATGGCGTCGCCGGGCTGGACGAAGCGGCCATGCGCGCCCGGCTCGAGGAGATGCTGCGCGAGGATCTTCTCGCCCATCGTCATCGGCCTCGCCGGCGTCTCGAGCTTCGGCAGGACGACGCGGCCTTCGGCGAGCGCGCGCGAGAAGGGGAAGAGGCCGCCCTGCTCGATGACGAGCGCGGTGATGGGATCGCGCCCGCGCGTGAACTCGTCCATCGGGATCGCCTCGCCGCGCTGCAGGCGGCGCAGCATCTCGTGATCCCCCATGAGCACGCCCTGCGCGATGAGGTTCTGCGCGTGGATGGGGGCGAAGCTCGCCGCGATGGAGAGGCGGATGCCGCTGAACTTCTCGGCCTGCGCCGCGGTCTCGCGCGACGAGCCGACGCCCTTCTGGAAGCCGGCGACGATCACCTCGAAGCCGCCGTCGTAGATCTCGCGCTCGCGGATGACGCGCTCGCCGTCCACGACGAGCCCCGCGTAGGCGTTCCGCGCGATGGCGTCGGGCTCGTGGTCGAAGCAGACCCACGCGGGCGTCATCGTGTCGGTGTTGATGTTGTCGAGGAGATCCTCGACGCGCAGATCCGACATCGAGAGGTCGAGGCCCTCGCGGAGCTGGCGGCGGATGAGCGCCGGGTCCTTCGTGAGGAAGAGGACGCGCTTTCCGGGCGAAATGCGGAAGGGGGGCGGGGGCGTCGTCACGCGCGTCTCCAGGCTCGCGGGCTGCGAAAGCCGACCTGGAATCATCGCACGCGGCCCCGGGTCGAGCCAATCCGTCGTCGTCCCAGGGCGTCTTGCGCCTGGGCCCGCGAGCGGCGAGACTCCTGGTCAGGGAAGAACATTCCCGGGAGCATGCGATGTACCAGAGAGTCCTGTTCGCCACCGACGGAAGCCCCTTCGCCGAGGCGGCGCTCGCCGACGCCATCGAGCTCGCCCGCATGGCCGCGGGGGAGATGCGGGTCGTGACGGTCGTCGAGGCGCCCGCCTTCCACGGCACGCCCGAGGCGACGGTGCTCTACGAGACCGAGATGTACAAGTCCCTCGTGGACGAGCTGGAGAAGATCGCGCGCGCCGCCGTCGAGCGCGCGTCCTACCACGCGCGTGCGCGGGGCGTGCAGTGCACGACCGCCATCCGGCATGGGCTGCCGGCGGACGAGATCCTCGGCGAGGCGAAGGACTGGCGGGCCGACGCGATCGTGTTGGCGACGCATGGCCGCTCGGGGCTCGGGCGGCTGTTCGTGGGGAGCGTGGCCAGCAAGGTCGTCCACCACGCGACGTGCCCGGTGCTGCTCCATCGCGCGGCGCCTGCGGGGTAGGGATGCGCGGGGGAGGGCGGGGCGCTGCGGTGGTGGGCGTCGTCGTTGCGGCCATCGCGTGCTCGTCCTGCCGGCCCGGTCCCGTGACGAACGTCGTCTCACGTAGCGGTCCTACGATGGAGCTTCGCGTCGTCGAGCGCGAGGATTGGTCGCCCGGCATCGATCTGTGGCACTCGTACACGCTGGAGGTCCGCCCTCGGGGCGGCACCGAGTATCGGAAGGTCACGCGCGTCTCGATGGAGGATCGGCCGTCCATGCGGGAAGAATCGATCAACGTCGTGAATGCGGAGCTCGCGCATGCCATCGTCGGTTCGGTCATCCTGGCGGTCACGACGGATGGGGGGCGGAATTGGCGAACGTGGGACATCGATGACTTCGACGGCGGCAAGGATTGCGATCGAGGCTGGATCGACTCCGTCGCGCTGAACCCGGACGGCACCGGCCTGCTCACGGTCGACTGCCTCGACCTCGGTCCCAAGCCGCAGCTCATCACCACCGACTTCGGCCGCCACTGGCAGCCTGCGAAATAGGGTCAGGCCCCATTTACGGCAACTCAGGAGGGTTGCGGCGCGATGGTTGCAAGCCCGCCTCGACAGCACGCGGAAGCGGCGGCGTGGATGCGCCCTCTCGGGCGCCTTGCGGTGCTGGTGATCGGGGCCTTCCTCTCGCTGTCCTGCTTCGCGCATCGAGGCGAGATCACCGGCACGTACGAAGCGAGCGGTCCGATCGGCATCCGCATCGTCCAGCGGGAGGAGGTCTGCTGGCCCTGCCTCGCGGGCAGCTACCACGCGCTGGAAGCGCGCGCTCCCGGTGGAGATCGTTGGCGCCCCGTGATGACCTTCAGGCACGACGACTTTCCGAGCTTCGGGCAGGAAGCGGTCACGGTCGTCGATGATCGCGTCGCCTTCGTCGTGATGGGCTGGATGTACGCGGTGACGACGGACGGAGGCCGTGAGTGGAGCACGTGGGACGCTGCGCACGACCTGCCGGGCTTCCACTACGGCGACAACTACCACCTCATCGCCGGCGTCACGCTCACCCCCGATGGCAGCGGCACGATGCTGATCGACGTCATCCATCCCAACGAGCCCCCGCACCTCGTGACGACGGACTTCGGCCGCACCTGGACGCTTCCGAACTAGCGACGGAAATGGGGTCAGGCCCCAAATGAAATGGGGTCAGGCCCCATTATGAAATGGGGTCAGGCCCCATTACGGGGGCGCAGCTTGCTGGGCGCGCATGAGCGGAGTGGCGAGATGGCTCGTGAAACGGCGGAGTCCCTGCTCTCGTCGCGATGGGTGGACCCCGTCGCGACGCTGGAATGGCCTGGAGGGGTGCGTGCGGGGGAGGTGGGTGAGTGCGCCACGGATCGAGGTGGCCCCCTTAGTGACGCCTGATTATTTCGCCTTGACTTCGCAGGCTCGTCGCACCACATTCTCCTCATCGTCGCGAGAGGAGGACGAGTGGCGACGATGGCGGCGCGGGACATGGTGTTCACGCCGGCGAGCATCCTCGATGGCGAGTGGGAGGCCGCGGGCCTTCGCTCGAACGAGGATGTCGCGGGCGCGGTCCACGGGTGCCTGCTCGACCTGCGCTGCCACGAGGCGGAGCTGTCGCTCGTTCTCGGACGCGGGCTGAAGCGCTTCCTGCGGGAGGGCGACGCCTCCTACCGCATGCTCGCGCACTCGAACGCCGAGGATGCCTGCGCGCAGCGATTGGGCTTCTCCGCCGCGCATGCGCGCGATCTCATGGACCTCGCGTCGGGAGTGGACCGCGTGCCGGAGCTCGAGGAGCCGTTCGTCGCGGGGCGCATCGGGCCGAGCAAGCTGAAGGTCGTCATGGGCGTCGCCACCTCGGAGAGCGCCGAGTCAGGGGTGCGCTGGTCGCGTCATCGCGGCGTGCGCGGCCTCGCGGCCGACGTGCGCGCGTTCCGCGAGGGAGAGCTCACGGCGGAAGGCCTCGCCGCGCGCGTCGCGGAGGAGCCGCCGGAGCCCGAGATGGTGCGCGTTTGCTGGCGCATGAACGCGCGCGAACGGGTGCTGTGGAGCTTCGCCGTGCGGGAGATGATCCCCTCGATGGTGGGGCATCGGCTTTCGACGTCGGAGTGCGCGGAGCTGCTCGCGGCGAACGTGCTCGCCGGGGTTCCGGATCATCCGGAGGAGCCGGCAGGGGGTGCATGCGCCGACGCGGGCTGCCGGAAGAGGCATCGCCTCCGCGGCGTGAAGCTGACGGCCGAGCGGCTGCGCGAGCTGAAGCCGGATCGCTCCCGTCGGGAGCTGCCGCCGCGGATCGAGCTGCCCGATCCTGCGCTGCCCCGCGGGGCGGCCGCGCTCCTCGACGTGCTGAGGATCCTCGTCGGGTACCGCGAGCAGGTGCATGCGGAGCGAGCGCAGCTCCTGTGGTGGCTCGACTCGGGCTCGCGCTGGCGGCATCTGGGCGCTTCCTCGCGGGAGGCCTACGCGCTGGAAGTGCTGGGCCTCTCGCCCAAGGAGGTGCATGCGTCTATCGATCTCGCGACGAAGCTGACGTTCCTACCGAAGCTCGCCCGGGCCTGGCGGCGCGGCGAGGTGACCGCGCAGGTGCAGCGCCTGATCACGCGGGTAGCGGAGCCCAGGACGCAGGACGCGTGGCTGCGGTTCGTGGCCGACGCGGCGCTGTCGCGCATCGAGCTGGAGGTCGCGTATCACGAGGCGCTGATGGCCTGCGCGTCGCGCGATGAGTACCTCCTGCGGACGGGCGGCGGCATGCCGCAGTTCCAGGCGCCGCGCAGCAGGCTGATGATGCGCGTCGAGAAGATGCTCGAGCCGCGCGGTGAATCCGGGAAGAAGCGCAAGCCCTGCGCGGCCGTGCCGGCGTCAGAGCCCGACGATGCGCTGCTCGTAGCGCTTCAGCGCGAGGATCCGATGGGCCAGCTCCGCGCGCGGATCGTCAGCTTCGAGGCGACGCCCATCGTCGCGGCGATGCTCGACACGATGATCGAGGTGACGCGTCGGGAGCTCGGCGCGGCCGCGTCGGAGGGTGCATGCGTCGAGCACGCGTTGCGCGAGCTCATCAAGGACATGGTGCCGCCGCGAAGGCTGCTGCGGCGGCAGCTCGGGCGCAACCTTCGCATCCTCGAACGCGATGGATGGCGATGCTCGAACCCCCTGTGCCGCGCCCGATCACGCTTGCACGTTCACCACATCGTCTTCCGCTCGCATGGCGGGAGCGACGATCCTTCCAACCTCATCACGCTCTGCCTCGCATGCCACGCGCTCGTCCACTCGGGGCGACTGAAAATCGTCGGGCGGGCGCCGAACCAGGTTCTCTTCGCCACCCCCATCGGAGAGGTCTGGTGCGAAGGGCTGCGCGTGGCGGCGTGACGCGATCCGACGCGGCGGCGACTTCACTCGGCCGTGCTGTCGCGGATCCGTTTCAGCGCGGCGCACGCCGCTGCATGGGCATCGGCGATGCCCTGGGGCACGGCGAGGTCCTCCTGCCAGAAGTCTAGCGAGAGCTGCCGGAGCGCTCGCACCGGCTCGCCGCCATCGTTCCAGATGTCCCAGTGGTCCCAGCCATCGTTTCCCTCCATCTCATCAAACGCGCTACGCAGATCCACGAGCCGCGCCGGGTCGTCGCATGCCGCCTCGAGCAGGCGGAGCAACTCCGCGAGCGGCACGACGGTAGCGGCTCTCCTCCCTGGCGCGGCGCGAGCCAGCCCACCAGCCTGGCCCAGGTCACGCCGTCCTCCCCGCGTGGCGCTACTCCGCGTCCAGCAGCGTCGCCGCCATCCCGACGAACGACGGGAACATCTCGAGCAGCGCGCCCTCGAACTTCTCCGAGTTCACGTCCATGACCTTCCCCTTGGCGCCCTTGTGCTCCTGCGAGTCGGTCACGTCCTGGTTGTACACGTAGCCGTCCTTCGCATCGAGCTGGCCCCACTGCGAGAAGCCGTAGCGCGCGTTCCCGCCCGGGCCGGTAGACGACGTCGGACCCGCGCCCACGCTGATCCACGAGGCCGCCTCGACCGTCGGCCGGCCGCCCTTTATGACGCCCACCTTGAAGTGCGCGCGCAGCAGGACGTCGACCCCGAGCTCGGACGCGAGCTGCGCCTGCGTCTCGATGTTGTTCATGGCGGCGAACGCGCCCATCTTGATGTTGATGAGCCCCTCGACGGGGTAGATCTCCTTCTTCTCGGTTGTCGTGCTCGTGTACGCGTCGCCGCTCGTCGTCTTCTTCTTCTTCATGTCGGCCGTCCCGGTCAGCTCCGCGTAGGCGGGCGATGCGACGACCTCCTCGAGCGTCTTCACCTCGAAGCCCTGCTGGATCAGCCGCTCGCGCATCTCGTCATACAACTTGCGGGGAAGCCGCGCCTTGAGGTCCTCGTCGAGCTCGACATGCTTCTTGCCCGCGCCCGAGGCGGCCTGCGCGATGTCGAGCAGGCCGAAGTTGCCGCTGCCGTCGTAGTCCTTCTTCTCGAGCACCACGTACTCGACCGCGAACTCGACGATGGCGGCCTTCTTGTAGCCGGCCGCGCGGATCTTCTTGATGCCCGTGCCTTTCCAGTACTTCTTCGCGACGGCGGCCTGGCCTTCAGGCGACGACATCACGGCCGGCTCGTACTCGTTGGGCTTCCCGCCGCCGCCCCACGCGAACGCGGAGGAGCTGACGAGGAGCGAGGCGAGGCTGACGGCGACGAATCTCTTGGCGAACGAGGGCATGCGTTGGCTCCGGAGGATGGGAAGGACGCGGGATCATGGAGCCATCGCCCGGCGCTTTCAACCGACCGAAGCCTGCGTCACGCGACCGAGACGGGCATGGCCAGCTCGCGATGCTTCCATCGCCCACGCGCGAAGAGGGCCGCGAGGACGGCGCATCGGGCGATCCCCGTCAGCGCCATGGACCATGCGATCCCCTGGATTCCGAGCCCCAGCCCATGCACCGCCCACCACGCCGCCGGCACGCGCAGCACGGACACGACGACGTGGACGAGCATGGGGGGCAGCGTGTCGCCCGCGCCCGCGAACGCTCCGCCGAGCGCCGCCTCGATCCCGGTGAACGCCTGGCAGAGTCCGACGATGCGGACGTAGACGACACCCAGCTGCAGCGTCTCCGGATCGCGCGTGAACGGCAGCAGCAGGACGCTGGGCGCCGCCAACATCGCGATCCCCATGGCGCTGCCGACCAGCGCCATGAGGCGCACGGACATCCACGCGCCCTTCTCCGCGCGCCGCGCGTTCCGCGCGCCCAGGTTCTGCCCGACGAACGTCGCGGCCGCCACGCCCACGCCGTCGCCCGTGAGGTAGGTGATCGACTCCAGGCGGTTGCCGATCCCGAGCAGCGCGAGTCCCGCGGCACCGAAGCCGCCGGCCAGCCGCGCGTAGTAGAGGTAGACGAGCGAGAACAGCATCGACGTTCCCGCCTGCGGCGCCCCGACGCGCGCGATCGCGGCCATCGCCGCGAGCGACGGGCGGCGCAGCTCGTCGCGCGACAGCGGTAGGTCAGGATGGCGCCGCCATGCGAGCACGATCACTGCGAGCGCGGCGCCCGCCCAGCAGATGGACGACGCGACCGCCGATCCCGCGACGCCCCATGCCGGGAACGGTCCCCATCCGTAGATGAACAGCGGCGCGAGCGCCATGTTGAGGACGACGGCGGAACCGTTGATGCGGAGGGAGAGCCGCGTGTTGCCAGCGGATCGCAGCGCGGCGGTGAGCGTGCTGACGAGGAAGGCGAGCGGCATCGTCAGCGCGCTCACGACGAGGTAGCTCGCTCCTGCCTCGGCCACCCGGGGATCGTCGGTCAGCAGGTGGAACAGCGGCCGCGCGCCGAGCGCCCCGAGGACGGCGACGACGAGCGAGAGCCCGCCCGCCAGCCAGAGCGCCTGCGCCACCACGCGTCCTGCGCGCTCGGGCTCGCCCGCGCCGATGGCTCGTGCCGCATGCGCGGTCATGCCCACCGCGACGAGATTGACGAGCGCGAACGTCGTCCACAGCGTGAACATCGCCGCCATGATCGCCGCCGTCGCCCAGGTCCCCAGGGGCCTCACCCATGCGAGATCGACGAGGTGGAACGCGACGTGCAGCGCCTCGCCGGCGATCACGGGCCATGCGAGGACGACGAGCGTGCGCCGGATGGAGCCCGCGAGGATGTCGGGATGCGCCATGGGTCGGCTGCGCGGCTCAGCCGCCGAAGTCGAGCAGCCGTTGCGGCGGCGGTGCCTCGGGATAGGCGACGGTCCCGTCCTGGAAGCGCGCGGTGCTCGGCGGCTCGTGCGCCCGCGGCGGCGCCTCGTCGACGACGTGCAGCACGCGGGCTCCTCGCGCGATCAGCGCGTCGGCCAGGATCTGACGATGACAGTCGGCAGGATTCTTCTCGGCGCATGCGACGACGACGTGCCCGCCATGAGCCTCCTCGTCACGCGCGACGGCGATCACCCGCGCGAGCGCGAGCCGGAAGGCCTCCGTCGCGACGTGATCCGCGTACCCGCGGAGCCAGCCGGCGCCGAGGCCCGTGTTGGCGCTGTCCGGCAGCGGCTCGCGATGCCCGCCGAGCGCCTCCTCGTGCACGTACGCGATGCCCGCGTCCGCGAGCGCGCCGGCGAGCGTCGCGCGCGAGAACTGAGGATGGCGCCGGCTGGACGGATAGCGCCGGATGTCCACGTAGCGAGTGATGGCATGCGCGTGCAGGAGCGCGAGGAAGTCGTCGAGACGGCGGTTCGAGTGGCCGCAGGTCAGCACGACGGGTCCGCGCGGAGCCACGTGTCAGGGCTCCGGCACGTCGAGACCGAGGGATCCCGGGCGTGGAGCGCCGATCTCGACGAGGCGCGACTCGACGGTGCCCCCGCGCCGGAGATCATCGAAGCCCTCGGCGACGAGAGCGTCCCCGGGCAGAGGCTCGAGGGCGACGGCCATGGCGGACATGGGCGGCATCGTGGCATGCCGGGCATGCGCCGTCGAGGCACGCCGGCGCTTCCGCGACGTCACCGAGCGGCAATTCGACTCGCGTTCGGATACGATCGCCGCCCCTCGGAGCCATCTCGTGAACTTTCAGACGCTCCTCCTGCGCCTCCAGCAGTTCTGGGCCGAAAGGGGCTGCGTGATCCAGCAGCCCTGCGACCTCGAAGTGGGGGCGGGAACCATGTCGCCCGACACCTTCCTGCGCGTGCTCGGTCCCGAGCCGTGGAACGTCTGCTACGTGCAGCCGTCGCGGCGGCCCGACGACGGCCGCTACGGCGAGAACCCGTTCCGCCTCGGCAAGCACTGGCAGCTCCAGGTGATCCTCAAGCCGCATCCTCCCGACACGCAGGCGGTCTACGAGGACATGCTCCGCCACATCGGCATCGATCTCGAGAAGCACGACCTCCGCTACGAGGAGGACAACTGGGAGTCGCCGACGCTCGGCGCCTGGGGCGTGGGCTGGCAGGTGATGCTCGACGGGCTCGAAATCACGCAGTTCACGTACTTCCAGCAGGCCGGCGGCGTGGACCTCGCGCCGATTCCCGCCGAGATCACGCTGGGCCTCGAGCGCCTGCTCATGTTCATCACGGGGAAGCGCTCGGTGTTCGAGCTCGAGTGGGCGCCGGGCATCAGCTACGGCGAGCTCCGCCAGCGCGAGGAGCATGAGTTCTCGAAGGCATGGTTCGAGGCGGCCGACATCGACCTGCATCGCCGGCACTTCGACGACTGGGAGGGCGAGGCGAAGAAGCTGCTCGACGCCGGCCTCACGCTGCCCGCCTACGACGCGACGCTCAAGTGCTCGCATCTCTTCAACGTGCTCGATGCCCGCGGCGCCGTCAGCGTCACCGAGCGCACGGGCTACATCAAGCGCGTTCGCGTGCTCGCGCTGCGCTGCGCCAAGGCGTGGCTCGCGCTGCGCGAGGAGATGGGGCATCCGCTGCTGAAGAGCGCCGCCGCGGGAGCCTCCCGATGAGCACGCGCACGGACCTGCTCATCGAGGTGGGCGCCGAGGAGATCCCCCATCGCTTCCTGCCCGACGCGGTCGAGGCGCTGCGCAACCAGTTCGCGCGCCGGCTCGAGGAGGCCGCGCTCGCTGCCTACCGCGTCACCAGCGACGCGACGCCGCGCCGGCTCGTCGTGCGCATCGAGGGCGCGCCGGCCCGGCAGGAGGATCGCACGGAGGAGCTGGTGGGCCCGCCCGTCGAGCAGGCATTCAAGGACGGCGCGCCGACAAAGGCGGCGGAGGGCTTCGCGAAGAAGGCGGGTGTCGACGTCGCGCAGCTTCGCCGCGTCGCGACCGACAAGGGCGAGCGCGTCGCGGCCACGCGCCAGGTCGCCGGGCGGCCCGTGGAGGACGTCGTCGCGGAGATCGCGTCGGACGTCTTCACCCGCATGGATTGGCCGAAGAACATGCGCTGGGGCGACGGCAGGCGGCAGTGGGTGCGGCCGGTGCACTGGATCGTCGCCCTGTCGGGAGAGCGCGAGTTCCCGATCGAGATCCTCGGCGTGAAGTCGGGGCGCGACTCGCGCGGACACCGGACGCTGCACTGCGATCCCGTGCGCGTGTCGTCGGCTGCGAGCTACGCCGAGCAGCTCCGCTCCGCGCGCGTCATGGTCGCGCGCGCGGACAGGCGCCGCGCCATCGAGGAGGGTCTCGAGCGTGAGGGGAAGCGGCTCGGCGCACGCGTCACCCAGGACGATGCGCTGGTGGAGACATGCTGCGATCTCGTCGAGTGGCCCGTCGTCGTCGCGGGCGAATTCCCAGCCGGATACCTCGAGCTGCCCGAGATCGTCCTCACGACCGCCATGCGGCATCATCAGCGGTACTTCGCGCTCACCGATGAGGGTGGGAAGCTCCTCCCTCGATTCCTGCACGTGGCCGGCAAGGAGGATCCCGACGGCGTCATCGCGCGCAACAACGCGGCGGTGCTGGTCGCCCGGCTCGACGACGCGACGTTCTACTGGAAGGCCGATCTCGCGCGCGACATGGCGTCTCGCAACGACGAGCTGGCGCGCGTGCTGTTCCAGGAGAAGCTCGGCAGCTATCTCGAGAAGGTGCAGCGCATGGAGCGCCTCTCCGCGCAGGTCGCCATGCTGCTCGATCCGACGGGCTACGCGGACGATCGCGAGGTCGAGCTGCTGAGGCAGGCCGTCGTGCTGAGCAAGGCCGATCAGACCACGCACGTCGTCAAGGAGTTCACGGAGCTCCAGGGCGTCATGGGCGCGATCTTCCTTCGCCGCGAGGGCGCCCCCGAGTCGGTCTGCGAGGCCGTCGGCGAGCACTACCTGCCGCAGGCGCTCACCGATGCGGTGCCGCAGTCGCGTCTCGGCGCGCTGCTCTCGATCATCGACAAGCTCGACACGCTCGTCGGCTGCTTCGGCGTCGGCGTGATCCCGACGGGCTCGAAGGATCCGTTCGGCCTGCGGCGCGCTGCGCAAGGCCTCCTCCGCGTGCTGCTCGAGCGCTCGATCGACGTGTCGCTGCCGTCGCTCGTGGGTGCGGCGGCCGATCAATTCGACGTCGCCGGCTTCGGCTCGCCGGCGGGCACGCTGCTGCCGTACCTGCACGATCGCCTGCGCTTCCTCCTGACGGAGGGCACCGCCCTCGGCGAGGGCGGCACCACGTTCCCGCAGGACGAGGTGGCCGCCGTCCTCGGCGCCTCGTGGGACAGCATGCCGGACGTGCTCGATCGCCTCCGCGCGTTGCACGCGGTGCGACATGCCGAGCGCCGCGACGACTTCGAGGCGCTTTCGATCGGATTCAAGCGCGTGCGCAACATCCTCCGCGGCACGATCCCGCATCGTCTCCAGGTGCCCACTCTGGTGGAGCCCGCGGAGAAGGCGCTCGCGGAGGCGGTGCAGGGTCTATCGCGCGCGAAACATGCGTCGCGCCGTGCGCAGCTCGAGGCTCTCGCCGGCCTGCGCCCGCACGTCGATCGCTTCTTCGACGGCGTGATGGTCATGGTGGAGGACGAGACGCTGCGCAACAACCGGATAGCTCTGCTCCAGGAGATCGAGCGGCTGTTCCTCGACGTCGCGGACATCAGCGAGCTGGCGGGCGAGGCCGCGAAGTAGCATCATTTGCCGCTGCGGATGTCCCGGAGTTAGACGTGGCTCGCATCAGTGCTCGCTCGGCGATGGGTCTCGCGCTCGCGCTCGCGGCCTCCTCGCTGAGCGCGGCTCCCGGCTTCTATCTCGAGCGCGTCGAGACGCGCTCGGGCGCCGTGCAGGGCGAGCGATCCACGACGGTCACGACATGGGTTTCGGATGCCGGCGCGCGCCGCGAGGACGGCCGAGCGCTCACGCTGCTGGACTTCGGCACGGGCGCCGAGTCGCATCTCGACGCCAAGTCGCGCCAGTGGTTCGAGCTGTCCGGAGAGGCGCTCGAGCAGGTCCTCGCATCGAGCGCCAACGAGGGTCGCGCGCTCCTCCAGCGGCGCACGGGCTCGAGCACGCTCGCCGCTCCGCTCCGGGCGACGGGTCGCACGCGGCAGTTCGGCCAGTGGACGGCCGCCGAGTACTCGTTGAAGCAGGGCGGCATCACCGTCACGGCATGGTGCGCCGAGGGCGTCGTCGATCCCGCGTGGCGCGATCGCCTGCTCCATGCCGACGCGGGACTGACCGAGGCGTCGATGCCCGCGTCGCTCGTCGGGCGGGACGCCCTCGAGGCGCTGCCCGGCTATCCCGTCGAGATCGACGTGGATCTCGCCATCGCGGACACGAAGGGCGCGTTCCGCGACGTGCTGAAGATCGTGGAGGCGCGCGACGTGCCGCGCGAGGTGCTCGCGGTCCCCGAGGGATGGACGCGCATCGACGCGCCGGCCGCGGGCCCCGCCAGCCCGGCGGCGCCCAGGCCCGTCGCCGCATCGCCTCCGGCGCCGAAGCCCGAGCCGCCGCGCGTCGCCCAAGCGAAGCCTGCGGAGACGAGGCCCTCGAGGAAGAAGCCCGCGGACGCGAAGCCCGTCACGCCGAAGCCGGCGCCGCCGCCGGCGCAGCCCCCGCCCGCTGCATCGAAGCCCGTCAAGTCGAAGCCTGGCAGCTCGAAGCCTGCCACGCCGGCGCGCGCCGAATCCAAGGCCCCGCCCGCGACGGCGGCTTCGCCGACGCCGCCAGCGCCCGTGGCGGCACCGTCGCCGAGGGAGGCCGAGCCGCCACCGAAGCCCGCGCCCGCGACGCTCGTCGACGCCGCGCGTGACGGCGACGTCGAGGCGATCCGCCGGCTCATCGCGCAGGGCGCCGATCTCGAGAAGCCCGACGGCCCGCAGAACTATCGGCCGCTGCATGCCGCGGCGCGATGGGGAGGTCCCGCTGCCGTCACCGCCCTTCTCGACGCCGGAGCGCAGCGCGACGCGCGAGGAGGATGGGAGCGGACGCCGCTTCACGTGGCCGCCGCGCATGGGAGGGTCGACGCGGCCCGCGTGCTGATCGACAGGGGAGCGGATCTCGCCGCGGAGGACCTGTCGCTCGACACCCCGCTCGCGCTCGCGGAGCTCGTGCACCAGGATGCGGTCGCCGACCTGCTCCGATCCAAGGGCGCGACCGTGAGGGCGCGCGACATCTCGTGGGCGGCCCTCAACGGCGATCGGGAGCGCATCGACGAGCTCGTCGCGCAGGGCGTCGACGTGAGCGCGCCGGCCGTTCGGGGGCAGACGCCGATCGTGCTCGCGATGAGCAGCGGGAACGAGAAGCTCGTGCCATTCCTGATCTCGAAGGGCGCACGCGTGGACACGACGATGCCGGAGGCCGGCCGACAGGCGCTGCACTTCGCGGCCGCGTGGGAGCTGCGCGAGGCGTTCGAGCAGCTCGTCGCCGCCGGCGCGAACAAGGAGGCGCGCGACGACAACGGGGCGACGCCGCTCCTGGTCGCGTCGCGCCACGCGTCGCCCGAGATGATCCGGTGGCTGATCGAGGACCAGGGCCTCGATCCTCGGGCGGAGACGACGCGCCCCGCCGAGAACGCGCTCCATCTCGCGGCGCGCAACGGCAACATCGAGGTCGTCAAGCTCCTGCTCGAGCGCGGGATGTCGGCCAGCGCGCCCAGCAGCGACGGCACCGTCGCGCTCCATGCAGCCGCGGGCGGGAGCAGCGTCGCCACGGTGAAGCTGCTGCTCGAGCGCGATCCGGGAGCCATCAACACCCCGGACGACTGGGGCTGGACGCCGCTCCATCAGGCGGCGCGCACCGGCAACCTCGCGATCATCCGCTACCTGCTGTCGAAGGGCGCGAAGGTGGACGTGCTCACCAAGAGCGAGAAGACGCCGGCCTCCATCGCCCTCGCCAATGATCACCGCGACGCCGCCCGCCTCCTGGTCGAGACGCCCTGATGTAGGCTGACCGTCTCCAAGGAGATGGACGTGCTCATCAACCTTCTCGTGCTCCTCGTCGTGGCGGGGCTCTGCGGCGCCGCCGGCAATGCCCTCGCGGGAGGTACGCGCAACGGCTGCTTCCTCTCGATCGCCCTCGGCTTCATCGGCGCCCTGCTCGGAACGTGGCTGGCCGGCGTCGCCCGCCTGCCGGACATCTACACGTTGAGGGTGGCCGGCGCATCGATCCCCATCGTCTGGTCGATCATCGGCTCGGCGCTCTTCGTCGCGCTCATCACGCTGCTCACGCGCCGGCGGCCGTGAGGCGGTCGCCCAGCATCAGCCTCGCGCTGTCGTCCAGGGACGGATCGCTCGGCGCGATCGCGGAGCAGCTCCCCGTCGTGATGGGAGCCGGCGACGCGATCGCGCGCGACCTGAATGCGACGGCATTCGACGGGGACGGCAACCCCCGACGCGCGTGGATCGGTGCGCTGCCTGCGGCGCGCGACCTCATCGACGCCATCCTGCGCGAGCAGGAGAGCCACTACTGCTGCGCGGAGGCGCCCACGTGGATCGTCCAGTGGACCGACGCGGGCGCCGAGCAGCCGCCAGCGCCCGACGGCCGCAGGGCGCCCGCGGTGCATGACGTGACGCCCGGGATGGTGGCCGAGCGGCTGCACGAGTCATGCGGCGCGCATCTCACCTTCCTGGTGGAGCTCAGCTTCGGGCAGGGCTGCTACGTCGCCGACTGCTCGTGGTGGGGATCCGACGCGACGCTCGAGGCCGTGCGGCGCTTCCTGCGAGAGAGGCTCACGCCGGACGCGCGGTCCGCGTAGCGCCATCGCTCACGGGTTCCGCCCCGCCTCGAGCAGCAGGTACGCGAGCGCGTAGCCGCCGAAGATGGCGGCCGCGAAGATGGCGCCTGAGACGATCGTGCGCGAGAGCGGCCGATCCTCGTGCGTGAGGGCGCGTGCCGCGACGGGGAGGATCGCGAGGAACATGAACACCTCGCCGAGCGGGATGAACAGCGCGCAGGACGGCCCGATCATCGCGTGCGCCGGCGCGTACCTCCACCAGCCGGCGCGTGCCGCGAGCACCTCGTAGATGCCCACGGTCACGCCAGCGGAGATCGCCACGATGCCCGAGGCGAGCAGTGCAGCGCCGCGCGCGGTCAGCCGTGAGCGCAGCAGGCCGAAGAGCCTGACCGCGGGGTAGCCCAGCTCGGCGATGACGCAGGCCCACGCGATCGGCATCCAGATGGGCGACGCGAGCAGCACGACATCCGGCTTCCCGAGGTAGTCGAGCCGCCCGTTCGCGACGCCGTTCACGAGCCACCAGTCGACGACGAGCTCGAAGAGACCCGCGACGATGCCGAGCTGGAAGAGCCGCGCGAGCACCGTTCCGCCGCGCGCGGCGAGCGCGCTGCCCGCCCCCAGGTAGAGCGACGCGCGGATCATCAGGCTCAGGTAAGCGAGGGCGGTGCCCCCCATCGCCGGCAGTGGCGCACATGCCGCGAGCACGGTGAGCGCGAGCCCCGTCGTCATGCCCGCAATCCAGACGCGATCGGAGGCCGCCGACAGTTCGTCGAGCCTGCGCGCGAAGGCGGGCGTGACGTTCATGGCGCGCCCGTCCGACGCGCGCGAAGCCGCGCCAGTTGCTCGCGGAAGGCCTGCTCGCTGCGCTCGCTCCGCCGTGGCTTGCTGCGCGCGATCTCCACGGCTCGCTCGAAGCGCCTGGCGTCCAGGTCCGCATCCCCGAATCCGGCGACGAATTCGGCCGCCTCCCCGAGGACCGAGACGTCATTCGATCGATCCATGATCTCGCGCCAGCGATCGAGCCCGGCGGCACCCTCCGCCGCGAGATCACGCATCCGCGATCGCGAGACCGGGGAGGTTCCCCACTTCACGATGACGTCGACGTCGCTGCGCGTGGCGAGGGTCGTGACCAGGAGCGCTGCTGCCACCGCGGCAGCCATCGCGTGGATGCCTCCCAGGATGAGCATCGTGCGGCGCGCGTGCGCCGGCAGATCCGTGTCACGCCGCATCGCGCGCAGCAGCGCGAAGCAGGGCGGCAGCGCCAGCGGGAGCAGCGAGAAGGGTCCCACGAACACCGAAACGAAGGTGGCACCGAGCAGGATCACGAGGGCCCCTGCGATTCGCGGCTGGAGACCGAGATCCGCGCGATGCACGGTGGCCGCGACGGCGAAGGTCAGGAATGCCGAGACGGCGAGGATCGTCCAGAGGCCGATGGGCGGCAGCACCATGTCCGTCAGCGCGAACGCGCACGTGCCGCATGCCGCCGCCGGCCCCGCGGGCGCCAGCGCGGCCATGAGGAGGACTCCTCGTCGGATGCTCATCGACCGAGCATCGCAGGCATCGCCGATCCATGCGTCGGAGCGAACGTGCGATCAGGCTGAGCCGAGACTCCGTCGGCCCTCCGCGCAGAGATGAGCGTGACGGTCATGACGGGCTTCTCATGACGCTCCGACCGGGGTGCGTGCTTCATGCTGGCGCGAGCCCCTTCCCCTGCGAGAGATCCCTCGGCCGCCGGACGATGCCAGCCAAGCGCATGAAGCCGCGAGCCTCGGTACTGGCTCTCGCACGCTCCAGCAGCTCGCACGCGAACCTCGAGCGCGAGACACCTGCCCTTCGAGCCGACCTCTCCAGCCAATCGGCGCGATCGGCGTCGAGGCAGGCGGTGATCCTTCGACTCATGTCGTCCAGTGTCGTCCCCTCCCCTCGGGCCTGCAAGCGCGCCGGGGCAGGACGTGCACGAGCTGCGTCGTCAGGCGGGCACGGCCGAGCTCGGCCAGCGTCCGAGTTGCCTTGCTCGTTCCCATCCGGAAACTGGGGCGTGCCTGCGGCACGGGGCGGGCTGCCCGAAGCTGCATCGCAAGTTCGGTGGCGCCTGCGGGCTACGCGTTGCGCCGGAGCTGCTCCTTGCCTTCGTCGGAACGCGATCTGGCCGACCCGCGGGGCGCATCGTGGCGGCCCGAGTTTCCGGATGCTCACTTGCTCGTCGCGGATGGTCGGCAGCATTCTCGCGGTGTTGTCACCCCACGCATGGCGGCTGCCGCTATTTCCCCCCGACGTCGAGTTGACGAGTTGGGCTCGAGAGAGGGACCGGCCGAGCAGCGAGGTCGCGCTCGTTCGCCCCCGTGCTAGCCTTCGCGCGTCTCCGCCCTTGAAACGCTGCGCACGTCGTTCGTTCGCGCGCGTCGCGGCGGTGAACGCAGGAGTTCTCGAATGCCCGGGAAGTACGTCTACGCGTTCGGGGAGGGGAAGGCCGACGGCTCGGCGAAGATGAAGAAGGAGCTCGGCGGGAAGGGAG
>JADMIO011294211.1_pt1 | contig 29100 bp, 30 predicted proteins | sample 8958161 | NCBI WGS metagenome assembly JADMIO01 (sample SAMN16585339, study PRJNA669376) | soil metagenome | isolation source: Crop rotation soil | place: USA: Cullars Rotation, Alabama | collected 2011 | reverse complement strand
GGCCCGTGAAGGGCCGCCCCGCATCTGCAAGATAAAGGGCCGGCTCACATCCTAGGAACTCCCTTTGGTTGTTGCGGGGCGGCCCTTCACGGGCCGCCAGCAGAGTCATCGCATCTCGGGCAACGTATTTGCTTTCTTGTCGCCTGCTGCGAGCGCGTGTGCTCGCGGAAGGAGGCATATGCCACCACGTGGCAAGGCAAAGGGCAGCAGCAAGAAGAGCGGATCGAGCAAGAGTTCCCGAAGCCGTAAGACCGGCGGCGCCGCGCGCAAAAGCGCAGGTTCGCGAAAGAGCGCGGCTTCGCGCAAGAGCGCTGGTTCACGCAAGACCGCGGCAGCGCGCAAGGGCGGCTCGCGCAAATCGTCCGCAACTGCCTCGCGCAAGAGCGCTGGCGGCCGCAAGAGGGCGGCTAAGAGCGGTGGAGCTCGCAAGAGCAGCAGCGGCGGTGGTGGCGGCGGCGGTGCGCGCAACGTGTCGTTGCGCAGACGCGCAGCGGCTCCGGCGTCAACCCGTGCAGGCGCCACGGGCGGCGGCGGACGTGACCGTGATGAGCTGATGATGGGCGACGACCTGATGGCCGGCGAAGACGTCGAAATGGACCTCGGCGACGACGGCGGTGACGAGGGCGGCGTCGAAGACGACCTCACGTAGATCAGCTGGGGTCAGGCATGGGTATGATGGGGGCGTTGAGAGCCGCGGCCCCCATCATCTCCGCCCTTCTTGTTGTGGCGTTCGTGTCGCTGCTCGACGCGCAGGGCACGCCACCTCCCTCCCCACTCATGCTGGTCTCCCGCGAGGGCCGGCGCCCCGTTCCGACCACTGTCGTCAGCGGGCAGGAGTTGGTCGGGCTGGACGACGTGGCGGCGCTGTTTCAGCTGATGGTCAGGGAAGACACGCTGGCTGGCGGCATCACCCTCACCTACAAAGGGCGCACGATCGTCATGTCCGCAGACCAGCCCATGGCCTCGGTCAACGGACGCGTCGTCACGCTGCCGGCACCCGCCACTCGCTCTGGACGCCGATGGCTCGTGCCTGTTGAGTTCCTCTCGCGCGCGCTAGCTCCAATCTACGATGCCCGCATCGACTTACGGCGAACGTCCAGATTGCTGATCGTCGGCGACCTTCGCGTGCCGCGCGTCGTCGGCCGCGTCGATGTGCCAGGCCCGCCAACGCGGGCAACGCTCGAGATCACCCCGGCGGCGCCCGTCACGCTGACGGTGGACGGCGGTCGAGTCATCGTGCGCGTGGACGCCGACGCTCTCGACCTGACGTTGCCGTCCGCAGGTGGCGGCCTGGTCGATCAGATTCGCCCCGGGGATCAACCAAACACGGTGACGGTCGCGCTGAATGGACGAGCAGGCATGGCGCGCGCTGCATCAATGGATGCCGATAACGTCACCCGTGTGACGATTGAAGTGCCGCCGCTGAATGCGCCCGCAGAAACGGCGGCGCCACCACCCGCGGCCCCGCTGCCGACCGCGGAGCCAGCCTCGCCCCTGCTCACGGCAACGCGCGCCGCGCTTCAAACCATCGTCATCGACCCGGGACATGGCGGTGAAGACGCGGGCGTGCGTGGAGCAGGCGGCGTCGAGGAGAAGCAGGTCACGCTCGAGGTGGCACGCCGGCTTCGCAGCCTGATCGAAAACCGCCTCGGCATCCGCGTGGTGCTCACGCGCGAGGAAGACCGCGCCGTCAGCCTCGACGAACGCGCGGCCTTTGCCAACAACAGCAAGGCCGATCTCTTCTTGAGCCTGCACGCCAACGCGGCGCTCGTGCCGGCCGTGGCGGGCGCAGAAGTCTTTCACGCACGCCTCGATCGAGAGAGCGAAGAGGCGCTCCGCTCGGCGGAGGAAGGCGTCGCCCTTCCCGTGCTGGGCGGCGGCAGCCGCAAGATCGACGTCATCAGGTGGGATCTGGCCCAGGCTCGCCACGTCGCGCAATCCGAGATGTTTGCCGGGATGCTCGAAGAGGATCTGCGCGCTCACGTCATGATGGGCCCGCGGCCGCTGCAGGAGGGCCCGCTTCGCGTGCTGATGGGTGCTGACATGCCGGCCGCGCTGGTAGAGATGGCGTATCTCACCAATCCCGGCGAGGAGCAGGCGGCGAAGACGGAAGCGTTTCAAAACTCGCTGACCCAGGGCATCTACGACGCGGTGCTGCGCTTCCGGTCGTACCTGGAGGAGCAGGGCCGTTGACCCGCCGGCGTTACATTCAGATCGGCGTGGGCGTGCTGCTCGTGGGCGTCCTCGTGTGGGGCGTCACCAAGGGCCTCGAGCGTCTTGTCGCGCCGCCAGCCGCGTCGAACAGCAGCGCACCCGCCGCCGCCGCGTCTCCTGCGGAGGTTGCCCACATCACCGCCACCTTCTTCTATGGCTCTGCCGATGGGCAGGCGCTGGTCCCGGTACAACGCGAAGTACCGCTGGCAGAAGGGGTCGTCCCCCAGGGGCGCGAGATATTGAGCATGCAGATGGAGGCGGCGCCGCCGCCGTACGTCTCGACCATTCCCGACGGCACGATGCTGCGCGCGTTCTATGTGACCGAACGGGGCGATGCCTTCGTCGATCTCAGCTCTGAAATCAGCACCAAGCACCGTGGCGGCTCGTTCACCGAGTTGCTCACGGTCTATGCGATCGTCAACGCCGTCACGGCGAACCTCCCCACCGTCCAGCGGGTGCAAATCCTCATCGACGGCAAGGAAGCGGAGACGCTGGCCGGCCACGTGGACCTCCGCCGGCCGCTGATCCGCGACGTGACGCTCGTCAGGGAGCCGGAAACCTAATACAGTGATCCCTCTATGCGAGCAGACGGGCGCCTCTCAGAACAACTTCGACCCACCAGAATCACCCCCCAGTTCCTGATTCATCCTGAAGGATCAGTGTTGGTGGAGGCCGGCAAGACCAAAGTCATTTGCACCGCCAGCGTCGAAGACCGTGTCCCGCCGTTTCGGAGAAATACCGGCAAAGGGTGGGTCACGGCTGAGTACGGCATGCTCCCGCGTGCGACGACCACCCGCTCCCAGCGTGAATCGACCGCCGGCAAGGTCGGTGGGCGTACGCAGGAAATCCAGCGCCTCATCGGTCGATCGTTGCGAGCGGTAACAAAGCTCGAAGAGCTTGGCGAGCGGACGATCACGCTCGACTGTGATGTGATCCAGGCCGACGGCGGCACGCGCACCGCCTCGATCAGCGGCGCCTTCGTCGCACTCGTCCTGGCGCTCAAGCAGATGCGGGATCGGGATCAGATCCGGACGATGCCGGTGCAGGATTATGTGGCGGCCACCAGCGTGGGGATCGTCGAAGGCGAGCCGATGCTCGACCTGGCGTACGTCGAAGATTCCAAGGCCGACGTAGACATGAACATCGTCAAGACCGGTGCAGGCTTGTATATCGAGCTGCAGGGCACGGCTGAGGCGCTGCCGTTTGGACGCGAGGCGCTCAACCGCCTGCTCGACCTGGGCGACACCGGCATCCGTCAACTCATCGCGCTGCAGCGCGGCCTGGTGGGATCGATCCTTGGCAAATAATCCGCCTGAAACACTGCTCCTCGCCACGACCAGCCTCGACAAGATCCAGGAGATCCGCGGCGTGCTCACGGACATCCCGTGCGCGTTGATCACGCTGAAAGACATGCCACCGGTGGTCGAGCCGGAGGAGACGGGGCTGACGTTCGGCGAGAACGCTCGCCTGAAGGCCAGCTACTACGCGAGCAAGCTCGTGGATCCGCTTGGCGAGAGCGAACGCGGCAAGGTGCTGACGGTGGCTGAAGACTCAGGACTGGTGGTGGACGCCCTGCACGGCGAGCCAGGCGTGCGCTCCGCACGCTTCATGGGACCCGACGCGTCGTATGCAGACCGCTTCGCCGAGCTGAATCGCCGGCTGGCCGCGCAGCCCGATCAGCCGCGCACCGCGCGTTACATCTGCGCGCTCACGGTGATTCGTGACGGCAAGGTCGTGTACGAAACCACTGGTGCGGTGCAAGGAGAGATCGCACGCGAGCCGAAGGGCACCGCCGGTTTTGGCTACGATCCGATTTTCTATTTCCCGCCGTACAAGAAGACGATGGCCGAAGTGAGCCAGGCCGACAAACTGGAGGTAGCCCATCGCGGCAATGCCTTCCGGCGGCTCGCAGAGTGGCTGCGCTGGCTGCATAAAACCGAGGGTGGAAAGTAAAACCGGGTTTAGCGTTTCGAAGCACTAAACCCGGTTTGGATTTCTTGGAACGGAGAACGTTGAGGTCCTCCGTTCCTTCACCAGAGTTGGCCGCGGGCGTCGGACGCGAGTCTGTCCGCCCGGGTTCAAGGTGGCAGGGCGTTGCGGCCTTGTCGGTCTTACGGCTCGTAAGGAAGGAATAGCACCGACTTGCCTGGCAGGTAGATTTCTACGATCGCGCGGCCCGACCGAGGTCGGTTCGCACAAATGCACCATCCCGTGTTCGAAACAGAAACTTTGCGTCTACGAGTGCGCCGAGCAAGGTGTCGCAGGCGGTCCGATCGAGTCCCCACAGCCGCTGCGCTTGCGCCGTCGTCAGTCGCAGCCCGGGCATTTCGATGTACTCGCCCTGGACCCTCCTGAGAACGTCGTCAAACGGCTGCTGATGTGCTCCCATCATCGGTACTCCCATATTCATGATGTAAGTCGGACCTTGCCTTAAGACGCAACCTCAGTGCCACTAGGTGGTAACTGCGCGGCCGTGGTGCTTCACGCCTGATTTCTTTGATTTTCGGAGAGCAGGGCCACGATCTCGGGCCGAAACCGAGCTCAACAGGCCGTACCGGGCGGTAAACGTGTAGTGGCTCTGACGCCCGTCTGTAGGGAAAGTGGTCACGATTCGCAGGGCACGTCCGTTGCAAATTTTGCGGGCGGAGGGTCACCCGTGACTTTGAATCTCGTACAGCACCGCAGTGATACCAGCATTTGGGACAACCTCGATCACACGCCCCACTGGGACACGGAGCGCTATCTCGCCGCGATGCTCGCGGGGGCTTGCCTTGTTACCGGTTTCCGCCAGCGATCGCTGACGGGGCTCGTGCTTGCCGCAGGTGGCGGCGCGCTCGCCTGGTGGGCGGCGTCGGGGCCAGACCTGCGACGGCACCATCGCGGCCGGTTGCGCGCCGCGCTTCCGACGCGTGACACACAGGCCGGCGATCTCATCGGTGAGGCGTCGGAAGAGTCATTCCCGGCGAGCGACGCGCCGTCGTGGACGCCGACCACCGGCAACAACGGGCCGGCCGATTCCGTTCGTCCGTCCTGGCACTGAGGCGCTGCTGTGGCCGTCATGCTTTCGTATCTGAAGGTGCCTCTCTCGTGGAGGGAGGTCCTCAAGCGAACGTTCCGCGAGGCATTCTACGGAGACAACTGCCTCGGCATGGCGGCCCAGCTCGCCTATTACTTCTTCTTCGCGCTCTTTCCCGCGCTGCTCGTGTTGCTTGCCATCGCGAGCTACTTTCCGCTCGACTCGCTCATCGACGACATGTTCGCGATGCTTGGCGGATTCGTTCCGCCTGAAGCGCTGACGATCATCACCGATCAGATCAAGAAGATCTCCGAGGGTCAGGAGGGTGGGCTGCTCACGCTCGGCATGCTCACCGCGCTGTGGAGCAGTTCCGCGGCGATGACGTCGGTGATCGATACGCTCAACAGCGCCTACGACATCGAAGAAGGGCGTCCGTGGTGGAAGGTGCGCCTCACGGCGATCTCGCTCACCCTTGGCGTGTCGCTCTTCATCATCATCTCTTTCGGATTGATCCTCGTCGGCCCTCGACTGGCTGAATACATCGCCGACTGGACGTTCCTTGGATCCGCGTTCGAGTGGACGTGGAAGATCTTGCAGTGGCCGCTGGTATTCGCGCTCGCCTCGGCAGGTGTCTGTCTCGTCTACTACTTCGCCCCGGATGCCGAGCAGGACTGGGTGTGGCTGACGCCAGGATCGATCTTCGCCACGACGCTGTGGCTCATCGCCTCGCTCGGTTTCAAGTACTACGTCGTGAGCATGGGCCATTACACCGAGGCCTACGGCGCCCTCGGCGGCGTGATGGTGTTGATGCTCTGGTTCTACATCTCGGGCCTCGTCATCCTGATGGGTGCCGAGATGAATGCGGTGATCGAACATGCGTCGCCGTACGGCAAGGAACCGGGCGAGAAAGTGCCCGGGCAGAAGCGCAAGATCGGTCCCGCCGCCATGCGCGCCTGGGTCGCCAGCCGGCGGGCGCACCATGAGCCGCCGCCGAGTGCAGACGAAGTAAAGGACGTGACGGGCCCCCTGGCACTTCCTGCCCCTGCGCCGTCCGGCGCCTCATCCTGGATACTGGGCGCCGGGGTGGTTGCCGCCCAGGCCTGGTTGGCCTTCAAAGCCTTGAGAAATAAGAAAATCGGCGCGTAGTATACTGCCCCGTTCCGTCACAGGAGGGGTTGTGTATGCGTAAGGCTCGTCTGCTCGCGGTCGTCTGCGTGCTGGCGCTGGGCGTCAGTGCCACTGCCCAACAGGGCGCACTTCAGACCGCAGCCAGCACACTCGGCGTTGGCACCATCAAGACGCTGCAGTTCACCGGCGCGGGGCGCAATTTTTCGATCGGACAGAACTACACACCGTCTGAACCCTGGCCCGCGGTGCCGGTCAAAAGCTATACGGCCACCATTAATTTCGACACGGCCGCCATGCGCGTCGACATGGTGCGCGAAATGGGCGCCGTGATGCCGCGCGGCGGCGGCGCGCCGTTCTTCGGCGAGCAGCGCCAGGCACAGATCGTCAGCGGCAACTACGCATGGAACCCGCCGGCCGCACCCACCGGGATGGCCGCGCCGCAGCCCGGCGCGCAGCCGGAACGCATGCTGGCGATCTGGTCCACGCCGCAGGGCTTCGTCAAAGGCGCCCTGGCCAACAACGCCACGACCAAGGCCGCCCGCGGCGGCAGCGAGGTTTCGTTCACGGCCGGTGGCAAATACAAGGTCGTCGGCACGATCAACGCGCAGGGTCAGGTCGAGAAGGTCCAGACCTGGATTGATCATCCCATCGTCGGCGACATGCTCGTCGAAACGGTGTACTCGGGCTACAAGGATTTCGGCGGCGTCCAGTTCCCGTCGCACATCGTCCAGACGCAGGACGGATTCCCCACCCTCGACATCAACGTCGCGTCCGTCACCGTCAACCCGATGTTTGACGCGCCCGTGCCCGACAACGTCCGCACCGCGCAGGCGCCGCCCACCGTCGTGATGTCGCAGAAGATGGCCGACGGCGTCTACTACCTGACGGGCACCAGCCACCACAGCCTTGCGATCGAGATGAAGGATCACATCGTCATCGTCGACCTGCCGCTCACCGAGGAGCGTGCGCGCGCGGTGGTGGCGAAGTCGAAGGAGCTCATCCCGAACAAGCCGGTGCGCTACGTGATCACCTCGCATCATCACTGGGATCACCTGGGCGGCATCCGCACGGCGATGGACGAAGGCGCCACCATCGTCACGCACCAGTCGAACAAGGCGTTCCTCGAGCGCGTCGCCAAGACGCCGCACACGCTCGTGCCCGACCGCCTGGCCACGTCGAAGAAGTCACCGAAGATTCAGACGGTGGGCGACGATGGGAAGCTGACGGATGGAACGAGGACGATCGAGCTGCACCGGATCCAGGGATACGAGCACACCGGCGACATGATGATGGTGTACCTGCCCAAGGAGAAGATCCTCGCGGAGCCCGACGCGTTTACGCCGCCGCCGCAGGCCGGCACCGCGTTGATTCCTCCCGCCGTGCCGTTCGCGAAAGCGCTGTACGACAACATCCAGCGTCTGAAGCTCGATGTACAGACGATTACGCCGCTGCACGGCAACCGCACGACCGACATGGCCGAGCTCGGACGGTCTGCCGGTGTGAACGCGACGAACTGACACATGTGCCGGGTCCGAAAGGACCCGGCCTACGGGACGCCCGTAGGGCGGGTCCTTTTGGACCCGCCAACCCCATCTCCACGCATTTGAAATTGAGAATATCCACCCTTCTTGTCACAACGGCCCTCGTGTGCCTGCCGGCGGCGGCCCTTGCCGCACCGCAGCGCGGTCCCTCGCCCTCTGCGCTGGTAGACACCCCGGCCGCGCCGGTGCCGCCTGCAGTCGTTTCGCGCGACACCGAGGGTCACGTGACGATTCGCGCGATTCGGGTTCGGGAGCCGCTGGTGCTCGATGGCCGGCTCGACGATCGTCTCTACACGGAGAACGAGCCGATCGGCGACTTCATCCAACAGGAACCCAACGAAGGAAAGCAGGCCACCGAGAAGACGCAGGTGTGGGTCGGCTTTGACGATGACGCGCTGTACATCGGCGCGCGCCTGTTCGAAAGCGACTCGTCGAAGCGCGTGATGAGCGACATGCGCCGCGACGCGGCGAATCTCTACAACAACGATCACTTCGCCGTGATGCTCGACACGTTCTACGACCGGCGCAACGGATACGTCTTCTCGGCGAACGCGCAGGGCGGCAAGAGCGATGGCCAGGTGGCCAACGAAAACGCCAACAACGACTGGAACACGATCTGGCAGACGAAGGCGGCAGACTTCGAGGGGGGCTGGACGATTGAGTTCCGCATTCCCTTCCGTTCTATTCGGTTCGAAGAAGGCGCCCGCGCCTGGGGCATTAACTTCAGACGCATGGTGCGGTGGAAAACAGAAACCTCGTTCCTGACGCCCGTGCCGGCGTCGTACGGCAGCGCCGGCCTCAACCGGGCCTCGGGCGCGGCCACGCTGGTCGGCATCGAGCTGCCGACGCACCTGCGCAACATCGACGTGAAAGGCTACGCGCTCGGCTCGGCGATCACCAATCGCAACGTCCGGCCGATCATCTCGAACAAGGGCGACGCCAACATCGGCTTCGACGCCAAGTGGGCCGCCACCCAGAGCTACGTCACCGACTTCACCTACAACACTGACTTCGCGCAGGTGGAAGACGACGAGCAGCAGGTCAACCTCACGCGGTTTTCGCTGCAGTACCCCGAGAAGCGGGAGTTCTTTCTCGAGGCCGACCAGTTTTTCGGCTTCGGCACGCAGAGCGGCGCCCAGGGCAACAACCCTGAGATCCCGACGATCTTCTTCAGCCGCCGTATCGGACTCGAGAACGGCGGCGTCGTCCCGATCGAAGCAGGCGGCCGTCTGCTGAGCCGAAGCGGCCGCAACCAGATCGGCGTGCTGCAGATGCGCACGGGCGACGTGCCGGCCATTGGCGCCCAGGCCACTGATTTCACGGCGACGCGCGTGCAGCGCGAGATCCTGCGCCGCAGCCGTATCGGCATGATCGCGACGCGGCGCGCGCCGAGCGCGAACGGCCATACCAATTACGCCTACGGCGCCGATGCGGTGTTCCAGTTCTACCAGAACCTGCAGTTCATCAACTACATCGCCAAGACCGAGACGCCCGGACGCAACGGCAACGATTTCAGCCACCGCGTGCGCTTCATCTGGAATGCGGATCGATACGGCATCGACACCGAGCACATGGCCGCCGGCGAGGACTTCAACCCGGAGGTCGGCTACCTGCGGCGTCCCGAGGGTTTCAGCCGCAGCCACGTGCAGCTGCGCTTCAGTCCTCGCCCGAAGAACATCCCGCACGTGCGCAAGATGTTCTACACGGCGAACCTCGAGTACTTCACCGATGCGACCGGCCGGAAGATGGAGAGCCGTGACCAGCAGGCGACGTTCCGCACCGACTTCGTCAACGGCGACCGCACGACGATCGAGCTGTCGCGCACGTTCGAATCGATCGATGCGGCGTTTCTGCTCGCCAAGGGCGTTCGCGTCCCGGTGGGCGGCTACACCTGGCAGCAGGTGCAAGGCAGCTACGTCTTCGGCCCGCAGCGCAAGGTCAGCGGCACCGCCAGCGTCACCGCCGGCAGCTTTTACGAGGGCACGGTCGGAGAGGTGACCTGGAAGGGACGACTCGAGTTCTCGCCGCAGTTCTACGCCGAGCCGACCGTCACGTGGAACCGCGTCGACACGCCGTGGGGCCGCGGCTTCTCGAATCTCGTCAGCAGCCGTCTGACGTACACGCTGACGCCGCAGATGTTCGTCTCGGCGCTGGTCCAGTATCAGGCGCGCAATGATTCAGTCTCAACCAACGCGCGATTCCGGTGGGAGTACAAACCTGGCAGCGAGCTCTTCGTGGTTTACAGCGACGGCCGCACCACGCTCGCGAGAGGGATTCCCGATCTGCAGAACCGGAGCTTCGTCGTGAAGCTCACGCGGCTATTCCAGTTCTAAAAAAATAACCACGAAGGGCACGACGATCACGAAGGGCACGAAAACCCTCCAGGGGTTTTCCCGTGTCCTTCGCGACCTCCGTGATCTTCGTGGTTTGAAGTCTCGTAGGGCGGGTCCTTTCGGACCCGCCTGTCGGTTACGTTACTTCCAGGCCCTGCCGGTGGGCTTGCCGATCAGGTACGCCGGGTTGGCGCCTGCACGCGGACGGAACTTCTGCGCGCCGCCTTTGTCCACTTCGGACACGTAGACGTTGCCTTCCTGGTCGACGCTGATGTCGTGCACGCCCCAGAAGCCGCCCGGGAAGTCGCCCCAGGTTCCCCACGAATAGAGGAAGTGGCCGTCGAGGTCGTACTTCAGGATCTTGCTCGTGCCGCGATCTGCCGCCCAGATCATGCGGTCGCCGAAGATGTGGAACATGTGGATGTCTGACGGGTTGTCGCCGAACTTCCACTGACGAAGGAACTTGCCGTCCTTGTCGAACACCTGCGCGCGGTGATTGCCACGATCGTTGACGAAGACCTGCTGCGTCTGCGGATCGACGGCAATGCCGTGGACGTTGTTGAAGTAGTTCGGACGGGTGTCGGTGTTGTTCGAACCCTTCTCGCCCCATGCCTTGATGAACTTGCCGTCCTTGTCGAACTTCGCGACACGCGTGCCGTTGTAGCCGTCGGCGACAACCCAATCGCCGTTCGGGAAGAAGTCGATGTAGGTCGGACGGTTGAAGTGCGTGCCGTCGGCGCCGGGCACGCCGTAGGTGCCGATGGTCTGGACGATGGTCTTACCGTCGTTGGTGAACTTGTAGACGATGTGCTTGTGATCGTCCACGAACCAGACGTGCTTCTCGGCGTCGTACGGGCTGATGGTGATGGAATGCGCGCGCTGAATCTTCTGATCCAGCTGCTGGAAGTTCTTGGTGTCGGGCAGGAGGTTGCCCTGGCCGTCGAACACCATGATCTGGTGTTCCATGCGGGCGTCGACGCCCATCTTGTTGCCGGCCTTTTCCCAGGCCTGCATGCCCTCTTCGGCGAGCGCGCCCGTGCCGCCGTTGCCGGGGAAGCTGGCCGAGGTCGTGTCACGGAACGGCAGACGGCCGATCGGGAACGAGAGGCTCGGCCCCATGTCCACCAGCTTCTTCGTCGGTGGCCGCTTGATGTTCGGCAGCTCGCCGTGCTGGATGGCGTAGATCCGGTTCGGGCTCTCAGCGAACACGCTCGACCCGGCGCCGAACGTCCACGCTTCATGACCCGGGATCGTCGACAAGTCCTTTGGCCAGCCCTCGACCACTTCATACGCGCCAAAAACGTCCTGTCCACCGATCTGGCCCGGGACGGCCGCGATCGAAACCGCCGCCTTGCCCTGCGCCGAAACCCACTGGCTGCCGCCGCCGGCCATGTAGCCGATGGTCAATGCCACGGCCAGCATGACGACTAATGAAATACGTCGATGCATAGAGCTCCTCCTGAGCTGCGTGTACCAAGAAAACCGCACGACGATATCACGACTTGCGGCGCCTCCTGAACTACACTCCTTCGCGTATGAGCCGGGTACTGGTGACTGGCGGGGCCGGTTTTATTGGGTCGCACGTGGCGGACGCACTGCTCGCCCTCGGCCACGACGTCCACGTGGTCGACGACTTGAGCGGCGGTTTTCTGGAAAATATCCCGGCAGGGGCGTCGTTCACCGAGGGTAGCATCGCGGATCCGGCGGTCGTTGACCGCCTGTTCGACCGTGGGCGTTTCACCCACGTCTACCACCTCGCCGCCTACGCGGCCGAAGGCCTCAGCCACTTCATCAAACGCTTCAACTACACCAACAACGTCATCGGTAGCGTCAACCTGATCAACGCGTCGGTGCGCACGGGGGTCGAGCTGTTCGTCTTCACGTCCTCGATTGCCGTCTATGGCAACCCCGTCGAGCTTCCGCTCACAGAATCAACGCCTCTTCACCCCGAAGACTCGTACGGCATCGCCAAATATGCGATCGAGCTCGAACTGGCAGCCTGTAAAACGATGTTCGGGCTCGACTACATGATCTTCCGTCCGCACAACGTCTTCGGACCACGGCAGAACATCGGCGACCGCTATCGCAACGTGATCGGCATCTTCATGAACCAGATTCTCCAGGGTCAGCCGATGACGATCTTCGGCGACGGCACGCAGACGCGTGCCTTCAGCTATATCGGTGACGTGGCGCCGGTGATGGCTGCGGCCATCGATGTGCCCGCGGCGCGCAATCAGGTTTTCAATATCGGCGCCGACACGCCGTACTCGCTGAACGATCTCGCTCACGCCGTAGCGCGCGCTATGGACGTCGCTCCGCAGGTGCACCACCTGGCGCCGCGTGTGGAGGTGCAGCATGCGCACTCGTCGCACGACAAGATCCGGCACGTGCTCGGCGGCGGACCGCAGACGTCGCTCGACGAGGGGCTCAACGAGATGGCCGCGTGGGTGCGCGGCCACGGCGCCCGTCAGAGCCGGTCGTTCAGCGGCATCGAGATCCTGAAGAACCTCCCTGTGTCATGGCAACAAAACTGAACTATCACGACGCACACCTGACTCCCGATCCCGCGCGCGCGGTGGTCTGGCGAGCAGTGTCGCGCTATCTCGCCTCATATGTCCCGCGCGACGCCGCCGTGCTCGATATCGGTGCGGGGTATTGCGACTGGATCAACAACGTTCAGGCCGCGCGGCGCGTGGCTGTTGACATCTGGCCGGACTTGCCCAAATGTGCGGCGCCCGACGTGCAGGCCGTGGTACTCGACCTGTCTTCCGAGCTGAGCCTGCTTGGTTCCTCCACCTTCGACGTAGTGCTCGCGTCGAACGTCCTCGAGCACTTTTCTCCAACCGAAATCGGGGCGGTTGTAGATGGCGTGGCGTCGGTGCTTAAGCCGGGGGGGCGTTTCGTCATCGTGCAGCCGAATTTTCGATTCGCGTTCCGCCGGTACTTCGACGACTACACGCACCGATCGATTTTCACGGACGTCTCCCTGCCCGCTCTGCTCCGCGCGCACGGCTTCCGTGTGCTGGATGTACAGGCGAAGTTTCTGCCTTACTCCATGCAGGGTGCGCGCGTGCCAATCACGGAATCGCTGGTCACAGCGTACTTGCACTCGCCGTTCAAGCCACGGGCCGGGCAGATGCTGGTCGTCGCTGCAAGGGAATGAAGAATGTATGGCACGCAAAGAGTGAGCGTAGTGTTTCCGGCATACAACGAGGGTGACAACATCCGCCGCGCCGTCGAGGATTTTTTCGTGGACGGCGTCGTGGACGAAGTCGTCGTCGTCGACAACAACTCGCGCGACGCGACGGCGGCCGAAGCATCGGCCACACGCGCGCGCGTGGTGTCTGAAACGCGGCAGGGGTACGGGCACGCGCTTCGGCGCGGGCTGCGCGAAGCGACCGGCGACTTGATCATCCTGGCGGAGCCCGATGGCACATTCGTCGGCCGCGACGTGCTGAAACTCCTCGCCTACTCGGACGACTTCGACATGGTGTGCGGGACACGCACGACACGGGAGTTGATCTGGGAACAGGCGAACATGGGCTGGTTCCTGCGCGTCGGCAACTGGACGGTGGCCAAGCTGATTCAGCTGCTCTATGACGGACCGTCGCTCAGCGACTGCGGCTGCACGCTGCGGCTGACGCACCGCACGGCGCTCTCCCGCTTTGCCGACGACCTCACCGTCGGCGGCTCGCACTTCCTTCCCGAGATGGTGATTCTCGGGCTCAAGCGCGGGCTGCGCATCATCGAAGTGCCGGTCAACTATAGAAGTCGCGTCGGCGAATCGAAGATCACCGGTACGCTGAAGGGCACGCTGCGCACCGGCGTGAACATGATCGTCCTCGCGTTGAAATGCCGCGTCGCCTGAGCGGACACCGCCTGGCGTGGCTCGCGGTGGTGCTGGCGGCGACGCTCCCCTACCTTCGAACCCTCGACAACTACTTCGCGCAAGACGACTTCGGTGTCGTCGGCCTGCTGGCGTCGAAGCCCGCATCGTTCTTTCCACGATGGTTCGTGATTCCGTGGATGGAAGACATCTGGGGTTACACGCCCGACGAGTTGCGTCCGTTCGTCGCCGCGACGTATCAGGTCGCCGCGCAGTGGGACCCCGCCTCACCGGTACCGCAGCACGTGGTGAACGTCGCCCTGCACGCAGGCAACGCGCTGCTTGTGTACGCCATCGCCGCACAGGTCGCAGGGCTGACGATCGGAGGGGCCGCGCTGGCCGGCATGGTGTTCGCGGTGCTGCCCATGCAGACCGAGTCGGTGGCCTGGGTCACGGGACGCGTGGACTCGATGCCGGCCTTTTTCTATCTGGCGGCGTTTTACCTGTTCTGCCGCTGGCGGCAGCAGGGACGGACGGCGTTGTACTTGTGGTCGGTGGCCGCGTGTTTCGTCGCGCTCTACTCGAAGCAGAACACCATCACGATCGCGCCGGCGCTGGTCGCCTATGACTTGATCCTCGGACGGCGGCCGGTGCGGCTGTCGTGGGCGTGGCTGTGGCCGTACGTGCCATTCGTCCTGCTAACCGCTGCCTATCTCCTGCTCCGTTACGAAGTCTTCGGACAGGTCGCGCGTGAAAGCATGCTGACGAGCGAGCATTTCGCTGTCTTCATGCGCGACGTCTCGACGCACCTGCGCCGCATGATCTACGGCGAGCCAGGGCTCGCCATTCCAACCGGCCAGGCAGCAGCCACAGTTGGCGGAATCATCATCGCCATCGTCGCCGTGGCGGTGGTGTACGCACGCGACGTCGCAGGCCGACTCGGGCGTGCGGCGATCTACTTCTCCGGTGTCTGGATGGTGCTCGGCATTGCGCCAACCTTGGTTGCAGGATACGCATCGCCTCGCCACATGTATCTCGCATCGGCTGGATGGGCCATCTCGGTTGGGATGGCGTTCGACGTGTTGTGGCATGCGCGCCTGACGCGCGTCATGAAACCGGTCGCCGTCGCGCTGAGCGCGGCCCTGCTGATTGCTTACACGGTGCGGCTCTCAGGCGATCTCGCACGATGGGAAACACGGTCGATGGTGTCACGCCAGATCGTTTCCGATATCGAGCGTGAAGCCTTGCAGGCATCGCCGGGCACCATGCTCGTCGCCGGCGCTCCGAGGCAAAGCTGGGATTTCGCACTGCCTCACGCCATCCGTCCCCCGTTTACGAGCGAGGACCTGACGAGGCGTGTCACGGTCATCTCCGATTCGTCCATCCACTGCTGTCCCGCAGCCGTCTGGGAGCCGTACACACGCGGAGCTATTCGTGCGTGGCTCGACAGGTCCGACCACGCCCCTGTCATCGTGTTGTACTGGAATCCCGACACCGGCCAGCTATCGCGGGTCAGCGAGCAAGATGAGCCGTTTCTTCGTCCCTTGATGAAGGTGTTTCTGGATACCGACGGCCAGCCCACGCTCGACAACGCCATCCACCGGATGCTGCAGGAGCTCGCGGCGCCGCGCGTCGTGACCCGCAGATGACCGAACTCGTCGGACTGTTGATCGCCGCGCTTGGCGGCGCGGCCGTGGGCCTCGAACGCCAGTGGTCTGGCCACGCGGATGGACCGGCGGCGAGGTTTGCCGGAATTCGAACCTTCACGATGCTCGGGGCCGTGGGCGGCTTCAGCGGATGGCTGTGGAACGCCGGCGTCACGGCGCCGGCGGCGATTCTCTTTGCTGGCGGCGTAGCGATCACCGCGGCGGCATACGTGGCTGGCAGTCGTCACGACATCGACGGCACGACCGAGGTCTCCGCGCTGGTAGTCCTTGTGGCCGGCCTCCTTGCCGGTATGGGTTCGATCACCCTTGCGAGCGGAGTTGTGGCGCTCGTGACGTTGCTGCTCGTCGAAAAATCCAGACTGCATGCGCTGGTTCAACGGATCGACGATGTGGGGCTGCGGTCGGGCGTGCGCTTCGCCGTCATGGCGCTCGTCGTCCTGCCGTTGCTTCCGGAAGGCCCCTACGGTCCTCTCGGTGGAATCCGTCCGCGCGAGCTCTGGGCGCTGGTCCTGTTTTTCTCCGGCCTGAGCTTCGCCGGTTACGTGGCCCGGCGCATCGTCGGCTCTGGCCATGGCTATATCGTTACGGGGCTGCTCGGTGGGCTGGTGTCGTCAACGAACGTGACGTTTACGTTCGCGCGAACGAGCCGCAGCGACCCGGCCAGCGACCGCTCCCTTGCGCTTGGCGCCGTCGCGGCAAACGCGATGCTCTATCCGCGCGTGCTCGTCGCGACGGCCATTCTCAACCGAGCGGTGGTCGTTCCGCTTGCCCTCTATCTCGCTTTGCCCGGCCTGGTCGCTGTGGTCGCGGCCACGCTCGGCGTCCGCCGGTCGCCTCCCGATGGCGCGCCGGAGGTGGCGCTGCAAAATCCACTGCAGCTCATGGCGGCCCTGCAGATGGCTGTGCTCTTTCAGGTAGTGCTCATGGCAGTACATCTCGCCGGCGAAGTGTGGGGGCAATCCGGCGTGCTGACGTCCGCGGCAGTACTTGGCCTCACCGATGTGGACGCGCTCACAGTGTCGATGGCGAGAGGGGGCGCCGAGACATCATCGCCGGCACTTGCCGCCACGGCGATCGCGGTGGGCGTGCTGGCGAACACGGGAATGAAGTTGGGTATTGCGATGATCTTCGGCAGCAGCGGGTTTCGGATGATCGCAGGAGGCGCGCTCCTGCTGATGTTGCTGGCACTCGGCATCGCGCTCGTCGTGCCGTTTGGTTAGCCGGTGATCACAGCTTTCGAAGTTTGATGCGCCTGATGGCGTGATCGCGGCCCTTCTCGAGAATCACATACGCGCGCTCGCGCGTCGGCAGGACGTTCTCACGCAGGTTCACCAGGTTGATCGTCTCCCACAACGTCCGCGCCATCGCCTTCGCCTCCTCGCGCGTCATCGTGGCGTAGCGGTGGAAATAGGAGGACGGGTTCTGAAACACCGTATCGCGTAGCGTCAGAAAGCGCTCGACGTACCACTGCTCGATGTCGGCCTCGTTGGCGTCCACATAGATCGAGAAATCGAAGAAGTCGGACACAAATCCCGTGCGACCGCTCCCCGTCTGCAGCACGTTGAGACCCTCGACGATCACGATGTCGGGCTGCCGGACGACCTGCGATTCGCCGGGGACGATGTCGTAGAGCAGGTGCGAGTAGACGGGCGCGGAGACTTCCTCGACGCCGGCCTTGACGTCGGCCATGAACTGCAGGAGGCGGCGCACGTCGTAGCTCTCTGGAAAACCCTTGCGATGCATGAGCGAGCGCGCGCTGAGCGCCTCCTGCGAGAGCAGGAAGCCGTCGGTGGTGATCAGATCGACCTGCGGGTGGCTGGGCCATCGCGCGAGCAGCGCCTGCAGGATGCGCGACGTCGTGCTCTTGCCAACCGCCACGCTGCCGGCCACTCCGATGACGTAGGGCACGCGCGGTGTTGCCGAGCCGACAAACGTCGCCGTCGCTTCGTGGAGCTTCTGCGTAGCGCCCACGTAGAGATTGAGCAATCGCGACAACGGGAGGTAAATGTCGGCGACCTCGTCGAGCGACACGCGCTCGTTGAGTCCGACCAGGCCACGCAACTGCGGCTCCGAGAGCGGCAGCGGCGTCGCATCGCGCAGCCGCGCCCACTCGGCGCGATTGAACTCGATGAAGCGGTTCAATTCGTCAATTCCTTGATCATTAGCGAGAGCGCCATCGCGAATCCGACGCCGACGACGATGCGCCGTACGGCGGTTTGCCCGAGCCGGCGAGCGATGCCGGTGCCAGCGATGCCGCCGAGGATGGCGCCAAACGCCATGATGAGGGCGTCAGGCCAGATGACGAGGCCAACCCAGATGAAGTAGGCGGCCGCGATCCCGTTGATGATGATCGCGAGGATGTTCTTCAGCCCGTTCATCTGGTGGATATCCGTATGCCCCATGAGGCTGAAAGCCGCGAGCATCAGGATGCCGATGCCCGCGCCGAAGTAGCCGCCGTAGATGCCGACCAGCAGCTGAAAGAACATCGTCCACGACAGCCAGTGCGAGCGGGCCTCGTGCACCGCGGTGAGGTCGAAGCGCCGCTGAATCGGCTCCTGCACCATGAAGAGCAGCGTGGCGAAGAGGATCAGCATGGGGACGAGGCGGTCGAAGAGCTCGGTGGGCGTGCGGTACAGGAGCACCGCGCCGATGATGCCGCCAACGAGGCTTGGCACGGCGAGCGCCAGCACGCGCGTATCGGCGCCGCGCAACTCGCGGCGATAGCCGAGGACGCTGGCCATCGAACCCGGGACGAGCGCCACGGTGTTGGTGGCGTTCGCGGGAATAGAAGGAATGCCCAGCCAGATGAGGGTAGGAAAGGAAACCAGCGATCCGCCGCCGGCAATGGAGTTGATGGCACCGGCCACCAGGGCCGCGCCACACACGAAGAGTGCGTGCATCCGCCCTGACAGGATACACAACGGGGCGTGAGCGACACGGTACGGCATTCGCTAAGATCGAATAGCTCGTAGCCGGCCCGAAGTCTGTCCAGAGGCGCCGCTGCCGAAAACAAAGGAAATCGTGACCATAGGCTCACCGAGCTCGCGGGCGACGCTCGCCGGCTCGTTACTCAGGCCGAAAGGCCTTTCCAGGCGAGTAATCCTCGTCCTGCTGTGCGCGGCGGCAACCGCGTGCGGCAGTAGTGGCTCGTCAACGCCCGTGTCGCCGAGCCCGACGCCTGCACCGGCACCTGCACCGACTCCGGCACCCGCACCAGCACCAGCACCAGCACCAGCACCAGCACCAGCACCGGCACCGGCACCGGCACCGGCACCTGCACCTGCACCTGCACCTGCACGAGTCTCAATCACCCCCACCGGCGTCAGCCCCAGCACGATCACGATCGCCGCCGGCGCCACGGTGACGTTCATCAACAACGATGCGGTGCCGCATGACGTGGCGGGCGGCCCTGATCCCGAGCATCGTGATTGCCCCGAGCTCGACGCGGTCGGCTTTCTCGTGCCCGGACAGTCGAAGCAGTCGTTGAGTTTTCCGCGCGCGCGCACCTGTGAGTACCACGACCACTCGTTCCACTCGCCGCTCTTCCACGGATTCGTCGTCATTCAGTGATGCCGACGCGCGCAGGGAGAACGTCGTGCGTCGCAGCGTGTGTGTTCGGCATGAGCATCATGCTGCCGCCGCCGGCCGTCGCGCAGGATGCGCCGCCGGCGCCCGAATCGTGGCAGTGGCACATCGACGCGCACGCCATCTTCGGGTTCAATCACCAGGACCGGAAGTTTCGCGACTTCAGTGCGTGGGAGTCGCAGAACTGGCTGATGGGCATGGCCTCGCGGCGCATGGGGACGGGCAGCCTGACGTTCATGTCGATGCTGTCGCTCGAGCCGGTCACGCTCAAGGACATCGGCTCGCCGCAGGTGTTTCAGACAGGCGAGACGTTCGGCACCCCTCCCGCCGCGCTGATCGACTATCAGCATCCGCACGATTTGTTCATGGGACTCGGCAGCGAGTACAGCCGTCCCGTCGGGCGGGTGACGCTCATGGCGGGCGCGGATCTTGTCGGCTCTCCGACGATCGGCCCGCAGGCATTCATGCATCGGCCGTCGAGCCAGGACAATCCGCAGGCGCCGCTGTCACACCACCATCTCGACTCCACACACATCACGCCCGGCGTGCTGCGCGCCGGCGTGCAGGCAGGCGCGTGGCGCGCGGAGACCTCGGTCTTTCATGGGCGTGAACCGGATCAGGATCGCCTCGACATCGACCTCGGCGCGCTCGATTCAGCTGCGGTCCGCCTGTCATGGACCCGAGGTCCATGGGACGCGCAGGTATCGGCGGCGGCGTTGACTCAGCCCGAGGTCGTCACGCCCTACGACGCCAAACGCGTGACCGCATCGGTGGCCTACACGTCAACCGGCGCAGCACGGCGCATAGCGTGGCTGGCGGCGTTCGGGCAGAACCGGGAGATCCACGGCAACCTCGAGGCGTATCTGTTCGAGGCGACGATGTGGCCGTCGCAGATGAACAGCGTCTACACGCGCGTGGAATCGGTGGCCAAAGACATTCTCGACGTCGGCTTCCATCCGCGAGGCGGCGTCTTTCACCGGCATCGGCAGTCGCAGGTGGGCGCGTTCACGATCGGCTACATCCGCGACGTGCTCACCATGCAGGCGGGGACATTTGGCGCGGGCGCGGACATCACGAGCTACGCGGTGCCCGCCAACCTCAAGGAATCGTACGGCTCGCCGCTCTCATTCCACGTCTTCATCAGGTATCGCGCGCCGCTGGCGTCTTCGCCTTCGCCATCCGGCACACCTGCGCACGAGCATCACTGACGAATCGGGCGCGACTGCAGCAGGTAGATCGTGCCGTCGGCGGCGAGCGCCCATTCGAGGTCGAGCTCGGTCTTCCAGATGGCGCGGCAGCGTTCCGCCAGCGAGTGCAACTGATCGAGGTGTAAGTCGTCCAGGCATGCAGCATCCCAGAGATCCGGCGACACCGGCTGCTCGCTCGTGCCTTCTTCGTCGTCGTACCAGATCTGCACGTCCTTCTGTCCGATCGTCCGCTCTATCACGCGGCCCTCGGCGTCGAGACGATAGCGGTCCGGGATGATCTGACCGCTGGTGACGATCTCGCCGAGACCCCATGCCGCCTCGACCACGCACTCCTGCGCGCCGGTGATGGGGTTGCGCGTGAACAGCAGTCCAGCTGCCACGGGATCGATGAGCTGCTGAATGACGGCACCGATTGCGGGCACGCCTGCGGCGCCCATGCGCTCGGGATGGCCCTGCGCCGCCTCGATCCGCGCCGATTCCCAGACGACATAGACCGCGGCCGGGATGCCGGCGGGCGCAACGTTCAGGCAGGTTGCGTGTTGCCCGCCGAGACCGGCAAAGGCGGGGTCTTCGCCGATGGTCGACGACCGCACGGCCAGCCGTCCACGCGGCAGCGCCGGCGAGCGCAAGACCGAGGTCACGGCATCCACGTCCGCGGCGGCAATCCGATCGACCAGCGCCGACGACAGCGCGACGCCGAACGGCACCGGCAGCCCCGCCCGCATCGCCGCCCCCAGCGCGACCGCCTTCCCGCCAAACGCCATCTCGTCCACGACCGCATCCAGAGGCAGCAGCATCGATGGAGGGCATTGTGCCGGGGTCTGACCCCCGTGACAACCGGCACGGGGGTCAGACCCTCACGCATTCGTAAACTCCAGTTAACGATTTCCGTCGATTTGCGCCCGACTTTCGCTAGGGTCTGACCCCACGACCAGCCAGGAGTGGGGTCAGACCCTCCAACGCGGCATAATCGGACTCCTTGTCACGCGCCGATCGCCGCATAAACCTGACCGCGCTTGTTGTCGGCGCCCTCGTCCTCGCCGCCGCGGGATGGGTCGCCTACCGGACGCTATCGAATGGACCCGACCTTCAGGTCACTGTCGTCGAAGTGGGCGGATACACCGAGAACATGCCGATCTGGATGCCCTTCAAGGTCACGCTGCGGCTCCGGAACGCGGGCAACGAGTCGATCACCATCCGCCGCATCGACATCGAGCCGGATCTGGACGACTTCAACGAGGCGTTCAGCGTGGGATCGCCCTACGACCTCTCGCCGCCCATCCTGCTCGAGCCCGGCGCCGAGCGGACGCACGAGCTCTCGCTCACGCTGCTCAACGCCAACCAGCTTCCGGAGCGGACCTACATGCTCGTCTTCAACGTGAACATGCGCACCGATCGCGGCGAGATCATGGTCAGCTTTCCCACGCAGTTCCTGTATTTCCGCGACCCCGCCCGCCGCGTGCTCCGGCTCGGGGCATGACCTGAACGCGTGAACACCGTCCTCTCCTCGCCCCCGCGTGAACCGCAACTCGTTCGCGCCCTCGGGATTCGTCAGCTCACGGCGTCGGTGGTCAACACCACCGTCGGCGCCGGCATCTTCGTCATCCCCGCCCTCATTTCACGCGAGCTCGCCGCCGCCGCCCCGCTCGCCTACATCATCTGCGCGGCGATGATGGGGCTCATCGTCACGACGATCGCAGTTGCCGGCAGTCGCGTGGCGCTCACCGGAGGCATCTACGCCTACGTCGAGGTGGCCTTCGGATCGTACGTAGGCTTTCTCGCCGGCGTCCTGCAGTGGCTCACGGGCCTGCTCGCGGTCTCGAGCGTGGCCACCGCGATGATCGACCAGGCATCGACGATGGCGCCGCCGCTCGCGAACGGGCCGCTGCGTATCGTGGCGCTCGCGGCGATCTTCGCCATGCTCGCGATGTTCAATGCGCGCGGAGTACGTTCCGGTACACGCGTCATCGAAACGATGACGGTGATCAAGATGCTGCCGCTGCTGGTCTTTGTCGGCGTCGGCGCCTTCTTCGTCAATCCCGCCGCGCTCGCGTGGCCAGGAATGCCGGCCGCCGACGTCGTTGGACGCAGTGCCCTGCTGCTGATCTTTGCCTTCTCTGGCGTGGAGGTGGCGATCGCGCCGAGCGGCGAGATTCGAAACCCTGCCACCACCGTGCCGCGCGCGCTCTTCGCGGCGCTGGCGATCACAACGGTGCTCTACGTCGCCATTCAACTCGTGGCCGAAGGCGTGCTGGGCGGCGCGCTCGCCGAGAGCGCGTCGGCGCCGCTCGCGGACGCCACGGCACGCTTCCTTGGCTCCACGGGCCAGGCCATGATGCTGCTGGCAGCGGTGTGCTCGATGTTTGGATATCTCAGCGGCGACATGCTGAGCAGCCCGCGCAACTGGTACGCGCTCGCGCGCGATGGATTCCTGCCGGCGGTGTTCGCGCGCATCGATCCCACATGGCGGACGCCGAAGAACGCGATCTGGGCGCACGCGGCGCTGGCAACGCTCTTTGCCAGCGTCAGCACGTTTCAGTCGCTGGCGATCATCTCGAACGTGGGCTTGCTGATTCTCTATCTGCTCTGCTGCGGCGCCGCCCTCGAACTGGCGCGGCGCGACGTACGAGACGAGGGCAGGCCGTTCGATTGGCCAGGCACACGCGTGGCCCCCGTGCTCGGCGCGCTCATCATGTTGTGGATTCTGTCCACCGCGACGCGGACCGAACTGGCCTTTACAGGGCTGGTGCTCGTCCTCGCCACAATCGTGTACGTCGCACGCAGGCGGGTCATACAATAGCCGCATGTATTCAGCGGTGCTTCTCCTCCACTCCTGGGTCCGTTGGCTCGTCGTCATCGCCGGCCTGCTTGCCGTCGCGCGGGCGTTGGTGGGAATGATGGGCGGCAAGCCGTGGACGAGCAGCGACGATCGCGGCACCCTGATCTTCACGATCGTCCTCGACGTGCAATTCCTGCTTGGGTTGATGCTCTACGTGGGACTCAGCCCCATCACGCGTGCCGCCTTCGCCAACATGGCGGTCGCGATGCGCCAGCCGGCGCTGCGCTTCTGGGCTATGGAGCACACAGTCGGCATGATCGCCGGGGTGGTGCTGGCGCACGTCGGCCGCGTGATCATCAAGCGGAAGTCAGAGGTCGGCGGCGATCGACATCGCCTGGCCCTGATGTTCTTTGGCGCCGCGATGCTCGTGATCCTGCTGTCGATCCCCTGGCCCTGGGGCGCGAATACGCGGCCGTTGTTCCGTTGGTAATACTACGGTCCGCCTAAAGGCGGACACTACGTACGTTCATGCACCCGACTTCTTCGTACGTAGTGTCCGGCTTTAGCCGGACTGTTTAAGGCTCCGTGAGTAGATCCGCAGGCACCTTGACGAGAAACACGTCGAGGCGATCTCCCCCCATATTCGACGTCCAGATGAAATAGCGTCCGGTCACGTCGAGGTTGCCCTTCGGCATCCGCTCGTAGTCGCTACCCGGGTTCCCGCCTCCACTCGCATCGAGATCCGTCATCGTCTGCCCGACGACGAGCGTGTCGAGCGAGCCGTCCGCGTTCCTGTTTGGATCGAGCGGGAAGCAGACGATCTCATCAGCCATGTCGGCCGTGCGGCTGGCGTTGCTGCCGCACGCGTACTGACTCTCCGGCGGCCCTGGTTTCGCGTTGCCGTGCGCAATGTGATTGGCCGCCACGATGTCCCACCGCTTGTTGAAGTGGACAAGCGGGCCAACCGGCCGCTCCGTATTGGGCTCGTCGAACTTGATGATGATGGTGGCGTTCGGCTGCGCGTTGTAATTGTCCGCACCCACGGCGTAGCCGTATCCCATGTCGAGATGCCCAAGCCCGCCCTGCACGTCGTCGATCGTCCGCACGGCTCCGGTCTGCAGATCCACGATCCGGTTGTTCAGCGCCCACGAAGGACTCATCTCGAGAATCACCAGCCACCGGCCAGACTTGTCGACGTGGCATTCGTCGAATACATAGCCGGGTGTCACCGCGAAATACTGAAACTGCGTGGTGTCGCTGCGGTAGGTCACGCATCCGATGCGCTGCCAGTCCCAGTTCTGAACGGTGGCCGAGTGCACGCGGTCGTCATCGCTCGAATGCGGCTGGTTGATGAAGCCGGCATCCGCAGGACACACGCCAGGCCGTGGACAGACGCTCAGATCGAGCGCGGGCTCGGGATCGAATTGCTTCGTTAACACGTCGTAGCGCCGAAGCTGCGGACTGCCGACGAAGAACGCATACAACGTGGTCGGCTGCGTGCCGCTGAAGTACCACCCTTCGCCGGTGGCATAGCTCCAGGCGCTGTTGTCTGGAAACAGCGCTCCCAGGTTCTGCACCTGATCGGTGAGCTTGTTGTAGGCGATGAGCGTCGGGCCGCCGCCGCCCCGATTGCGATCTGCGCCGACCATGATCAACATCAACGGGCTGCCGACGTGGTTGTTGATGTTCCGCCAGTACGAATATCCGAGATACCAGAGGCAATCCTGACCGCCGGCGCAGTCTGAAGGACCCGTGAGGCGCACCGCCTGCGTGCCGTACGGAGCCGGAAACGTAAACGCGCCCGTCGCACCGTTCGCGGGGAGGATCGCCTCAATCTGCGCGCGCGTCAGCCGCGGCCGATAGGTGTGCGATCCCGCCTTCTCCAGAAAGCCGCCTTCACCGTCTGGCGGCGGGCTGACGGCGACCAGCGCGTCCTGAATTGATGCGCCCATTGTCCCCAGCGTGACGTCGAGCAGCACCGGATACTGCACAGCTTTCTCACGTTCGATGAGGACGACGCCGTTGCGGATGTACTGGATCTTGTTGCCGACGATCGCGATGCGAAAGGCGTCGCCAAGCTGATACGGCGTGTCGCCGCCCGACTGATAGACGCCGTCCTCGAGCACGTCAGCCCATCCGGCCCCGTTGAAGCGAAACGCGAAGTCGATGTCACCGTAGTTCGTCGTGTCGTCACCGTGACTGAGACCGGCGATCAGAAACGCCGCAGCGTTATCAATGGTGAACTCAACGAAACCGTCGCCGGCGTCGATCGTCTGCAGCGAAGCGGCGCCCGCATCGTCGCAGCCGTCGCATCCGGAGGTTTTCTGGAGCACGGCGCCGTTGACGTCAGCGTGCGCGAGATTCGTCCACGTGACCTGCTGAGCCATCGCTGCGGACGAGATAAAACACGCGACCAGACACCAGAAAGCGATTGAAGAGAGCTGCCGAGCCTGCATAGGTGATGCGGGTTCGAGCAGAATCAGTGCCACGCTCCGCGCGCACGAACAGTTCAGCTAAAATACCCGCCCAGGAGTCCTGCATGACTGACATGAATCGCCGTTCGTTCCTCGAGAGCAGCTCACTCGCCGCCGCCGGCCTGGTCTCTGGCTTGTTCGTGCCCCGCGCCTTCGCGCAGGACACACGAGGCACGACGATGACCCCGGCCGTGCAGACGACGGTCGGACGACTGCGCGGGCTGACGCGCAACGGCATTCACCAGTTCTGGGGCGTGCCGTACGGCGCGTCCACCGCAGGCACCGGCCGCTTCATGCCGCCGGTGAAGCGTGCGCCGTGGACCGGCGTGCGCGACTGCTTCCAGGTCAGCGAGCGCGCGCCGCAGGATGCTAACGGACCGCTCTCCGAATTCGATGCCCTCGACCGCTGGGAGCCGATGGGCGAAGACTGCCTCACCATCAATGTCTTCACCCCTGGCACAGGACGCGGCAATCGTCCGGTGATGTTCTGGATGCACGGCGGCGGTTACTCGGATGCGTCGGGCAACGCGCTGCTCTACGACGGCAGCAACCTCGCCCACAAGGAAGACGTCGTCATCGTCTCGGTCAATCACCGCCTGAATCTGTTTGGATTCTTGTATCTCGCGGATCTCGGCGGCGCGAAGTGGGCCAACTCCAGCAACGTCGGCATGCAGGATCTCGTGCTCGCGCTCGAATGGGTGCGCGACAACATCGCGGCGTTCGGCGGCAACCCGGGAAACGTGACGATCTTCGGACAGTCTGGCGGCGCCGGCAAAGTCACCGCACTGATGGCGATGCCGTCGGCGAAGGGGCTATTCCATCGCGCGATCGCGCAAAGCGGCTCGACGATCAAGGGCGACACGCGCGAAAACGCGACGAAGAATGCCGAACAGTTCATCGCGCGCCTTGGCCTCACAACCGCGACGCTCGACCAGCTCCACACGAAGTCATGGAAGGAGCTGCAGCAGGCGTTCTTCAAGCAGCCGGCGATCCGCGGGCTCGCCACTGGCCCGGTGGTGGACGGCAAGTCGTTGCCCAGAGATCCCTGGTTTCCAGGTGCGCCGGACGTCTCCGCCGACGTGCCGCTGATGCAGGGATCGGTCGAGACCGAAGACGCGTGGACCGAGCCCGTGCAACCGCTCGACATCGGCGAAGCCGAGATGATGACGCGGATCACGCGGATCGCGGGAGGCAACGAAGCCCGCGCGCGCGATCTCGTGGCGCTCTATCGGAAGACACACCCCGGCATCACGACCACCGATGTCTGGCTGATCATGAACGCCGACAACACGCGCCGCGCCAACGCACAGCTGCTCGGCGAGCTGAAGTTTGCGCAGGGGAAGGCCGCGTCGTATCTCTACTACTTCAACTGGCGATCGCCCGTGCACCACGGCCAGATCAAGTCGTTCCACACGCTCGACATTCCGTTCTCCTGGTACAACGTCGACATCGCCGCGTCGATGACCGGCGCCGGCAACGAGCGCTACGCGCTCGCGCACAAGATGAGCGCCGCGTGGGCTGCCTTCGCGCGATCGGGCAATCCGAACCATCCGGATCTTCCGAACTGGCCGGCGTTCAATCCGACCAGTTACCCGACGATGATTCTGGGGAATGAGTGCAAGGTGGTGAACGACCCCAACCGCGAGGAGCGACTTGCACTGAAAGCCGGGTCCGAAAGGACCCGGCCTACGGAAAGCAGATAGGCCCGTAGGGCGGGTCCTTTGGGACCCGCCATTACCAATACGCGATCAACCTCCCCGCCACGACGGCGGTGGCCCAGCACGCGAGCGACAGGCCGCCCATGCGCGCGAGCTGACGCCGCTCGCCGTCTGACAACTCGCGATCGCGCGCGCGCCATGCCTGCGTACGGCTAAGTGCCGCCACGTTCAGCAGGCCAACGGCAATTGCGGGAAATTTGACGAGGAGAAACGGATTACCGATGTAGTCCGTCGCGGTCGTGGCGAGCAGGCAGACGCCGCTTGCCGCGGCCAGGCAGAAACCCACCACCGCCATGGGCCGGATGGCGGTTGCGAGCGGCGCGAGCGGAACTCTCCGCCACGCGCCGAGCAACCGCAGATCGAGCACGAGGATGGATCCAAATAACGTCGCCACGCCCAACACGTGCGCGACGTTCGTGATCGCGTAGGCCCACGGACCGGCCTGACGCATCACCCGGCCGAGCGTGGACGCTTCCATCCACGACAGGAAGTCGCTCACGCGGTGCGATCAGTCGCGATCGGGATACACGTTGAACACGCGGTTGTTCCACGTGAGACGCTCGGTCTTGATCTCGAACTTGTTCGCGGTCATGTGCCGATGGCCGTGCAGCGTCACCTTGGCGCCAACCGGGATCATCCCTTCCTTGAGACCGGCGTTGGACGTGCGCGCCGGCGGCGCCATCACCACATCCCACACCTGCCCATCGGACAGCACCTTCATCGTCGCGTGCGGCCCGTTCAGACTAACCGGCGTCTGCACCGTGCCCGAGAGCTCGAATTCCTTTTCTGAATATCCACCCCACCCGTGGTGCGCGCTGACCGGTATTGCGAGTGCCGCGACCATGAGGACGCCGGCGAGAAAAATTCCCATGTATGACTGCTTGTGCATTTTCGGATACCTCCGTTCGGCTCATTCTATCGAGAAGCGTCGCACGATCGACGTAATCGATTACCGCAGCCGTAACGGCGGCCTCACCTGAATGCGCATTTTGCGGGCGAATGGCCGGGCACCTGGCTTGCTCATGTGTCGGCTATGTCCAAGTCACTGCTGGGCCTCGCGCTCGCCGTGGTGTGCGCGATCACAGCGTGGAGCTGCGAGGGGATGGCACCCTCGTCGCCCTCGTCCGTGACCGGCTCGACCAGCGCGACCGTTCGCCCGTTTGACGACCCTCCGGCTCCTCCGGCGGCACCTGCCCCGGCACCCGCGCCAGACCCGGCGCCGGCACCCGCACCGCCTGCACCGCCCCCACCTGTCGTGACGACCATCAACATCGTCGGCACCGACGGTCCGACCGCGTACAACCCGAATCCGATCGTGGCTGCGGTTGGCGACACCGTCGTATTTACGAATGGGGATACAAGGTTTCACCACATCGTGCTGGACGATGGGCGGGATGTGGGGGATGTGCTGCCAGGACAGTCCACCGCAGCCGTGGCCATCACGTCGGCCACCGCGGTCGGCTTTCACTGCACCGTGCACCCGTCGATGGTTGGCGCGATCAACGGCCCGATTCCGCCGCCGCCCGCACCCGCACCCTACGAGCCGCCGTACGAACCCGATCCGTACTACGGCGGGTACAGGTACTAAGTAGGGCGGGTCCTTTCGGACCC